>Ga0247611_10009686_pt1 | contig 11514 bp, 6 predicted proteins | sample 177DNAGHGhighgp2_FD_192422 | JGI IMG/M metagenome (GOLD analysis project Ga0247611, IMG submission 192422) | Sheep rumen microbial communities from Palmerston North, Manawatu-Wanganui, New Zealand - 1770 DNA GHGhigh gp2 | ecosystem: Host-associated > Mammals > Digestive system > Stomach > Rumen ... | reverse complement strand
AAGGAGTTCATCTGCTGGATGACGTCCTCGATGCCCTCTATGCCGTCAAAGAGGTTCAGGCCATCGAAGAGTACCTTGCCGGGCACAATCTCTTCCGGGAGTTTCTCCACTACCTCCACAGGGTTGCCACTGATGTTGGAGAAGAATATCTTGTCTTCGATTATTTCGTGAATTCTTTTGCTGAATTCTTCTTGTGTAATATTCATTTCTTGGAATAATATAGAGTGCATCCGCTAACCACGATAACAATACAGCAAACGACAATACCGAGAATCTTCTCCCATAACGGGCCACCAACCCCGGCAATCATAGCGTAGATGTTATAGCCAAACCAGCATATGGCGGCAACCAGAATCAGCAGCAGCGCGATGGCCTCTGCATGAATTTCGCGCTTTTTATTGCTTTCGGGCTGCGGTTCATGTTCATACTCTCCGATAATGGTTACCCAGCACCCCACCGCATCATCGTCATCGGCCTCTGTGAAGATGGATGATCCATTGCTGTCGATGGCAAGGTACAAGCCGTCGCCAGCAAGGTACACCCTTGTTTCCTTGCCGATATCCTCCGTCGAAGAAATCACATCCGCGACTGTCCAGATGCCTTCTTCCACTACCTCGTCTATCTCTTCCACTACGATCTGGAAGTCACCGTCTTCGTCTTTCCAGGTGCCTACGACGCCGAAGATGCGGTCGTCATCCGTCCACGCGATGACGTTGAGGTCCCAATGCTTCTTCTCATACCTTTTCAGGTCCTTGAGAAGTTTGCCGGCGGTGGTAAGTTTGATATTCCCTGTTGTCTTCATATTTTTTGCTTTCTTAGTAATACCGACTTTTTTTCGAATCGTTACCTGTTTGCTAAGAAAAATTAAAACGACAGCTCCGGAAATGAATTGTTGTCATCCGCGGGGGCTGGAACATCTTGGGCTGTGGTTTTCCCACAGAGCAGACACATGATTTTGAAATCCCTTTCCCCAGCCACATCAAGTGTCTTTCCCGGATTCTCGTCCAGTGTACCATTCATCGCCCTATAGGCTATTCGCATCATATAAGACCAGCGTGCCTTCATCTTCTCTTTGAATTCACGGACGTCATTTTCGGTCCACTCCGGTGTGTAGGCCCCCTTTTCATTTAATTCCCAATACTCATCAAGGCACGGATCTATCACGGCCGATTCAAGCAAAGCGTTACCGGCTTCAGAATAAGCATCGAATTGGCCACGAAATTGAATTCCGTCAAAGAAACTGGACTCGCCACCGAGGTGTTTCCGCATCTGAGGAAGCATCGCTTCCCAAATCCGCTTATCGACATCATCTCCCAATCCCAATTTGTTGAGAGATATCATGTTGATATTATCCTTTATGGTATTTATTGCAGATTGACGCTTTGCTGAAAAATAATTCAATTCTGCCACAAAATATTCCGGATCGGCATAGGGATCTATAAATGTTTCATCTATAATCTCTGCTGCAGTTATGTTCGCAAGGGAATACATTTTGCACTCGAATCCTTCGGAAGGCAAATCTCCCACTGCCCATCCATCCACGGAACTCTCCAGTTTGTAAGGAGCTATGATCAAGGTTTGCGGTTCTGACTCGGGGGACTCAATGTACGTGATCCTTACCTTGTGGCAAATTCTTTTGGCTTCCCAATAGAGATCCGGCCAGCCGCCTCTTTTATCAGTCGCGTACATCTCCGGACCGTCCGGCCCGTCGTAAATCTTCATGCCAGGAATATCCTGGACCTTTGCGAGTTTCTTTCGTGCCATAGTTGTTCAGTTTTTTTTCCAGAGGTTCCCACTCGACACCGCCGGAGATCAGTGAACTGTAGAATGATTCGTCCGTCAGATATGTTCTGCCGTCAAAGGTCTGGGTCTCGGGAACGGCGTCTTCGGGAAGGTCGACAATCGCAAAACGCTGACTGGCGTAATCCATCTCCTCAGCTGGATTGTAACTGTCTCCCGACCAGTCGGTAAGGTCCAGATATCTGGCCGTATCACGGAAAGCCTCAAACAGCAGGTCTTTTACAATTTTGCGGACATCGGCATCCGATTTCACGGGCACAATGGCACCGTAAAGATGCCAGGGAGACTTGAGAGGGGGCTTTTCTACAAGAACCGCGCGACGTTTCTTTATTCTTCCTACTATAACCGTATCATCAGTGATGAACCGCGAAGGATCTGACGCACAGTTCTCCTTCTCCTGCAATTTATAGTCTTTCCAGTATTTCGCCGCCTTGTAAGCCGCGAGAGACCCCACGGGTACATAGATCTGAGTGCCATCGGGGAATGGCCGGTATCCAATCTTTATAGGGTTTTCCCAGGGAACCTCTATCTCTTCGACTTTCGTCCAGTCAAAGGCCCCGTCTTCGATGAATTCCAGAGACTTGGGAAGATGGATATGCTTTAAGTCCCGGCACTCATTGAATGCTTCATACTCAATGCTCTTGAGCGATTCGGGAAAGATGATACTTTCCAGTTGTCTATGTCCGCGAAGTGCCGCTTCGGCAACAGTTATTGTGCCGTCACGCACTTCAAGACAGGCGTGATCGGGCATAACCCATACATATCCGCATAAGACGTTGCCAACATATAAGGGGCCATCCTGTATCAGGGGCAATGCCGTATCCTCCAGAGCATAGAGACCAACAAATTCCAGGGATGAAGGCTGACCGATATCCACCAGATTCTTGCAGTTCTCAAAAGCGGAAGATCCGATTCTCCGTACAGAGTCGGGGAGTGACAGGCGCTGGAGGAATTCACAGTTCTTGAAAGCACTTTCACCTACCACTGTGACGTTAGGCCCAAACCGCACCTTCCTTAATCTCCAGCACCCTTTGAACAGCCCCTCGGAAATCTCGGTCACGGCATCCGGCAACTTTATGGACCTGAGCGCTTCGCAGCCACTGAATGCCTCCACCCCTAATGTGGAAACGGTAGGCGGGATTTCAATTGCCCGCAATGATTTGCAATCGGCAAACGCGCCATCGGGAATTGTTGAAATAGTGTCTGGTAAGCGAACGCCAGTCAGACCTTTGCAACCGGAAAAATCAAGGTCGTTTACAACAAAAGACCGCCCTCCGTGACTGATTGATGAAGGGATATCCAGCGCACCGTCCCATTCTTTAGCACTGACCGTGCAATCATTTTTGTTGGTAATATAATTGGTTATGCAATAATGTAGACCACATTCTTCAAACTCCTCGCCCTCAAATGCGTTATGGGCAACATACGTTGTGCTGTCCGGCAGCACTACTGGCTTCAGGTTCTGACAATCCGCAAAAGCATAGGCTTCGATTTTTTCCAAATCTTGGGGCATCTGCACCTGTTCCAGGGCCTTGCACTGGCTGAACAGGGATTCGGAAATGACTTTCAGATGGGCGGGTAACTTTACTGTGCGCAGAGAATAACAACGGCCAAACGCATCATGGCCGATTGAAACTATGGAATCCGGCAAATTCAATTCGACCAACTGGTCAAACCCCGAAAACGCATATGCTCCGATCTTTGTCAATGTCTTTGGCAGATTGAGGTTGTCTACAGGGCAATAGCCAAAAGTGCTGCTTCCGATTTCCATCAGGCCTTCGGAAAAGCTAATTCGCTTTATGTTTCCACACCCCCTGAATGTATCGTCTCCGATTCTGGTCAATGAATGAGGCAGAGTCAACTCCTCTATCCGTCTCCAATCACGGAAAGAAGAGTCCCCAATTTCGGCTACGCCCTCTGAAAAAATAAGATGTTTTACAGGTAGATCGGCAAGGTCACATCCCTCAAGAAAGGAATACCTATGATTTTCACTCAAATCGCCGGAAACGACGCAAACCCCGTCTGCCGAAAGCGAGAACGAGACATCCATCCAGTTCAGTTTTCCTTCCAGCACGGGGGCATCAGCCGGACGGTTGCGCCGGAACCGGGCGGGTTTGTGATCATCGGCCAGATGGGAATAACAGAACATCGGGAAGAAATACTCTACATTGTCCACATCCCAGCAGCTAATGTCCCCGCTGAATCTGCTGTGGCTGAACATTTCCGTCATGTCTTTCACGTTGCTGACATCCCATTTGCTTATATCGCCGTTGAAATCGCTGTCGTTGAACATATCCGCCATATTCGTTACACTACTGACATTCCACTCGCTGATGTCGCCGTTGAATGTCTTGAACTTGTTGAAAAGTTCCCGCATATTGTTAATGGCAGACGTATCGATGCAGTTGAGGTCCGCTTGTGAGCCCTGACGCTTTATCTCTTCGCGTATGGCAGTGATGAGCGCTGTTTTTGTTTTAGGCGTATGCTTGAAGCCGGATATGATACTGACGTCAGGATTCTTCACGGCACCTTGCAACAGGTCAGGTTTGGAGATATAGATGTCCTTGAGTTTTTTACAGTTATAAAAGGCACCTTTACCAATTATTTTAACCGAGTCCGGGATTCTGATTCTCTCAATGGAAGAACAATGATTGAATGCAAAACGCCCGATTTCTTTCACCGAATCAGGAATCTTTACGCCGTTAATGCCTTCACACCTGCTGAATGCCCTATCCCCAATTCTTTCGATGGAGTTTGGAATTGTGATTTTCCACAAGTATTCGCACCCGCGAAAAGCATCGTCATATATATCGACCACGGACGAAGGTATGATGGAGTTGCGGCAGCCAAATAGCAATCTGTTTGTTACGGTCTCGATGACAGCATTGCAATTCTCCCGGGAGTCGTAAATCGGATTGGCAGCGTCCACATCAATTTTCCGGAGGTATTTACATCCGAGAACAATCGATGGACCAAGTCTTTCTACCGATTTTGGGATTTGGATGCTGCGAAGATCACTGGACTCAAAAGCACATCCTCCAATTTCTGATACAGACTCCGGGATAATGACCTTCGTTAGCTTTGCACAGCAGGCAAAGGCCTCATTCCCCATTAATTTGACGGAATCGGGCAAAATAACGACTCCAAGTGTCGAGTTGCCAGCAAACGCACGACTTCTCACCTGGTTGGATCCTGGCGGAATTTTCACGACATACGGCGGTTCCACCTTTTCTTCTCGGTTGGAAACGGCATCGGCCAGTTCTTTTGAAGAGGACGCAAAAAATATAGGTTTTCCTTCGTACAACTCGTCGTCAGTTCCTGCAGGACCCCTCAGATCTCCGATTTTCAAGATGCTCCTCTTCCCGTCTTTCTCGACAATGATTTGTGCATTTTCATTCAAGAGGGTATTCTTCAGCAATGACGGATTCGAAATATAAACTTCAGTGAGATTCTTGCATTTGTCAAAGGCCCCGTCTTCGATTAAAGTGACGGAATCCGGGATATGGATACTGGTAAGAGAAGAACATCGGCAGAAAGCAAATCCGCCAATTACCTTTATGGAATTCGGAATGATTGTATTCTTGCAACCTACGACCAACTTGTCTGTCGAAGTCTCAATTATAGCGTTGCAGTCCTCCCTGCTGTCATAGACAGGGTTATTGGAGGCTACTTCTATATGCTCAAGTCCCGAGCAAGGGCAAAAGGCCGCCAATCCTATGCTCGTCACCGAACCCGGTATGTGAAGGGTTCGAAGGCTTTTGCAGCCCGAGAATGCCCCTGTCTCGATTTCCCGTACCGATTCTGGAATATTAACAGATTCAAGATTACCGCATTTTTCAAACGAATATGAGCCGATCTTTGCGACTGAACCGGGAATAGTTATCTTTTCAAGTTCGGAAAAACTAAAGGTTTTGTACTTAATCTCTTTAATACCTACAGGAAGTATTACTTCGTGGAGAGAGTCGCAACAGATAAAAGCGCTCTCACCAATCTCTTCTACGGAATCCGGTACGATGACAGTCTCTATGTCGTTATGATTGAATGCATAACGTCCGACAGCCTGTGTGCCGGCAGGTATCTTTACGACATATGGCGGTTCAATTGTCTCGCTGCAATGGGCAACGGCATCTACCAACTCCTTCCAGTTTGTTGCTTCAAAAACAGGTTTGCCTTTGTATGTCTCCATATTATCTATTCATATATTGTTCGTACTTCGAACGGTTCTTTTCCAGGGCAAAAGGGAGGTTCAGTTTCAGTCCTTTGTCACCCCCGAAAGCGGTGTCTGCTATTTTCTTGACGCCGATGCAGTCGATTTCCTTGAGGGCAGTACAACCTGCAAAACACCAACTGCCCAACGAGTCGATATGGCCGTCAATATCCACGCTTTCCAACTTGGTGCAACCGGAGAATGCATCATCACCTATTGTTTCAACCCCCTCCGGGATAAAGAGAGACGTGATTCCCGTACAGCCCCAGCAGGAACACGTTCCGATTTCTGTTACTCCTTCCGGTATCTGAAGATGGCCTTCATAGCCGGGCGGGCAGCATCTCAATCTGAGGCCCCACGAGTTCTTGATATACAGAATGCCGTCGATTACGGCATATACTTCATTCTCGCCCTCCAGTACAAATTCCTTGAGTTTCGAGCCATAGAAAGGAGTCTTGCCGTCCCACGTCTGCTGCTTTACAAAACGCGCATTTGGAGTAAGCACGAAACGTTCAATAGAAGTATAAACAAATGATTCTATGCCTATCTTCTTGAGGTTCTTGTCAAGATGCACTTCGCGCAGTGAGCCGCAATTGGCAAAGGCTCGTTTTTCTATTGCTATCGTGCTGTCCGGGAAGACAATCTCCTCAATACATGGCTGGCCCTGGAAGGCTTCTTCTGCAATCGTTTCTACGCCGTCGGGGATTGCATACTTCTTGACGTTGCGGCCGCGGGGGAAAGAAAGCAAAATTGTTTTTTTCTTGTTGAAAAGAACGCCATCTTCCGTTGAATACTCGGTATTTGTCTTATCCACGGCCACTTCCTGCAAATTATCGACTTTTGAGATATCAACTTTTGTAATGGTGGCCGGAAGTTCAATCCGTTTCAGGGAAGGGAACTGACTGAAGGACGACTTGCACTCGCTGACTTCATATATGAAGCCATACTGCTCAACCCTGGCCGGGATTTTTACCGTTGTGACGTCCGCGGAGGTATGCTCGTTTTCAGCATCTTTAGGAAAATCTACCACGGCAAGCAGGGCGTCCCCTTTCCTGTCGAACTCCGTGTGCGGGGCATAGCGGACCCCGTCCAGTGTAAATGCGTCTTGTCCCCAGGGAAAACAGTCTCGCGGAAGAGATTCGAGATCGAAATATTTCCCTTTTGCAAAGGTGATGGAGGATATGTTGGTACAGCCGCGGAAAGCGTTACTGGATACGTCTTCAATTGAATCAGTAAACACGATGCTTTTCAGTGCCGTGCAATTTTCAAAGGCTTTGCCCCAGATGGATCTGAGACTGGTGCCCCAGGTAATGCTTTCAAGATTAATACAATTCGCGAATGCCCCTTCACGAATATATGTTACTTTGTCCGAAAGGACGATGGCCTTCAATTTCTGGCAACTGGAAAAGGCAAAGGCGGCGATAGACTCAACGAATTCCGGGAAAACAAAGCGTTCCCCAGGATGGGCCGGCGGATAATACAGCAATTCTGTATACACACCCTTCACCCGTCTTCTGTACCGTTCCTGCCCGTACAAAACGCCATCCAAGGAGCGGTAATAGGGATTGTCTTCTGCAACAGTCACTCGCTCAACTTTAGGACTGCCGCTGATGGAAGGAATATGGGTAATCGTCTTGGACACGACCACTTCCGTCAGTTCCGGGCAATTGTCGAACGCATGGGAGTCAACCTCAGTCACGGAAATCTTTTTGCGATGATAACTTACAGTCTCCGGTATGGTCACCTTCCCTGCATAAGTATCTCCTTTAAGTGGAAGTACTGTCAGCACGGATATCGCCTTTTCTTTTCCGTCAACATCCACATAATCCTTGGAAACCTTATAACGGATACCGTCAAATACGAACACACCATCTCCTTCCTCAATGACGTCTCCCACCTTCCATACGGTCTCGGCAACAGGGACGGCGCTTTCCTCCCCGGGCATACCGTAGGCAATTTTCTCCGGGAACTCCGTCTTCTTGTAGATTCCGTGCCAGTAGTTGTTCTCCTTTGCGCCATCGTACAGCCAACCCTTTAATTTCTGGAGAGCGTCCCGGACTTCCTGATCGGAAATGCACGTGCGTGTCACGGTAAGTCTGGCACCGCCTCCCAATGTGTCAGAGGCTTTCGTATAGCGATAGCCGGCTGTTTTGGCATAGTAGGCACGCTTTTCGTCAACTATCACCTCAAAGTAGAAGTTCTCCGCCATAACGGAGATGGTCTCATCCATTTCCCAGACGGGATTCCAGTGCCCTATATTGATCATCTCTTCGCTTGCGCCAAGGAAGGTGATTTTCACCGTTTCCCCGGTCTTTATCTTCTTTTGAGCAGTGCACCTTTTCCCGGTTGACCAGTTCTTGTGGCCCTCGTATGTGTAGGTTTCGGATAGATTAATCATAAAGCGTTATCTATTGATTAACTTCTTGATGTCAAGACTGAAGAAATCCTCCAGTGGAAGGCCCTCAGGACCGACAATGAATGCGGACGTTATGTGCTCGGCGTAAAGTTGCTTGAATTTCTCAAAGCCGGAGGTATCATCGGCGCTGCTGCTTTTGACTTCGATTGCCACGAGTACCTGTCCCTTTTTCAGGACGTAATCGCACTCCTTTTTATGCTCGTCTCGCCAGTATAGAAGTTCAAATCCGTCCAGCTGCGAACGGTTGGCCAGATGCGCGCCAACGGCGGATTCGACCTGGCGCCCCCACTCGGTGGGATTGGTTACGGCCTGCTCAAAGGTAAACTGACCATAGCGATTGCGAAAGGCGCTATTGTAAACTTGCATCTTAGGAACTGAGTTCTTCTCCTTGATGACAGATGGCGCATATTTCTGCAAAGGCTTTACCGTCATGGCCTGATCCAGGACATTCAGGTAATTCTTGATGGTTGGCACTGTCCCGCTGTTCATCGTTCCCTGCATCTTGGTAAGGGAGAGTTCTCTGGCCGATTCAATACATGCAAGTTCAAAGACCTGTCGCAGAAGGGCGGGATTGCGGATTTCCTCTATTTCCAGGATGTCGCGGGTAAGAATCGGGGTTATGATGGTGTCCTCCATCAAGCTGCGCCAGCGGTCTTCGTCGTGGATGTCCGGTGCCAGGCCGGGGAAACCGCCGAAATAAACGTACTGCTGCACCGTGAAGTCGAAAGCGTCCCTCATTTCATTCCACTCCCAGTATCCCATCTTTATGGGCTCGAACCGGCCTTCAAGAGATTCATTCAGTCCCTTTTGAAGGAGAACGCGTGACGACCCCAGGAGAATGACTTTCAGATTGCGTTTTTTACGGGTATCCTCGTCCCATTCTTTCTTTACCTGCTCGCTCCATCCGTCAATCTTCTGCACCTCGTCGATTATGAGGATGTGTTCCTTGTCACCGTGGAGATCCATCTTCATCCGGGCTTCCTGCCAATGGTTGGGAATCCAGGTGGTGTCAAAGCGGTTTACCCCGTCTGCTGCGAAATAATCGTATGGGGTTTCAATACCGTCGCAGAACTGATACACGACGGTTGATTTACCAACCTGGCGGGGCCCCATGATGATTTGCATCCGTCTGCGGGGCTCCGCCATCCGGCTCTTCAATATGGCTAAGTGCTGTCTTTCGTAATTCATCTTTCAAAAATCTGTTTTACAAATTTATGAAATATATTTTACAAAATTGCAAGGCGTCGCAAAAAAGTCTGTTATTATACCTGTTATATCAGATTAGTGGCCGATTATCTTCTAATGACGCTAACATATCTTATCCTCCGGCAGATTCGAATAAACTTCATCTTCGCAGGGGCATCCGTCGAAGGCGTCGAAACTGACTTGCTTGATGCTCTTTGGAAGAGTTACGCCGGTGAGCGAAGTACATCCCTTGAAGGCGCAATCATAAATCTCTTCAACCCCTTCGGGAATAATCACGGAAGTGAGTCCCGTGCAGCCGTAGAATGCACCGTAGTTTATCACCCTCACGCAGCCTGGAATCTCTACACTGACAAGATTCTTGCAGTCCTCAAAGGCCATTTCTATGACCTCGGCCGTGCCTTCGGGAATGACCGCATGTCCGTTTTCGTCGATGAGGTGGGACATGCTCCCGGGTTCAACCTCTTTCGTTTCTGAAGACGCCTCCTGATCCCACGGCTGCTTTTGATCATTAAACCATGCCAGGCATTCATCCTCGCTGATTTCAACCTCGGGGTGTTTGCTATGATAGTGTTCCCAATCAACGCCATAGTGGTCCGGATACAGATGGGCCAAAGTCTTCAAAAAGAAGGGATACTCTTCGGCGTCATATTTGGACCCCGAGCTAAGATAAATTTTTCGGATTTCTCCATCTGAAGCGTCATAGATTGTTGCCTCGCCAAATCTGAGGAATTGACCATTGATATACCAATCGTCGTCCAGAAATACTTGGCAGTTATAATGAAGGGCGACAGTGTCCCAGTCGACCGATTCATCAACTTTGTCATCATCCTCCTCGTAATAATATGCTGCCTCGCTTAAGTAATACGAGAATTTGGCAATCAGGCCAGGGGCGGCATCTTCTATCCGAACCAGTTCAAGATTTCTATAAATATCCTCATCATTTCCCTGACCCAAAAGGTCCGGTATGCCGATGTCCTTGCCTTCCTTGCCTGTAAACATTTCAAGTTTTGAGTTCATTGTCTTGGCGTCGTCGCTTTCCGCAATGATACTCTCCGAGTTGAAACTCTTCAGTGCCGCGTTCATCATCTTGACGACACTCTCACGGGGACCTTTCACCGTGACGCGGAATAAATCACCTTCTACGCTCATAACTGAAATTTATTTTGTGACTGGACGAATTGAATAATATACGTGTAAACCACTCAATAATCACTCTTTTTCAAAACCTCTTCCTCGCACGGGCAACCTTCGAATGCATTCTTGGCAATAACCTTAAGGGGATTTTTCTTAAAAACAACATCTGTGAGAGATGTGCATCCTGCGAATGCGCGATTCCGGATCAAAAGGCTGCCGTTACTTGAAATCACAGCGCTGGCAAGGCTTTTACAGCCACTGAATGCCTCCGATTCTATGAGCCTGACCTTCGAAGGGATATCTATGCAGGAAAGATTCGTACAGCCACCGAATGCGAGACTGCGAATCTCCCGAACGGAATCCGGGATGGTAACGCTGATGAGTTTGGAACAGTTCAAGAAAGCTTCTTCCTTGATGTACATTGTTCCGGCGGGAATATCCGCATGGCCGTTCTCATCGATGGGGTACGGCAGGTCTTCTCCGCCTCCGGCTTTATCGCTGAATTGAATGAATTCATCCAATGTCATAAGGCGCTCAAGCGCCGCCAGGAAGCGTTCCTTTCCGTCATCATCGAAGGCCCCGTTGTCCGTGTAGTAATCTTCCAGGTTCACCCTTTCTCCGTCCTTGGTAAAGGAGTTCATCTGCTGGATGTCGTCCTCGATGCCCTCTATGCCGTCAAAGAGGTTCAGGCCATCGAAGAGTACCTTGCCGGGCACAATCTCTTCCGGGAGTTTCTCCACTCCCTCCACAG
>Ga0247611_10009685_pt1 | contig 11514 bp, 11 predicted proteins | sample 177DNAGHGhighgp2_FD_192422 | JGI IMG/M metagenome (GOLD analysis project Ga0247611, IMG submission 192422) | Sheep rumen microbial communities from Palmerston North, Manawatu-Wanganui, New Zealand - 1770 DNA GHGhigh gp2 | ecosystem: Host-associated > Mammals > Digestive system > Stomach > Rumen... | reverse complement strand
TCACGCTAAGTTTCGGATTTTTCTTAGCGTAGGTCTATACAGTCACGAGCAATCTGTGCAAATGTCCAGTAATAGAGATTTGTAAGTGACTGTTTAATGTGGGATTGGTATAATGGTTATTATTCCTGCCTTCCAAGCAGGCGATGGGGGTTCGATTCCCCTATCCCACACCAAGGGGAGCTGCTATGTGCATTATGGAGTCAGCACAGGCTCCGGCAGTATCCTCTACCAACAGTGCCTAACACGCCTCTTTACAATGCGTACCAAGTTAGGTCTTTTAATGCACTGGGGATGAAAGTTACCCTGAACAAGATGAAGTAATCATTCAATTAGGACCTCCGTCCGGTTCGCCGGCGAGCAATGAAAGTATCCAATCTTTCTTATGGATTCGAGTTCAAAACCTATTCCGCTTTTCGGGGTTTTCCGTTAAATAAACCTTATCATAGTAGATGCGAAATCGGGCGGCGTAGATAATGAGCGCAAATAACTAGCAAATCGTAATATATTAGCTAGCGAGGAGTGAGGAAGTTTGCGTGGGAAATCGTCGTTACCCAAAGTGGCGCGGGAACTGCTTCCGATGCTGTAGGTCCCTTACTATGATTCGGATCGTTGTGCTTTACCTGCCCTGATATGATAATGATATCAGTTAACGATCTGGACGCACACCGTGGAGAGCGTTATAAACTCCAGAAGTCGGCTATGCTTTGGGTGTATTATTATTGAATTATTGTAAAATCAAGGAAGGGTTTTATTTATAGCCTATAAAACAAATAGTATTTATAGACCTCTAAAAGATGCGGTATAAGGCGTGGATGTGGATTGGTAAGGGGCTTACTCGTTAGTAACGCAGACTGAGCTTACCTGTTGGCTACGCAGACCAACTTTCTAGTGTCTAGGCGTAGAGTAGTGCTTCGTCTGATTAGAACTATAAATACTATCTTCCTTTTTATTTCGCCGCGTGGTGGAATGGCAGACACGGGGGACTTAAAATCCCCTCTGGGATACTGGGTGCGGGTTCAAGTCCCGCCGCGGCGACTCTAAGACAGACACAGCAATCTATATGCATGGTTAAATAAAAGAATTGAAAATTGTTTTAGATGAGGTTCAAATCCTCAACTAGCTGAAAAGCTAGAGCATTTGATCTGTCTTGCTTCATTTATCTAATGTAAGGCGCGTGCCGCAAAGCAAAATATTTGAAAAATTTTAATAGATTGAGAATTAAAAATTTTTAGATTTTGCGCCTTGATACATTTCAAATGGAGGTTATAAATGAATCATACTCGTGATTATTACCGTAAGCAGCGTGCAAAGCATATTGCTCGTAAGCAGCGTATGATTAACCAGTGGTCTTATGATAAAGAACATCCTTATTGGGTGGCTCCTGCGGGCGCATTAAGCAAGGGAAAGATTCATTGTTCCTGCTGGATGTGTCGTCGTAAATCCTATGACTACAAGGCGGCAAAGGATCTTGCTCGTATCGAAGCCATGAACGAGAGCGAGAAGTATTACTTTCATGATTGGGATTATCTTGGGGAACAGTATGACTATGAACTTTTCAAAAATGATGCAGCTTATCGCTGGGATTTGATTGAAAGTTCTTGGTATTATCAGGAAGGCTTCTATTACGACTGGCTCGTAGATCATCCCAATGGCTCGACCGATTAAGAACCAAGACATTAAAAATTTGACTTTTTCAGAAATTTATGCTATAATTATTATAGAAAGTTAAGAAAGACACAATCAGCAATGTGTTTTACATTATTCCAACCTGTAGGTCGTGGGTTCAAACCCCACTCGTCACGCCTATGGAGTGGCGGTAGCTCAGCTGGTAAGAGCAACGGGCATATGTAGATGTGTCTTGAATATGCGGTGGTACTCAAGTTGGTGAAGAGGACGACCTGCTAAGTCGTTAGGGCGGTTAATAGCCGCTGCGCGGGTTCGAGTCCCGCCCACCGCGCCAATTCGGATGATAGCAAATACAGCTCCCGACTGATAATATCAAGAGTTGGATGTGCGGTTGATTGACCTTAAAATCAACATAATGGGGAGATACCCAAGATGGCTGAAGGGTCCGGTCTTGAAAACCGGTAGGTCAGGCAACTGGCGCGTGGGTTCGAATCCCACTCTCCCCGCTCAACGGTAGGTTCAGCAATCTATACATTATGTCGCCATTACCATTGACATGGAAAACTATCGTGCTTAAATGATACTCCGTCGCCAAGCGGGTAAGGCTCCGGTCTCTAAAACCGGTTATCCTCGGTTCGAATCCGAGCGGAGTAATTATTAGGCAGTAACAGCAATCTCTTATTTGATCAGACCGTTAATCTGAAACCAAATAAACTGTCTAGTTTTATTTATGAAAGGAGATCTGTAATGTATCTTACAGTTCAGTTCAAGAATCGGAATATGGAGTTTACTGGAAAGACTTATGATTTTCAGCTTGCAGTAAATGCTACGCCGCCACAGGTTGGCGATGTGATTCGTATGCTTTCTGAGGACGGTTCTCGCGCAGTATGTAATGGTACTCGTGTTAAGGTCGTTGCAGTAAAGGATAAGTCAGATTGCGCTCAGTCGCAGGTCATTTCTTATGCTCGTGCTTCTATGGACGAGCCAAGTATTTCGGGGCTGTAAAGGTTTCGACGGGGTTCTTTAACCGAAATCTTCGAGCAGGTGACTCCTTTCGTCAAAACTTAAAATAAGCGCAGCTTAATTGAATGCGGCTAAGCCGCGAGAGTAAGTGGTCATGGTAAAACGAGGGGATCGTCCATCGCCATAGTAGCTCTCATACGATCTTGCTCCTCAAATTTTCGCTGAATCCTACGGCGGCGAATCTTATTAAGTGGGTGACTTAAATCGTAGCCTTGTTTTACGGCGCCGATGAACAATAGTCTAAAAGTAAAACTACGCTCGTAAAACAAGACTAGGGGCGGAATTTCGGACACGGGTTCGATTCCCGTCAGCTCCACCAATAAAACAATTTCAGGAGGAATTATCTATGAACGAAGGACTTAAATTTTCTGCACCAAATGTGAATATGCATATTTAGAGTGTGGATTACTCTGTTGAAGGCAATACTGTTGTCTGTACTATCATCCCTGCTCGATTTAGTGAGCGAGATTGTTATACAAGAATTGCCAATGCAGCAGTAGCAGCTCGTTTAATGGATTTTGCTCCTCCAAAAAGCGATCTTTCTCTTATTACTTAGAGTCCTACTCTTGTAGCTCATGTGGATCAATATTGGTATACCGGCACAGCTCGTTTGAAGCGCGGCGATACTAATGATATTGAATTTGCAAAGCAGGTAGCTTACAAGAAGGCATTTCGTAGCTTCATTACTTATTACTTTACCAACTATAACAAGATATATGAACGCCTTGCGACTTGGTTGGATTGTGTAACTTGTAATGCAAGAAGCGAATATTCTGCCGCGGGACAATTAGAACAGCTCATTACACGATATGGCGAACTTGATGCTGAAATTCGTGAAATGACTTGTAGATAAGTATTAAGGGAGAGAAGTATATAACTTTTCTCCCCTTTTTTATCCCTTAACCCAAAAGAAATTTGACTTTTTTGAAAAATTATGATATAATTATTATAGAAAGTTAAGAAAGGGGTGTCCTTTATGGGGCTTGATTTCAGTATTGAGATCCGAATCAAAGATAAGCAGACTAAAGAAGTAACTTCTCTTGAAGCTGCTTATTGGCGCAAGTGCTATGGCATCCGTGATGAAGTTATGGATGCGGCATTGCATTCCGATCTGATCCTCAAATATGATGAGGATTATTACCTCCGTGTGAAAGCGGAAGCTATCGAGGCTATCAATGATCGACTTATTCAGACTTTGTCTGACAAAGAAGTTCTTGAGCAGTCTATCTGGGGTTATTATTCTACTCGGCGTCAGACGCTCCTGAATCTCGAACTGCTTTTTGAGTGGGAAAATTTCATTCAGGAGTTCCTTGCTGCAAAGCGTTCTGGCGAACCAATCGAAATGGATTCTGATAACAGAGATCTTTGTGGTCATCTGTCTAAATCCATTGAGCATATGAATGCTGCATACAGCGCACATTTCGATGTCGATCTTCCTAGGAAGGTTTTTGAAAATCCTTCTAACTACAAGGTGTCCATTGAGATTAACAACTCTTATTAAGGAGGAAACTGTTATGAAAATGACTCTGAAGGCTCGCACCGCTTTTGGTCTTGGCGGTCAGGAATTTTATACCGAAACGGTTGAGGCTCCGACTTCTAATATGGAGATAGAGCTTATCAAGCGTCACTTCGCTATAAAGTACGGCGTTGATCTCGATCGTATCGAAGTCACTATGGAAGGTACTGACTGTGGGCAGTCCACCGCGTGCAAGATGACAAGGGGGTAAGGGTATGAAAATTGCGCTCACAATCTGTGTAATTTGCGCCGTTTGTGTATGGGCTTTATGCAGGGCGGCAGGTAAGGAAGACGAGAAGTTCGGCAGGAAGTAAGCTCAAAAAAATTTGACTTTTTGAAAAAAATGTGATATAATATATATAGAAAAGGTTAAGAAAGGTGTTGTGAAGAGACACTTCATAATAGTTGTGAAGCTCGCGTTCGATTCGCGGGCGGGATATTGGAAGCCAGCTGGGGGACATTGTTCGGCAAGACCAACAGCAACACCTTTCTGAATGGCGGCGTAGCCAAGTGGCTAAGGCAACGGACTGCAACTCCGTGATCGAGCGTTCAAATCGCTCCGCCGCCTCCAAATGGCTCCTTCGTCAAGTGGTAAGGCACCTGACTGCAAATCAGGGTTCACTGGTTCGATTCCAGTAGGAGCCTTCAAATACTCGCGTAGCTCAGCGGAAGAGCAGCTCGGTGACATCGAGAAGGTCGGTGGTTCAATCCCACTCGTGAGTACCAATAAATGCCCCTTTAGTATAATGGATTAGTATTCCGGTCTACGAAACCGGCGATGCGGGTTCGAGTCCCGTGGGGGGTACTCAAAGACGGTTCAGCAAATCATAAAAAAGGATAATAATTTCACTTCCAATGAGATTTAACGGTTCAAATCCGTGTTTTCCCGTCTTGTAATGCTGGTATAGCTCAACTGGTAGAGCAGGGCTTTCGTAAAGCTCAGGTTGCAGGTTCGATCCCTGTTATCAGCTTCCTCATACGAAATAGCTTTATGCTATTCCCCTCACACTCCGAGTAAGATGCCAAAGTGTGAGTAGCTCAGATAGTAGAGCGCTCGAAACCGTGAAGGTCGGTCGGGTGGTCGGCGGTGCAAGTCCGGTGGTTGAGTATGAGGTCATGGCGCCTTCGTCTAACGGTTTAGGATATAACCCTCTCAAGGTTAAGATACGAGTTCGAGTCTCGTAGGCGTCATTCAGACAGAAAAATTTGACATTTTTAGAAATTTATGATATAATTATTACATAAGAGTTAAGGAAATGGGGGAGCGGCAACGACGGCGTGTTGCAGCGGTCTGTAAAATCGTTGCCCTTTGGGGCTTAGTAGGTTCGAATCCTATCTCCCTCACCAATGGCATTGTGAGCTGGCATCCGGTTGGACAACTCTCCGTCTCCCGTTGGACGCTAATCCCATTAGACGGCGCATCTCGATAGCGTAATCATGAGGTCATGCCGTCGTAGCTCAACTGGTAGAGCGTCTGGTTGAAGCCCAGAAGGTAGTCAGATCGACACTGACCGGCGGCACCATATATCGGTCTTGTAGTGAAGTTGGTTATCACGGCAGCCTGTCACGCTGTTATCGCGGGTTCGAATCCCGTCAGGACCGCTCAAATGCCAGTGTGGTCAACTTGGTAATGGCGCCCGCCTCATAAGCGGGAGATCGTGGGTTCGATTCCCGCCACTGGCACCATGGGGCGTAGGTTTGAGATCATGCCACATTTCAGAAGTCCGTGTACCGAGAGGTAGTCCTACACAACTCTCGGCGGCAAATTAAAAATAAGGGGAGATATTTATGCTTGAAAAGGAATTTCGTACTGGCGACGGGAAGCGTGTGAATTACGCTGAAATGGTCGCCATAATCGCAAACTACATCAAGCAGAACCCTGAAGCAGACTATGAGATTACTGTCGGTACTGACAGCCAAAATCATGACAAGACTAAAATGGTTGAAGTTATTGCTGTTTGCCGAGTAGGTAACGGTGGTATTTTCTTCTATCGGGTTGAGTTCATGGACAAGATTATGGATCTTCGTCAGAAGATTTATGAGGAGACCTCTCGTAGTCTTGAAAATGCTCATGGGCTGCTTGACGAAATCTATCTGCAAATTGTTGAGTCTGATGAAGACTTTGATCTTGATAAGCTGAACATTCACTTTGTTGTTCACTGTGATATCGGGCGCAGCCGTAAGAGTAAGACAAGGGTTCTTGTTCAGGAAATTATGGGCTGGGTTGAAGCCGAGGGGTTTGAATGTGTAATTAAGCCCGATAGCTATACCGCCTCTGGTATCGCCAATAAGTTCAGCAAATAAATAATGCCGCCCATCTCGGGGCGCGCCCCTTCTCCATGTATCCCTCTCGTGTGGGAGTAAATTGCGATGCAAATGTGGATATAATACGAGGAGCAATGTACAAGCAAGGGTTACTTATTTATTGTGTAAGTTAAATGAATATCGAGGGTAGGGCATAGTCGTCTTGCGGCGGCACTGGTAAGGAAAGTAAGTAGTGTGGTTGCCTATATTCATTTAACAACTTGTCCCGTTAGTTCAATAGGACAGAACCGCCGCCTCCTAAGCGGCAAATTCGGATTCGAGTTCCGAACGGGGCTTAAGACTCATACAGCTATTCATAAATCACGGACTGTAAATCCGCCGCGAAAGCTTCGCAGGTGCAAATCCTGTCCTCCCCCACCAAATTATGGGGGAGTAGGGAAGTAGTAAACCCAGCGGACCGCTTCATGAACGAGTCTTGAAAAAATTTGACTTTTTGAAAAATTTATGCTATAATTATTATAGAAAAGATGAGAAAGGGGTTATAAAGCATGACTGACGAAATGAGAAAGGCTTTTATTGAAAGATTAGAAGCCGTCGCAGATTCTAATGATTGCGAAATGGCTCATTCTGTTGGAGATGATGTTTTATGTGAAGCACTTATTGCTTTAGGATATGAAGATATTGTTGAAGCATGGGACGCTATTGAAAAATGGTATTGTTAATAAATGCCGCGATAGTTCAACGGATTAGAACAAGAGCCTTCTAAGCCCTAGATCAGGGTTCGATTCCCTGTCGCGGTACCAATAAACCGCTGTTTGACCATCTGCCAGACTGATCATCCTCCGGACAAGTATCGGAGAGCGGCGGTATATAAAATGGAGGGTCTCTGTGGAGCAAGCAACGCAGTAATAGCGCTCCGTTATAGGGGATTAGCTCAGCTGGTCAGAGCGCCTGCCTTACAAGCAGGAGGTCAACGGTTCGATCCCGTTATCCCCTACCAAATAGCCTAGTAGGAAACCGTGGGTGGGTTCGAGTCCCACCGTCCCGTGCGAGGGGCGACCAGAGTGCAGGTGCAGGGCGGCATGAGCCTTTGAAAAAGGAAATGCTGAAATCACGGGGAGAAGAACGGCAGGTCTTTGGACACCAGTCGCCGGTGCTGGATATTAACGAGCCGGCATAGCTATACCGAGGTGGCAGAGTGGTTGATTGCGCTGGTCCAGAAAACCAGATGTCGGAGAAATCCGGCACAAGGGTTCGAATCCCTTCCTCGGTGCCAATCGAGATCCTGAATAGCCTGCACTAGACTCGTAAAAACTAGTGCTGAGCCGAGGGAGTTATGGCTCCCCTCCGTGAAAACCGGACGCGATGCTGTCCATAAACAGCGTGAACCTTAGCGATATAGAGGTTCGATATTCCGGCATAGCGTAATTCGGTAGCGCAGCTCCCTGTTAAGGAGAGGGTTGCAGGTTCGAGTCCTGCTGTCGGAGCCAATCGCGGCATTAGATAGGTATGTAGAGGTTCAAATCCTTAATGTCGCCTGTGACCGTAGCTCAACTTGGTGGAGCACCAGATTGTGGCTCTGGGGGTTACGGGTTCGAGTCCCGCCGGTCACCTTCATCTTGTAATGAACAAGGTTTCAAAAAATTTGACTTTTTATAAAAATTGTGCTATAATTATTATAGAAAGTTAAGAGAGGGGCGAAGAAATGAGTAAGTATTTCAAGGCTGTTTACTACAATGGTTACTGCGGTTGTGATGAAGCTCATTACCTCATTGCTGATAGCGAAGATCAGGCATATAGCTACATGGAAGTTGGTCTTCAGGACTACGCTGATCAGTGGACTCATGTCGCATTTGGTTGGGATACCGAGTACACTGATGAAGAGTACGAAGATTACCTCTGCGACTGCGGCATCGAACTCATCGAGGTTGACGAGAATGATCTCGACGCCTTTGAGGAGGAAGAGGGCATCGACCATGCAGAATGGACTTACATCTAAAAAATTTGACTTTTTCTAAAAATTATGGTATAATAATTATAGAAAAGGTTGAGAGATAAGTTTGTGGCGGAAAAGGTAGACGCTAAATGGGTTGAGCTGTATTGCGATTGCCCTGTAAATACAGTATATAAGGTGCGAATCCTTATCAAACTTATCTATATGCGCCTGTAGCTTAGATGGTAAAGCAAGCGACTTTTAATCGAGAGAGCGCGGGTTCGAGTCCCGCTAGGCGCACTCGGTAAACTTAGAGGAAATTGAAAGCGTAATCGTAAGTACGCTAGTCGTAAGAGCGAGACACCGAAAGTAGGATTTATTCGAGGCACACCGTCACGACCGGTCACCGCCTGTCTAGGTTTATCTTATGCCCCCTTAGCTCAGCAGGTAGAGCACTTCCTTGGTAAGGAAGAGGTCATGGGTTCGAATCCCGTAGGGTGCTTCGGGCATTGTCATAGCCTAGTAGTTATGAAATGTCCAAGACGGCTACATCGTCTTAAAAGAAGCGTAGGGTGTCCTGCACACCTAAAAAACAGGCGAAATTCTGGAGACGGTATAACATGACCACTCCTCACCAGTGCCAGCGTTAAGGGCGAAAAAAGAGTCGGGGTTATGTGCGTTTGAGAAGTGAAAAAGAGGGTTGCGCGGAAACTCACTACCTGCTGATCGTTGTGTGTTGGGCGGCAGGGTTACACACAGTTATATTTAGTATGACACTTATCGCTGCTCGTAAGTGAGGAAGATTAGAAGCAGTAAAGCTACGAGTATGGTAGCCGGCGCGCACGGAGTCGTTAAAGGCGATATAAAGTTGACCGTGTTTATGTGCCCATAGCTCAGCTGGTAGAGCAGCGGACTCTTAATCCGAAGGTCGAGGGTTCGATCCCCTCTGGGCGCACTCAATGCTTGGATGGTATATGCGGTCAGTGCCTCCGACTGAAAATCGGAAGAAATCCGTTCGACTCGGGTTCCAAGCATCAACAAAATTTTTCAAAAGAAAATTTGACTTTTTGAAAAAATTATGCTATAATTATTATAGAGAGTTAAGGAAAGGCTCTCAAATAAAAGAGTACAAAGGAGAAATGAATTATGGAGTATCAGACTAATAACTACACAGTTGACAAGCAGAATACCGAGAATGTGATTAAAGCCGATGTCAGACAAAAGGTGATTACCTTCCTTATGGAGGCGATCGAGAAAGAGTTCGGTCCGGATGCGGCAGTTACTATGGTAAGAACCGGTAACACCACCAAGACCAATGAGATCGGTTTCATCGCCGGCGTGGCAACTAATGATGGCGAGGATGTCCCGATTGTTGTCACTCTGAATCCTACTGTAAAGACTTTTGTCGCACGCAAGACCGACAAGCGTACCTATGTTCCGTTCGATCTGGCTGAAGCTAAAGCAGCTTATGAGACCTATATCGACGAGAAGGAAGCTAAGGCGGCTGAAGCAGCAGAGAAAAAGGCAAAGAAGATTGCCGCAGATCAGGCTGCTCGTGCAAAGAAGGCAGAAGCCGCTGAGGGCTAAGTCTTCTGGCTTCCCTAACTGATTTTTGGGTTAGCTCAAGATGTTTGGTTGGACAGATAGTTAGAGCCTACCCCTTCAAAGGGTAAGATAATGGTGCAAATCCATTGCCCACAATTCAACCCGACCGGTAAGTCGTTAAACTGCTAGCGGCGTGGCAGTCTGAGGGGATCCTAGTTAGGAGTCGCTTAATAAAATCAAAGATCTCTCCGCGATGAAATCCTCTAGTCGCGTTACAAATTGAGGGGCGTTTCCCTTAAATCCTTATTCCGCCAGATAAGGTCGGCGCGTGGCGGCGTGTCGTTAACTCGTTGACAGAGTATAAAGTCCGACGCGGAAGTCGTTAAACTCCCTGTCTACTGTTGTACGGATTAAGCAGCCATCTACTGCTGACGATGTAATGGGGAAATTTCTCGGTTCTATCAGCCCTAAACCGAGTGGTTAAGCGGCGCGTTTACTGCGATAGTGTGGGAACCCGATGACAGCTCGTTTCGCTTAGCGAGGATAAAGAAGTAAGCCAGTTAAAGGGCAGTTCTACAATAGCTCAACGATGTTTCGCTCAACATGATCATGCCATAGGCACCATGATTGTTGCAAACTCGATGAATGGTCAGTGCAAGCCCGTAGTGAGGTTGAAATCCCTCGCGTGTCTTTAGCTCCCTGACGGTGGGGATTCCGTCGGCACGCAAAATGATGCCATGAGTAAGCCTTCACGAGGCGGCATTGATTTCGACAGATTACTCAATTAAAAATTTGACTTTTTATAAAAATTATGCTATAATTATTATAGAAAGTTAAGAGAGAAACCACTTATAAATACGATAGAATGCGGAATGGAGCAGTTGGTAGCTCGTCAGGTTCATTACCTGAAGGTCGTAGGTTCGAGTCCTGCTTCCGCTTCCAATGGGTTTCTACCGCCTTGGGATGCCTAAATGGTGGCGCGCTTAGGGTAACGATGTGTAAAGACATTCATCCCCTTTCTCTTGGGATTTGGTGAAAAGAGCGTAAGTTTACTCGCGAGAAGAGGAACGGGCTTTGTAGGGAGTCCAAAGAGGAGACATCCTCCCTATGTTATCGGGGCGTGGCGGAATTGGCAGACGCGCTAGCCTAAGGAGCTAGTGAACGAGAGTTCGTGCGGGTTCGAGTCCCGCCGCCCCGACTCAATGGCGCGGTAGTGTAAAGGTAGCATAGCAGAGTCATTATCTGCTGATCGAGGTTCGAGTCCTCGCTGCGCAATCTACTTCAAAAAATTTGACTTTTTGAAAAATTTATGCTATAATTATTATAGAAAGTGAGGGAAATGAGGTGAGATAAATGTGGCTTGTGTTCACTCCGAATGGCAAAAGTTACAGATTCCAAGATGATGTTGAAGCGCACAGATTCATGCTTCAATATGTCGAAGATGAAACTCTTACTCCCGTTTCTCCGAAAGAAAGAAGTCAGATGATCTATGATCTTGCGGAGGCTTTCAATGCTCGTTCTCAATTAAGAGAGGGTTGGGGCATTGAAAAACTGAAAGCAGTTTTCAAAGAATTTTGAAAAAGAAAATTTGACAAAATTCAAAAAA
>Ga0247611_10009683_pt1 | contig 11515 bp, 7 predicted proteins | sample 177DNAGHGhighgp2_FD_192422 | JGI IMG/M metagenome (GOLD analysis project Ga0247611, IMG submission 192422) | Sheep rumen microbial communities from Palmerston North, Manawatu-Wanganui, New Zealand - 1770 DNA GHGhigh gp2 | ecosystem: Host-associated > Mammals > Digestive system > Stomach > Rumen ... | reverse complement strand
TTTCGCCAATTACGGTGGGTATGCCGGGTTTGATAATGCCGGCTTTTTCGGCGGCAATCTTAGGCAGCGTGTCGCCGAGGAATTGGGTGTGGTCGAACCCAATGTTGGTGATGACGCTGATAAGCGGCGTGATGACGTTGGTGCTGTCCAGCCGCCCGCCCATGCCTACTTCAATAACGGCAATATCCACCCGCTCAGTTGCAAAATAATCGAAAGCCAACCCTACGGTCATTTCAAAGAAACTTAGACCCAACGACTGCATATAATCCTTGTGCTGCTGCACAAAGTCCGTAACGCGTGCCTGGGGTATCATCTGCCCGTTTATGCGGATGCGCTCGCGGAAGTCGACCAAATGGGGCGAGGTGTAAAGCCCCACTTTATAGCCCGCCTGCATCAGGATGGAGGCCAGCGTGTGCGACACAGAACCTTTGCCATTGGTGCCTGCCACATGGATGGAGCGGAACCTCCTTTCGGGGTTGCCAAGATGTTCCATCAGGCTTACGGTGTTTGCAATATCGGCTTTATATGCTGCTGCCCCGATGCGGTGATACATCGGCAGACTGCTGTAAAGATATTCGAGGGTTTGCTCGTAGGTCATTCTTGAATAGGTGAGTCTTGATTGTGCTAATCGCTGTGTTAATATTTTTTTATGCTATAACGAATTCAGCCTTTTCAGTTTTTCCCGCTCTTGGGGATGGTGTAGGTCACCCCCACAAGGCCGAGTCCGCGGTAGGATGGGTAGTTCTGCCAGTAGAAATAGCGCTGGAAAAGGAGGTTGTCAAACTTGAAGAAAAAGCTTAGGGCTTTGTTATAGCGGTATTCCACTTCGAGGTTCAGCCCGAACCGCATGGGGAGATAAAGTGTGCTGTCAGCTCCGGCGGCATCTTGGATGGTGGAATAAGGCATCCGTCCGAGGGTCTGAAATTCCAGTCGGCCAATAAACTTATCGTTATAGTTGACTGTCGCGGCCAGTGCGGCATCAAAATCTGGTCGGTAATAGAGCGGCACAGCCACCTCTTCATCTCCCACCAGTTTTGTCTTTTTGTTTTTGTACAGGTAGTAGTTGCCTTTCAGTTCAAGTCGGAGCATTTCGTCGTTGATGAAAACGAAACTGCCCCCTACCTTAATGCGGGTGAGACTGTCATATACGGGCGAGAACACGTTGTGCAGGGTATAGTGCTCATTGAGCAGGAAAGAGAGGTCGTCGTTCAGATAGCTGTATTCACCATAAAGGTTAAAGTCGATTTTCTTGCTGAGGTTGAGTCTCACGTTGGCGCCGAAGTCATAGTGGCTTGTAGCGCGGACTGCGCTGTTTGGCGCAATGTAAGGGTTGACAGTTCTCAGTTTGTTCCAACTTTGGGCCTCAATGTTTCCACGGGCATAGACGGAAAGGTTTATCAAGTCGTTGAAGAATGACTTGCTCACAGTGGCATCTGGATAGATGCGGGGCTCTATTTCCGGAATATTGTAGCCGTCCAGTGCCACAACAGCACCGGCATGAATCTGGAAGCCCGAGAAGATGAGGTCGATGTAGGGGTTGACATTGTAAAGACGGCGGTATTTGCTTTCGGCCAAAGCGCAGCGGCCATTGGCAGTGTCGGCCAAGGCCGTTCCGAGTGTCTGGTCAAATCCAAGGGGAAGCTCGGTGGGGTTGAAACTGTTGGCATAGCCGTCGTAAGTCAGATGCAGGTAGGCCACAGCCTTGTGTTTTTGGGCGATTGTAAATCCGTAATGGATATTCCCGTCCACATTGATGTTAAACTCATTTTGGCTATATGTGGCAAAAAGATCCGTGGCGCGTATATTGGCTTCATAGCCGAGGGCGTTGACATCGGTGTTGAGGGTTTTGATGCCGAGATTGACAGTGGCAGTGTTGTAGGCCATGCGGTACTGGGAGCGGGCAATGCTGTCGCGGGGTATGGCGAGAACGGCATGGAGCGTACTGTCCGAAAAACCATAGTAACGTGTAAAGTCGTTCTGGTATCCTACGTCAGCACTGAGCTGAAGGTGGTTGCGGGTAATATACTTACCAAATCCCGTGATGTCGGTATAGGAGAATGGGGCCTGTCCGTAGTGATCGGCAGAATAGCCTTCGTCGGCCGTCCGGCCGATTGTCCCCCACGAGGAGCGGTGCGTGGCCCGGACTCCGAAAGTGCGGTCCTGGCTGCGGAGGGAGTTGTAGTAGAACTCAGCCAAAGGCGACCAATAGTTGCCCATGCCGAGTTTGAGGTAATTGCTGTAGAGACGGGTGGCGGGCTCGCCTATGATGCGGGCGGCCTTGATGCGCGAGGGCTGATAGAGGGAGGTGAGCCTACGGGTGGTGATGTCGTAGGAGAGATTCTTAGGCATAGTGGCCACAGTGTCGGTGATGACCGGGGCCACATTGACCTTCTGGCTCTCCTCCACCACGGGCTTGTAACGGCTGGTGACAACCACGCGCTCATTATATACATTGCTGTCGGCTTGAGCCTGGCAGACTGGTGCAACGGCCATCAGGCCGGCGACACAGAATAGGGCGGATATGCAGTTTGCTTTCATGGCTATTGATTATCTGATTCTGTTTCTTTTTCAAGTTCGATGACCATCTCCTCCTCTTCAGGCTCCTGCTGGGGCTTCTCCTCTTCGAGTATGGCGTTGCGTTTCTGGAGGGCCAGCTGCACCAGGTCGTCGCCGTCATAGTTGTCGATGATGCTCTGGAGGGTCTGTTTGGCCTGCAGGTTGTTGCCACGGGCGTGGAAGATGTCGGCCCACAGGATGAAACTCTTGGCCAGCCAGTAGTCGCTGACTGGGGCGGCGGTGATGGACTCTATCACTCGCTCGGCGCCGTCGTAGTCGGCCTGCAGGTAGCGCATTTCAGCCTGTCGGTAGGATGCCTCGCCGCTGTAGTCTCCGTTGGTAGAGGTGGAGAGGAGGGCATAGATGCTGTCGGCCTGGCGGTAGGTGAGGGGGCTTTCATAATAGCTGCGGGCCATGCTCACGAGGGCTTCATCCCTCAGCTCGTCGGTGATTTTGGGCTCGGCAAGCAACCTGCGGGCTGCGGCCACGATGCTGTCGCCCTGGGCCAGGTGTACCCAGCTGCGCAGATACCCCACGCGGCCCGACAGGCGGTTGTTGTCGCTTTCGGCCATCTCCACCAACTGCCCATACAAGTCAAGGGCTTTCGTGAAGTTGTTGAGGTTATATGCTATGTTGGCAGCATTGTGGAGGGCCCGCTCCGTGTAGCTGTTGTTGGGGGCTGCGGCCACGGCCTCGAAATGGGGCAGGGCCTGTTCGTTCTGCCCGTTGCGGAACAGACAGTCGGCTGCATAGTAGTGCGCCTGCAGGTGGAACAGTCCTTCGGGAAATTTGCTCAGGTAGCTCTCAAAACTCTTCACCGAGCTCTCGCAGTCGCCGTTCATATACTGGTTCTCGGCACTCATATAGAGGGTGCTGTCCTGCTCCACAGTCGAGACATTGGTCTTTGTGGTGCGCTTCACGTAGCTGAAATATTCGTCCACACGGTTCTGGCTCACGTAGATGTTCTTCACCGTACTCAGTGCGTCGCGGGCCTCGTCGGTGCCGGCATAGTGGGTCAACAATTCGTCGAACACTTCGAGGGCCTCGTTGTTGCGGTCCGTGTTGTAGTATATCAGACCCATGTTCAAAAGGGCGGTCTTGACAAGGGTGTTTTGCGGATAGCGGTTGCGGAAGTTGTTGAAATACAACAGAGCCATCTCGTTGTTGTCGCACACCAGGTATGTATTGCCTATTTCGAACAGCGATTTGGCAGCCAGCGGCGACTGGTTGAACCGTTCGAAAATCTGGTTCAGGTAAGTCATCTTGTCGTTATACTTGCCCATCGCGCCATACGAGAGGGCTTTCTGGTAGGTGGCATAGTCGGCATCGGCATCGCCCGCATCAATCACCCGGTCGTAGTACTTTATGGCGTCGGCATACTTGCTGTCTAAATAGCTGCAGTCGCCCAGCCGGTTGTTCACATCATTAATCTGGTGGGGGTCGATGCTCTTGTCGGCCAGGCGGAGGAACATCTTGAAGTCGTCGGCCGCGTCGGCTATGTTGTTCCGTTTCATGCAGAGGTACCCGTGCGTGTAGAGTGCCTGCTTATAGTAGGGCGATGTGGTGGCATGGGTGCTCAGCATAAAGCGGTCCAGGGTCTTCCCGGCTGCGTCATAGTCGCCCAGCCGGTAGCGCGATTCGGCATACAGGTAGTAGGCATCGGTGGTATACTTGGGCAGGGCGTTGATTTTGGCCGCCTTCTGGAAATAGGTGGCCGCAGTCTTCATGTTGCCGGTGTTGAACACCTCAATGCCCCGGTTGATTACGATGCGCTGATAGGCCTGGTTCATCAGCGGGGTGCGGTCGGGGATTTTCTCAATGAGGGTGAGGGCGTCCTTATAATTCCGCGTGGTGAAATATAGCGAACTCAATATCTCCTGCACCTCGGCTTTGTGAACACTTTTGGGATACTTGACCAGGTAGTCCTCAAATGAGCGGATTGACTCGTTGTATGGGTTTGCGTTCAGTTCATACGACAGTTTGGCGTAGTTGAACAGGGCGTCCTCCTTGATTTTTGGGTCATAGTCCATCTTCGAGGCCTGCAGAAACATGCTCCGGGCCTCGTTCTTGCGGTTCAGCTTGATGTCCACATCGCCCAGCACATACAGGGCACTCTGTGCCACGCTGTCGTCGCATGCCGTCTTTTTCGACAGGTAGAACTGCGCCGAGTCGTACTGCTGCAGCATATAGTGGCAGTAGCCTATCTGGTAGTAACTGTCCTGCGGGCTGCAGGCTGCCGGGGCAGCGTTCTTCTTGCCCTTGGTTGTGGCGGAGGCCACGTCCTGCACCGTGGCCGTATCCTGCGGGTCGCGGTTGCGCATGGCTGCCTTATAGTAGTCCAGCGCGTTTTTATACTCCCCTCGGTTAAAATAAACCTCGGCCACCATCTGGCGTATCTCGTTCTTTTTGAACACATCCTCCTCCAGCAGCAGAGTCGGGGCCATCTGCAGCAGCTCGTCGTTCTTGCCCAGATAGTAGTATATCCGTGCCACGTATGAGGGCACTATCTTGGCAAACTTCGAGTCGGACTGCAGCTTCTCAAAGTTGCGGAGGGCCAGATCGTATTTCCCTTCCATATACTGCAGGTGGGCATAATAGTAGAGCGACGCATTGGTATACTTGGTGCGGCCGTTGATGTCCTGTGCGAAATACTTCTTGGCCTCGCCATAGTCCTCGTCGACAAAGTAGCAGTACCCCACCTTGAAATTATATTCGCTGCGGTGGCCATATTCCACCTCGCGGGCCGGCACTTTCTTGTAATACTTCAAGGCCTTGGCATAGTCGCCCGCCGCGTAGTGGTAGTTGCCCAGATAAAAGTTGGCCATCACCGTGTGCTTGTTTTGCGGATAGAGCCTCAGAAACTCCGTCAGCCTGAAATCGGCGTCGCGGTTGCCCAATTTCTCGGCACACACCGCCCCGAAGAAGGCGGCCTCGCTGGCCATCTCGGCATCCACTCCCGCCGCGTCGGCTGTCAGTTTGTCGAACAGACTCTGTGCCGAGGCATATTTTTCCTTCTGATACAAGTCCACCGCCTGCCTGTACAAACGGCGCACGGCATCGTCCGACGACGATTTTTGGGCGAAAACAGGCTGCACGGACAGTGCCAGAACAATAATAACTAAAAGAGATTTAACGCGTTGCATACTCAATAGATTACTTATTTCAAAAAGTAAAGATACTAATTTATTGCCAAACCACCCTCCACCTCAGTCCCTCTTTTTCAACAAGGCGGTGTTAATGAGCCGGATGGGCCGGCTGCGCCTCCCTGCAGAGTGAACTGCGCAGACGTTACGGATTAAGTCGGTGCAAGTCCCGCAATCAGCGCAGGAAGAATGGCTTCTCTTCCACCTGTGGCTTGGGCTGCCATGGCGCGTGGAGCAGGAATCCGCTGGCCGGCGCCGGGGTCACCGTATACTGTAGCTCCCCTTCGGGATTGATGAGGATAAACCAAGGGTACGACACCACGCCGTAGCGTTCCAACAGCTTGTAGTTCCCGTTGAAGTGCAGCCATGTCCAATTGTAGCGCTGGCCCTTGCGGGTGTTCTTCAGCAGGTGGTACATCTTCTGGAACTCGCGGTCGCAACAGATGGTCACAAACTCCACATTCTTGTTCTTGGCATAGATGCTGTCCTTGAAGTGGGCCAGGGTTTCCATTTCGCCTAAGCTGTTCGGGTCGCTCACCCGCACAAACGACAGGTACACCCATTTCCCTTTCATCCCCTCTAACGACACCATCTTCTTGTCCACATCCGGCAGCACAAAGTCCGGCACCTCGGCTCCCTCCTCCTTCTGGCGGAGGCTCTTCACAATCCGCTCGGCCAGTGTCTTATGCTCCGGAAACTTGGTTCCTTCCCCCACCAACTCTATCATCCGCACCACCTTGTCGGCCTCGTAATATCGGGGCTGATAGTACGACTCCTGCAGGGCCTGCAGTGCCACCAGCTCGCGCACCCGCTCATTGCGCAGCAGGGTGTCCGTCCCCAGCGAGTCGAGGTATACCTTCACGTTCAGATTGTGTACCCAGTTGCCCAGCAGCCATGCGGGCAATTTCCGCGTCCCCTTCGACACCGAATGGGCAAACAGCGTGGCAAAGAACGACATGTAGTTGTCGTCGTAGTAGAGCACCGGCTGGTTTTTCACATAGCGGTCCACCATGCCGCGCCGTGTGTCGAAATGCAGGCTGTACTTCATGCTGGCCAGTTGGTAGCGCTTGTATCGGTTGAAGAACTCGTTTTTCGTGTCGGGGCAGAGCTTGGCCACCTCCGCCTCCAGACTGTCGAAATACCGCTTCTGGGGGCGGAAACGGCTGTCGAAAAACATGCGGTGCTCGTCGATATACTGCGCCACCACCCGCTCAAAGTCCGAAATCAAGCCGTTCAGCTCGTCGGGCGGCATGTTCACAAACTCCAGCGGCAACACCTCCGGCTCCAGAAACACATTCCGCTTCTCATTGACATCCCAGTCAAACCGAGGCACATACACCTCATAGTCGCGTCCTGGCTCCACAAAGAACGACTGGCTGTAGTTCTCAATCTGCATCATCATCATCGTGGGATAGTTGGCGTAGGCCTTCAGCTGGAACGTCCGGTTGTCGCCTATCACCGCGTGGTCCACCTCCTCCTCCGTCAGGGTCAGCATATCCGTGTAGCGATACAGATACACATCCTTCCCGGCGCCGTTCACCACCTCGCCCTGGATTGTAATATTAGTCTGGGCGCCAGCCGTTCCCATCCCGGCTGCCCACAATGCAATGCTCAGAATTATCAGAATGCGCTTCATGATACATGTATTTACCAGCTGAACTCAGCCATTTCTCTTATAACGCTCTATACCCCGTTTTTATTGCCCCCGCCAACAAAATGATACCCCTGTAGATTCAACATCTAAATATTTAGTTTATTTGCACGCAACGTTATGCGTGTAAAAAGTCAATCGCCTCCCATCTTTCCTTTTATACTCTCAATTGCATTTGCAGCCTGTTTTTTTATATTTTCATCATCTGTTTCAGCTATTATTTTTTCCAATATGTCAATGTCTTCTTGGCTTCTTGAAAATTGTCCCAAATTCAATATTCCCGTCTCTAATGAATATTTCTCCGAATGTGTTTCCGATTTACAAATCATTCTACCCGTCGCCAGCCGTATGACTGCTTTTTGGTTTTCGTCCTTAGAACTACCCTCTATCAATGACATGACATCTAAAATATCAATATCCTTTGAATTGATCGCATCCACTCCTTCTTTATTCCTCGCAACTTCGGCATTGATATCAGTAAAACGTTCTTCCATATTTTCGAGAAGAGGTACATAATGATGTATCCTGATGCCTACCACAACAAAATAGACGGTGGCTGCAACTCCCAACACCCCAATGACTAATCCAGCAATGGTCATTACTCTGTTATAGGCAACATCACGGGAAACCTCAGAAAATGGAATATCAAGTGCAATACCGGCAATCGCAACGGCCGATAGTGAGACGACGAGAGAAAAGATGGCAAGGTCTTGCAAATAATTATGAGGAGAGCCTGAATCTGTATTTTTATGTTTCATCAGTAATTTACTTTAAATAATTCATGACGAAATCTGCAAATCCCTCTGATGATACAGAAGATTTATTGAGATATAGGATGTCATTGTCCTTGCAGTATTGGCGAACGTCATCATCCCCAATAACAGTATATACTATTATTGGGGTGTCTTTATATATGGAGTCGGATTCTCGTATTTTTTTTATTAAAGCGAACCCCGTTCTCATACCATACTTGGCTTCTTCCATATCGAGTTCTCCTATCGGCATGGAAATGTCAATAATTATGCAATCTATTTGTAATATTTGTTCACGCAGCACTTTTAGGAGGTCTTCAGATCTCGGAGCCATTATAATCTTACACCCCCGTGACTCCAGTTCGTCTCGGTCTGCCATTAATGCGAATCTGTCGATGTCGTCGTCGACCCATAAAATATTCTTTCTATTCATAAGATTGTTTTTTTATCAGTGAAATTGATTTCAATAGTGGTTGGCTGCTGGCATCTTTTCACTTTCACAATGCCGCCAAAGTCCTCGATTATTTGTTTGACAACCGACAATCCAATTCCGAATCCGGAAGCATTCTCTTTCATTGCCCTTTCTCCCCGGTAGCCAATCTGAAATACGGCCTCCGCATCTTGTGGGGAAATACCTATGCCCCAGTCCGACACCTCAATCCTTATTCCCGTCTCGCTTTCGTAGCAGGAAATGCTGACCATAAAACTGTCGGGATTCCTCCCGTGGTATTTGATTGCATTGGTCAAAAGGTTGTAAAAAACGGTGACAAAAGCATCTTCGTCAACATAGATAGTGCTTTGTACAGTGTATGTGTTGAATTTGATATTGTCAAAGAGTACGTCATAATCTCTGGCAATGGGCCGAACCACACTAATACTTTTTTTAATGATATCAGACAGTGAACATCTTTTCTTTTCGTATTTTCTCTCTCCGCTTCTCATCAGATACAAAGTAGAGGAGGCCTGCCAACGTTGCAAATCTGCGAAATCCCTGACACTATCAAGATAGGGTTCGAGATTCCTTTCAAGAAAATCTTCGTCGCCTATATTGTTCAAAATTCTGTCTACAGTTTTAAAAATTGAATTTGTAGGGGTTTTGAACTCATGTATTAGCCTTGAGATGAAACGGCTTTGCTCCTCTTTCTTGTTGTAGAAATCAATAACCAACGAAAGGTATTTGGCGGCAAACACGACCAATTTCAAATCAACATCATTGAAATAGTCTACAAATTCATCCTTCACAGGGTTCTGCTTGTTCAGAAAGCGGATGATACCAACAACATCTTTTGGGTCTGATGGATTCAGGATTGGAACAATCATCACGGTCTGAGGGTCGTCTGTTGTTTCTTCGGACCATTTAGGTTGATGGTTGCATTTGTCCGAGATATACGGACGACCTGTTTCACCTACATGGCCAGTAGACCCCACTCCTCTTTCATAAGAGTGTTTTGAATCATTTTTATCAATGCTCTTGTCTGTCGACGAAACAAGATTATACCGGGTGTGGTACGAGTCCCATATAAAAACCGATGCTGCTTGATAGTTGAAAAAGGATTTAAATTCCTTGTCAATCAGACAATCAAAGAAAGTATCTGCGCCCTTGTCGCGACACGCCTCTTGTGTGGCTATGAGTGTTGCAATCAGTGCTTGCTCTTGGGATACCAGATACCGGTGAAAAACTGAAGAAAAGAAAGATTTTGTTATCTGGGCAATCTCTTTCCACTCATCATCTGAAATAGTGTTCTCCCCTTCTTTATAAGAGAGCTCAAGAACGGCGATGACTTTCTCTTTCTCTGCTATGTCTAAAATGGGGATGACGATAAAGTCGACTAATTCGTAAGCACGAACAAAATCCATTGACCGGTGTCCATAGTTCTCCACCTCATCTCGTCCGCATCTGTGGTAAACCCACTGTGAGTTTTTCATCACAATTTTAAAAAAACCGTTTTCCAAGTCATGGACAAAATCTTTCTCTTTGGATAACGGCATCTCTTCCTTGTTGGACAACGGCATCTCTTCCTTAAGCTCCCGGTGCAGGAGTGAAGTGGACACAGGTATCTTTTCCTCATCAGGATTAAGGTCGCCTGTCATATTTCTATTGATTGACCATAGCGAGCATTCGGTCGAGCCCAAAATCCCATGTAGCTTATTTGTGGCTACTTTAAAAATGGAGCTGTCCATGGGCATACTTGCCATGCTTAGCAGTTCGCTTTTTATTTCAGATACTTTGTCGCTCATTTTTATGGCCGTGTTGTCTCTGTGATAATACTCGATTTTACCCGATAAACGAAAAAAAACAAAATTTATTGCCCCGGAAGCTTAAGACGCTTTTTTTTAACGTCCGCCTGGAGTCCAAGCCCAAACGGCGGGCGTCCGCAGCCCCTGCACTCTTCCTTCGCCCGTTGCCCCGCCTTCCCGAATCCCCCGCCATGCAAATCTTCGTCAGGCACGTGTCGGAATGGCGGCTAAGCGTATTTGAAATGTCGTCGGACGAGCGGAGTTAGGGTGAGGAAGCCTTCTCCGGCTGCCCCTGCCCCGTAGGGGCAGGGGCAAATGCGATTTTGCCGAATGGGAAAAAAGGCCTATCTTTGCATTGACGGCCTGGTGGCGCACGGCTGGCTTAATGCTGTGGCTCCGAGTCGGTTGATTATATTGTTTAACTTTAAAACTCTTGAAAAATGAAAAAGTACGTTTGCAACATCTGCGGTTATGTCTATGACCCCGCTAAAGGCGACCCCGACAGCAATATCGCCCCCGGCACCGCTTTCGAGGACATCCCGGCCGACTGGGTCTGCCCCCTCTGCGGCGTGGGCAAGGACGATTTCAGCCCCGTGACCGAGTAAACTGAACGGGGCGACGCGCCCCTGGTTGTGCCAGTGTGTGAGTGGCCGCATCGGTCCGCCCCTTGCGCAGTGGCACATCAGTTTATTCCCGCGCTTACGCATTCCCACATACTCTTTTTTCGGCATTTTCGCATGTTTGTCCACATTGATTGCAACTCCTATTTCGCTTCGTGCGAGGTGGCCACGCGTCCCGGTCTTGCGGGGCGTCCGGTCATTGTGGCCAACGGCAACGAGGCGGGCGGTGGCGTGATTTTGGCCCTCAGTCCCGAGGCCAAGGCCCTGGGGCTGAAACGCGGCACGCCGCTGTTTCAGGTGCGCAGCCTGCTGCGACTCAACGATGTGGTGATATGTCCCGCCGATCACAAGAAGTACCGCCGCATTTCGCGCCAGATTATGGACACGGTGCAACGGCAGGAGATTATATTGGACTTTGTGCAGTACTCGGTCGACGAGTTTTTCGGCCAGCTGCCTGTGGAGGAGCCCGACGAGGTGCGCCACTATGTGCGCAAGGTGATGGATGCCATCACTGAGGCCACGGGCATCCCCGTCAGCTGCGGATGCTCGCAGACC
>Ga0247611_10009682_pt1 | contig 11515 bp, 13 predicted proteins | sample 177DNAGHGhighgp2_FD_192422 | JGI IMG/M metagenome (GOLD analysis project Ga0247611, IMG submission 192422) | Sheep rumen microbial communities from Palmerston North, Manawatu-Wanganui, New Zealand - 1770 DNA GHGhigh gp2 | ecosystem: Host-associated > Mammals > Digestive system > Stomach > Rumen... | reverse complement strand
TATGTCAGGTGGAGAACAAACTCGTGTTCGTATCGCTTTAATGACAATGAAGAAGAGCAATGTCTTAATTTTAGACGAGCCTACTAACCATTTAGATAAGAATACAAAAGCTTCTTTATTTGAAGCAATTGAAGAATTCCCTGGTTCTGTCATTCTTGTATCCCATGAAAAAGATTTCTATGATGGTTTGTTAGATTATGAAATCAATTTTGATTAATTTTAAAATCTTGTTATAATATTTGTAGTGATATTATGAGACAAATTGACAAATTAAAAGAAATAGAAAAATCTATATTAAAATTTAATAATATTTATGATTCTTTTGCAAAAAGAAATAAATTAGATAGAGTAGAACTTGATATGTATTTATATATATCTAGAAACTTAGACAAAAATATATGTCAAAGTGATTTAGCACAAGATTTATATAAAAGCCCTACTACAATTTCTAGTTTAATTAAAAAAGAAATTAATAAAGATTTAATTTATTTAATATTAGAAGATGATAATAAGAAAAATAAGATTATTAAATTAACAAGAAAAGGTAAAGAATTCTTGAATGAAGTGATTATTCCTTTTCAAACAAGATTACTAAATAGCTTAAATTTTTCAGATAATGTAATTTATAATTTGGTTTCTGTTTTTTCAAAAATTGAAGAAAATAATTAAAATGGAGTAGCATCGAAATGCTACTCCTTTTTTAAAATTAGAAATTATCAATCTCTTTTTTTAGTTCTTCAACAATATCTTGTTCTTTTATTTTTCTAACAACTACACCTTTTTTAAATAAAAGAGCTTCTCCAATTCCACCGGCTACACCAAGATCAGCCTCACGTGCCTCACCAGGTCCGTTAACTGCACAACCCATTACTGCAACATGAATATCTTTATTTACTGTATATAAATAATTTTCTATTTCTTTAGCAATAGGAATCATATTGTATTGAGTTCTTCCACAAGTAGGGCATGATGTGAAATATGGAACGTTCTTAATTAATTTTAAGTTATTTAAAATTTCTTTAGCGGCTCTTACTTCCATGATTGGCTCGTCAGTTAATGAAATACGCATTGTATTACCAATACCTAGATTTAAAATTTCATCCATACCCATAGCGGATTTAATTAAACCACTAAAAGAAGTACCAGCTTCAGTAATACCTACATGTAAAGGATATGGGAATGTTTTTGCGGCAAGCTCATAAACTTCTTTACTTAACTTAATGTTAGAAGCTTTTAGGGAAATGACAATATCATGGAAATCAAGTTCTTCTAAAATCTTTACATGATGCATAGCTGCATCAACCATAGATTTGGCATTTAGTTCAGTTCCCTTAGGAAGTGAACCACCATTAACTCCAATACGAATTGGAATTTGGTGAGCTTTTGCAAGTTCAACAATTTCTTTAATTTTATTGTAGTCGCTGATATTACCTGGATTTAGACGAATAGCATCAACGCCTTGTTTGATTGCTTCAATCGCAAATTCTGGATTGAAATGAATATCTGCTACAAGAGGAATGTGAATTTCTTTTTGAATTTCTCCGATAGACTTAGCATCTTCCATATCTAAAACTGCTACTCTAATAATTTCACATCCAGCTTTTTCAAGCTCTAGAATTTGTTTGACAGTAGCATCGATATCTTTAGTATGAGTGTTACACATTGATTGAATATAAATGTGTGAATTTCCACCTAAAGTTAAATTTTTTATTTTAACAGGTCTTGTTTCTGTTCTTAAATACATAATAAATCACCGAACTAATTATAGCATAAAATACATGCAAGAATGAATAGAGATAAAAACAATTCATTTTTTATTAAAAGGGTATTGAGTTTAAGATAAATATAGATTATAATTAACATCGGTTATTAAAACTTGAAATAATTTATTATATTTGATATAATTATCAAGCATACACTCACACATGAGTAGTCTGGAGGGATAAAGATGCGTGATTTAGTAACATTAGTTTGCACAGAATGTGGTAATGAAAATTATCATACAGATAAGAACAAGAAACTTAATCCTGAAAGAATTGAGTTCAAGAAATATTGCAACCATTGCAAGAAGCAAACATTACACAGAGAAAAGAAGTAAAGCTTTGATTTCAAAGCTTTTTTTCTTTTTACAAGGAAATATTTAATTTTAATCATTTTTGGTATAATATTATATAAGGAATACAAAATATCCTTAGAAAGAAGGATTATATGGAAACTTATACTAATGGTCCATTTATGGAAAATACTTATTTAATAAATAATGGTACTGATGCTATCGTAATTGACCCAGGAGAAGGGTTAGATTCATATATGGATGATATTAATAAATATGATGTTAAGGCTATATTATTAACTCATGGACATATTGACCATATTGATGGATTACATCATTTTCTAGATAAAGATATTTATATTTGTGAATCCGAACTTGATTTTTTTAAAGATCCTCACAAAAGTCTTTATGCTGAAAAACTAGGATATGTGCCTTTTGAATTGAATAAGTTAAAGCTTCATCTTCTTAAAGATAATGATTCAATTAATTTGATAGGGTTTAATATTAAGTGCCTTCATACACCAGGTCATACAATAGGTTCTATGTGTTATTTATTTAATAATTCTATCCTTTTTTCTGGTGATACATTATTTCAAGTGGGAGTTGGTAGAACCGATTTTGAAACGGGTGATATGTCATCTTTAGTTAAATCACTTGAAAGATTAAAGAATCTTCCTGATAAAACTATTGTATATCCAGGGCATGGGGTTGCAACTACTATCTCTTTTGAGAAGAAATATAATCCATTTTTAAGATAATTATTGTGTATTGATACATCGGATGTGTTGATACACTTTTTTATTTTTGATAATAGAAAATATTTTGGCACTAACTTGTTGACAGTGCTAATCAAAATAGTTATAATATAGTTGCACTTGAGATTGAGAAGTGCTAAAAAGAGGTGGTAGCGTGATTACTGATAGACAAAAGCTTATTCTAAAAGCGATTGTTGATGAGTATATTAAAACTAACGAACCAGTTGGATCGAAGAATTTAACATCTAAACCATATTTGAATTTTTCGTCTGCAACACTTCGTTATGATATGCAGCACTTGGAAGAGACTGGATATCTAGAAAAAACACATACCTCTTCAGGTAGAATCCCAAGTGAAGTTGGATACAAGTTCTATGTTGAAAACTTATTCACTCGTGATAGTGAAGTTGCAAATGCTTTCCCTATAATCGATAACTTATTAGCAAATAAATCTAAAGAAGTCTTTGAGAAAATCAAAGATGTCGTTAATTTTATTTCTGATTACACCGGTTATATGGCAGCTGTTCTTGGTGCGTCTGCAAACTATCAAACTGTTAAGAAGATGGAAATTGTTCCACTTGATAAAAATCATTGCTTATTATTAATTGTAACAAGCGGTGGAAAAGTTCAATCTCAAATAATTGAGATACCTAGTGAATATAAAACAGATGATTTATTAAAGCTAATTGATATGTTTGATATCGCTATGTATGACAAATCAATTTTAGAGATTAATGATGTCTTAACAAAAGAAGCATTAAAGCCAAGAATAAGACAAATGGTTGATTTTAGAGACGATATCTTAAATTTCTTGATTAAAGCTTTCTCAAGATTTGAAGAATCTGAATTCTATCAATCTGGTTTAACAAAAATATTCAACCAACCTGAATTCATGACACATGAATCTATGGAATGTATCATCAAAATGATTGATGAAGAATCTGTTAGAAAATTGTTAAGAAATTCTAGTGGTGGTTTGACGGTACACATTGGTAGCGACAACGCTGACAAGAATTTGAAGAACTGTTCAATCGTCACTATGCCTTATACAATTGACACTAATGAATACGGCTTCTTATGTGTTATAGGTCCTGTTAGAATGAATTACAGTAAGGTGTTCCCATTGATTGAGTACGCTGCTAGCGGAATTGGTAAATTATATAAGAAGGAGTAGTCAAATGAGCGAAACAAAGGATGAAGCTTTAAAAGATGAAAAAGTGACAGAAGTTCCTGAAAAAGACTCTGTTGATGAAAAAGATGATAAAAAGTCTGTAAAAGAAGATAAGAAGACTAAGAAAACTCATGTTGAAGTTGAAAACGAGAAATTAAAAGCTCGTGTTGCTGAACTTGAACAAAAAGTTAAGTCTGATGCTGAAGAATATTTAAAAGCTCGTGCTGACTTAGATAATATTAGAAAGAGACTAATTGAACAATCTAAGGAAGACAGAAAATATGCTTCACAAAGTTTAATTAATGATTTAATAACACCACTTGATATGTTATCAAAGGTTATCAATATGACTCAAAATCCAACTCCAGAAGTTCAAAACTTCTTATTTGGATTTAAGATGATTAGTGATCAAATTAATGACATCTTATCTCGTGATGGCGTTAAAGAAATAAAAGCATTAAATGAGGAATTTGATCCAAAATTTATGCAAGCTATGTCTAAAGAAAAAGTAGACGGCGTAAAACCTGGTCAAGTAATCGAAGTATTACAAACAGGTTATATGTATAAAGAACACTTACTAAGACCAGCAATGGTTAAAGTATCAGAATAATTATAAAGGAGATTGAGAATTATGTCTAAAGTAATTGGTATTGACTTAGGTACAACAAATAGCTGTGTATCTGTTATGGAAAACGGAGTTGCAAAAGTAATTCCTAATGCTGAAGGTGGAAGAACTACTCCATCTGTAGTAGCATTCAAAAATGGTGAAATTATCGTTGGTGATGCAGCAAAGCGTCAAATGGTAACTAACCCTAATACAATTTATTCAATTAAGCGTCACATGGGTGAAGCTGGTTATACAGTTGATATTGAAGGTAAGAAATATACTCCACAAGAAATTTCAGCAATGATTCTACAAAACTTAAAGAAGTCTGCTGAAGATTATCTTGGTGAAAAGGTTGAAAAGGCAGTAATTACTGTTCCTGCTTACTTCAATGACTCACAAAGACAAGCAACTAAGGATGCTGGTAAGATTGCAGGTCTTGATGTTATTCGTATCATCAATGAACCAACTGCATCATCACTAGCATATGGTATTGATAAGACTGACAAGGAACATACAGTATTAGTATTCGACCTTGGTGGTGGTACATTCGACGTTTCAATTTTAAGCCTTGCTGATGGTACATTCGAAGTATTATCAACAGCTGGTGACACTCACCTTGGTGGTGATGATTTCGACAATGCAATCATGAGCTGGTTAGCTGACGAATTCAAGAAAGAAAACAATGTTGACTTAATGAAGGACAACATGGCTAAACAAAGATTAAAAGATGCAGCTGAACAAGCTAAGAAGGAACTTTCTAGCCAAAACTCAACTCAAATTTCATTACCATTCATTTCAATGGGTGTAGCTGGTCCTTTACATTTACAAAAGACTTTAACTCGTGAAATGTTCAACAGCTTAACTCGTGATCTAGTAGAACGTTGCTTAGGTCCAGTTAGACGTGCATTATCAGATGCTAAGTTAACTACAAATGATGTTGACCAAGTATTATTAGTAGGTGGTTCAACTCGTATTCCTGCAGTTCAAGATTTAGTTCGTCGTGAACTTGGTAAGGAACCAAACAAGTCAGTTAACCCAGATGAAGCAGTTGCTATGGGTGCTGCAATTCAAGCAGGTGTTTTAACTGGTACAGTTAAGGACGTTCTATTACTAGACGTTACACCACTTTCTCTTGGTATTGAAACAATGGGTGGAGTATTCACTAAGTTAATCGATAGAAATACTACAATTCCATGCTCAAAGAGCCAAATCTTCTCAACTGCAGCTGATAATCAACCAGCAGTAGACATTCATGTATTACAAGGTGAACGTCCAATGGCAGCTGATAACAAGAGCCTTGGTCAATTCCAATTAGATGGTATTGCACCAGCTCCAAGAGGAGTTCCTCAAATCGAAGTTAAGTTTGACATCGACTCAAATGGTATCGTTCACGTATCTGCTAAGGATTTAGGTACTGGTAAGGAACAAAAGATTACAATTCAAAACAATGGTTCATTATCTGAAGAAGAAATCAACCGTATGGTTCGTGAAGCTCAAGAAAATGCTGAGGCAGACAAGAAGCGTAAGGAAGCTGCAGATGTTGTAAATGAATCTAATAATCTTATCTTCCAAGTTAAGAAGTCATTAGATGAATTAAAGGGTGTAAGCGAAGATGAAAAGAAGGACATCTTAGCTAAGTGCGATGACTTACAAAAGTCAATCGATGCTAATGACATCGAAGGTATGAAGTCTAAGAAGGAAGTTCTTCAAAAGGCTGCTCAAGACCTAGCTACTCGTGTTTACCAACAACAAGCTCAAGCTAACAATGGTGGAAACAATAACAACAATGGTGGTCAAAATAACGGTTCATCAGATAAGAAAGATGACAACGTTGTAGATGCTGACTTCTCAGATGTTCAATAATAAATAAATTAAGAAATTAGAGGGCTGTAAGGCTCTCTAGTTTTTATGTATGTGAGGTAAAATCATGGCTGATAAAAGAGACTATTATGACGTTCTTGGCGTTTCTAAGAGCGCTACTGACGACGAAATTAAAAGAGCTTATCGTAAATTAGCTCGTCAATATCACCCAGATGTTAACAAAGCTCCTGATGCTGAACAAAAGTTTGCTGAAATTAATGAAGCTTATGGTGTTCTTTCAGATAAAGATAAGAGAGCTAGATATGACCAATATGGATTCAATGATCCAACTCAAGGATTCGGTGGAGCCGGTGGCGGTAACCCATTCGGTGAAGGATTCGGTGGATTTGGTGGATTTGAGGATATATTCTCAAGTTTCTTTGGCGGCGGCAGAAGTCAAAGTAGACAAAGACATAATCAACGTGGTCAAGATGTTGAGAAGTCTATGACTATCACATTTGATGAAGCAGTTCATGGTTGTAAGAAGATTATTAGAGTTAGTGTTGATGAAGCATGTACAGCTTGTGGTGGTACAGGTGCTTATTCAAAATCTGATATTCATACTTGTAGCCAATGTAATGGTCAAGGATATGTCTTTGTTCAACAAAGAACCATTCTTGGTGTAGCTCGTACACAAACTACTTGTCCTAAGTGTCATGGTACTGGTCAACAAATTGATAAGGTTTGTCCACAATGTTCAGGACGTGGCAAAGTTCGTAAGACTAAAGATATTGAAATAACAATTCCAGAAGGTATTGATGAGGGTATGACTCTTCGTGTACCTGGTAAAGGTATGGCTGGCGATAATGGTGCTGAAAATGGTGATTTATATATCACATTCCATGTTGAAAAGCATCAATACTTTACTCGTGAAGGTAATGATATCTATATCGATGCACCTATTTCATTTGCACAAGCTGCACTTGGTACTACACTTGATATCCCAACAATTTCTGATGCTGTTTCTGTTAAGATTCCTAAGGGAATTCAATCTGGAACTAAGCTTCGTTTAAGAGGTAAAGGTGTTAAGGATCCTAAGTCTGGTTCACGTGGAGATGAATATGTCATTGTTAAGGTTGAGACTCCTCAATCTTTAACTAGTGAACAAGAAGAATTATTAAAGAAATTTGATGCTTCTTATAAATCTAGCAATAAAAAATCTGGATGGGATAAAATTAAAGATTTCTTCCAAGGTAAGAAGTAAAATTAGATTATTATATTATATAAATTCTAATGATATTATTTCTTTAATTGATTTGAATTAGCATAAGAGAAAGACGTTTCGTCTTTCTTTTTTTTATTTCATATGATATAATTTTTTTAGTATTAAAAAGGAAGATGAAATTATGGCAGAAATTTTAAAAAATGATGAAAGTAATGAAGAATTAGTTACATTAGATATCACAAATGATAAGATTGAAGAAAATACTAAATTAAAAGAATATCAAAAACTTTTATTTTCTGATGAAGCTAGACTTAAGGTTGTTAGAGCGAAAGAATTAATTCGTCTTGGTTGCTTCGACCAATATCAAAAAAAGGTTGGAGAACTTAACTTCAATGACTTAAAAAAGCTTGAATATGCTAAAAAGTACAAAGATCATGAATTATATGAAAATGTTGTAGATAATACTTTATATTATATTGAAGTCTTAGATGAAGAAGATAAAGAAGGTAATAAGAAAGTTTATGGTTATGACATTGTTGAAATCGATAATGTAGATGAAGAAACATTTGATAAGCTATTAAATGCTCATAAGCATCAATCAAGTTTTGGTTTAAACCTTATTTATACTTTAGCTTGGATTTTCTGTTTCTTAGGATTTATATCTATTGTATTTGCTAGTATCCATATAACAAGTAATGGTCAAGATTTCTTTGTAGCATTATTCCAAACATGCGCAACTCCACTTAATGTTTTTGCTGTATCTTTATCAGCATTAACTGTTGCGACTATTGCTAAAAAGAATCACGACGATAAGAAGTAAAGGAAATTAATTTATGCAACAATATTTTGTTAGTCAATTAGAGATGAAAGAAAGTACTATTACAGGGGATGACGTTTTCCACATTAAAAGTGTAATGAGATCACGTATTGGTGATAAGATTATAGTGTCAGATGAATCTGTTATGTATCTAGCTTCTATTAGTGAGATTAACAAAGATAATGTTAAATTTATTAAAGAAGAGGTAATTCAGTCTGACACTGAACTACCTTTTTTTGTTGACATTTATCAAGGATATCCTAAAGGTGACAAGCTTGATGATATTTGTAAACACTCAACAGAGCTTGGCGTAAATAAAGTATATGCTGTCAATATGAAACGTTCAGTTGTTAAAATTGATAGTAAGAAGCTTGATACAAAGTTTGCTAGATATGATAAGATTATGAAAGAAGCTAGTGAACAAAGTCATAGAAATCGTTTGGCTCATTTTGGTGGTATTATTGATTTAAAGAAAATTGATTTTTCTAAATACAATAAGCTCGTTTTAGCTTATGAAGAAACTGCTAAAAATGGCGACTTAGAAGAATTCAAAAAGGCAATCAAAGGCTTAAATAAAGGTGATTCAATTGCTATCTTAATCGGACCTGAAGGTGGAATTGATGAGGATGAAGTTAAGTATCTTACAGGACTAGGATTTGTTTGCGCTGGACTTGGTAAACGTATTTTAAGAACTGAAACCGCAAGTCTTTACGCATTAAGCTGTATATCTTATGAAAGCGAGTTAAAATAATGTATAGAATTGGATTTATTACATTAGGATGCAAAGTTAATATTTATGAATCAAATGCTTTAGCAGATGAATTTAAAAAGCTTGGGTATGAGATAACTAAAGATGATGAGGTCGCAGATGCTTATATTATCAATACTTGTTCAGTAACTAATCAAGCTGATGCTAAATCTAGAAAGATGATTAGACATGCAAGAAGCTTAAATCCTAATGCTGTTGTTTGTGCTATGGGTTGCTTCACCCAAGCTCATAAGGATCAAGCAGTTAAAATGGAAGAACCTGACATCTTAATTGGTACAGGTAATAAGAAGCAAGCTGTTAAACTTATTGATGATATGTTAAAAAATAATGATAGACATAGAGTTGATTTGATTTTAGCTGAACGTAGTCAAAAAGAATATGAAAATCTTGAAGTTACAGAATTTGACCACGCAAGAGCATTTTTAAAGATTGAAGACGGTTGTTCAAACTTCTGTTCTTATTGCATTATTCCATATGCAAGAGGACCTGTAAGATCCAAAAGACATGGCTTAGTATTAAAAGAAGAAGCTGATGTTATTAATCTTGGTTATAGAGAAATTGTATTATCAGGAATTCATATTGGTGCTTATTGTGATGGCCCTGAATATCACTTAAAAGATTTAATTCGTGATATGATTGAAGTTCCAGGACTTGATCGTATTCGTATTTCATCAATTGAAATTAATGAAGTGAATGATGATATTTGCCAAATTATTAAAGAGAGTGATAAAATCGCAAGTCACATTCATATTCCACTTCAAGCTGGTAGTGATAAGACGTTAAAAGCTATGAATAGACATTATGACACAGCTAAATTTATGGAACGTGTGAATAAGATTCGCAAAGCTAGACCTGATATTTCATTAACAACTGATGTCATTGTCGGATTCCCTGGTGAGACAGAAGAAGATTTTATGGATTGTTACAACTTTATCAAGAAAGTTGGATTCACAGAACTTCATGTGTTCCCATTCTCACCACGTGAAGGTACACCTGCAGCATCAATGCCAAATCAAGTTGATGGAAATGTTAAGAAAGATAGAGTTAAACGTTTAATCGAATTATCACATGAATTAACTGTTGATTACTATAAAAAATTCGTAGGAACTTGCCAAGAGGTTATTGTTGAACAAAAATTTAAAGATGATTATGTGATTGGTCATTCATCTAATTATTTGCAAGTTTTATTACCTTATGATCCTAGCTTAATTAGACATAGAGTAATAGTTAAAATAGATTATCAAGATGGTGAATATATGCATGCAACAATGCTAAAAGACCTTGATAATGGATTATTTTTATAGTTTATAGTTTTTGAATAAATAATAAAAAAACTATTTATAAATAATAGATTTAATGGTAAAATAGAGTAAATAAAAAAGAGGAGTTTATAATAAGACTGTTGCAAAAATATTTAGCATTCTATCAATTATTGGTGGTGCAGTTATTGTTTTAATTGGACTTTTAGTACTTTTTGGTGCTGATTCAATGGCTAATTTTGTTCAAATTCCAGGTGAACCTAATTCACCAGTAGTTCCTTGGGCTATAAAGCTTGCTGGATGCATTTATTTATTTTTGGGAATCGTAGTAATTGCAGTTGAAGCTTGGCTAACTAGTAAATTAAATAAAGCTACTAGTAAGAATGAATTAATTGTTCCTGGTGTAATTGCTCTTATTTTAGGTGGATTCTTAGCAGGATTATTCACATTACTAATACCTGAGGATGAATTTTAAAATGTATTTTTAGACATATTCTTTATGGAAGAGTATGTCTTTTTTTATTTTTTGATAAACATTTAACAAAATAATAAAAAAAGATAAAAAAATTAAAAGTAGCTATTTACAACTTAATTAAAATTATGTATAATTATAAACGATTTTTAAAACGGAAGGAGGCCTAGTGAATTATGGCAAAAACAATCGTGCATGAAAAAGAATCTATCGAAGATGCTCTTCGTCGTTTTAAACGCGATGTTTCTAGATCAGGCAACCTTCAAGAAGCTAAGAAACGTCAATATTATTTAAAACCATCTGATGTTCGTAAACAAAAACGTCAAGAAGCTCGTAAGAGATTTAAGTAATGCTTAATTCATTGGACAATCACTAAGTGATTGTCCTTTTTCTTTTTTTAAATTTATATATTTTGCATAAATGGTTAATAAAATATGTTATCATATTTAGTAGAAAGACAGGTATCGATTATGTTTAAGGCACTACGTCATTTTATAACAATTACACGTCATCGTCATATGGTTATGAGATATTGTTTTAAAGCAGGTCTTTATAAACAAGGATTATTGCATGATTTATCTAAATAT
>Ga0247611_10009681_pt1 | contig 11517 bp, 17 predicted proteins | sample 177DNAGHGhighgp2_FD_192422 | JGI IMG/M metagenome (GOLD analysis project Ga0247611, IMG submission 192422) | Sheep rumen microbial communities from Palmerston North, Manawatu-Wanganui, New Zealand - 1770 DNA GHGhigh gp2 | ecosystem: Host-associated > Mammals > Digestive system > Stomach > Rumen... | reverse complement strand
CATTAACATCAAGATTATAGATAACCTTTTCTCCAATCTTAGCAATACCACCCTCGCCATCGGTATCAACCAATTCGTGATTAAAGTAATCGGTAACAAATGTTTTTCCGTTCAACCAAATTGAAAACGCGATGCCCCAATTATCTGCTACATCTGCAAAGTGACTTGCCCTAAATGTGCAGCCATCACGATAGGTAAAGTCATTGAAGAACTCTTTGCGGAAACCTTTCCAACTACCGCCACTAAGATACAATGTAGGTGTAAACATAGCAATGTGTATATTGGTCAAGTCATACTTTCGTTTAATCATCATAATGCGATAGATAAACTGGGCATAGAGATTCTGTGAACTTGCGCCTACCTTATCCTTCAGCATTTGCTCATTTACCATTGTTTTAGCCACACCCTTTTTGCTATCAGCACTTTGAATACCAGCCGTTGCATAAGGCGGATTCATAAAAATAATGAGTGGTTTGTTCTGTTCAAATGCCTCAAGCAGACCTTTTGGCAACTTGTCAAGAGAGTCATTGAGAAAGTCAAACTGAAAACTGGTCGCTTCCTTGTTGTAGTGTGCCGAAATGTCGAGTTCGGCCTGCTCCAATGTTGATGAATACAACTCATTGAAATAGTAGTCACGGGTGAGGTTTTTCGAACCTGCGCTATTATCCCATACCACATACTTTTCCTTCCAGTCCTCGCCGAATGCTTTTGAAATCATGTCGTGAGCATAGTCAACAAACAATGTCGGTGTGTAGAACTCACCCTTGTTCCTGCGGTTGGTGTCTTCAATCAGCCTGTCGCTGATTTCGGCGAAACGCATCTTTTCCTGGGGTGTGTAGTTGCGGTTGAAGTAGGAGAAGAAGGCGTCATAGCCCTCTCCGTTAATCTTCACGTCACCAAAAGGCGTGACAAGCACATTCTTCTTCATTGGGTGCTTGTAATAGTTCTCGTTCTTTGTAATGACGCCCATAAAGATTGCAACAACGTCGTTGGCGCTGATTTTCTTCTTGTTGGTGATTACACGGTTGGTGAAATAATCGAAGATGGTGGCAATGTTGTGCTCGGTCACATGGACATACCTCTGCACATTCTCGGCGAGGTCTATGATTCTGTCGGCAACGCTCTTGAACGAGAAGTTCTCGTCCACGGTGAAGATGAACGGATTGATAGCCTCGTCCTCGGCAATTTTCATCACAAGGTCCGGATTGAGCGACGCCGCATTGGAAGGCGCGACGCTCCAGTCCACATCCTCATCAAGGTATTTGATAATCTCATTGGAGTGGATAACAAAACACTCGTTCGCATCCCCCACCATTATGACATTGGGGAGAATCTGACCGGCAATTTCAAACCTCTTTATGTAAAACAGCACCTGGGTCAGCACCTTTGCTCTCGCCACCCTGTTGGACAGCAACTCGTCGAACTTGTACTCAATGATGAGCCTCAGAAGGCTTCCGGCCTCCGTCTTGGTGTTCAGGAAACCGTCACAAGCGAATGGGTGCTCCACCTCGCCGGTGAAATAAAGGTTGATGCCCTTATCGTATACCTTCTGCACATCATACTCAATCTGTGCATTCTTAATCTCCTCGTAGAAATTTGATTTTGCCATAATGTTAGTTCTTTAAATTGGTTCTTGTTTCTGCACGCAAAGTTACTGCCGCCAGAACTACCGGGCAAATTTTGAGTCTAAAAAAACGTTAAAATGAGTGTTAAAAAATATAAAAATGATTACTCATAATCCATCTTTTCTTTCTCTTCATAGAACTCATCAACGCTTCTGTGCATAAGGCTCGGCATCAGGTTGCCGTTTTTCCACCAATGTTCATTGGGGTATGCCACAACTTCGGAATTCTTTCCGCTTGGAAAGAAACGGTCGGGTTCGTCATAATGCCAAATGGATATCGTGAAGGCCTTGTATTTTTCGATAAGCGTTTCCATGCACTCAGTGCACAGGCCGTCATCTACGAAAAACAGGGCATCGTTTTCATCCGTAGTGAACTCGATGTCCTGTTCTTTGGCGTCAAAACTCTTCACGAATTTCGTGTTCCAGGAATGAAGCGCACCCCCACAACAGTGTGCGGGTCTGCCGTCAGACCAGTATTCCGGAACAAGCGATACGACCAATTTTGATTTAACATGTTCGTCTCTCACATCTCAGCCTCATAAAGGTAATGACTGTCATTTCTTTTCGTCGCTCCCCATTTGGAATATGATTAACTTAAGATAAAAATAGCCTTTGTGGTTTCCGTAAACCAAGATTGAGCCCGGCAATTCTGAGTCATCATCTTCACAAAGACCTTCGCACCACATTAGATGATTGCAGCGAATGCCGAAACAAGAATCGTCATTGCAAAGGATACACCCGCAGTTTCCGTTTGGGTGAAACGAAAAATAATCCCCACCAAATGGACTATTTACCACATCGCAATCGCGATACGCATCAAACGAAATCACATCAACCACCTTGTAGTTGTATCCGTTTACTAACATTTTATTGGCCAATTCGCTTTGCGATGCCAACATTTTCATTTCATTTGATTTATTACATTCACACATAACTTAAAATAAAATTTTATCCATATAACTCAAACTTATTCGTTCAGGAGTGTATCCATGAATTCGTAGAGGCACAGAATGGACAGGATGGCATAAAGTACCTGGTACCATCCATCAGGCACCTTAATGGCAACGAAGCCCAGAGCGACGGTCAAGAAGAACCAGAAGAAAGGGTAGTCAGATATCCTTTTCATTGTTCCGAGCCTTCGTCGCCATCGTCAAAGTTGATTGTGGCGGGGGCCGTCTTTGCGCCTGTCTCCACCCCAACGTCGCTTTCCAGCCATTCAATGACTTGCGGCTTTTCGCTGATGGCGTATTCTACCCTTCCGTCATCGGTAATCCTGACCGCCAGGACGTCATGGTCCTCGCCCTGGTACTCAATCTTCAGTTTTGCCACCACCCGTACGTCCATAAAGAGCCACTGGCTGTTTTGGTCCGTGCTTCCGAACGTGTCGACCACGACGGGGTTCTGGTAGCCCTTTGAATCGGTGTGGATGCAAAGTAACCTTTCAAACTGACTACCCTTCAGTTTACGGACGAATTCCACCGGGTTTCCGTACTGGTCGGTCAGTTTGACTTCCTCTCCACTATTGATGCGGGCTTCGTATTCCGCAAAATAAAAACTCCTTCTCATTTGTCTTTTTCTTTCATGAATCGTTTGTAAAGTTCTATCACCTCGTTGGCGGCCTTTTCCTTGGCGTCCATGCGCTCAACGTAACTTTCGGCCAAAGGCTCTCTGTTCTCATTGGTCTCAACCTGTTCATCCACATCTGTGTGGAGGCGTATCCACTCGCACGTCAATTCGATGGTTCGGGCGGCACCCTCGTCGAAAGCATCATCCAGGTCATAGCCATCAAAGTACGGCTGTCTCATCTGTCTGTCCTTGCTGTATACGAGCATGCCTTTTGGCTGTCTGTCCATGACTCTTGCGTATGCGTATTGTCTGGCCGGGCTCTCATTTACGGGCTGAACCGGGCCGCCTATTTCCATCTCGCTCATAGTTCTTCAGCCGCCCTCCTGATGCGGTCGCTTATGTCAAGCAATGCCTTCTTGAGGCCCTCGGCCTCAGCCTCGGTAAACCCCTCGTTGCTGTCGATTCCGTCGAGTTTATGGTAGAGCCACGAACTCGACCTATTGAAATATTTTAACGCTATCGCCCTCCATGTGACGAAGGGGCAGATGTCGGCCAGTTTCTCCCTGGCGGTCTGTACTTGTTTTTGTTCCATAATTTAGAAGAATGCCCTGAACACCTTCCTGATTTTATTGAGGAAACAGTGCCTTGCGGGCCTTTTTGTGAATTTTGTTATCGGTTTTATGTCTTTTATGAGCAGCATGTTGGAGACCAGTTCGCCCTTGCAGTTCCTGTAATAAATGGAACGCCTGGGTATTACGCAGTCGACAATTGCTATTGTATGGTCATCTTCCGTGGAAAAATAGGCATATGATTCTTCCTGGGTGCATTGGTCGATATCGCTGCTAATCCACCTGTCCGGAATGACGTCCTCAATCTCTACGGCATCGCCCGTGTTCCCGTGCCCGACGACAAGGCACCTGTCTTCTTGGTTGACATGAATCTCGATATGCGCGGATTCAGGTTCATAGGCCATAAAGCCTCCCTTGACGACATCCCCGTCTATAACCGGGCCTCTCCAGTCAACATATGTATGGCCGGATTTCAACTTTCGTCCGCCTGAAAGGAGTTTTGCCTTATCAGTGCACCACCTGTAAATCTTCGCCAGTGAAACACATGGTATGTCCGTTTCCGACATCATAGCGCAGTTATCGGCGCCGTACGGAGGCTTGAGATAAATCTTATATAACATAACTAATATTATGAAGAAACGGCAACCATATGTGGTTGTTTTTGGCAAAAGCAACCTATTATGATTGTCTATTTATTCTTTAATCATCACAAACATACACTGTATCGTGCTGCACGGTACCGTCGCGGTATGGACGGTATGGGCATTCAGGGTTGCCGCATTTCGGAGAATGCTCTGTGGACAGTCCATATTGGTTGATGAACAGCAGCCACTTGCAACCATCTACAATCTTATATCGAACTCTGGTGGACCCGTCGTCCGGCTCAACGGTATACACGCGTTCAAAATTCTCGTATCCTGACGCTTTGCCGTTTCTACTGCACGAAGACAGCACAACGGCAACAGCCGCAATGACAAACAATAACTTCCTCATATTATTTCGATAATTGACATACTGTATATGATTCGCCGTCAACGGGCGTCACGGAATGAAGGGAATCAGTGTCGATTTCCTCGTCGACAACCAGGCTCTCGGCAACAGCCTTGCCGTTACTGGCGGACAGGTATCTGGTTCTGTCGGGTATCACGCACTTGAACACCTTTATGCTCTTCCTGTCGAGGTACACCATCGGAATGCTTGACTCGTCGGCGTTCTCGACCATTCCGACCTCGCCTCCGCACAGGGCAGGGTGGGCCTTCTCCGCAAGCCAGCAGGGAAGCCCGTTCTTCGTTTGTACCATGCCGCCGGCCTCGACCACATCAAGTCTGCCTGTGGTGTATTCGCCCGGCTTGGCCATGGCGTTGTCCTTATGGACCACGATATACGCCCCGAGGGCGGTACCTGAGGTTTTTCTTACCTTAGCCGCATCCGGGTCCTTTTCTTTTGATGCTGAATAAATGTACATTATATCTTATTTTTGTTGATGCTCTTGTTTTGCTTTTTGTGCCGCCAACTTTGTCGCCATGGTTGACGCAAAGATGGTGTCCATAAGCAGTTTGGCGTCTTCTGCGCTGAGGTATTCTTTTCCGGTCAGGTCAATGATTTTATCAACCTTCAGTTTGTCAGATACAACGACGCCGTACCTGTTCATGTAATATGCGGAACCCGCAGGGACCTCGCAGAACGCCAACGACGTGCCGCCGCACTTCCTGTCCCATATAGGGAATCTGTACACGAGACCTGACCCCTTTGCTGTGAAGATGATGTTCGGAATCCTGTTCTTGACCTTCTCGTCAAACCCGATTTTCCATTCAACACCATCGAAGTAGTAAGAGTGCAGGCCTTCCTCGACTTCAATGTGGTCGCCATGCGTTGTGGCAATACCGAGCCGTGAGGTGTAGGTGCAGCCTTCACGATAAAACAAGATACCTTCGTTGGGGCGGAAATAAGGGCGTCCTTCTCCGCCCATGACCTTGACGACCTTGATGGGCTTGTCGGCAATCCTCATGACGCAGCCCTCCTTGTCCACTTCTTTGCTTGCTAGATAACACATGTCTTAATTATTTTAACTTGTTAAACTTGGTGCAAAGGTAATACGAATTTTCAAATATGGAAAACTTATATTGTTAAAAAATGTTAATTGTCACTTTTTATTGAATGGCGTTGCCGGAATGAAACGGGCTATTTTTCACGCTTACGGAGTATTTATAGACAAACGTGTTAAAATGAGAAGAAACAGATATTATCTTAATGAGGCGGTAAACCCGCTCGACAAAGTACAGGCTCTGATAGACCGGGCCAATTCGGCGTATGCGCAGGCCATTAAGCACCAAGGAGAAACGGAGTGGCCGTTAATGGATAAGGACGGTGAGGTATACGGGCTAAGCGGAAGCATTAGGCTGGATAAACGCGGCTATATTGTCATCCCAATCAACGGCAGCCCCTACAGTTCATATGGGCCCGTGAAGATAAAAGTGTTCACGCAATCCGGAGGAAAGATGCGAATCCTGCCCGGGGATTACTGGAATGAGGGGTGGAAGGACGCAAGAAAAATCCTCAATAACATAATCCGTGACGCCAACATAGGCAATTCCCACTTCAGTGAGTATGACCCGTCATGGGAAGACGAAGGCAACAAGGCCGCGCTCAGGAACATGAATAAGAGAATCGGAAGGCGTTCCAACGCCGGGATGGATTATCTTGAGGATGTTGTGCGAGAGAGCGTCCGCCGTGTATTGAGTCATCAGCGAATGCTCAGCGAGTAAAAGGCAAAATATAGTATCCACTAAAAAACGCGCCGCAAGGTTCTTGTCTTTGCGGCGCGTTTTGCATCGTTTTAATGCCCATTAAAATGATGCAAAATCCATTAAAACGAATTGATTTCCAGTTATTTGTATTCTCTCACGATACTTTACCGAACTCGCCGTGCAGCAGGGCGAGGTCCAGGTATACTTTTTTCTTTACGACTATATTGATTGGTTTTTCAGCCAACTGCTTTGAGTAACAGAACCAGTAGTCCTTGCCGAACTCCTTCCGGCAGAAGCCGGCCTCGCGTATCTCAGCGCACCGTTTGCGGAGCCCCTGCCTGTCTAGACCTTGTCCTGCAAGCCAGTCCTCGATATCCTTGCGCCTCACCAGCGCATACTCAAGCCATGTAATCTCGTCCTTGGTGAAATATCTCTGCTTTGCGTTGAGCCACGCAAGAAGGTAGTACTCTGTCCGTTTGCTGTCGTCTGTGAACCAGCCTTCGTTCAGCCCTTCTACCCTGTTGATGAACGAAAGTTCAAGCGCAAAGGTCGGTATTGAACCTGGCCTGTCCCAATACGACGAAGCGGCTTTCTCGTCGACCACGCCGCCGCTGATGCCCAGGGACGGTGCGGTGACGACAATGTCGGAACCTGAAACCTGGCTGTCCAGGTCGTCGGTTCTTTCCGCGGCCTGGAACAAATCCCGGCTATAGAGGTGTTCGTCCAGGAATGCGGCCACCTCGCGCTCCGTCTTCGAGTCGTTTACCCTGTTGCTGCCATTCATCATGTTTACCTCGGAAGATACGTGTCGAAATCGTCGTTAGGTTCCAGGTAGCCAGAGGCCGGGTCTTCCGGCTCTTCGTTGAACTGGTAATAACCAAGTTCGTCGATGGCTTTCCTGGCGGCCTCGTGGTACTGGAAGTATTCAGGGGACTCGGTGTCCAGGTCTTCCATTCCGATGTCCTCAAGATAAGCCTGAACGAGCCTGTACAGCGCGTCATCGTCGTCTTCCGTGTGGTACTGGTATGCAAGGCCAGTCTTGTTAACCGGGCCGCCATACCTTCCATGGTTCTCCTCACTCATGAGCCATTCCATGAAGTCGCTCTTCAACTCTTCCTGAGAAGCGACAGCCGGTTCAGCCGCTTCGCGCAGCACGCGGTTGATGGATTCTGTAATAATCCTGTCAATTCTCTTTCTGTTCATATTAATTTGTGTTTTTGTGTACGATATTCTCTGTTTTCCCTGTATGCGTGTTTCCACTGGGAATTGTACTGCGCCTCGGGCGGGTCGCTTTCGCCTGGATAGGCATTCTTCAATTTTTCTGTGGTAGACGCTTCCTTTGCCTTAAGCCAGTCCTTTCCCGTCTGGAAGTCCCTCTTGTTGCTCGCAAGGTGCATCGCGCGTTCCTCGGTGTCGTCCGGCACGTTTCCCGTCTTCCTGAATTCGACATATTCATCCCACGACGCCAGATACGCGCCTGTCACGTCGTACCCGTCTCCGATTGAGAAGGCCACCTTCAGGCCTGATAACGGTTTCCCGTACTTTGAGCATAGTTCCTTGCTTATTTCGTAGGCGATGTCCAACGGTATCTCGTTGTTGCGCCAGAATACTATGATGTTCTCGTTGGTGAAATAGCGCCCTGACCATATATACCCGTACAGCCCGTAATCGGAAGTGTCGATTATGTGCGGCGCAACGGTGTTCAGCATCCAGTCGTCGAACAATCTGTCCTCGTCCTCCTGGCTTTCGATATATCCGTTCTCCCGGCCCCATCTCGCGAAGTCCTCCACGATATCCCAGCAAGCGTCAATATGCATCGTTCCGTAGTCTCCGGTCACCAGGCCTGGAGGGATTATGTAGTGGTCGCCGTGATAGGAATTCTTGTAGTCCCCCATAAGCAGGGATGCGTACAAATAGTGCGGCTCGGCATAGTATATGAAAGGAACCGCGCCTTTCGAACGGTAGTTCAGGCTCAGCGCGTACCCGTCCAGGTCCATATCTATTTCGTCAGCCATGGCGTGCCCTTTGGGGTCGGCCATGTACTCAAGAATGGGTTTTCTTTCCATGCCTTCCCTGTACGCGCGCCTCCATTCGGAGTTGTACCGGGCCATCGGTGTGTCTTTCCTGTAATATTCAAGCCCGTAGTTGTTGCGTAACAATTCGGCCTCCTTGCGGTTGTTTTTCCCGAGTCCGACGCGCATGTCGGCGTAATCGCGTTTATCCATATTGTCGTCGGACGGGTTGGAGTAAGCAAAGCCGTCAGGGGGGCCGTACAGCAAGTCCGTATACTCCGTCAGCATATTCCCGTTGTCCTTCAGGTTCACTTCAGAACGTCCTTTATCCTGTTGTATGTCTCAAAAAACATGGCCTTCGCGCGCCTGAGGTTCTCCATCTGCACGTCTGGGTCGTCAGGGTTTCCCTCAGCGGAAAGTTGCTGCTTGCCCCTCCTGTAAAGCATCACGGCCCTCCGCCCGAACAGGCTTGCTACATCTATTCCGCGTATCACGCTTTCCATAATCCTCGACTCGTTCACTTCATCGTTCAGACCCTGGGCGGCCCTTTCGATGTCATTGGACAGTTTGGTCGCTACATTGGCCACCATGTCAAACACCTTGCATGATGTCTTTGCGTCCATGCCCCAGCCTCCCATATAGTTCAACGAGGCATCCATTCCTTCATAGCCGAGAATTCGCATGACAATCCATGCGCTCAGTTCGGCCTGCTGTTCGACAAGCCCTCTTCCTTGTTCGGTTCCTACAAAGAACTGCTTGAAGTCTTCGTCTTTACGCTTGAGGTATGACCAGTGCAGGAGTTCATGGGCCGTCTCATGGATAACCGTATTCAGCATGCCCCTGTTCATGGGTGCGCCTTCCTCAAACGCGATGACGCCATTGTTCGTGGCGAATCCCTTTGCGCCGCCCATTGTTTTCGGGTCCCTGTACTCTATGGTCAGGCCATATTTCTTTGCGACTTCGATGGCGGCGTTGATGTAAGCCTCGTCCTTGGCGGTCTCGTCTGAATCATACTCGTTCCATTTATACTCAGGGCGGTCAGGGGTCACGATTTCCTCTTTCCCTTCGACCTGTTCCGTAAATCTGATATCATAAGCCAGGTATGTTCTCCACGAGAAAAAGTCGCCGTTTGTCACCTGCTTGTTCAATTCCGTCTTCAGGACTTCCTTTTCTCCAGGGGTCAACTCGTCTTCCGTTTTTCCGATTCTCCTGAGATAGTCGGCCCTTGCCGCTTTCTTTTCCTCTGCGTTATGGTATTTTGAGCCACCGTTTGGACGAAGCAGAACAATGGGTATCGCGTCCGGCTTTACGATTCTGTTCATGTCCTGCCATTTCGTCTTCGATTTGACCAGGGTTGCTTTCGGGTCTTGAAGAATAATCCTGATTGAGTTGAGCAGGGACACCTGGTATCCCGCGGCGCGCCTGAACTTGATGATTGGCTCCATCAGGGCCAAGAACTCGGGACTGCCCAGTTTTCGCATAAGTTCTGTTTTGAAGCCCTCAAGTTTGCCCTTGATTTCCTCTTTTGTCATTGTGTTAGGCACGTTTACCGCAATCTCGTCCCAATCCTCCGACTCAATCTCCGCCCAAAGTTGGTCGCATGCGGCTACGACGTCCCTTGCCATGGCGGCCTGGTTTCCGTCGTCTGTACCGGTGTCTTCTCCGCTCTGCCTCTGGTTCTCCACTGACATCAGGAATTCCAGGCAGGGCTTTATCATCTTGTCGTATTGGATGCGTTGTGATTCCGGCGTCTTGCCGGCGTACCACCCCCATGTCTTGTATGGCTTAATCCAGTGTGCACCGAATTCTTTTATTTTGTCCTTATATGGGAATGTCGTCTCGCTGGTTTCTGGGTCAATGAAAATCATCTTCTTTCCATTGATGATACCTGTCCTAAGGTTAAAGTCTTCTTTCAGTAACATAAATCGTCCATTTTTTACCATAAATATTTTGCAGAACCGGATATTACCATTATCTTTGCGGTTGGTTAACAAATTAAAACAAAAGAAAAGATGAACAGTGGTAATATTTATGATTTCATTGAAACACCGGAAGAGGTGAAGGACCTTTACGACCCGTTTAAGTATGGCCACCTCGCGTCAATGGCGCTTGTGCTTGAACTTGACGCGAATTCCGTCAGCGAACTGCTCATAGCCCAGGACGACTACATCAAATGGGCGAGAAGGCTTACAGTCCTGTACGTCAGGAAATACAACGACGGATACGTATCCGTCACTCCTCTGGGTTTCTTCACGTCCCTGAACACCGCGGCCGAAAAAGTGAACGAGCGTCTCAGGAAGGTAGAATTCAAATCCGGGAGCAGGCCCGATGCGTCTTGGGACGCGGAGTCTGAACGCATAACCGTTAACTTCGAGACGGATGATGCACAGTGCTCGCTGCTTTTCGTCACCCAACTGGTTGACTGTCCCGTTGTGACCGAGGAGGAACTGCATAACGAATGTGTCATCATTAAAGGAGACCGCGATGGGAAAGAAGAGGATTAAAGTAAGCGGTTGGCAGTTCAGAAACTCCGGGGAAATCCAAACCCCTATCGGATGGTTCGTTATCCCTGATGAATGCCTCCGCTATCACGAGGACAGGAACCGGAAGTGGCTTGACGCGGATACGGTTAAAGCACTCGGCCTGTCCCCGGTCGGAGTAGAATATTCGGCATACAGCGTGGAGGCCATCATGGACGGCAAATCAAACGCTGAAATCAAGGCTGAAATCAAGAAACGCTTGGACGAGGTGTCTGAACTCGTGTCCGCGTTGGATGAAGGTGAGCCCGGCGATTTCGACAACCCGATATCCGCACTCACCATGAACATCCTCGAAGCGTCAGTGACCACGGATATGATTCCGTCAGACTAAGTCGTTGGTAAAAGTACTCACATTGCTATATGTGGCTCCTGATGCATTACATATTACCGGCGTCGTGAGGATTGGGTTTTGAATGTAAGGGGACGTGGGCAATGTCTCCTTTTCTTTTTTCTCAGTCT
>Ga0247611_10009680_pt1 | contig 11518 bp, 10 predicted proteins | sample 177DNAGHGhighgp2_FD_192422 | JGI IMG/M metagenome (GOLD analysis project Ga0247611, IMG submission 192422) | Sheep rumen microbial communities from Palmerston North, Manawatu-Wanganui, New Zealand - 1770 DNA GHGhigh gp2 | ecosystem: Host-associated > Mammals > Digestive system > Stomach > Rumen... | reverse complement strand
AGTGGTTATACCAGAGCCTGGGAAAGAACGCGGAGCTTCTGGTAGATCACGCATGGGGGATCGAACCTACGACCATTGCTGATGTGAAGGCCTATCGGCCGAAGAATAACAGCATCTCCACAGGACAGGTACTGCAGGCTCCAACCGATTATGAGACAACGAAACTTATCGTGTGGGAGATGGCGGATGTATTGTCTTTAGATCTGGTTGCCAAGGGCCTGGTCACGGATCAGATCGTCCTGACGATCAGTTACGATAAAGAGAGTCTGGCGGATGGAACATATAAGGGGGAGATCACGACGGATTACTACGGTCGGCAGACTCCGAAGCATGCTCATGGAACGCAGAATCTGAGTAAGCATACCGCTTCCACCAGGCAGATCACGGCGGCGACGGTAGAACTTTTCGAGCGGATCATGGATAGGAATCTTCTATCCCGAAGGATCGGCATCGCGGCTTGCAATGTGATCCGGGAAGCAGATATTCCGGAGACGGAGCAGTACGAGCAGATGAGTCTTTTCGATCTTATGAAACAGCAGGAACAGGAACAGAAAGAGTCGGATCGGAATGGCGTGACAAGTACGCGTGCGCGAGAAAAGAAATCGCAGGAGAAGCAGGAACAGGAGAAGCAAGATTCGAAAGAGAAACTGGAGAAAGAGAAGGCGCTTCAGAAGGCCATGCTGGAGATCAAGAACAAGTATGGTAAGAATGCAGTCGTGAAGGTGAAGAACCTGAATAAGGGTGGCACGGCCATGGCCAGAAATGAGCAGATCGGTGGGCATAAAGCATGAAGAACTATGACGATATCAAGCATTTGCAAAGACCGCAATATGAGGATCTGCCACCTATGCCGATCCAGAACCGTGCAGCGCAGTTTTCTCCTTTCGCAGCGTTGGTGGGATATGATGACGCAGTCGCCGAGATGGCCAGGTTGACCGACCGTCGTCGGGATATATCGGATGAGGAGCTGGAAACTTTAAATGCACAGTTGAACCGGCTTTCGGATATGCTTCCTTGGCGCCCGGAAGTAGAAGTGGAATACTTCATTGCGGACGCACGCAAAGACGGTGGAAGCTACGCGCAGAAGAAGGGAAATGTACGTACTATTGACCATTACAGTAACGTACTGATCTTCACGGATGGAGAGAAGATCCCTCTTTCGGATACATACAGCGTGACAATACTGGAACAGAAATGACATATGTGGGACGGAAACGGAAATGCTGGACACGAGAAGAAAAAGTTGCCGCAATGTGATTGATATCACTGTTGCGACAACTCTTCGTGACATTCTTCTTTTAGGGATCAGCAGAAGCAGTTCACGACACGGATCCCTCTGGCGCCTAAGTCGGTGAAACTACCGGAGAGAAAATTGCTCAGGATCGTCTTTCTTGTAGCCGGATCGATCGGCTCGGTCTCGATGACCTTGATCGGCTGGTAGTTCCCAAGATTCGAACAATCCGGCGGAATGACCATATAAAAGATCAGTGTTCCGGATGGCTGCGCGATAACCTGTGAGACCTCGGAAACGATTCGGGTTCCGTTCTGAAGATCAAATTGTATTTTTGCCATATTCTATCTCCTTTCACTTACGGATGTGTCTACATGTTCTGCAAATTATTGTATCACATCATTCGAATCATATCATTTGACCAGGAGTCCGAACATCATGGGGAGTCCTAGCATCCATAAGAGCAAGCCGAACACGATCGCCATCACGGACAGGATGCTGGGCACTCTATTCTGCTTTCTGGCAGCGCTCACATCGATGATTCCGAGGATCCAGCCAACGAGGGAGAACACGATCGAGAGGGAGAGTATGAATGCAACGATAGAAATCGCTGATGTCGTAGAAGGGAATCTACCGTTAACCAGGTTTTTATATTCTTCACCAGCATACGGCTGATCGATCACAAAGCTGGTCGTGCTATTCGATCCTCTGCCTTTGAAGTTGATCTTCACCGGCTGTCCATTCTCCAGGATCACGATGAGAAATTTCTCGACGACTTTGCCGTAATGGAAGATGACCTGGTGCGGACCAGGAACAAGCTTAAATGCTTTCGTTTCGTTCTGATCGATAAAACCGACAAGATTGGCGTCGTTGATGCGATATTGAATCTTTGAAAAGGCGTATTGGGAGGTGTTCATGATCACAAGATTGTAGCTTGCTTCCGGGGACGCCTCTTTATACACGATCTTCTCGACTACCTTCTCGACGGCGACTTCGGTAAATCCGCAGTACTCACATTGATAGGTCCGATTGGCATCGTTGTAGATCAGATTTGCACCACAGTTCGGGCATCTCATTGGTATCACCTTTCCTTTCGTAACGTGATAATAATACTATCACAGACGATTGAGAAAAATAAATACCGCCTGCAAATAGATATCTCTAATTGCAACCGGGAGAAAAATAGAAGTCCGGAAAGAAGATGACTCCGGAGTCACAACATCAAAGGATTTTTGATATATAATGTATTAAAAAGAGTGGTTGTGGAGGTTGTTATGAAGAAAAAAGCAATTTGTATCTGTCTTTTATCAGCTGCGTTGATCGCTTCCCCTTATCTGTGGAAGGACGGAGAGAGAACAGTTCTGGCAGACGAAGAAACATCCGTTTCGATCGATGAGGAGCATTTCCCGGACAAACTGTTCCGTGAGTATATTGCCACTTCGTTTGATGCGGATAAAGACGGCACACTTTCCGATGAAGAAATCAGTAGTGTCGAAAAAATCGATGTGTGTGGCACGTCTGAATCGGCAAACAAGATCAAGAGCTTGAAAGGAATTGAGTATTTCACTGAGCTGAACGAATTGGAATGCCAATATGGTGAGATCGAGACACTGGATTTATCCAATAACACGAAACTTCGTTATTTGAGTGCATTTAGTAATCTGCTCACCGAGGTGAAACTTGGAAAGAATGAGAATCTTATCGAAGTTGAGATTTCAGAAAATCGGATCGCGGATATTGATCTTTCAGGCATTCCCAATTTGAAAATCTTGAGTGTCAGCGATAACAAACTTACCGGATTGAATCTGGAAGGAACTCCAGAGCTTGACACTCTCAATTGCAACTCGAATGAATTGACTGAACTGGACGTAAGTTCTGCTGTTGCATTAACTTGTCTGAATTGCTATAACAATCAGTTATCCAAACTGGATCTTTCCAACTGTGACATTATCGAGGAGCTTGATTGCGGGTCGAATCTGCTTACCGAAATCAACATTTCTCATTTAAAAAATCTGCGTACACTTTATGTGGAGAAGAACTATAGTGTTAAGAAACTGGAGCTCCCGAAGGACGCACCGATCTCTTTTGTCAGCTGCGGTAACATGCTGCTTTCGCAATTGGATGTCAGCAGTTATACTTCACTTCAGACTTTGTTCTGTCAGAATAATCAGATCACAGAACTGTCTTTGCCGGAAGGAGAGAGTCTTCAGTATCTGAATTGCTCGCACAACCTTCTTACGAAGCTGGATCTGACAGAAAATTCCCAATTGTTTACGTTCTATTGCCAGTCCAATAAACTGACAGATCTGAAAGTTGCATCCGATTTTTTATTGCATTTTTATGCAGAGGATAATGATCTGAAAACTCTGGATATCAGACATTGCCAAAAGTTATACGAGATGGTCGAAGAGAACGGTATTGTCCTCAGTGAAGATGGCAAGTACTATGAATGTGATCTAGATAGCGATTCTCTCAACCCGAGTTTCCGCTTTGATAGTTCTGTGGATCTGGTCGGATTCGAGCTTCCCAAGCCGACCCAGAGATTCGAAGCTTTTGTGGAGCGTCTTTATGAGCTGGCTTTAGATCGAGAATCTGACCCGGAAGGAAAACAGTTCTGGATCGATCAGGTGACAAAAAATGGCGCCACCGGTGCGGATTGTGCACGTTTCTTCCTTCTGGAAGCTCCGGAGTTCATGAACCGCAATCTTTCAAATGAGAAGTTCCTGGAGATCTTATACCGTGTATTCTTTGACCGCGAAGCGGATCCGGAAGGAGAGAATTTCTATCTTGGTGAGATGAAGAAAGGCATGACCAAAACAAATGTCGTAGAGTGCTTCATCAATTCCAAGGAATGGTGCGATGTATGTGATTCATTCGGTATCGAGTCCGGTGCGCAGAATCCGTCCGGTGCGACGAAGAAAGTATATGCATTTGTGGAACGCCTTTATCTTTATTGCATGAACCGTGCATCAGACCCGGAAGGCCTGAACTTCTGGGCATCTGCGCTCTCGAAAGGAGAAGCCACCGGTATTCAGGCGGCACGGTTCTTCTTTAGTTCGGATGAGATGAAGGAAAGTGACCTGAACGATAAAGACTATGTTTTGCGTCTGTACAAAACGTTCTTTGACCGTGACCCGGAATACGATGGCCAGATTTACTGGCTGGGCCAGCTTAAGAATGGCATGACACGCGAAACTGCGGTGGATCTTTTTGCCGTGTCTAAAGAATTCGCGGATGTGTGCGCCGATTATGGCATTGAACCGGGAACCATCTGAGGTGGACGCGGAAATACGACAGATGGAAGTACATGTGAAACCATTTCGGGAACTGACACCGGAAGAACTCTATGCGATCGTAAAACTACGGATCGATGTTTTTGTGGTGGAACAGAATTGTGCATATGCCGAACTGGATGACCGGGATCAGGAGGCGGTGCATGTCTGGATCGAAGACGAGGGGGAGATCGCTGCCTATCTTCGCGTGCTTTCTCCGGGAGTGGAGAGTGAATATGCCGCGCTGGGAAGAGTAATCTCCTCTCGAAAAAAGAGAGCGTCCGGGTACGGGGCCCGTATCATGGAGGAAGGGATCCGTGTTGCGCAGGAAATGTACGGAAAGGTGCCGCTTTATCTGGAAGCCCAGGTATATGCGGAAGGTTTCTATGCCAAGCATGGATTCCGCCGGATCTCTGACGCATTCCTGATGGACGGGATCATGCACTATAAGATGCTGCGGAACGCTTGAAGACAGGCAGCAATACTGTGGCTTCCGAAGGAACAGCCGTCTCTGCCGATAGAATTCATGACAGGGTAGTGTCCGGCATATAGTAGCGGACCGGACGTAAAATATGGCTCAGGCAGAAGGACAGGAAGAATCCGAGCAGGACCCCGATCAGGGTTGAATCGAAGATGCCCCGGAAAGCAAAGAACCACATGATGAACAAAGACGCCCAGAGACCGATGTTCACCGGGCCGGCTTCTTTCTGCAGTTCAGGAAGCGCCTCTCCGAGAAAGAAATTGTTGTGGCAGTCTGCGCTGAGAGCCAGACGGGCCACTTCAAGATACAGGTATTTGGTGATTGCTTCTTGTTCGCTCTCGTCGATATATGCTGCAAAAGAGACTGAACGGCATTCATAACTGTTGTCGGATACGTGTACCACGAAGAGGACCTCGATCGGGCCGTTTCGGAGAAATCCGGCTTTGCGCAGACCGAAGACTCTGCATCCGTCAGCAAGGTAGTTCTGTAATGAACGGAAATTCACTTTCACAGCAAACTTACTGTGATAGGATTCTTTGGTCAGTTTCTTGACCGTGATCTCCGTAAGATAGTATCCCAGGCTATCGTACGTGATCTTTTCTTTCTGCTTCGTTGTAGAGGTTCTTTCGTCATGCTCCATCTTGATGTCCATCCTTCTTTTTCTCGGTTTATGGCTCCATTGTAATTGCGGAACATAAATATTCGGCAAATTCAAGTTTAAGATGCAAAGGGAAAAAGATAAGATTTTATAAAGCGTGGGGCTTTGCGAAACACGAAAGCGGGTGACGCAGACCTCCGCTTTCGAAATAAGCAAAGAGTGACAATATTGAAACATTCCTGTTTTATATATGTGCTATACTCTCGGATGAAACACGAAGAAGGATGGTAGAAGTATGAAAAAATCAGTGCGAGTATTTGCTGCAGTATTGGGAGTATGTATGCTCTGCGGATGTACTGCCAAAGAAACCAAGACGACCCGGATGACTAAAGAAGAGACGACTGCTTCTGAGTCGGATACTACGGGAACGACAACGGAAAGCACATCGGAATCGACTGATGCTTCTTCCGAAAGTACTTCTGATGTGAAAGAGAGTACCACTGAAAGTACTTCCGAGTCCGCCTCGGATACAACAGAAGATACGACTGAGGAGACGACCGCGGATACAAGCGCTTCCGAAGAGACCTCGGATTCCTCCGCGGAAAATGGGGATTCGTCCATGAAAGACTACAAGGACTTCCTGAACGGAAAAGCGAAAGTGGATATTTCGTTCCTGCAGGAAAAGAAAGATTCGCTGTATTTTCTGAATATGGAGGACGATACGGATTTCCCGGACCGGGCGCTCAAACGTGATGAATTCTTTGCTTTTTTAAAGACACATACCTGGCGGACATCCCCGGAAGGAAGTGGATCGAAAGAGTCGTACACCCTGATCGATTGCGGTCAGGATGGAGAAATGGAACTTATTTATCAGGTGGAAGGTTTGGGTGACTTCAGGCCACAGTTCGTGATCAAGTCTGTGGACGGACAACTCAAGCTGACGTCGATCCTGGAGTCATGGTCCCGCAACGATGCGTTCGTGAATGCGGCCGGTTTTCTGACCAGTTCCGGTGCAGGCGGCGCCGCTTTGCACTACACAGAATACGGATATCTGGATGAGAACGGTGAGACGGTCATCGTGGCATCGGTTTCTTCCCAGTTCGGAAACTTCGATATTATCAACCCGGAATTTGCCAAGATGGAGGAGTACTGCTCCAACCACGATCTGACATCGGATTACTATATCGATGAAGTGAAGTTCGGTGCGGATTCGACGCCACTCTACACTCTGCTCAATGCGCAGGACAAGGAGCTGGATCCGGAGTTAAAGAAGCTTTTCGATGAGACGAGCGTCCAGAAGATCGGGTACGAAGAATACATTTCCAAGATCAAGGAGAAAGTCGGCGAGAAGCGTTATAACGCACCAAGCGTCACATGGACAGAACTGAATTGATGTTCTGATCCTCCTGCTTCTTAGTCTCTCTCCACCACGATCAGCGGAATACGCAGTTCTTCTTCCGAAAGACCTGCGTGTCCGCCGGGCATCAGGCGGGCTTCCAGATGAGTGTTGAACAGGGAGGTGTCGGAGATCGCGATCGCGAGAAAATCTCCGAGCATTTCGCGGAATAACGGGTGCTCTGTACCTGGTCCGAAGAGTTGCTTTTCCAGGACTTCTTCCTTTGTCAGAAGCCAGAATTTATCACCGAATGCTTCTTCGAAAAGTTTCGGGAATTCAGCCTTGCGCTCTTCCTTAATGAAAAGATTCAGGGCGCGTGGCTCGATGGAGGGCATGCGCACCAGGCAGTCCATGATCTCCGGATAGTCCAGGATGCAAAGGTTGATGCTGTCCATATGACCGTGGTCCGCCGTGATGAAGAAAGTCGTATCCGAAAGGCCGTTGACCAGTGATTCGACTTTATCCTGAAGATCCGTGATGACTTTGTGCGTATCCTCACTTGTGGTTCCGGTCTTATGCATGGTGCTATCCGGCTCGTTCCAGTATGCGTAGATGAATTTCTTCCCCGGCCGGGCACAGAGGTCGGAAACGCGTGCGAAGATCTCTTCGAGCGTCTGGGGAAAAGGCTCCACGAAAGGTGTAGCGAAATAAGCCTGGGCGCCGGCATGTATCATCTGTTGCACAATGCTCTCATATGGGATGAAATGGAATCCCACATGGTAATCCGCTGCCGGACGCGGATCTTCGAAAGGTGTGCAACGCTCCTTATGGGCGATGTCGGTCATTTCCGAAGGTGTTTCCTCTTTCTGTAATGCAAAAGCACTGCCGACTTCCTGTAACTGGTCGATGTTCCAGTAGATGGTCACGTTCTTATTTAGCTGCGGGAAATAGCAATCCCAGCCCAGCCAGCTATGCTCGTTCGGATAGAAACCGCTGGTAACGGAGGTAGTGGCCGCGACCGTCGTCGGTGGAAAGACCGAACTATAGGATCCGGCCAGATGACTTAGGAAAAAACTGTCTGCCTTGAAATGTTTCTTCAGGATCGAGGTACCCATGGCGTCCAGAAGAAGTACAACTACGTTTTTGCGATCTGCCGCCAGATAGCGGTCGGCCAAGGGAAGTGTCGGTGCATGCGTTTCAGCGCCGAAATGAACAAGCATCGAGTTGGCAAGATTCACAAGACAAGCATTGTAATCCGGAAGCGATGGAGATGGTTTCATATGCGGACCTCCTGAAGTTTTTAATTCAGTATACCATTTCCAAACTACAGGAAAAGAAACCGAAAGTATAAATGTTAGGATTCCTTCAAAGTATTCAGGATCTCGCTACAAGTGTCATCCTTGCGCGTATTCCCGGGCCTGCTTGATCAGGTCTTTGAGGTCGAGAGCCTCTGCATGCTCTTCGATGATCGACAGATAGATCGTGAAATCCGAAGGACTGAACTCCCATCCCGCGACGATCTTCCCATCGGAATTCAGGAGCAGCTTGAATGTCGTGTCATCTGTCTTGCTTTGGAATGTTTCGCAAGTATACCCTTTCATTGCATCTTGCGTCGTTCCGGTAACGACAGATGGCTTGACGTCCACCGCACAACCGGAAACGAAGGTGAAGTCGTTCGAGAGCTTTTGCAGGAAAAAGAAGGGCTCCTTGCTTCCTTCGAACTTCTCGGCCGGAGAATAGGTGATTCCTGTATTGTTTCGGCAGTAGGCTTCTTTGCCGACCTGGATATAATCGTAGTATTCCTGATCTTCGTATATGGAAGGCAGCGTTCCGTCGGAGGCGATCTGAAGCGTGTACAGACCTTCCTGATAGCTAAAGCCGGTCTGGTCTGCCTCATAGAAAAAGTGCCGGTAGGACAGGTCGCTGTTGTAGATGATGGCGCTGCAAAGATTCGGTTCGTCCATAGACTTCAGGATGCGGGAGACATCGTATGTGTCCGAATAGTCCGGCTTCCAGTTGCATTTGAGGTTCTGTGCGGTGATGTCGTGATGCTGGATCATGAAAATAGCGACATAGTCATAAAGTCTGTTAAGAAGACGAGTGTTTTCTTTCTCATCGCGGATCGTCAGATATTCACTATCGCAGAGACTGCTCTTATAAAACCACTTGTTGTCTCCCAGGTATCCGATCAGCGAATCATCCAGGGTATGCATATCGATACGGAAGATGCACTCCGGGAAGCGACCGGAATAGTCGGAATGGGGAGTGATCTTGCTCCAGCCTGAAACGGAGGAGGAAGTGACCTCGGAAATGTTTCTGATGCTGCGCAGTTCCTGTATCAATTCTTCGGCTTCGTCTTCCTCCGGCACACTTGCAATAAGCTGAGTGACATTCGATGTCTTATAAGCGATCGTCATCGTACGATTGCTTCGCTGTTGCGAAAGTTTCTCTTCTCCCTGCAGACATTCCGACATGGAGAACCTGCCGGAGTCATCCAGGGCTGTGGCATTCAGATCAATGTAGGTACAGCCTGAAGCGGGCATATTGATGCTTATGGTATAGAAGATCGGCGCATGGAGATCGAGCTTGTCACCATTAACGGAATTCTTGATATATTCCGAGCAGGTCGGGTCCGAGAAAAAAATCTCCATTCCTCGATCGAAAGCTTTCTGCATCTGTTGTTCGAATTCCGCAGTGGTGCGGTCCACCGAGGAGTCGATCCTGGCTTCGATGGAGAAAAGCACGCGGTCATCCGGGAGTTTCTTCAGGTCGTAGTTCTCGTCGAAATGAGAAGGGTCGGCACTTTTACTTTCAAACATTTTCTGAACGAATTCCTCGTATGTCATCTTGGAATCGGATTCCGAGACGACCTCGTCGAAGAACTGTCTGCTGATCGAATACGCCTCGAAATAATATAGGAAAGTAGTCGACAAAACCGAGGACGATTCTTGATAGTATTTGCCGTTCTGACGGATGGAGATCGAGATGGAGTTTTCTTTGATAAGGGATTGGACGACGCCTCTTCTGACTGCGTCATCCGGGAGAGAAGGGGAATCGGAAGCGTTCTGGTCTGTCGTGGTTCCTTCCGTGGATCCGCTCGGTTCACCCGCATCCGAAATATCGTCGTTCGTGGTATTCTCGATGTAAGGGGTCTCTTCACTTGTGAAAGATGTATTCCTTTCTTTCGTATCTTTCCGGCATCCGCTGATGCTTGTCAAAAACACGGACGTCGTCAGCGCCAGGACTGGAAGCATGAGTTTTTTGCGCTTCATATTCTTTCCTTCTTCTATATATTCAGTATATGTGATCGGGAAGGCGTGTTGCCGGCCATCCCTTATGTTGCCCGAAAAAATTATAGCATGATGAAGAAGAGGAAAACAAATATCTGACAGAAGGAACAAGATGTTTTTCTTCTTTAACGATTCTTTATATTTTCTAGACTTTTGATTAAATGTGGTACGATACTATGAGAATGCAAATGAAAGGGCATCGCCCTTAACTGAAGGAGAATGAGGAAAAAATCATGTTAGAAGTCAATCAAGTAACGAAGAAGTATGGTAAGAACCTGGCATGTGACAACGTGTCATTTACGCTCGAACCCGGAAGCCTTACGGTTCTGCTTGGCCCGAACGGCGCAGGCAAGAGTACGATCATCAAGTCGATCATCGGATTCCTGAAATATCAGGGGGATATCCGTGTCAAAGGCTATCCGAACAAATCCTCGGAAGCAAGAAGAGTTATGGGATATATCCCGGAGCTTCCGTCCCTTTATCCGACGCTTACCGTCATCGAGCACATGGAATTTATCGCCCGTGCCTACAAGATGACGAATTATAAGGACCGGATCGAGATGCTTCTTTCCCGTTTTGAATTGAGTGATAAGAAGAAGAAATTCGGTGATGAGCTTTCCAAAGGTATGCAGCAGAAACTGAATCTGTGCATCGGTCTTCTTCCTGACCCGGACATTATTCTGATGGACGAGCCGATGCTGGGACTGGATCCGCATGCGATCAAGGAATTGAAGAACATGATCGAAGAAATGCGCCAAGCCGGAAAGACCATGCTGATCAGTACACACATCATCGATAGTGTGGATATGCTTTGGGACAGAACCGTCATCATGCAGAACGGTCATGTCCGTGCGAATGTGACACGTCATGAGATCGACGGCGCAGGAAAAACACTCGAAGACTTGTTCTTCGAGGTAACAGAGGGAATCGAGGCTTCCTCCATGAAAGAAGCGCCTTCGAATCCGGACAAAGACGGTTCGAAGAGTGCAGATGACACTGGCGCCAAGGCGAAGGGAGAGTAAGCTACATGAGACTCTTTCTTTATTACACGATTCACTCTTTTGTGAATACGATCAAGAAGATCATGAAGACCTGGGTCGCGATCATGCTGGTATGCCTGATCATGGGCGGTCTCATCGGGCTCGTGATTGGATCTTTGCTTCCGGACAGTGATGAGAAATCGACGGAAGAGAATCCTTACCAGATCGAGATCTCGATCGGAGACAAAGACGCGGATGCAGATGATGTGGATAAACAAGATTTCCTGGAAAAACGTGGAAAGACGAAGAGTGACATGGTGGATCTTATTA
>Ga0247611_10009679_pt1 | contig 11518 bp, 9 predicted proteins | sample 177DNAGHGhighgp2_FD_192422 | JGI IMG/M metagenome (GOLD analysis project Ga0247611, IMG submission 192422) | Sheep rumen microbial communities from Palmerston North, Manawatu-Wanganui, New Zealand - 1770 DNA GHGhigh gp2 | ecosystem: Host-associated > Mammals > Digestive system > Stomach > Rumen ... | reverse complement strand
TTCAGCGTAGTCGTGACCTACAGCGAAGTCAAGGAAAAAGGCTACAGCCTGAGCGCCGGCCAGTATTTCGATATCAAGATAGACTACGTAGATATCACCGCCGACGAATTCAACGCCCAGATGAAAGCCGACACCGAAGAACTCGCCGCCATGTTCGCCGAAAGCCACAAACTCGAGAAGGAAATACAGAAACAACTTGCATCATTGTCGTTCGGGGATTAGTTGATGCCGCTCGGATTATGGTGTCATTCCCGCGAAGGCGGGAATCTCCTTTAGAAGCAGTGTCATCCTGAGCGAAACGAAGTGAAGTCGAAGGATCTAAAAGGCGAAGGTAAATGGAAATTCTGAATAACTATTCTGGCTTGATTTCATTGATTGCGGCGATTGCTGCAATCGGTGCAATTATAGTTCCTTTTGTCATTTTAAAAAAGCAACGGAAATACGAAGCGGAAAAAGAAGAATTGGCTAAAAAAGAAATGGCTGAAATGGAACGGAAAGAAGCTCAAGCAGAGTTGGATGCAATGGGTGTGACCGACGCACCAATCTCTTTATATGGTTATAGCAAAATGGAAATCGCAAGGGCGAGATATTTATGGAAAAAGGCAGGAAGAAGGTAACTCGAGGTGTCATCCTGAGCGGAGTGTAACGGAGTCGAAGGATCTAGGAAAGGTTTGATATGAAAATGATGAAATACAAGCTTAATCAATTGGGTGATTTTAAGAATGGAGCAAATTACCCTAAGGATAGCTATGGTAAAGGTGATAAAATTGTAAATGTTAAGGATCTTTTTCGTGGACGCTTTGTTGATGAAACTTCACTTGATGAATTAAAGCCTGGAGTTTTAAGAGACAAATCTATTTATCAAACTGAAGACGGAGATATCCTTTTTACAAGATCCTCTTTGGTTCGTAGTGGTGCAGGAATGTGTGCTATGATTCACAATCCCTCACAGTGTATTTTATTTTGCGGATTTATAATTCGATATAGATTATTTGACAAAACAAGTGTTTATCCATTGTATCTATTGTATTTACTTCGTAGTCCTCAATATCGAAATTTATTTACAGGAAATCAACAGACGAATATCACGAACATAAATCAAGATTCTTTAGGTGATATTGATGTTTATTTGCCTGTAGACGAAAATGGGGACATTGATTATACAGAACAAGTGAAGTTAGTATCCGTCTTGAATGCATTAGATGACAAAATCGCTCTGAACAAAAAGATGAACCAGAAACTCGAAGCAATGGCAAAACGCCTATACGACTACTGGTTCGTCCAATACGACTTCCCCGACAAAAACGGCCTCCCCTACAAAACCGCCGGCGGCCCCATGACCTACAACCCCACCCTCAAACGCGAAATCCCCGCCGGCTGGGAAGTGTCAACTTTGGCTGATTTTGCTGAATATGTCAAGACGACAGTAAAATTTGATAAAGCGTTTAATTATGTTTCTACTGACAATATGTTGGCGGAAAAACAGGGCTTAAGTGGTGAAATTTTAAAACCTGCATCTGGGAATGTTTTGTGCTACGAGAAAAACGATATTCTGATATCAAACATTCGTCCGTATTTCAAGAAAATATGGTATGCCGATCAAAGAGGAACATGCTCTACAGATGTTCTTTGTGTTCGTTCTCTAAATTCGGATAATTCGTATTTCGTTTATAGAACATTATGGCAGGATGATTTCTTTGACTATGTAATGCAAGGTGCAAAAGGCAGTAAAATGCCTCGTGGCGACAAAACGAGAATTATGAATTACCCAATTTGCATTGCGAAAGAAAATTTTGACGAACTGATAAAAAAGTTTAGTGCTTTGGTTGTTCCGATGCAAGCAGTAATTCAGAAAAATACCAAAGAAATCACTCGCCTTACAAAGCTACGAGATAAACTTTTGCCACTATTGATGAACGGACAAGTGGTGGTAGGGTAAAGGAGTGTGAATATGTTGAGCTCCATAATTTCAGCGCTAGCCGGACTTTTGGGAGTCTTGATAGGCGTTTTTTCAACACATTTTCTTCATTATAAAAATCATAAATCGGAAGAGATTAAAGTAATAAACAAATCTATTCACTATTTGTTAGAAGTATTCTTTTTAATAAGTCGTCTCAATTCTGAAAAAATGACGAATGCTTACTTTGATTATTACTTTCAAAGAGTAAAAAAGCTTATTCCAATTTTAGATGAAAAAATGATAGAAGCGTCAAAAAAGCAATATAGTCCGATAATAAAAAATTCTCTTATTCCCGCTTTGCAAAAGCAGGCTTTTGAAGAATTGAAAAAAATGGGAACACAATATGAAGAAATGGTTGCGAACTTAGCTACAATTTTGCCTGTAACGGCTTACTATTTAAGAGGAAAAAATAACTTGGAGATTTTGCTGCAAACGGCATCTAAATATTTTGAAGATATAAAAATTCCTGATGAAAATAATGCGACATTTATCAATAAGGCAATCAATCAGATGCAACCCGAGTTAATAGCAGATTTGATAAACGAGTATAAGGATGAATTGAAATCTGAGTTGCTGGTATTACTTCGCAAAACAACTTGGCATAACCGTTGTGCTGGAAAAAAAGCAATTAAAGGCATTGAGTCTATTGAATTGACTGAAAATGAAAGACGAAAAATCGATTCTATAATTGCAAGTGCTGTGAACCACGTTGTGCAAAACGCTGAAGTTGTGTGATTTTTTTGGGGGTGACGATGGATCCTATTAATGCCGCAAATTTTGCTAGTGCTTTAATTACGATAGCCACGGGATTAAAAGGCCTTTTGATGCGTTTTTTAGGAAAGAATTTTGTTTTTCCAAAGGTAAACTCCAAGAATCCTAGGGTTAGGAACATTTTAGAAACGTTCCGGAAAAATATGAAGTCTGCATACGGGAATCATATTTTTTCTTTAGAAGAGATTTCTCAAATACAAGCATTGGTTCTAATAGATAGCAAATTTGTGAAAATAAATGAAAAAGAACGGAATTATGTTAAGGAGTATGTTTATAGAACATTTGAAGTCTATAATGAATCTATTAGAAAGTCACTAAATCACGATGCACAAGTTTTATTGGATAATCAAGAAAGCAGTTTTAATAAAATTCAAAAACAATTAAACGATATTGCAGAAAAAGATTCTAAAGAAAATAGTTGTAAATTTGAAAAGGCTATTGAAAGAAGTAAAAATATAGGGCTTATTAACATTGATGATAAAATTAAAAATGAATACGAAATAGATCGTAGTGAGATTATTGAGAAAATAAAGCAAGATAACGCTCAAATTATTTGCATTAGCGGAAGTGCTGGTGTGGGTAAATCTGCTTTGTGCAAGAAACTGATAAGTGCCGAAAAATACGTATTATACACTAGGGCGGAACAACTTAATTCTGCATCACGAATTGATGATCTTTGGCATTGTAATGTTGAAAAATGCATAAAAAGTATTATGAACGATAAATTATATATTTTCATCGATGCACTAGAATTTATTGCCGATGTTCAAAATTCGATTGTAAGAATTGAACTTTTGCAGGAATTATTTGAACTTGCAAGAAAAAATGAAAATGTTCATATTGTGACAAGTTGTCGAACTTCTGACATGGGGGCATTTGCAAAATTATTTGCAAATTATAAAGTTCAGACGTATAAGATTGATGAACTTTCTAGAGAAGAAATTGAAGGAATATGTAGTAAATATCCGCTTATTAAGGAATTGTCTAAATCGGATAAATATTCTGCCCTGTTAAAAAATCCTCTTTACATCAGTCTTATTCTTTCAAATTTTAATTCAATTTCAGATGTAAATAATGAATGTGATTTAAGAAATAAAATTTGGAACGACATTATTTGTTTGGGGAATAAAGTAAGAGATTGTGGCTTAAATTTGTCAAAGATTAGAGAAACAATTGAAAAAATCGTTTTTGAGAGAGCTAAGGAATTTCGGCTGGGCGTCAATAAAAATGATTTAGATGAAGAAGTCTTGAAAAAACTTGAATCGGAATGTATTGTTGCCGTTAATGGAGATTTAGTTCGACTAAGGCATGATTTATTTGAGGATATATGCTTCGAAATTAAGTTTGATAGATTGTTTGATGAATGTTGTGGAGATTACTCATCCTTTTTTAATAAGATAAATACTTTTGGTCGTTGTGCATATAGAAGATACCAAATATGGATTTCAAATAAAATCTTTGCTAAGGATTCTAGAGAAAAGTTTCTTTATCAGTTGATTTTTAATCAAGAAAACGATGAGAACTGGCGCAATCATACAATAATAGGAATCGTTAAATCTGAATACTGCCAAGATTTCTTTTATGATTATTATACAAAACTTTTGAGTTCTGGTCTTTTATTAGAATTCATACGAATTATAAATCTATACGCTTTTGATGCTAAACCGTTTGTGTCGGCGTCAGGTTACCATTTCTTGCAGTTGATTCCTACAGGCAAGGCGAGAGAAAGCATAATTCGCTTGATTTGTGAGAATCAATCAAATGATGTCGATAAAGAATCTGTTATCAAACTTTGTGATGATTACTCACAATCTGAAAAAAGAAATTTGGAAATATCAAAAGCGGCTTGCAAAATTCTAGAATTTTATGTAGCAGAAAAGAGAAAAGATAAATCTGAATATTGGGGCATGGATATCCCTAGAGCGATAAAGCCGTTATTACGTGCAATCTATAGAATGGCAGATGCATCTAAGGATTGGATAAAAGACTTTATTACCGAAATAATTAAAAAAATACAAAGCGAAGATCGTAGTGAGCAGCGTTTTGCAGAAAATATAGCTGAATGGACTATAAAAGAATGTGAATTTACTTTAGTTAAGGTTTTGCCTGACGAAATGGGCCGATTAGCGAAAAAATTGTGGTTGTCATTCGATTATAATCCTCAGTACGATTTTTATGGTCGCGAAAAAGAAAAACAATTTGGCTTGAGCCATTGTGCCAGGGATTATAACTTTTCATCGGTTTTTTCTGACGAGGCCCCAATTGAGATGAAGAATCTCTTTTTTGCATTTCTTCTAAAATGTGATTTTTGGAAAGCTTTTTATTGGACTGTTGATTTTGTCAATTCTTCAGTATCATATTTTGCATCGGTTCAACCGAATGAAGTAAAAAAGATAAAGCTTACTTTTGTTGATTCTGGTTCAAAACAAGTTTATTGGGGACATCCAAAATTATGGATTTGCGCTACTCATGAATATGAAATTCCTTTGCTCCTGAGTGATGTTATTTATTTGTTAAAGAAAACAATAATAAAATTATTAGAAATAGTAAATGATGGAAAGGATGATTCTTTCTATAGATTTGCAGATAAAATTCGTTTTGAAATATACAAAAATTCAAATAATGTTGCATTGTTGTCTATAATCAATTATATAGGGCTTCATTTCTTAAAAGAATTGCCTGGTTATGCAGTTGATTTAGCGACGAATATGGATTTGATATGGTGGGATATTAGCCGCAGTTCGTTGCACCACAAAGATGAACCGCAAAAAATATTAGAAAGACAAATCTCACAGGCAATTATGGGTGTTCCCTTATTAAAGAATAGGTATGAACTTGATGAAAAATGCGATATTTGCTTGAGAGACTATGTTCGAATCTCTAGGCAAATACATAAAGATATGGTTGAAGGAAAATGTAAAAAAATTTGTGATTATCTCTATTCTATTACAAATAATAATGCAGAAGAAGCAGACCGATATCTTCAAATTCAAATTATGGAAGGGTGTGCTTATACTGAAGAAAAGAGCGATGTTGTAAAGGGATCTAAGCATCAAATTAAAGGAGCTGCGAAGAAATTAGTAGAGCAATATAAAGAGTGTGATGGTCCTATTAGAAAATTTTTAACCAATTATACAGAGGCGATAAAAGACAAGGATAATATAAACAACCAATTGATAAATGCAACAATTGATTACGCTATTGAACAGTCTAAAAAAGATGCTTATTTCAAATTGCAAACTGAAAATAAAACCATACAACTCATATTTTGTGCATTAGCGGACATAAAATTAAATCAAAATCGAAGAGATTATCTTTGCCGTATATGGATTGATGGAATACGAAAATATTTAAAAAGAGAATCGTTTGTAAGTGACAATAATCTTGTTGGTGCCCTATGGGTGCAATTAAGAATGGATATTTCAATACAGGTAAAGAATGAAATAAAAAAGCTCATGTTGGACATTCTTACATTCCAAGGAAACAATGGAATAATACTTGAATTATCAAAGACCATAAAAAGAATTCTGTGCTATAAGGGCTGTAGAGATATTGCGAGACCATTCTTTAATACCATTTTAATGCTTGCTAAAGATGAGATGAAACATCAAAAATATAATGCGGCATATTTGAAAAATGAAAAAGATGGCTTTGTATATGAGCCTAACATGCATCGTTTATTATGGCATGTTGATAGAATTCTCCATGAAAAATCTGAGGCTGTTTATAGTAGTCAAAAGGATGAAATCATTCACCGATATTTATACGAGGAAGAACCTCTTGAAATTACCGATTTCGATATAGATGACTATGATATTAGCACTTTGTGTTTTGTTGCTAATTGTGGCTTAGATTTTAAGGATCCTCTTTTTGCTAAAGTTGTTAAAGAAATTTTAAAATGCATTATCCGCATTTGGGGACAGACTCAAAATCGCAATGGAGCAGAAGAGCTATTGCAATTCCGGCAAAGGGATGAAGTTGAAGAATTGTTGCGCCGCGAAATTGTGTAAAAAAATACAGACGATTATACCGCAATAGATCTTTTGTTTGATGATATTGATTATCCCATTTTATTAAACGAAACAGAGCGTCTTTATTCGGATGTTTTTAAGTATATGCAATGCGCATATTTTGATAACAGCGACCATCCTGAAAAAAGAAATGATATAGAGAAGAAGATGCTATATATCGGGCAAAAGGTGGAGAACCTTCCAAATGAATCGTTAAAACGATTCTTCTATAAGGCTCTCTGCTTCTGCTTAAGAAGTTCTTATGTTCAAAATCCAAAGCAATTTAAAGTTAAATATTCGTACCAAGACAAACATTTTATTAATGAACAGTTAAAGAAGTATGGCAAGTATGATATAGAAGAAATGTTTAATGGCATATGTAATTTAAATGAAGAAGAATTGTTGCCGGAGATTCTTGATGCGATAGATGTGTCTTTGAAAGAGGCTAAAAAAGAAGCTTCTATTTCAGGTCAACTGAAAGAGACAATGCCGATGGCAAATGTTATTATAACAGCGGCTTTTGTTAAATATTCGGACGAAATAAAGAAAGATAAGAATTTGACAGATGCATATGAAAGGATTTTAAAGACTTTGGTAGATGCAGGTGATGAACAGGCCGCATGGCTTTTGGATGAGTTTAGGTTGCATTAAATATGTTTGCTTTATGCTATAAAGATAGTTGAGGAATTATATGACTACAAAAAGAAACCACAATTCTGAATGCGTGATAAAATTTAGGCAAATAATAGATGCTTTTTCTTACAATCAGCCTGTAGAAGATGGTAAAGTATTACCCTTGTGGAATTTAACGTTTTTCTTGGGAGCAGGTTTTTCTTACGCATGGGATAAACGATATCCTTTAGGAACCAAACTTTTTGAAATAGATCTTGATGATATTATTTATTATCATAGTGAGGAATATGAATATTTGCTCGCTTTTTGTAAGTATTGTGGATTTTCTAGAGGTCTAATTTCGTATAATCAATATACATCTATTTATTATAGACTTCAATTGATGAGACGCCATGACTTTTTGCAAGGACGTTTTTGGGATAAATTTGGTTTAGAGCGGGTGGAACAAGAATTTCGTTTGTATTTTGTGCGAAAATTAAAGAAAAAAACAGAGTATCAGTATGTTGATGAAAAACAGAAATTTGCTTATTTAAAAAAGAATTATTGTTTTTATACTTTTTTTGATCAAATTTTATCTCAATTAACAGGAGATTCGGGTGTTCCCGAGGGGATTCGTACTAATTTTCTGACAACAAATTATGATAATATTATTGAGAGAATTATTGATTTTCATATAAGCGACATATTGCCTTTTTATTATTACTCTTATCGCGGATTTACACCCAATTATGCGAATGGTAGTAATCTGTGCGTGAGTCCTCATGACAATCAATTAGTTTTTCCGTTGCTAAAATTAAATGGTGGCTTCGAAATATTTAAAGATGCTGATTGTTTTTCGTTAGATTACAGAAATGATGAAGTGTCGAAATTTAAAAAATGTGCTCCAGAAGTAATTTTCCCTTGTCAGGAACAGGGATATGACACAGATTACTTTAAGACTATTTTCCCCAAAGCTAATAGAATTCTTCAGGAAACAAATGTTTTGGTTGTTGTTGGCTATGCTTTCCCCAAAGAAGATGGCTTGATTAGATTCCTGTTAAAACAATTTGCAGAATCATTAAGAGATAGTAAAGATAAAATTATTTTTTATATTGATTATGATCGATATGGAAGGGAAAATGAATTAAAAGATAGAGCCCTGCAGATTTTTCCGGAATTTAAAAGTCGTCTTTTTGTATATACGAAGGGATTTACTTCGTTTGCAAAATCTTTTAATAAGCTAAAAGCATCATATGAGATTTGAGAATGTTATATGAAAAGTCAAATAGAATTTTTTTCAAAGAATTTTCATATTTAGAATAAAATTTTTTATATTTTGAACAAAAAAAGGAATTTTCAAAATGAACTTTACCGAAGAAGAAAAAAAACTGATCACAGAATTGCATAATTATCTTAATGGGGATTCTTTCTCTCTGCTTAAATTTTTACAAATGAATTTTTTTACAGATCTCGCATTGTTTTTGTTTGCGCAGGGAAATATGCTTTCGTTATATATGCCAGAATCTGTATATAATAACGATGTGGAGAAAAGAAAAGCTGTTCAAAAATTTGGAACTTTGATTAAATTGTTAGATTTTTTAGTTAAAGAAGAATATATTCTTTTTGTCCCATATTGTAAAAAATCACGCCCTTCTCTAAGAATTATTTGGATTGAGTGTGCTAGTGATTTTACTTTGACGAATGGCGAGACTGTTTTAAATCAGGCTACCAAACTAGGCTTTCGCAATGGTAATGTATATAAAGATGGTAAACCCTATTATTTGGGACTAAATCTAGGATCAAACTACTTTAATAAGTTTGAAGAACTGATGGGAGATGTATATCCTCTTCCTAAGCTAAGATATCTTATTGAAAATGATTTTCTTTCTGAAGAAGAAATTCGCCATAAACAATCTTTGGACGTTGCTAAAGCAAATTTATCGAAGGCTCATGAGACTCTTACTGAATCAGAAAGGTCTATTACAGTTGCGAAAAGGGCCATTGTGGTTTCGGTAATTATTGCTATTGTGACGACAATAATAAATGTCTGTCTGAATCTTCATATTGCAAGCGATAGGACCGTTGTTTTGGATAATGACCAAAATGCAGTATTTGTTGAGGGGCAGAATAAGACAATAGAAGCGATAAAAACAGTTGGCACTCAACTGGATGATTCCATAAATGTACATGTGAATAATCAATTGTCTGTAAAAGACACTATAAGTACGGTTCAAGTAAAAAAAGTGCAGCCAGCTCAATCAAAAAGTGGGAATCAGAAACCACAAGATTAGAAATACGTAATTTAAGCATGCTTTGCGAAAAACCTTTGACACTATCTCGTAATCAAGACTTACCTTGCTGTTCTTTTTGAAGAAGGATTGATTTTCCAACAGAATATTTATATTTTAAAGAGAAGCGAATGGTTTAATCAAATAACAATTACTAGGAGATAACAATGGGAATGAGTTATGATGCTATTAATGCGGTGAATGACTTTTTAAAATTTAAAAGATTCGTGTAAATTAATTTTTATTTGCTTAAGTTGATAAAACTTTATATGCTTAGGCATAGGGATATAATCTTGATGACTATATCTTTTTAATCCTTAAAAAAGAAAAGAATATGGTTTTAGAACTTGTTGATGTTTTTTCGACGCCTTATAAAGAAGATATAACCGATTATTTGAAGGCTGCTTCTTATGCCATACATAATTGTTCTGATAATGGATTTAATAATTTCATAGAACAACAATTAAAGCAACAAAGAAGGCAACCAAATTGGAAAACTGCTGATCAGATAAAAATGTCGAATGCTTTACAGACATATCAACAAAAATATGCGCAAAGTGATAAGGCTCAAGTTGATGTAGAAATAAAGAATTTTGGAATGACGATGACTCCAGGTCAAATTTTATATCATGGTGGAGTCTTAAATGTTGATATGTCGACGAATCCCATAGTTCTAACAGAACCTTTATCAACAACAATCAATCCCAAAATTGCTGTAGGCGAAGCTATTCATAAGGGAAAAGCGTATTTTTCCGGAGTATTTCATCTTAATGTGATGAAAGTCGTCAATCCAAATGTGAGAGTATACCCATTTAAAGCAAATCGAAGAATGAGCTATGAAGCAGAAGTGCTGCTAGAGGCGGGAGTGAGATTGAAAAAAATAAGAGATTTAATTGATGATTCAAACTATAAGGTGTACGGTTTACTTCCAGGTAGAACTTGTCCTGATGAAAAAACAGTAGAAGCGCACATTATAGAATGGGAAATTGTTTAATAAGGAGAAATAAATATGTCTCATTTATCTTTTTGCGATACTAGCTGGTTGGATCAATTTAAAGACCATTACGACAATCTTTGTCAGAATGAACTATGGATTGTTCCTTCCATCAAGGATTTTTCTTTAATTCAAGATGTTATTACAAAAGAAGACTATCAATCATTAAACAGGGATAGATCTTTTCAAAAGAATACATGCGTTGTTTCTATTCTGACATATTCCAAAGTAGAATCCTTGAAAAATGATTATGTTCCTGTGATGTTATGTCCTACAGAAAAAGATTTTGCTAGGATTTTTTGTTATATAAAATTAAGTAAAATTGAATCATCATTTGTTTTTAGCGATCATGCTGTAAAAATAAGTGGTTATCTCTCTAATTCGTTTTCTCTAACTTCAGATGAAAATAGTTATATATCAGAAATGGAAGCCGTTCCTAGCTATCCTACATCTTTTGTTAGAGATGAAAAACGTTTTAAGGATGTTATCTCGAAGTATAAAGGTAAAATTGATAACTTCAAAATGGTGGCGCATTGTTTGATAAATAAATATCCGACAACTCCATTTATGGAAGAATATATAAAACAATTAGGTGGCTTTTAGACGAGAAACTCCTATTGTCGTAAGCTCCTTTTTCTCTACCCCCACACAATATTTTCTTCAGCCTTGCGGTACACTTCTGTGAGGTTGATTTTCTTTTTGGGCTTGTGAAAGAGCAAATTGGTTGCATTCAAGGAACGGCATTTCTGGTGTTCCTTGGGGGCGATTTTGGTAACGTATATTTTCTTTCGCAAATTCCTCTAAGGGGGTAAAAAAAATAGGATGTTCCAATTTTTAGATTTGAAATAACCACAAATCAACCTAAAAGAAGAGCATCCTATGG
>Ga0247611_10009676_pt1 | contig 11520 bp, 6 predicted proteins | sample 177DNAGHGhighgp2_FD_192422 | JGI IMG/M metagenome (GOLD analysis project Ga0247611, IMG submission 192422) | Sheep rumen microbial communities from Palmerston North, Manawatu-Wanganui, New Zealand - 1770 DNA GHGhigh gp2 | ecosystem: Host-associated > Mammals > Digestive system > Stomach > Rumen ... | reverse complement strand
TCAATACTGTTGATAAACTCCAGGTCAGAGCCATAGATAGTAATCTGGTCACCTCCAGTAATCTCGTCACCGGGCTGCTTGTCGAAACCCGTCACATTAGTATTACCGATAGTCAAAGGTATGCGTGACTCTGCCTGCTCGGTAGATGTGCGCACGATAATATTGCCACCATCTGATGCGATACCGGCAGGAGCATTAACTCTGATCATATCGTTACCAACAAGCTCAAAGCTGGTTGTTTTCACACCGCCAGGGAATTCTATCTCAGTGACAGCATCGAATCCTGAACCATTGATAGTCATTGGCTGGTTGGTAACTACCTTCGTTGGGAAGAACGTTTTAATGCCCAATCCAACGTTAGCAGATTGAGCGTCGTCATCAGCACAGCCCGCAAAAGCAGTACCGATGAGAACCACAGCAATCAGCGCACTTAAATAATTGATTATATGCTTCATAATTCCTTCAATTTTCAATTATCAATTTTCAATTTCCCTATTATTGCCAACCAGAATTCTGAGTAAGATTAGGATTCTTCTTCAGCTCCGACTGAGGAATAGGATAGAGATTGAACTTCTCATCCCACTGACGGGTAACAGTAGAGCGTGTAAGTATCAACTCAGGACTGATGGTAGCCACCTTGATTTCCTTGAAATACTTAGCACCCTTCTTCCAGCGGCGTACATCCCAGAAGCGATGGTTCTCGAAAGCCAGCTCCACAAGGCGCTCGCGCTCATAGCGCTCAACCCATGCCTCGCCGTCTTCGGTGAAGTTAGGCATCTGGATGTCAGCACGGTTACGCAGCACATTGATAGCCTCATTGGCTGTCATGCCGTAAGTAGCGTCGTTGGCACTGCCAGTAGCATTATATACAGCCTCAGCATAGTCGAGATAGAACTCAGCCAAACGGAATACTATCCAAGTATGACGGCGTCTCGTCTGATTATCTGCAGTTGTTACACATGAACCATCCACAAACTTTCTAAGATAGTAGCTTGTTGGCGTGGCTCCATACTTAGGAGCAGCGTTGAATCCGCCAATATAGGTTTCCATAACTTTCTTCTGAGCGCCATTAGTTGGCCACTCGTCACCGTTCTTTACAACAGTGAGAGCAAAACGTGGGTCAAGTCCCTCGTATGGATCAACAAGACCAAGGTCGATACTTTCTGGATAACGCTGAGCGAAGGTCTCGCCATTGTCTTGATACTCATATTGGTCAACAAGGCTCTGAGTCGGGCAAGTGCCGGAAGAACCATTCTCCACCCCAATAGGATAGTTAGCCATCTCAAAGGAGTTGCTGTCACCACGTCCAAGACCAAGAATCAGCTCTGTATTGTTCGTGAATGCATCATGTCCCCAGAGAGTGCTGTAAGAATTAAGCTTCAGACCCCACAGTGATGCATTGTCGAGGATATACTTACAAGCCTCAGCAGCCTTTGCCCACTTTGCCTTATCACCATTTGGATTATGTAGTGGTGATGCAGCATAAAGCAGTGTACGAGCCTTTAAGGCAAATGCAGCAACACGAGTAGCACGGCCTATCTCAGAATTCACCTCAGTTGTGTACGATACAGGCAGATAAGGTGCTATAGCATCACATTCATCAACAATAAACTGAACAATCTTGTCGGCAGAGGTGCGCTGTACGCTGTTTGCCTGAGCATTGGTAAGAGTTGTCGTTACCAGAGGTACATCACCGTAAGCCTTGAACAACTCAAAATAGAAATATGCCCTTAGGAATCTTACTTCGTATGGAAAGAGCTCCATCTGGGCCATCCAGTTCTCATAGCTGGTGTTGTATTTCCAGTCGGACAAATCTGCCTGGTCCAACTTCTCAAGGAACATGTTGGCATCAGCAATAGCTGTATACGACTTTGTCCAGAACCTGTCGTTTGGATTGGCTGGACTCCATCCTCCATTCACATAACTGTTGATGTTTCCTGTTTCCAATGCATACTGAGCTTCATCGGTAGCACCGGCAAGGAAATATGCGCTATTATCATCGAATTCATTTGTATATACCTGAGCATAGACACCTGATACCAAGCCCTTGATACCTTCGTTGAAATATTCGAAAGTCCATTTCTCGTCACGGGTAGATTCCTCAGAGTAGTTAAGATCTACACAAGAGGATAAAAGTAAAAAGGTAAAGAGGTAAAAAGGTAAAACCTTCACCATACCTTTGCCCCTGAAAAATATCTTTGTTCTCATATCTTTTTCCTAATTTAATATTTACCTTTTTAGAAAGTCACGTTGAGACCAACATTTACACTCTTCATCACAGGATAGCCTGTGTTGAGATTCTCAGCGTCCATAGCGTCGATATTGTCGAACGACAGGAGATTCTGTCCCTGTACGAATACTCTTACGCCAGTAACCTTGAGAGGCTGTATGAGCGAAGCAGGCAACTTATAGTAAACCTCACAGTCGCGCAGTTTGAGCCATCTTGCAGTGCGATACCAGATGGTAGAGTTCTGGGCATTGTTGGCTACGCTCTCTGTTGACAGACGTGGGAAGAGTGCATCAGCACCGAGCACATCGTAACAGTTGTCGTAATAGTTCTGAGAGAGGTTACGGTTGCCGGAGAGTGCTCCCCAAACACCGTCAACATACATAAGGTTCTTTGTCTGGTTGTCAGCGCCCTGGAATGTAGCGTTGATACCGAATCCCTTATACTCAGCACCGAGATTGAACGCATAGTTAAAGCTTGGGTAGGTCGTGCCATAGTCGAGTGTAACGTAGTCATTCTCATTGATGACACCATCTTCGTTGACATCCTTATACTTAATGTCACCAACCTTTACCTGACCGAACTGCTGAACAGGACTCTTGTCAATGTCTTCCTGATTCTTGAAGAAACCATCGGCAATGAGTCCGCGTGCTGCATCAGCATATCCGCCTATTACTGAGAGGTTCTCATAAGCAGGTGTTTCAATCCATTCGAGGATCTTGCTTCTTACCATCGAAACGTTCAATCCCAAGTTAACATTAAGTCCATTGCAGAAGGTCTTTGCATAACGCAGGCCAACTTCTGCGCCCCAGCTTGCCACGCGACCTTTGTCGTCATACGATGACTGGATACCTACAACTGCTGAGTTGAGCGATCCGGCACTTACCAAGATATTACGACGCTGCTGATAAAAAGCATCGATTGTTACATCAAGACAATTAGCTATTCTCAAGTCTGTACCGATATTTGCCTTGTAGGCAGTCTCCTGGGCAAAGTCTTCTGTTGGGAACTGGGTCAAGAAAGCGCCCCATGATCCATTGAATTCTTTGCCATACCAAAAGTATCCATGTCCATTGTTCCATGCAGCAAGCCAGAGACCTGCCTGTGGCACATAGTCAGTGTGCTGGATACCTCCTGAAGCGCGAAGCTTTCCGTAGTTGATAAAGCTGCTCTCAGGCTTGTTGATATAGATATATCCCAGACCCAGTGTTGGCGAGAACGCCCACTTTGCAGGGTAGCTGCGGTTTGAACCATTAGCAGCCAACACTACATCAGCCATCAACCTGTTAGCATGATCATAATGGAGAGCCAGCTGCCAGTTAGTACGATACCATGTATTACTACGCTCGTCGCGTATCTCACCTTTTATATTATAGTTGGCATTAGCTCCGATGTTGTCGCCATTATTCAATTGTATGCCGTATTTGAATCCAGCATTGAATGTAGCTATACGCCACTGTGAGTCAACCCAGTGATTAAATGCCAGCTTGTCTTCTACAGTACCCATCACTGTTTCTTGCATTGCGCCATTGCCGTCATACCAGTTCCAACCATACTGATAACCCTTCGAACGGGTCTCATAGGTATTGGAAGAGTTGTCGTATGATGCTCCAACATAGAACTGCAAACCTTTTGTGATGACGTCAAGATCTTGCTCTAGAGTCATGTTAGCCCATATCTGGCGTTGATGAGTCTTCATGAATCCTGCACCCTGTGACTTTGCCAGAAGGTTAAAGTCACCGTATGTCTGGCTACCGCCCCATACTCCACCAGCTGTCCTGATTGGGAATGCCAGTGCAGGCACTTTGTACAGGTGCCACCATGCATCATTTGAGTTCACGTTAGGCACACCATTGGTCTCCATCAGGACACCCAGAATATTTGTCCTCACTCTTGTAGTCTTGCTTACTTCGAAGTCTACATTGGCACGAATATTAGCTTTAGAATACTTCAACTGCGAATTGAAGTCACCCTGGTCCGGATTCTTATAGAGTCCACGTGCATCTGTATAATCGAGCTGTGCATAATACTGCACCTTCTCTGTACCGCCATAGAATGAGATAAAGGCATTCGACTCGTGGGCAGTTTTCTTAAACACCTCGTCCTTCCAGTTTACGTTAGGATATACATATGGATCGCTGTTATCCTGGAACTTCTGAAGTTCTGAAGCAGAATATGCAGCGGCGAGACCATCGTTCGCACGTGCAGTGTTAAGAGCTTTGGCATAGTCGTATGCACTTACCATATCGGCCATCTGAGGATCGAACTGGAACTTATGAGATGCACCAACCTTAAAGTGGTACTTGCCGTCCTTTGTTCCATGCTTGGTCTTTACAAGCAGCACACCGTTGATACCCTCATGACCATATAGAGCCACAGCAGCAGCGTCTTTCAGCACAGTAACGCTCTCCACCTCCTCTACTGTCAGACGGTCAAGCGGACGCTCAACGCCGTCAACGAGTATCAGGATATCCTTCTCGCCAGTGGTCTGGACACCACGAATGTTAAATGTTGCGCCACGGCCTTCCTCACCCTTGAAACCAGTGTTCTGGTAAGCATTCAGTCCGAGCAGTTTACCATACAGGGCATCTGCCAGACTAATAGCTGATGTGCGGCGGAGCTCTTCAGCTGTGATGGTTGTTGCAGCCGCTGTAGTAAGAAACTCAGACTGTTCAACACCATAGCCTAAATCTACCTTCTGCGATTGTTTGTCGCTCAGCGTCACCTGTGCACTCACTGCAATAGGAGCACCACAGAGACCCACTAAGGTATATAGAAATATATTTTTTATTTTCATAATCTTCATTTTTTCATTCTTTCATTCTTTCATTCTTCAGAAGAATTACCAACCAGGATTCTGTGTCAGACCATATCCCTTCTGAATCTCGGCACGAGAAACTGGGTCAAGATACCACTTATTGGTCCAGAATCCTGGTGTCCACCAACTACGCGCTCCATCAAGGATTTGAGGCTTTTCGTATTCAAACTTAGGCCATGGCGTAGATGAATCCCATTTCGTATCTGCCTCCATACGATTTCCATTATCATCCAGACGATAAATTCTAATTTCATGAAGCGGTTTGGTAAATAGATCCTGTCGCATACGACGTATCATGTCGTAGACACGATCACCGCATTCAGCTCCAATCTCGCAGTTACGCTCGCGGAGAATTTCATTAATCAAGTTCTCTTTGTTGCTTGTCAGGTTCAGACTTGGGTTCATCGTCTCCAAACGTCCTAAACCTACACGGCTACGTACAACATGCAAGTCATCAAGTGCTCCACGCAAGTCTCCTGTCTCAGCTTTAGCTTCAGCACGGATAAGATACATCTCTGCCAGACGGATGTAAGCTACACCAATATAATCATCATTCATTTTGCTGTTTGTATAGTCAAGAACCCATTTAAATTTGCCATAGCCTGAACTAAAATCCGTAGCAGTGGTTCTATCAACAAAGGCACTACCACTATAAAAGCCACTTGCACCTTCCCAGCAATCTATATATTTATGAGTTTCATAGTCGCCAACCACAGCCGATGGATACGACGTCGAACGTGGCACAATTATTGTTTCATAAAGTCGTGGGTCACGATCTGCAAACATATCGATGCCATTAGGATTATTTCCCGCTCCATAAAGACTTTCATACGGGAAATTTCGACCATCTTGCATACCAAAGCATTCCATTAATTCATTAGTGGGAACAGCTCCTCCTTGACGATAACAATCCAGTGCAAAGCCTTCCCAGCCCCAGCCCCAATGATTTGTAATCTGGCCGCTATTTACCTCATCACTCAAATATTGAGTTGGATGGGCATCGAAAATCTTCTCATGACGTGATTCATTATTACGATATCGGTAAGCGCGTCGATATGCCATACGATAACCTCCTTCGTCCTGGGTCTCAGGCTGCACTAATTGATAATAGTTACCATTGGCTTCATTTTCTCTAAAGAAATCATTGCAATACTCCAGACAACGACTCCAAAGTGAAGGATCTTCCTTGCCAAACCATACATGATGTTCGTCCTCAAGACCTGTCGGTTTCTTAGTGTATGTCAAATAAGGCTGACTATTATTGAATAAAGGCGATGCGGCAAACATCCAGACCTTCGCGCGCAGGGCACGAGCCGAAGCCTTTGTCAGACGGCCTGACCATTGACCAATATCTGCATCAGGAACGTTCCATCTGTATCCAGGCTCATCAATAGCACACTGAATCAGCGAATCAATGAATTCTACCGTTTTCCAAGCAGTGCTGCGACCCTCAGTAAATTCTTCGCCTACAGCGAAGGCCTTTTTCACAAGACACAGACCTCCAAAATTACGGAAGGCGTCAAAATAACGGCTAGCCATAATCGTATAAGCCTCACCGCGAAGACAACTCTTCTCCGTTTCATCCATGTCGGGTACATTGCCAATGTTCTCAATAATCTGCCAGCACTTACGAACGGTCTCATATATAGATACACGACCACCGGCATCCGCATTGTCCTGAGAACCTGTTTTTGTTGAATAGGAGAACTTTCCCTGAAGATTACCATCCGATGTATCCTGAGCATTCTCATCTAACAAGCCTGTATAATAGGTCTGTTTGGGTCCTCCCCATCCCACATAGCAATGATAGGAGTCTGACAGCACATCGATGGGAGCTCCATTCATCATGTTTCCCTGAGTATAAGTACAATAGATTTGCCCATATGCACTCCATAGGAAGTTACGTGCATATTCTGCCTTAGAGAAAACTGTGTCGGCATTCACATCCACACCTGGCGACTTCTCCAAGAAAGCATTTCCAACATTGAATTCATCGACACATGCCGTGAACAAGCTGGTAGTAACCCCTAATGCCAATATGTAATTAAATATCTTTCTCATATTTCATTTCCCTTTTTAGATTTTTACCTTTTTACTTTGATTAGAAGTTTACCTGTAGTCCAAAGTTATAAACACGTGTCATTGGATAACGCACGCCATAGTCAAGTCCCTGACCTGGAGCCTCAGGGTCGTTGCCCTTGAAATCAGCAAATGTCAGTAGGTTTTGGCCTGAAACGTAAAACCTCAAATAGTTTAGCAGCGGTAAGAACTTTGGCTTATTGATGGTATATCCGAGTTCTACATTCTTCAGACGAATATATTTAGAGTCGATAATCCAAGCTCGCGAATCAAGGTTATTGTTACCGCGATTAGTAAAAGATATACGTGGCAGAATAGCGTTGGTATTATCTTCCGTCCATGAATTATCGGCTACCCACTGCGCCAAAGCTGAGGTGTTTGTCGAACCAAACTGCGAACGGAAATAACCATTCAGCAAACGACTTGTGTTATCTGCTCCAACCCATAGCATGGAGAAGTCCAATCCCTTCCAGTTCAGACTTGCATTGACAGACCATGTAATTTCAGGATTTTCTGTATAGCCAATAGGTTTCTGGTCGTTAGGATCAATAACTCCATCACCGTTAAGATCTACATAAACAGCATCACCATATTTGACATCTACACGTTGAGTAGGCATATCCACTCCATACTGTGCTTTGTAACGTTCCTCTGTACCAGGCTGATAGAATTCAAAGAGATCGTAGCCGAAATATGTACCAACGGGCAGACCTGTGCGACTTAAATAATCATACAATGGGGGAACTTCAAGCATCTCAATAATTTTGTTTCGGGCAAATGCCAGGCTTGGGCTGATGCTGTAACGGAAGTCGCCAATCTTGTCAGCCCACTTCAGAGTAAGCTCATAACCGTGGTTTTTTACACGACCCTCGTTGACATAGCTTGATGGTAAGCTGGTTACCGCTGGCAGCAGAGAAGCGTTAGACACGAGGATGTCCTTACGGTCTTCCCAGAACATATCAAAGTTTACAGTCAGACGGTCACCGATGAATGCAGCATCTACACCGACGTTAATTTTCGAAGCTGTCTCCCATGTAACATCTGGATTTCCTGCAGTGAGTTCTTTAACAGCCTGAAGCCAGTCATTACCTGTTGTACCGAAGTTTGCTCCGCGATTTTGCGGGTTTGTAGTCATTTTGCCTTGATAGAAAGTCCAAGCACCTGGCAGATAGAGGAATCGGGCACCATTGGTATAGTCGTTACCTACCTTACCCCACGATCCGCGGAGTTTCAAATAGCCGATGTATTTCTTTATTGGCTCCCAGAACTTCTCACTTGATGGAATCCATCCCAAAGAGAAAGAGGGGAATGTACCATAGCGCTTACCCTCGGCAAAGTTCTCAGAACCGTTGTAACCGATGTTGAAGTCGACCATGTAGCGTGTGTCGTAGTCGTAAGTAACACGGCCAACGAGTCCTACATATCCTTTAGGGATTGACTGGTAGATGCTGTTGTCGGAATCCCAGGGGTAGTATGTCTTACTCTGATTATAAAGTACGAGCGCGCCCACGTTATGCTTGCCGAACTTGCGATTATAGTTAAAGCTTGCCTCGGCATACCAGTTACGGCTACCCCACTTTGCTTCTGAATAAGGAATTGGCCAGGTGATATCCTCCTTACGGAGCACTTCCTGTCCGTTAACAATAGTTGCAACGTATGTAACACCTGTACCGAATCCGTTCTGACGATTCTTTTGAGCTGTATATTCTGTATTATAAGACCCTTTAATTTTGAAATCCAATCCTGGAGTTATGAAACTCATGTCGAGCTTATATTGCAAGTCAAGGTTTAACACATTAGTGCTTTCGTTCACATAACCCAAATCATAGTAGTTAGAAAGAGCATCACGGTCATAAGGACCTACAATATTTGGGTCAGCAATGATATGACGACCTTGATCATCGACTCCGATACCTGCGTATGGAGTTGCACCCTGCAGATAGCGGAAAATAAATCCCTCACCGCCACCCATAGTGGTACGATTTTGAACTCTACCTCCCAATGTCAGTGCAAGCTGACTATATTTAGACACATCAATATCCAAATTGGCACGATAGTTGAAACGGTTATATTTAAAAGTCTCATCGTCATTCTTCGAGAATGTCTTAAATAGTGAGTTCTGATTCAAGAAACCAGCAGAGACGAAATATCTTACCTTTTCGGTACCACCGTTAACATTCACGTTTACCTGTTCCTGCCATGCAGCATCTTTCATCATATATTTTATCCAGTCTGTGTTAGGGAATGTAACAGGCATATCTCCTGTACGGAAGTGATTCATAACATCCTGAGAAAAACGGATACCGGTATCAGCGTATGGTGTGTAATCGGAAATTTCAGCACTTCCTGGCCACTGGCTCATTGGCAGGGCGTCTGTGATAGCTGTGTAGTTCCACATCTTTCCGTAGGTGTAAGAGTCAGCGAAATCCACGAACTGTGAAATCTGCTGCACAGCGGCACTTGCCGATACCGTAACAGAAGCCTTACCTGGAGTACCACGCTTTGTGGTTACGAGGATTACACCGTTGGCACCACGTACACCGAATACGGCTGTTGCAGAAGCATCCTTCAGAATAGAGATATCCTGAATTTCGTTAGGGTCGAGCTGTCCGAATGAACGCTCAACACCATCCACAAGTACTAGTGGTTCTGCACTGTTCAGAGAACCAGTACCACGCACACGGATCACTGGCTCATCAGCACCTGGCATACCTGAAGGCTGTACTACCGACATACCTGGCAGTTTACCCTGCAATGCGTTAGCTACGCTGGCAACTGGTGCTTTCAGCAGTTCATCGCCATTAACGGCAGATACGGCACCCGTTATGGTTACCTTCTTCTGCTGACCATAGGCAATAACCACAACCTCCTCAAGATTCTGAGCGTCGGGTTTCATGCTCACCGCCATCTTACGGCTCGCCTTCAGTTTCTGGGTAACATAGCCGATGTAAGAGAACTCCAGCGTTGCATTCTGCGAAACAGAAGGCAACACGAAATTACCATCGAGATCGGTGATTACACCAGTTCCTGTGCCTGCCACTTTAACGGAGACACCGATCATGGGTTCACCTGTCTCATCTTTCACCTGACCTTCCACCCGGATACCCTGGGCAAAAGCCACACTGGGCAAAAAGCACAATAGTGCCAATAGCCCAAAGAGATAAGATTTACATTTTAATTTCATACAAAAATTAGTTGGTTTATAATTAGTTTTGATACTTCCTTGTTAGCTACTATTGTTAGTTACTTCGAGATTATTGCATTAATAATCGTTTGCAAAGATAAGACAAATATTTAAATTATTGCAAATTTTTCTTGATAAATATTGATACTTTTTTGCAAAAGTACGCGTTTTCGCATAAAAATAGTACATTTTTAACAAAAAAGTGCGAATAAGTGTAAAAAGTACAATATCGCTTTTTAAGCTATTTTTGCGATAAATGTACTTAATACACTTAACCCTTTTGAACTGTTTTTACTTACCTTTTAACCAAATCTCATACTTTTGAAGGACATCTTTACGGAGCTTATCCGCGAATTCCTCATAATAGCACTCGTCAATGGGGCGACGCAAGTCGCGCTGATGATACCAGAAGGCACGTGCCAGCCAGTAGAGAATATCTTCTAATGGCGGCACTGAGAAACGCAGCCAGCGACTAAGCCACCAGAAGATGAAATACACACAATCGTCATAACTCTCAGGGCATCTCTTATCCTTTTCAGGCAGAGGAAGCTTCTGGGCTATATGGGTCACCTCTTTAGCAAGTCCCCAGCCACAAGATAACTGTTCATAGTTTATCATAGCTAAAACACGTCTAACAGGTTTGACTCAAGGTTATTCCAGAACATCTGGTCGTCTTCGGGTATGCCGTAGTCATTGCGAAGCCAGAGAGCATATTCGAGCACGATATACCGCACCATATTGTCGAACGACCGGGCCTCACCCTTTCTCAGATAGTCTGAGAATTCAAAACGAGCCTCCTCCCAGAGCTGATCATCGGTAAACACACGGATATCATCTACATCCTCGTCGAACACCTCACAGAGTTTTACCGGTTCGATATTCCTCGCGATACACACCACTTCACCTGTGTGCAGAGAATCTGAGGCATCGAGCATGCCGATAAGATATCGTGTGGCCGGGCCAACGCAGATGAAATAGTCATCACAGAGTCTCTCTGCTGCCGTACGTACGAACTCGTGCAGACCGGGCATCGGTACGATACCGAATGGATCCATTACTTTTCTGAAACTGATCTCGGATGCCTTGCATCCCACTTTGATTTGATTGACTGTAAACATAACTTTTTGATTTTTAATTGTTTAATGACATATAAAGTCAACGATATCTATCTTCTGTTGTTTTTGTTCCGGTGTGGCATGGTCTTCTAAGAGT
>Ga0247611_10009674_pt1 | contig 11523 bp, 13 predicted proteins | sample 177DNAGHGhighgp2_FD_192422 | JGI IMG/M metagenome (GOLD analysis project Ga0247611, IMG submission 192422) | Sheep rumen microbial communities from Palmerston North, Manawatu-Wanganui, New Zealand - 1770 DNA GHGhigh gp2 | ecosystem: Host-associated > Mammals > Digestive system > Stomach > Rumen... | reverse complement strand
GTTTACGGGTAAGTAAGAGTGACAAAGGCGATTGGCAGACTAAAAAAGCTACCAAATGGTAGCTGCCAGTGTTTGGCCTTATAGGCCTCTGTGAAAGACCACCCTTTTTAAGGGTGGATTTTTATTCGGCAAATTCTTTATATATTTCTTTATTAAATTGATGTTGATTTATTTCCATATTTAGCAATTTATTAGTATCAATTAAAAAGTAATCATGTTCTAGATAATTTTTTCCATTATTTGCTACAGGATCATCCCATGTTAGGTCTAAATGATACCATTTATTATTTAAATATACAGCGTTCCATACATGGTTTTCTGATGAAATTTTAAAACTTTTTACTTTCATTTTTTCTAAGAATAATTCCATTAAATCTGTATATCCTCCACATATTGCATATCCTTCAAATAATGGACCATATGCAATATCAGATCTATATGTTACGATGTTATTATTACTTCTTTGTGAATCATATTTTGTATTATTAATTATGTAGTCATGTACTGATAATATATTTTCTTCAATTGATTTATTTTCATTTACTAAAAGAGGATATAGTTCATTTACTTTTTCTTCTATTGCAGTTATTTCTTCAGTAGTATAACTTTTAATTAGATTTATATTTACTCTTCTTAGACTATCGTAATCTGTTTCTATATGAGAAAATCCATTAAAAGGGTGAACATAATTATTTATATTTGATAGGAGATATTGATTGTTGGCTATGGTTTCAATGTCTTTAATACAATTATTATAATCTTTTGGGCAATAAAATGTAAAAGAATTATTTCCTGAGTTAATTACTGTATAAAAGATGTTTAATAGATCTTGGTAATTATTTGGAGAAAAATTATCGGTATTTTGTACTATTAAAAAGTTATAATCTCTATAGTATTTATTTTTGTGATCTATTGTTATCTTAGTATTATTTGGTACTAAATAAGTATTTATAATACTTTTTATTTCATTTTCTCTAATAATCGTTAGACCAACTAATATTAGAAATAGCCCACATGTAAAAATCATTTTTATTAGGACAATTGTTTTTTTCATAGTATCTCCTTAACTATTAATATTTTACTAAAAAAAATATATAAAGTAAATAAAAACCAATTATTTCTAATTGGCTATTCCATATTATTTAATAATTTCATTAATCTTGATTTAAGTCTAGCAGATTTATTTTTATGTATTTTTCCACTTGATGTTGCCTTATCAATTCTTTGCATAGCTATGTTTAATTTATTGCTTGCTTCGTCTTTATTTTTTTCTTTTACTTCTTTTTCAAATTTTTTTATAGCGGTTTTCATACTAGAAATGATTAATGAATTTACTTCTGCTTTCTTTGCATTTGAACGCATACGTTTTTTAGCACTTTTAATATTTGGCATTTTTTCACCTCACTTTTTGTAAACAAGTTAATTTTATCAAATAATTTTAAAAAAAGCAAATAAAAAACAATAATTTGTAAAGATTAATAGTGGTGATTATATGAAAAAGAATAAAAAAGAAAATATTTATACAGATTTAATAGTTGAATCTAATATTTCTAATGGTACTGATAAAGTTATTTTTAAAGAAAAATCAATACTTGTTAAAGAGTCTACTTTTAATAAGAATCATTATACTACTATTTATTTTGATGATATAGTTGATGCTTCAAAGTTTAAAAAAGTTCAGGATATATTTGTTCGAGAATTAAAAAAGTATTTAAATCTTAAGAAAAATGAAAAGATATTAGTAATTGGTTTAGGTAATGAAAAATCTACTCCTGATTCTTTAGGTCCTTCTACTGTTAAAAATATATTAATAACACGATATTTGTTTTTATTTGGAGATGTTGAGAAAGGATATCAAAATGTTTCTGCTTTTATTCCTGATGTTATGGGAAATACTGGTATTGAAACAAGTCATATTGTTAGAAAGATAGTAGATGAAGTGCAACCTACAAAGGTTATTGTTATTGATTCTTTAAAATCAGATCATATCGAAAGAATAAATCGTACTATTCAAATTACAGATAAAGGTATTCATCCTGGTTCTGGAGTTGATAATGTTCGTAAAGAAATAAGTTTTAAAACGTTAGGGGTTGATGTTGTTGCTATAGGGGTTCCAACTGTTGTTAATCTATGTAGTATTTTTAAGCAATCTTCTTTAGGAGAAAATTTAATTGTAACTCCAACTAATATAGATTTTATGATTGAGAAGCTGTCTATTCTTATTGGTAATGGTATTAATATTTCTCTTCATGATAATTTTATTCGACAAAAATATTAATTCAATAATATTAGTATATTATTGGTGATACTATGAAAAAGAAATTTATTTCTAAAAAGAAAAGAAAGAAAAGAAATAGATTATTATTTTTATTGTTTGTTTTAATAGGAGTATTTTTAAGTTATAAGAAACTTGAAAATAGTAAAATTAAAATTAAAGATAAAGATTTTATACATTTAATTGTTTCTAATACTTTTGTTTATGAAGAAAAAAATATAATTAAGAGTTTTATTGATAAGACAATTGAAGTTAGTAATCCAATATATTGGTTAAGAAATGATTATCAAGAAAATATTTCTATAGTTAAAGAAAATAGTGTAGTTAATAATAAACCATTAATATATTTATATAATTCACATCAAGGTGAAGAGTATGCTTTTTCAGACTATGTAGAATTTAGTATTCATCCTACTGTAATGATTAATAATTATATTTTGGAGGACTTTTTTAATAAAAATAATATTCAAACTTTAGTAGAAGAAAGGTCAATTAAAGATATTATTAGTCAAAATAATTGGAGATATAGTGATAGTTATCTAGCAAGTAGATTGTTTCTTGAAGATAGTATAGTTAAATATCCATCTTTGAAATATTTTATTGATATTCATAGAGATAGTTTGGATAAAAGTCATACTTCAATTACAATTGGTGACAAGGATTATGCCTCTTTATTGTTTATTGTTGGTTTAGAAAATCCTAATTATCAAGAAAATCTTTTTTTTACTGAAAAAATTAATACTATTATTCAAGATAAATATCCTGGTTTGAGTAAAGGGATATATAAAAAAAGTGGTCCTGGGGTAAATGGTGTTTATAATCAAGATTTTTCTTCTAATACTATATTAATTGAAATTGGTGGTTATCAAAATACTACTTCTGAAGTATTAAATTCTTCTTTGGCATTTGGAAAATGTTTTTTGGAGGCTATACATGAATAATATAATTAAAACTATATTTGTTTTTTTGTTTGTTTTTTTTCTAGCTTTGTATTTTAGTAAATATAACTCTAATTTATATGAGAGTGAGGTTCAATTGACTAATCAGGCAATTATTCAATATGAAAAAGATTTAAAAGCTGGTAAAGTGATTGATTCTAAAAACTATGTGTTACCAAAGAATAATTATAGTAATAAAGCTACTAGAATTGGTGTAAAGGCTTCAAATCTAATAGATTATATCTTTCGTAGGTTTTTATCCTCTTTGAAAAAATATATTTCTAAATATTAAAAAAATAGGATAAAATCCTATTTATTGATATAATTCTTTCTTAATTAATTCTAAATTATTTCTCATAATTGTAATATAATCTTCTTTTTCACTTCTTTCATTATCAGTGATATTATCTAGCCTATGTAGTTCAATTGTTTTTATTTCTGTGTATTTTTCTAATAATTTTTGAGTATTTTCATTTACTTCTTCGTCTTTAAATAAATAAATATAATTTATTGTGTTATTATTTATTAGATTTTCAGCATCACTTAATATTTTTTGTTGTGCATCACTATCTATACAAATAACTTCTAGTCCAAATTTTTCAAGATATTTAAGAGCACTATCTGCTACAATAATTGTTTTATTATTAGTACTATCTACAGCAACTCTATAATCGGCATCAATTTCACTTAACTTTATTTTTAATTCTTCATATCTTTCATCAATTTCTTTTTTTAGGTAAGAATTAGTAATATATTCATTTAAACTTAATCTTACATTTTGACTCATCATTAGAAGAGATGATGGATTTAACCATAATTCTTCTGGAGAGTAATCTGTTTCTAAAACATATGCTGTATCAATTATTTTTAATTCTGGGTTAATTGATAGTAAGTCTAAGGCTAAGTCTCTTTCTTTTTCAATTAATCCATTATAAACAAATAAGTCTTTTTTTGCATATTCATTTTTTTGCTTTTTATTAACTTTATAGTTTCTTGTATCTACTCCATCTGGGTATATTGATGTTATTTTTGCATGTTCTCCATATAAACTTTTTACTACATATTCATTTGGATAATTTGTTACAATTATTTCTATATTATCCATACTATCATTATTACATCCCGTTAATAAAATTGGTAATAGTATTATTAAAAACAATATTTTTTTCATTTTATTCTCCTTTTTGGTACTGGGTCAAATATGTTTTTTTGAAGGGGATTACATTTTATAATTCTTTTTATTCCTAGATATAGTCCTTTTAGTGAACCATATTCTTTTATTGCTTCTTCTGTATATTTACTGCAAGTTGGTATCATTCTACATTGTTTATGCGATTGAAATGGAATTTTTTGATATAAATGAATTAATGATATTAATAACCACTTCATACCCTCACCATTTTCATTTTACTATGCTTCTTTTTTTTTTTCAACTGAAAAGTATTTGCGATTTTTAAAAATAATATTATAATAGGTTAAGGTGAGCTTAATGGAAGAGTTATTTAAAAAAATTAGAATAAAACCTAAGGATATGAAATTATATAATACTGCTTTTCGGCATAGTTCTTATACTAATGAACATAAAGAGAAAGCTAATTATGAACGTTTAGAATTTCTTGGAGATGCTGTAGTTGATCTTGTTGTTGCGGATTATTTATATAGTAATTTTAGAGATAGAGAAGGTGAGATGACAAAGGTTCGTGCAAGTTATGTTTGTGAAAATGCAAATTATTCTTATGCAATGTCTCTTGGTCTTCCTAACTATATGCTTCTTGGTCATGGTGAGAAAAAAGATGGAATTAAAAAAGCAATTGTTGCTGATATATTTGAGGCATTTATTGGAGCCATTTATTTAGACTTAGGGTATGCTACAGTTAGAAAAGTTTTATTAGATATTATTGTTCCTTTTATAGAGAATCCTACTATTAGTTTTTTTCATGATTATAAAAGTGCTCTACAAGAATTTGTACAAACAAGACAGCAATCTGTAGTTTATCATTTAATAAAAGAAGAGGGACCTGCTCATGATAAAAAATTTACTATGGAAGTTTTAGTTGATAATATTTGTTATGGGGTTGGTGTTGGTTCTAGTAAAAAAGATGCTGAGCAAGAAGCTGCTAAGGTTGCTTTAGACAAATTAGCTGTTTAGGAGTTATTATGAAAAAAAAGAATAAATTGTTCCTTTTATTATTAATATGTATTTCTTTTATTATTATTTTTCATATTAACCACAAACATGTTTTATTATATAGAAAAGCTAATGGATTATATCAAGTATGTAAATCTAAAAAAACTAAAATAACTTCTTTATATGATACCAATTATCAAACTAATGGTAAAGATATTATATTATTTAGTGATTTTCGAAATTTATATTCTTATAATGTCAATAATAATATTAAAAAATTATTATTAGAAAATCCTAAAGATTTTTATATTTTAGATAAAAATTCTTTTGTAGTTTTAAATAATAATAATACTTTATATACTATTATTGGTACATTTAAAAGTCTTATAGAAAAAAAGGTAAAAAAAATATCTATAATTAATTATGATACTATTTTATATGATTATAATGGAAAAAAAATTATTTATAACATTTCTTCTAGAAAAAAGAAAGTATTTGATAATTTTGATTCTTTTACTTTTAGTCTTAATAAGAAGAATATAATTATCAAAGCTAATAGTAATTATTATATTTATAATATTAAAAAGAATAAAATTATAAGTAGATTTACAAATATTGATGATTTTCTTTGTATTAATAAAGATTGTACTCATTTATTTTATGTTAAAGATAGATATTTATATTCTACTTTGTATAAAAATAAAATTTTGGATAAAAATATATATAGAATACTAAATAATGATAAGGAACAACTTATATATTCAAAATATAAAAATGATAAGTTTGTCTTGTATTATAAAGATGGTTCAAAGAAAACAAAAAAAATCGATGAAAGAAATAATGAATTTACAGATGTTTCTATAAATGGTAGTAAGATTAATTATTTGGTTGGGGGAGTTTATGTAAATAGAACGTTTTTAAAGATACGTAATGAAATAGATTGTGTATCTCAACTAATAAAAAGTAATAATGGAAAAACTTTATTGTTAAAAGGTGATGATTTATATGATGATGATCATTTATTAGCTAAAAATGTTGTTTCTAATAGTATAAAGATAGTTCATAAAAAAATATATTATTTAAAGAAAGGTAAAGATGGGTTTAATTTATATTATAAATTAGGTAATAAAGAAAAGTTAATTTCTCGAAAAGTGTATAATTATGTTATCTTGAATAATACTATTTATTATCTTTCTAATTATAATGAAATCGAGAGTAGTGGAGACTTATACACTTATCATATAAGAAAAAAATTGATAGATAAAGATGTGTCGGAAATCTTATCTATTGATTCTTGATTTACGTTTTTTTTGTAAAAAAAAAAAATAGCTAAAAAATATATTGATTTATGTCTATAAATTTGGTTATAATATAATTACAAAATATGGTACCGATGTATAGTCGGTATTAATTTTGAGAAAAGGAAAGAGGTATGGAAGATATGAAGAGAAAAACAGGAATTTTGGGTGTATTAATTGCTATATTAGCTATCGGTATTGGTTATGCTGTAATTTCTGCAGTTCCTTTAGAAATTAAAGGTACTGGTACAGTTGGGTCAAATCCAGATGCATTTGTAGTAAAGTTTCAGAGTGTACTTTCTCAAGAAGGAGATGGCACATTAAATGCTTCAATTACCGATGATACTCATGCGACTATGTCTGTTTCAGGATTAACAGAAACTGGTCAAACAGCAACATTTGTATATCAAGTTGTAAATGCTAGTGAAGAAGACAATTATGCAGCAGAATTAAGTGCTCCAACAGTTGTAGTTGAAAAAAATGAATTCTTTGTAGCTACTGCTACTGTTCAAACCCCAACCACAATTGGACAGAATGAAACAACAACTGTTACTGTAAATGTTACTGCTATTAAAACTCCTGTTGGTGATGACGTTACATCTGATATTACAGTTACATTAAATGCTAATCCTGTAGAAGCATAAAATTAAAGATAAGAAAGGGAAGAGTACATGAAAAAGTATATTAGTAAACAAATGTTAATTAATATTGTTTTAACTATATTCTTATTAGTTTGTACTCTTTTTCATCTTATTGAAAAAAAATATTTTACTGCGGTTATTATTACTTTAATTGCAGGTTTTCTTTCTGTTATTTTTAAGACAAAAAGGAAAATTAAACCAAATTATAAAAAAATTAGTATTTTGCTATTGATATTTGCTATACTATATATAGCTTTTTATTATATGTTTGGTTTATATTCTGGTTTTACGAAAAGTTCTATTTTATTAAATTTTCAAAGTGTTGTTAAATATATTATTCCAACTGTTATTATTATAATAGCATTAGAGATTGTCAGAGATAGATTATTGTTATCAAAATCTAAATATAGTTTTTTGTTTATAGTTCTTATTACTAGTTTAGTTGATTTTTCTATTTATAATAATATATATAATTTATCTAATGCAAATGGTTTTTTGTCATTTATTGGTTTAATTATTTTAACTTCATTTGTTAATAATATATTTTATACCTATATTAGTAAAAATTATGGTATGAGACCTGTTATTGTTTATAAAATGATTACTATTTTATATATTTATTTTATTCCTATTAGTGTGAGTTTGTATTCATATTTTAGAATATTCTTGAGACTGCTTTATCCTTTGATTATGTATTTATATATTGATAAGTATTATGACTTAGATAAGTATCGTAAATCAAATAAAATTGAGAAAGTTGATGCAATTTATTTAGGAATTTCTACTTTATTGATGTTTAGTTTTATTGCTTTAGTATCTTGTCAGTTTTATTATGGATTACTTGTTATCGGTTCTGAATCTATGAGTGGTTCAATTGAAAAAGGTGATGCAATATTGTATAAAAACATGAAGAAAGGTATTAAAGAGGGAGATGTAATTGTTTTTAAGCGAGATAATATTAGAGTTGTTCATAGAGTTATTTCTGTTAAAAATATAAATCATCAAATTCGTTTATATACTAAAGGTGATACAAATCCTACTATGGATGATGGGTATGTTACTGAGGATACTCTTGTTGGTAAAGTAATGTTTAAAATTAAGTATATTGGTTTACCTTCATTGTGGTTTAGAAAAAAATTTGAGTAAAGAGGGATGTATATGGATAAGGATTATAATTTTCGTTTAAAAGAAATACGTGGAATTGTTTTGATGGTTATCTTAACTTTGATTATTGGACTATCTTCATTATTTTTCTATTTTAATAGACTTAGTAATCGTTTTATTAATTATACTGAAAATAGTGATGTTGATTATAAGGTATTATTAAAGGATAATGAATTTTATAAGGAAGACTATTTGGAGAAAGATAAAGGATATGTAGCTTCTTTAATTGATAATATTGAAACAGAGTTTAAATATGATTTAAATTTTGATAAAAAGATTAAATACAAGTATTCTTATAAAGTAGTTGCCGAAGTAGAAGTTATAGATTCACAGTCTAAACATAGTATCTATCATTATTCTGAGGATTTAAAAACTCGTGATTTAGAATCTCATGTTGGAGATTTAAATGTTTTAGAAAAATTATCAATTAACTATCAACAATATAATGATATTATTAGTCGTTTTAAAGATGTTTATGATATAAAGAATGCTGATGCTAATTTAAACGTTTATTTATATGTAAATGTTCAAGATATAGAACAAAGTAATAGTTCAAGTTTAATGAATAAAAAAGTTTCTGGATTGACTATTCCTTTAACTTTAAATACTGTTTCTATTGATATTGGTAATGATATTATTTCTAATTCTAATAATAATTTAATACTAAGTAGATATAATAAATATAGTTGGGTTTTAGTTTTAAGTATTATTTATATTTTAATATCAGTAATGTATATTATTTATTTAATTATGTTTATGCTAAGAACTAGAACTGCTCAAATGATTTATGATAAAGAAATAAAAAGTATTATGAATAATTATGATAGTTATATTCAGCGTATTTCAGGATCTTATGATATTGGAACTTCTCAAGTTTTAAAGATTGAATCTTTTAGTGATATGTTAGAAATACGTGATACGTTAAAACAACCTATTTTAATGCTTGAAAATGAAGAAAAAAATGGGACTTTCTTTATTATTCCTGCTACAAATAGTATTATTTATACTTATGCTTTAAGAGTTGTTGATATTAAGGCAAAAATGGATGGTAATGAGATTCCTACTTATGATATTACTGAGATTCCTCATGGTGAGTTTATAAAAAATAAAAAATATACTGATGAGTTTATTAAAGAACAAATTACTATGACTAGTGCTTTACCTGCTGTTGATGAAAAGAATGTTATAAAGGGTAATAAAGATAAAGATAATAATTTATATGATCAATTAGAAAAAACTAGTAGTTTTGATATTAAGGAAATAAAAAAAGCAGAAAAAGAGTTAAAAAGAAAGAATAAAGTTTCAAAAACTATAAAGTCTAAGACTAAATCAAAAGCTTCTACTAGTACTAAAAAAGCTACTACAAAGAAGTCTACTGCAAAAAAAAGTACTTCAGTTAAGAGAACATCTAAAAAATAAGAATTTAATTCTTATTTTTTTATTTTGCAAGATATTTGCTATATTCTTTTATTTTTTTTATTTCAAAAGTTTTTGAAATATTTTTTTTCTCTCTAGAGTTAATAAAAGTGATTGTTTTTTTTACTTTCTCAACACTATCTCCTTTAATTGATCCTTCTATAGTGAAATTTCCTCGTGTATCTATAGTTTTTATTTTATTTTTTTCTAAAGAAACAAATATACTGTCATTATCTATGTATCTTGTTAAGGGGACTATTCCATCATCATTTCGTACTCTGCTTGGTTTATTTCTTGTGGTATATAATCCATCTAATATGTAACATGTAATACTATTTTCATAGTCATCAAAAGGTAATAATGTTGTTTTTACTACTCTTAATGCTCCTATATCGGATAAAAATTTAATATCAAATGGTTCTATTCTATTTTTTTGAGCTTCATATGCTTCTTTAATTGGTTTTGTTCTGTTTTGCTTAGCTTCTTCTATTTGTTTTCTTACATCATCGTCACTATTTTTGTCTTTTATTTTTTGATTCCATAGAGAAAACTCATCATCATCTACATATATTTCTGGATATTTTGTAGATAAAATTTTATATCTTCCTCCATGATAGACTGTTTTTTCATTACTTTGAGGATCTTTTTGCCACACGCCATAAGCCCATGCTAAATTTCTTAGATGATCTAAACAATATGTATCTTCTATAATGGCTGGGATGGTTATTTCGTATAAGTTTTTAAAATTAATTATAAAGAATAAACTAGTCTCATCAAAAATCTTATCTCTATTAATACCTATTTCTTTTATATTAGGAAGAATTGTATTAAGGAAAAAATATGTATAGTCAATTTTGGTGTTACTTATGCTTATACTTTTACAATTCATGGTAACACTTCCGGTATGTTGTTGAATAGTTGAATTAAAAATATTTAAAGTATCTCCTCTAAAGCCATTTAATGACTGATAATCTTCAATTATACAATTATATATTGTAAGATTTCCATCTTTACAAGGAAGAGTTCCTAATTTTATTTCTTTAGGAATTAGACAAGAACTAAGTTCTATATATTTATCCTTATAATAATCTTTATCTGACATTGCACATAGTGAAAGTATTATATTGATAAATTCTTTCTTTATTGTCATATTTATAAATTTTATTCCCTTGATTTTTTTTAATGTATAGTATTCTTTATTTTCTGCGTTTAAAAACAAAAGAAACTCCATTAAACAATCAGCTATATCAATATCTTCTCTGGCGTTTGGCATTTTTTGGATAATTAATTCTGACGACCTTCTTTCGCTTGATGTTAGAATTATTTTAACTTTGTTTTCACAACAATAAGCTTTTAAATTCTTATTTAACCCATACATTGCTTCAGGTCCATCCTCATAATATTTATAGTTAAATTTCATTATTACCACCATTTTCTTCATTGCTTTTTACAATATCATAAAATACAACAGTATTCAATAAAAAGTCAGTTTTTGATAATTATAAAAAAACTTCAGATTATTATACTGAAGTTTTATTGGTAGAAATAAAACCACCGGATAGTCCGGTGGTTCTTTTAAGCTTTAGCGTTGAGTCTTTAATAATAAAATCCTCCTTTGTTATAATTAAAATGCAGTTTGCCGCTAGCAAAATAAAACAAAGGA
>Ga0247611_10009673_pt1 | contig 11524 bp, 9 predicted proteins | sample 177DNAGHGhighgp2_FD_192422 | JGI IMG/M metagenome (GOLD analysis project Ga0247611, IMG submission 192422) | Sheep rumen microbial communities from Palmerston North, Manawatu-Wanganui, New Zealand - 1770 DNA GHGhigh gp2 | ecosystem: Host-associated > Mammals > Digestive system > Stomach > Rumen ... | reverse complement strand
GATCGGGATATTAAGTCTTCTAGCCTCAGCTACAGCGTTGTGCTCCTTCTTTGTATCAACGATGAAGAGTGCTGCAGGGAGCTTCTCCATTCCAACGATACCACCGATGTTCCTGTCAAGCTTCTCCATCTCGAGTCTGAGCTTAGCAACTTCCTTCTTGGGAAGACGATCGAAGTATCCGTTCTCTTCCATCTCACGGAGCTCAACGAGACGTGCAACTCTCTTCTTGATTGTTACGAAGTTTGTAAGTGTACCACCGAGCCAACGATAGTTGATGTAGTACTGATGGCATCTCTCTGCCTCTTCCTTGATGGAATCCTGAGCCTGCTTCTTTGTTCCTACGAAAAGGATGTCGCCCTGCTTTGCGAGCTCAACCATTGCATCGTAAGCCTCATCAACCTTCTTAACTGTCTTCTGGAGATCGATGATGTGGATCGTGTTACGCTCTGTGAAGATGTATTCCTTCATCTTAGGGTTCCAGCGACGTGTCTGGTGACCAAAGTGCACACCTGCTTCGAGCAACTGCTTCATTAAAATTACTGGCATAAATTTATCCTCCTGTTGTTCTTCCGTATTGCTGATAACCCATCTCTATAAGTCTTAAAATGGGCACAAAAGGCACAATACGTGATTTTTATGCTCGAATAGCATAACAAAACAGGAGGATAAAGTCAAACTCTATTTTATTTAACTAAATCACATTAACTAAATCTAAGCGCATCGATCGGCTTCATCTTAGCGGCCTTGTGAGCCGGATAAAGTCCGAACAGCACACCTACTCCGCTTGAGAAGAGTACGGATACGATGATTACCGGAACAGACAAGCCGAAGCTGACATTGCCTACAATATTAATGACCTGAATTGTCAGCCACGAGAACACTATTCCTATCAGACATCCGACAATGCTCAAAGTCATGGCTTCGATAAGGAACTGAAGTCTTATTACGTTAGGCTGAGCACCTATTGCTTTACGGATACCTATCTCCTTCGTTCTCTCCGTGACGGATACCAGCATGATGTTCATGATACCGATACCGCCTACAAGGAGCGAAATCCCCGCTATGCCTCCAAGGAGAAGGGACAGAGTGCCCGTAACCTTGTCCATGGCTTCAGAAATCTCAGACTGGTTGTAGATATAGAACATATCATCGCCGCCGTATTTCTCTTCAAGAAAGTCCTGCAGTTCTGACTGTGCGGTTTTAGTATCACCGTCAACAGCTGACGCATAGAAGGAATCGACAGACAACTTGACTGTATTTACAAGTCTTATAAGTGATGTATACGGAACATAAACACTGTACATACCGCCGCCGCTCAAGAGTATAGACATCATATTCTGCTTCTGACCGCCGTTATCAAGAACTCCGATAACCTTATAATTACGCCCGTTGAGCTTCAGTGTCTCACCGATACAGTTATCACGTCCAAAGAAAGTAATGGCTGCATCATGGTTCAGAACAACAACATTTGTATGGTTCTCGCAGTCAGGTTTCATCAGGAATCTTCCGTACTTCATCTTCAATCCCTGAATCTCAGCATAAGCCGGTGTTGTTCCGTATATCTGTACTGCCTCCCCCTTCATTTTTGTCTGGGCACTGACGCTTCCCTGGGCAGATGGCGCAGTGGCAGCAACATGAGGGAGCTTACCGGGAAGGGAATCAACTTCTTCCAGTGTTAATTTAGTTGAAGAATCCCAATCATATACATATGCACTGATAAGATCTGAACCGATATCGCTTATGGAACTGGTTATCGTATTGGTGGCGCCTGATACAAGTGATACGAGAACGACCAGGGCAAATACACCGATAATGATACCGAGCATAGTAAGGAAGGATCTGAGTTTATTGGACTTGATCGACTTTAACGCCATCTTGATCGACTGAATTATCATACTGCAGCGCCCTCCTTTCGCGATTCTCTTGTCTCTTCGACCTCTTCAGTCTTAACTTCAGACTGTAAATCTTCATTCTCCTGCTCGAGTGTTGAATCATAGACTTTACCGTCCATGATCTCAATACTTCTGTCAGCCTGCTTTGCAACATGTTCATCATGCGTGATCAGAACTATGGTATTACCCTGCTCATGCATCTTGCGGAAAATATCCATGATCTGCTTACCTGTAGCCTGGTCAAGATTACCGGTAGGTTCGTCCGCCAGGAAGAGAGAAGGTTTGGATGCCACGGCCCTGGCAATTGCAACTCTCTGCTGCTGACCTCCGCTCATCTGATTCGGAGTATGCTTGCGTCTGGGATACAGATCAACCAGCTCCAAAGCTTCCTTTACTCTTGCCTTACGTTCGTTCATCGGCAGGCCTTGATATATCAGAGGCAGTTCAACGTTCTCTTCCGCAGTCATTGTCATGATCAGGTTGAAATTCTGGAAAATAAAACCGATCTTCCTGTTGCGGATCATTGCAAGAGATTTCTCTGAATACTTCTTTATCGACAGACCGTCGAGATAATACTCACCCTCATCTGCCGTATCAAGACATCCGACGATATTCATCAGCGTTGATTTGCCGGATCCGGAAGGTCCTATTATACTCACGAATTCGCCCTGTCTTATATGTATATTTGCATGATCAAGAGCCTTTACCACTTCGTCACCCATGTGGTAGATCTTTGATACATCTTTGAAAACTATCACGTCATTACTCCTCTACGTCGCCTTCCATGGCTTCCATATACTGCATGAACGGATTTGAATCTGGATCTATGTAGTAAACGACATCACCTTCATCAAGACCTGATACGATCTCGACATTATCAGAATCGGAGATTCCTGTCTCAACGATAAGCTCGTCCTGAAGATTGCCTTCATCATCATATGATCTGTAAACGAACATATCATCACCCCTCTGCTGAAGTGCATCGAGCGGGAGTATTAAGATGTCTTCTGCATTGTAGATCACGATGGAAGCTGAAGCACTCATTCCAATTCTCATCTCATCATGCATAGGGATCGTAATATCAACCTGATACTTTGCTGTTCCTGTGGACTGAGATGCAAGAGGAGCTACTCTGGAGATCTCACCTTCGAAAGTCTCTTCGGGGAGAGCATCAAGAGTGATCGTAGCAGTCTGACCTTCGGAGATAGACAGGATGTCAAGCTCATCAACCTGGATCGAGATCTTAACGCTGTCCATCTTTGCAATGGTAACAAGTGTATTATCTGTAAATGTGCCGCGAGAACCAGAACTCTGTCCGTATGCGGCAGCGATATCACCGAGATCCGTACCGGAACCGATTGACGAATAAAGTGAGCTCATGTCATAACCGCCAAGGCCACTAAGACCTGACAAAGCTGACATATCTCCCATACCGCCCATATTCTGCATAGCCTGTACTGCTGCAAGCTGGGCCAGATAATCTTCAAGATTAAAACCTTCAGGAAGAAGATTATTAATTATTTCATTAATATCCATATTGGGATTTGACGGATCTGAGGGATCAGTAGGATCCGTGGGATCTGTAGGGTCTGTAGGATCCGTTGGGTCCGAGGGATCTGTAGGATCAGAAGCAGCGGTCGCAGGGCAGTTTACGATAGTTGCCGCAGTACCGTCGGGCTGGAGTTCAAAAACTCCGATCTTATCAGCAGCAAAGCAGAATCCATCCTTGGCCTGAAGAGAAATGATGGCATCATATTCTGTTTCAGCTGCAAACGTCTCACCGTCAAAAGCAGTCTCTTCGCCTGTTACGCGCCAAATGATCGCACCGATATACTGGTCAGTCTCGATCATTCTGTAAACGGATTCACCCGTTGCAGGAAGCGGATCAAGTTCAAAATCAGACAGATCGATAACCGTGTCATCCTGCTCATCATCCGGATCAGCCTTAACAACGGGTTCGTCCTTAACCTCGACATCACTTGACATAAATGATGCTATATCCTCCATTGATATACCATCTGTCAGCTGAGGCTGGGAACCGCTGTTCTGCGAATAGATGATACCGTCAGTATCAGCGATTACGACAGGATTCTGATAATAGATCATCATCAATGCGATTCTTGCTTCAAGATTTGCCTGTCTTGTCTGAAGCTGTTCGATCTGAAAACTTGTGAGCTTGTCCTTTGTCGCATTCTTAAGGGATTCCTTTACTGAATCCAGTTCACTCTGATAACTTACAATGGAATTAACAACTGAACTCTTGTCGATGGTAGCAAGCAGATCACCTCTTCTTACGGAATCTCCATCATTAACAAGCTTCTCCGTAACTGTCAGTTCTGAAGGGACCTTGATCTCTACAGTATCAGCAACAGTAAGATTACCTGTTCCATCTACCGTTCTGGAGATAGATCCTCTCTCAACAGTTGCCTCAGTGGGGACACTCATATTCTTTGCAAAATTCTGAGCCTGCTTCCACAGGAGATAAACGCCGCCTGCGATAACTGCCAGTACAATTAAGATAATAAGAATGATCTTGCCGGCTGAAGCCTTTTTCTTCTCTTTACCCATACCCTGATTCCTCTTTTCTTTTTTTCAAACGAGTCAATTATACATTACCCGGGGATCATTATACCAAGTAAATGTGGCAAAAAATAATTATCAACCTTAAGATTACCTTAAAGTTCCCTTATCCGAATAATCTGTCGCTAAGACGATCCTTGGAATCCTCTTTGTTGCGCTGGATCATATTAATGAATTTATCTTCCTTTTTAAGTTCAGGCTTCTTGGAACCGTCATAATACTGTTCGACATCCGGCGGAGGATCAATGGGATTCTGAGAAATCTCTGCAACTTTTCTCCAACGCTTCACAAAACGCCCGATAAAGAAAACCGCTGCGAAGAAAGCCGCAATAATAAATGCTCCGCTTATCTGCCATGTGGCTTCACTTTCTAAAACGCTCTTGGCAGAGTGAACCTCCCCGGCATGAGCTATAAGATAAATATACGGGCCTAATCCGACTGTCAGACACAAAAGGAGCGGGAGAACGAGGTTAAGAAGCGTAGTCTTGAGCAAAGCCGCTTTCCTCTTCAAAGGATCATATGGAAGGTCGCCGCACGCCTCTCCTGTCTGTCCGTTAATGGCAAATCCGTAATTAATACCTTCATATTGGTAATTCATGAACCATACCGGAAGCAAAGCATAACTGTGCTTAAAATCCGAAGCATTGGAATAACCGTTAGCAAAAATAACTTCCTCATACTGGGAACATGACAATGTCTTGATAGCCTGTTCCGCGTATTTCTTCATCCTGTTGGATACCTTCTCGCTCAACTCCAACGGCTTCTGATCATAACGCTCGGCAAAGAAACCGGGCAGATAACTGTCTTTATATTCCTTCATCTGGGAATAATCAAAAGGCTCTACCGCAGCCATAAGCCTGTCACTGATCTTTCTGGATCCGTCGAAAGGAACACGGGACACATAGAAGCTCATATATCTTTCCAAAGAAAAGACTGCACGCATACTGCCCTCGTTCATATATCCCGTTCCGTAGAACTCGGCATCGCATTTACAGTCAACAAGCCAAAACGGAACATAGATACCGGTCAATTTGTCGATATTCTTCTGGCTTGTAAAATCATTAGGAATGAATTTATTATTCTTGGCCCAGTCAAGGAACTTCTGCTTTGCTTCTTCCTTTGTGACAACAAAAGGAATAATGTAATCCGGTCTGAATTCCTTGGTAAGTCTTCTTGCAGCCAAAGCAGGCGATCCGCAATAACAGCAGATAGAGGATGACGTATTCTCATCGGTAATGACTGTAGCTCCACACGATGAACAGACTATCTCCTGCCTCTTATCATCTTCCTTTGTATCGGGTTCTTCTTCAACCTTGCCGAACACTTCCAGCATCTCAAAGACATCGGGAGCAAATGAATTGCCGCAGAACTTACAGATAAGCGTTCTGCTGTCCATGTCATAAAAAAGATTACCTGAACATCCGGGACACTTATACGTGTCCGCCAAACCACTCCAGTCAGCCATACCCTTATACCTCTATCCCTGTTAATTCAATGAAAGAATATATTTATAACTCTGCTCTGACAATCTCTCAAAAGCATCAAATACTGACTTGATAGCATCATATATTGCCTTACTCCTGATAACATCAATAGGATTGACCTCTTCTGTAAACAGTTCGAGGATAGCTTCATCATAGAACTTGCAATACTTGGATTTAAACTTATCAAGAGTAGTAATATTACGGATTATCAAACTGGAAGGAGCAGAATTCTTAATAGAAACAACGAGATCCTGTGCCATCTGACCTGCGCCGAACAAAGCAGTCGCACAAGCCTGAAGACTCTCTCCCGATTCGCTGATATTATATCTGACAAGAGAATTGGCCAGTTCTTCGAATGCATCAGTAATCTCTTCAACAGCGACAACAATCTCAAAAAGAGATACAACATCAACGTCGCCCATAAGCTTGTTATCAAGCAGATAATAACCAAGATTCTTGAAAGCTCCGTCCGCATTAGCTTCATAAGATGCAATGCGTCTGGAGATCGAATGACGTTCTTCGATATAATCGCACATCTCAACAAAAGCATCACACTGCTCAACTACAACAGTGGTTAATGCGAATGCACAATCAAAGATTACCGTACGATCTGCCTGTCTCATAAAATCGATTATAACATTAAAATAAAGGACTGGCTATATTGCCAGTCCTTAAATAATCAAATTTGCTTTAATAAGATCAGAGAGCTGATACCTTTGTACCGCTTACTGATTCCTCAGCAGAATCAACGATGAGGTCAACATTCTTAGGTGTGCAAACGAATGTTGTCTTAACAGGTGTGGGCTCGATCTTGCCATCGAGTGCATATACAGAACCGCTGATATAATCAACTACACGCTGATTGTTTGCAGAACTTGTAAGATTGCAGATAACGATATGACCCTGCTTGATGTGGTCGCATACGATCTGGCTTGTTCTGATATCGTAAGGTGTAAGCATGATAACAACTGCTGACTGTGAAGGTACTACAGGAGACTGAACTGCAACAGGACCACGATATGTTGTCTGCTGTGTTTCCTGATAAGGAATCTCATCATAAGATGTCTCAGCTACAGGCTCATATGCTGTCTCCTCAGCAAAGTTCTCTGTGCCGTACTCTGTGTACATGTTCTCGTCCTCATATTCGTCGTAAGACTCTTCGGGTGTGATCATGCTCTTAAAGAATTCTGAAATGCTGCCCATTTTTAATTTCCTCCTTGTTTTTGTCCCACCAGGACTGTCGTGAAATATAGTTCAAATATACAGATAACCTTGATGGGAATCAATGAAATTTGGGCGAATGTCAAACAACTAAAACATATGAAATATGCTTGTAACATTTGTGTGTATCAATGTTACATAACTAGCAAAATAAGGCTATTTGAGGAACTGGTTTCTGTCACCGAATATAGCTGTACCGACTCTTATATGTGTTGCTCCCTCAGCTATTGCATACCTGTAATCCTGACTCATTCCCATGGATAACACGTTCCAGCATTCAGGCAATGCAACATATCCTCTGAGATGTTCATATAATTTATATGTATCAGCAAATACTGACGAAGCTTCTCCCTCATATTGCTGAATGGGAGCCATTGTCATAAGTCCTCTAAGCCTGATGCCATCCATTGATGCAACTGTCTCAACAGCAGACTCCGTCTCAGCCGGATCGAAGCCGTGTTTGCTCTCTTCACCGGATACATTTACCTGAAGCAATATATCGGTGGTAACATTGTTACAGACTGAGCGTTTAGAGATCTCCGTGGCAAGTTCCAGAGTGTTGACTGAGTGGATAAGATGGGTCTTCCCTATCAGATATTTGACCTTGTTCTTCTGTAAAGTACCGATCATGTGCCATTGAGGATGAAGGTCATTCTCTGCAAGAATATCGATCTTGGCCGTAAGATCCTGGACCTTGTTTTCGCCTAGATCCGTGAGGCCTGACAGATATGCTGCTGCCGCATATTCCCATGGAAATACTTTGGATACACCTATTAGTGTAATCTCGTCAGGAGATCTGCCCGATGCCTTGCAGCATTCCTCGATATCACTCCTGACTTTTGCAATCCTGTCTGACAGCTGAGGTCTCAGTTCTTCTATCATATATATCAGACCACCTTATCATCCGGCTTGCAGGATTCAGGATTAATGATTATTACTGTATCGTGATCGGGGATCCTGTTACCTGCCACGGGAATGATGATCGCAAATTCCCTGTCATAATCCGTAATGAGCACTCTGTGTTCAGCAACAAAGCCCTTGCTGTTTACATAAATAGATCCTATTCCCTTGTAATGTGTCAGCGTGATCTGCTCGCAGTTTGTGCCAAGACCTGTTGTGGAATCGATAAACACAGCCTGGTATCCGTCAGGATATTTGCTGTTGATATTCAGTATCTGGGCATACTCGTTCGATGTGGCAAATCCGACTACAACGCCTCCGCCTTCTGCCTCCTCACAGTGAAGCACCTCGCACCCGGCGATCGTTATTGAATCGGGCTGATTTACATTGCCCTCATCATCAATAGTAGCTTTAGGAATTATATTTATATTAAAGATAGCTCCGGGCGTAAAGTTATCTGTAATGACACCGGAATCTGCCGGGAAGTATACAGAGAACCCTCCCTTATCACCTGTGGCAAGATCAGTATTAACGAGGCTCGACATTGATACTCTCATACCGGTGGACTTTGTAATAACGATCTCAATATCGACTGTACGAAGATCAAGAAGATCTTCAACAGATCTTGAAGTCGAGAAGATTATCAGCATTCCGCTGTTATCCGAATCACATCTTACGACCTCTGCATTCTCGATTACGAGGCCTTCAGCGGCAATATTGATATCATGCTTTGTTCCGACGGCAAAATCAGTAACAGCCGCATCCCTTGAATTAAGAAATACGACAAACATCTGTTTCTCATTCTGAACAAGCCTGCACACAGGTTGCTGTTCATTTACGCTGTAATTTGCAGGCATGGCCCCGACAGACGAATTGATCGTCTTGCGGAGATCAGACCTGTCCATCTCCATAATACTGTCAAACGTAAGTATGCCCTCCTGACCGTCAAGTCTGAAAGAGACAATACCCGGCTTGGGAGCCATTACAATAGCAGAACTCCTCTGGAGGGAATTCTGGTACATGCTCTCATCATTACGGAGAACTGTAAGTCTCTCATCATTAAAATCTATCTCAGAAAGAGAAGTCTCTCTCTCATCGAGCAATACTGACAGAGATGATGTATATGTTGCAAGGCTCGACAGTTTACCAACCGAAGAATCAAATCTTATCGAATTAATAATAGGCTCGATATTCTTATTGTAGGACTCGTAAACTTTCTTGGCTGCGTCAACATTACCTTCCTCGATCAGTTCCTGCTGAACATCGGATATCTGGGACTGAACATTACGGAGATCGGTTACAGTATCCTGCTTATCTTCAGGTACGACCATTGCAAGATGCTGGGCGGCTGCAACACGGCTTCCTTCAGTAACGGAAGTAACAAGTTCACCGCCGGCAGCCGACAGAACTGAGGATTCATTTCTTACAATAAGTGCTTTTGCACCGAGCGTATGCTCAATAGCACCGTCTGTGACAAATGAGAATTTCGGCTTCTCGGCAACATAATTGATAAGGTGATAAACGACAAACGCAAGGACGAGCAAAGCCGCTGCAGCAGCTATAGCACCAAAGATTCCGTTCCTTACAGCATTGCGTTCAGCCTTAACACGTGAATCAAGAGTCTTCCTCTTCTTATTGATCTTCTTTTCTTCCTTAACCTCAATCTGTTCTGCGATCTTGGAGATCTCTGCAGCCTGCTTATCTTCAGGTTCCTTTATCTCAGGCTTTTCCTGAAGCGGTTTCTCCTGATGAGGCTTTACCTTCTGCTGCTGAGGAACCGGCTTCTTATGCTTCTTTCCTTTGTGAAGTTGAGCCTTCTGCAGCTGTTGAGCCTGTGGCTTCTGAGGATTCTGGGTATTCGGTCTGGGATTATGACCTGATACAGGCATCTGACCCTTGGGAGCTGCAGAAGGAGCGCCGGAAGGTTTTTCTGCAGGCTTTGCAGCCACCTGCGGACGCTTATTCTGCGCCTGAACAGGCTTTCTCTTCTTTTTATTCTTATCAGGTTCGTTATACCACTGTGACATCTTATATCCCCTTTATGATAATGACAGCATTACCGCAAGCTTTGCCTGATCCGCAACGAGACCGCCCTGCAGATATGCAATGTATGGCGGTCTCATGGGACCGTCACATGACAGTTCAGTCGTAGCACCCTGAACAAATGCACCTGCTGCCATAATTACTTTATCTTCATATCCCGGCATATCCCAGGGTTCCGGCGTGACAAAAGAATCAACCGGTGAACATCCCTGGATCCTGCCTACAAAATCACACATCTTCTTTGCATCCTCGAAAATGAGTGTCTGCACTATATCCCCACGCTTTGCGTCAGCCTTGGGTTCCGTCTTGGCATAGCCTGTCTTCTCCAGGATCTTTGCAGCAAAAACTGCACCCTTAAGGCACTCGGCAACACACTGGGGAGCAGTAAACAATCCCCTCGCGATCATCCTGTTAAATCCGAGAGTCGGACCGACTTCGCTTCCAAGACCGGGTGTTGTGAGGTGTCTTGCACATTTCTCCACAAGACCTTCTTTGCCTGCGATGTATCCGCCGCTGTAAGCTATTCCGCCGCCCGGATTCTTAATAAGCGATCCTGCGCATATATCGCAGCCGAGATCACCTGGCTCTGTTATCTCACAGAATTCGCCGTAGCAGTTATCTACAGCAACTATAACATCAGGCTTAACCCTGTGCGCCGTGTCAGCTATCGCCCTGATATCTTCTGAATTCAGAGCCCTTCTGGAAGTATATCCCCGGGACTTCTGGATAAAGACCATCTTAGTTCTGTCATCTATGAGTTCTGCGATCGTTGCAAGATCAGGGCTGCCGTCCTCATTCAGTTCGCAGTCTTTGTAATCTATCCCGTAATTCTTAAGAGATCCGTCGTTATCACCGGTCGTGATACCGATAGTAGCAGCAAGGGTATCATAGGGCTTGCCTGTAACAGACAGCATTACATCCCCGGGGCGCAAAAGCCCGAAGAGCATTGCTGATATAGCCTGAGTCCCCGAACTGATCTGAATGCGGACATATGCCTTCTCAAAGCCGAAGACGCGGGCAAAGATCTCTTCTATCTTCTCTCTTCCGATATCGTCATAGCCGTATCCGGTAGTAGAACCCATATGAACATCTGAAAACTTTACCCTTGTGAAGGCATCAAGGACCTTCAGTTCATTATATGAAGCCACTTCATCAATACCTGCATAAACATCTGCAAGTTCAGCTTCACACTCCTCGCCGATCTTTGCGATCATCGGAGATACTCCATATTTGATAAAACGGTCAAAACATATACCCATAAAGGCAATTATAACATAATTTATTATTAGGCAATAAACATCCACCGGCCTAGCCGGTGGTTTTTCATTTTCGGGCATAGCCCTCATACTACTAGCCACACACACGTGTGTCTATTGTTGGCCTGCCAGCCACGCGAAGTGTTAC
>Ga0247611_10009672_pt1 | contig 11525 bp, 9 predicted proteins | sample 177DNAGHGhighgp2_FD_192422 | JGI IMG/M metagenome (GOLD analysis project Ga0247611, IMG submission 192422) | Sheep rumen microbial communities from Palmerston North, Manawatu-Wanganui, New Zealand - 1770 DNA GHGhigh gp2 | ecosystem: Host-associated > Mammals > Digestive system > Stomach > Rumen ... | reverse complement strand
CCAAAGGATATTCCTTTTGTCGCTACACACGCATGGCCAAGCCAAGGTGCTATTCATGGTGGTATGACTCATGTAGTTAATGCTATACCTGATAACTGGCCAATGGCACTTCATTTATCCGAAGGAGCTATCCATACGGTTCAAACTCCATTTGCTTATTTAGGATATAAAATGCTAAATGGATTTGATAAAAAAAGAATATTAAAAGGTATTCCTAATGATGAAATTAAGATGGTTGGTCATTATGTTGATCATGAATTATTAGTTAATTTAGAAGAAGATAATAATTATCGTTTAGATAGAATTAATAATGATAAGCCTTTAAGATTTTTATTAACTGTTGGTGGTGCTGGAGCTGGTGCGGATTTATTCTTATCTATGCTTGAACATTTAATGCCTGAAATTGATGCTGGAAGAATATCATTATTTATTAATTTTGGTGATCATTTAACAGTTTATGAATATTTTAAAAAGAATATTAAAAATTTTGATGAAAAATCAACTAAATATTTTAATGAATATGATAAATTAAAAGAATTTGTTAATAAGATGAATGATACTGATGTTAAGGGTATTCATCTTATTTATAACAAAGATATTTTTGAAGCTGTTTATTCAACTAATTTATTAATGCCAAAATGTGATTTATTAGTTACTAAACCGTCTGAATTAGTATTTTATCCTATACCAAAATTATTTATGCGACATATTGGTGGACATGAGGTTTATGGAGCTATTCATGGTCAAGAATTTGGTGATGCCACATTTGAATGTGAGGATAAAAAATCAATCAATATAATGCTTGATAGATTAATCATGGATAAGGGTATTTTAATTGAAATGATTAATAATATTAATAAGCTTAAAAAGATGGGCTATTATGATGGTGGATACGAATGCTGTAAGCTTGCGAAAGAAGGTTTAAAGCGTGGGAAATAAGGATTTTATTAAAAGATTTAATGATAATCCAGAATATATATTTTCCGCACCATCAAGAATAAACCTTATTGGTGAGCATATAGATTATAATGGTGGAAAGGTATTTCCATGTGCTATAAGCTTATATACTAAAGCTTTAGTTTCTAGAAGAAAAGATTTAAATATTAGATTATATTCAGAAAATACTAAAACTGAAATATTAGCTGATTTTAATAATTTAAATTATGATAAATCATTAGGCTGGGCCAATTATCCTTTAGGAATATTTTATATATTAAAGAATAAAGGATATTCATTAAAATATGGTTTGAATATTTATTATTCATCTAATATTCCTTTAGGTTCTGGATTATCATCTAGTGCGTCAATTTTAGATTTAACTGCATATATTTGTAATTATATCTATAATTTAGAATTAGATAATTTAGAAATTGCGTTAATAGCACATGAATCCGAAGTAAAATATAATGGATTATTATGTGGTATTATGGATGAGGCGATTATCTCCTTAGGAAAGAAAAATAATGCGCTACTTTTAGATACGAATTCACTTAAATATGAATATGTTCCAATTGAATTAAAGGGAGCGAGCTTTGTTGTATTAAATACTAATGTTCCAAGAAGCTTAACAGAATCTAAATATAATGAAAGAGTTGCTGAATGCAATAAAGCATTAGAAATAATAAAATCTAAATATAATATTTCTAATTTATGTGAATTAAAATCAAGTGATTTAACTAAAATTATGAATTTTTTAAATGATGATAAATTATTTAGAAGAGTTAAACATATTGTTTCAGAAAATGAAAGAGTAGAATTATTTAATAGAGTAATAAAAAATAATGATTTAAATATTTTAGGTATTATCTTAAATGAATCACATAAATCATTAAAGGATGATTATGAGGTTACAGGTAAATATTTAGATTTAATAACATCACTTGCCAGAAAATATGCATATGGTGCGAGAATGACTGGTGCCGGTTTTTCTGGTTGTGCAATCGCACTTGTTTCTAATGATAAGATAGAAGAGATGGAAAAATATATTAAATCTAAATATAAAAAACAAACATCAATTGATTGTGATATATATAAAATTGATATTGTTGATGGACCTAAGGGTGAATTATTATAATTATTATGCCAGGAAATATTCCTGGCTTTTTATTGGTTTAAAGTACTGTTTTATTAATAATTATATAATATAATTCAAATGGAGGATGTGTACTAAATATTATAATTTTTATGTACTACAATACTAAAAAATAATAAAAATAGGTACACGATACAGCTATGGAAAGAATACTATATCATGGAAGTGAATTTATAATAGAAAATCCTGAATATAAAAAAGGATATGTAAATAAGTATTTATTGAGAGATGATAGGTTAAAAATACTTGATTTAACTAAGCCTCCTTTTAACGATGTTTTAAATTGGGTGAGCTTATTGATGCTTAATAGAGAATTATCAAATAATATGATAGAACTGACTATCAGTTTTGATTGTCAAAAATAGTTAATATGATATAATTATTTTTGGGGGTTTTAGTTTTATGCTTGAAATTAATAATTTAACTCACATCTATAAAGATGGTAAGGTTGGTTGTAAAAATGTAAATATTAAAATAGAAGATGGAGATATTTATGGTTTTATTGGACCTAATGGTTCAGGTAAATCTACAACTATAAAATCAGTTGTTGGTATTTTACCTTTTACTTCAGGTGAAGTATTAATAAATGGTAAAAGTATTAAAAATGATCCACTTGCATGCAAAAGAGATTTTGCATATATTCCAGATAATCCAGATTTATATGAAAGCCTAACTGGTATTCAATATATTAATTTCATTTGTGATATTTTTAAGGTTACAAATAGAGAAGAAGAAATTAATAAATATGCTGATATATTTGAAATAAGAAATGATTTAACAAAGCCTATTAAAGCTTATTCACATGGTATGAGACAAAAATTAGCTATTATTAGTGCTTTAGTACATCATCCTAAATTAATTATTATGGATGAACCTTTTGTTGGACTAGATCCAAAGGCTACATTCCAAATAAAAGAAATAATGAGACAAGAAGCTCAAAAGGGTGTTTCATTTTTCTTCTCATCACATGTACTTGAGGTTGTTGAAAAGCTTTGTAATAAGATTGCAATTATAAAAAATGGTGAAATAATTAAACAAGGAATAGTAGATGAAATTAAGGGTGAAAGCTCACTTGAAGATGAATTTATGGAGATAATGAAATGAGTGAATTAATTACTTTAATTAAGGTTAATTTCCTTAATGGATTAAATTCCTTTAGAAGTCAAAATAATTCTCAAAAGATAGGTTCTAGTGTTGTAACAGTTATACTAGGTGCTTTAGGTATTTTCTTATCAATTTATGGTAATATAATGCTTTATCTTTTATTTAAAGATACACCGGTACCAACTACATTTGTTTTAATAATAATGTGTATAGCATTGTTATTAATAATGTTTACTTCATTTATGAAGGTTAAGGGAACTTTATTTGGATCTAAGGATTATGAAATGTTAAAAGCATTACCTGTTAAAAGAAGTTCAATTTTAACAGCGAAGCTTATTGATATTTATTTTTCTGAATTTAAATTTTCACTTTTAGCATTATTACCAACACTAATAATTGTTTGTATTTATTATCCAGCAATCTTAAGTATTTTAATAATTATTAGTGCTATATTCTTTTTACCAGCTTTTCCTATTTTAGTTTTTGGTATTTTAAGTATATTAACGCATTTAATATTTTCTAAATTTAAATATGGAACATTAATTTCTTCAATTATTTATTTAGTTATATTTGTTGGTATATATTTATTAATTTATTTACCAAATGATGATCAAAAAATTAATATGTTTACTAATACTGCAGAAGTATTTAAATATGTTTATTTCCCAATGTTTTTTATAAGAGATGCCTTATTTGAGGGAAAAGTATCAGGATTATTATTATATTTAGGAACAAATATTGGTTTATTAGTTATTTCTAGTTTATTATTTATATTTACATATGATGTTGTAAATAGAATAAGTGAATCTAAAAAATATAAATCATATAGTGAAATGGAATATAAGGTTGAAGGTGTTACTAAAGCCTTAATAAAGAAAGATTTTTCTTATATTTTTTCTTCATTTCAATTAATGATTAATACTTTAATTGGACCAATAATGTCCATTGTTATGATATTTATAGCTAATGTTTCTTCTCAAGGAAACACAGAAGATCCTGAAACACTAAGAATAATTGCACTTTATGTTGGTTCTGTAATGATTCCTATGGTTGGTATGATGTATGGTATAACACCATATACATCATTTGCGTTTGCAGGTGATTCTAAAACATTCTGGATTGTTAAAACATTACCACTTAGAAGTAAGGATGTAGTATTACCTAAAATTATTGTTTCATTAATTTTAACAACTCCATTTGCGATAGCGGCTGGTATTATTTTAGGATTTGTTTATAATTTAGGCATTGTTGTTACAATTTTAGCACCTATATTTATGATAATATTTAATTTATTTGTTACAATTATGGGTGTTATATTCAATATGAGAAAGCCACTTCAAAATTATAAAACTGAAGTAGAAGCTATTAAGCGTGGTGGTTCTACATTATATATGCTATTAGTAAGCTTATTATCTATTGCGATATTTATTGCTTTAAATATTGTATTTACAATTTTTGTAGAATTATTTATAGCAGTAATAATTGATATAGTTATATCATTAATAGCTTTTGTTGTTGCGAATATAATCTTAAGAAATAATATTGATAGATGGTATTATAATTTATATTGTTAAAAAAATTTGATGTGGTTTATGACCACATCTTTTTTTATGAAAAAAATCTAAAAATTTTCTACATATTAATATTCTAATGTGTTATAATTTTTTCTGAGGTTTATATATATGATTAAGAATTCTTTAAAATTATATTTTAAAAGTTATAAATATTTTTTTATACCAATTGTTACTATATTAATTTGTGGTGGAATTGGCTTTTTGATATTTTATTTTGGTGCTAAATCACAATTAACAGATTTAAATAAAGAAATGGGTGAAACAATCAATAATTTCAGCATGAATATTAATGATTTTATTGATAAATTTATTGATACTGTAAAAGAAGTTGGTTGGAATTTTGGTAAATGGTTTAAAGATAATTTATTAGAAAAATTAATTAAAGATTTTATTGAAGAATATAATAATATTGAAGCTCAATATAAAGAAACATTGAATGATAATGTTCATAATGTTGTTAATGGTATTGGTGGATATTTCGCTGTATTCATGGCATCAATAGGTGTTGGTATATTTTTAGGATCATTTTTAACTGGATTCTTTATTAAAAAGAATAGTATTAAAAAAAGTATATTTAGAACAATATTAGTTTTAATACTTGATTCAGTATTCCAAGTAACATTGATTGCTGGAGCGACTTATTTATTCACTTTATGGGAAATGTCATTCATGATATCAATTGCTTTAATTGCAATATTATATGCATTTATTTCACTTGTTGAAGCTTGGTTTGCTCAAAGAGATGATAAGCTAAAATTTAGAAAAGTTGTTAATATTAAGAGTATTTTTATTATATTATTATGTGATTTATTAGTAGTTTTCTTAACAGTTGGTATTTGTGTATTATTATCATTTATACCATTTAAGCCAATTGCGTTAGTTTCATTCTTACCAGTTATTATTATTGGTATTAATGTATTTGGTGTTATTGCAGAATATTACGCTGTAAATTTAAGAGATAAGTTAATTTAGGAGTATAAATATATGTCAAATATGGATTTTAAAAGAAAGGTATTAATACCAAAGGATATTAGAGAACAATATCCATTATCTGATGATTTAGTAAAAATCAAAGAAGAAAATGATAAACAAATAAGAGATATTTTCACTGGCAAGGATGATAGATTAATATTAATTATTGGTCCTTGTAGTGCTGATAGAGAAGATGCTGTTTTAGATTACTGCAAGAGATTAAAAAAGATTTATGAAGAAGTTAAGGATGAATTATTCTTTATTCCTAGAATTTATACAAATAAGCCTAGAACTACAGGTGAAGGCTATAAAGGTATGTTACATCAACCAAATCCAAACGCTGATGTAGATATGGTTCAAGGTGTAATCGCAGTAAGAAAATTACATATGGATGTTTTAAGAGAAACAGGATTCTCAACTGCAGATGAAATGCTATATCCAGATAATTATAGATATTTATTTGATATTATGTCTTATGTTGCTGTAGGTGCGAGAAGTGTTGAAAACCAAGAACATAGACTTGTTGCTTCAGGTGTTGATGCCCCTGTTGGTATGAAAAACCCAACATCAGGAGATTATAAGGTTATGCTTAATTCAGTTCACGCTGCCCAAAATAGTCATAAATTTATTTATAGAGGTTGGGAAGTAGAAACTAAAGGTAATGATTTAACACATTGTATTTTAAGAGGATATACAAATAAGCATGGTGATTCTCAACCAAACTACCATTATGAAGATATTATGAGATTAATATCTATGTATGGTGCTGACAAGTATCAAAATCCAGCAATTATTGTAGATTGTAATCATAATAATTCAGGTAAAAAATATTTAGAACAAATTAGAATAGCAAAAGAAGTATTACATTCAACAAGACATAATGAAACAATTTATAAATATGTAAAAGGATTAATGATTGAATCATATATTGAAGATGATTGTCAAAAAGTTGATGGTGGAATATATGGTAAATCAATCACAGATCCATGCTTAGGCTGGGAAAAGACAGAAAAATTAATTAGAGAAATTGCCAACCTAAGAAGAATGCATAGATTAGTTAGAAATAAATAATAGATAAAATTGCACTACAAATGTAGTGCTTTTAATTTATATTAATGTTTATATTTTTTAAAATTGTCATTTTATAATATATGTTTAACTTTATATTGAAACTCATATAAGTGTTTATTTTTATGTAAAAGCTAAATAATTAATTATATTTATTGACAAAAATAGCACAAACATTTATCATTAAATTGGTGATGAATATGAAATATTATCAAAAACTTTGCAAGTTAGGGATTTTTAATTTAAATCAAGCAGCAAGAATAATAAATAATGATAATCCTGTGCAAACATTATCATCATATGTTAAATCAGGATTTGTTCGAAAAATAAAGCACAATTTGTATATATGTGTTGATTTGGCATCAGGAAATGATATTTTGGATAAAGATTTTATTGCTTCAAATATTAATAATAATTCATTTTTAATTGCTCATTCGGCTTTTCAGTTTTATGGGTTTTACAATCAAGTTTTTAATAATTGTCAGGTAGGATCTTTGAATAAATTTAAGAATTTTAAATATGACGGTATAAATTATGAATGTTTTTTATTTGATACACTTAAACAAGTCGAAATAATTAGAGGAATTAAAGTAACCTCTATTGAACGAGCAATTGTTGATTCCATCAATTTGATTGGTAAAGTTATGGATTTAGAGGAATTGTTAAAATGTTTAGATATTATTCCATTAGTCAATGAGAATAAATTAAAGGAAATGTTATTAGAATATAATAAGGATATATTATATAGAAAAGTAGGATATATTTTGTCATATTTTAAGAATGAGTTTAATTTATCATCTTCATTTTTTGATTTTTGTTTAGAACATTCAAATCAAAATAATCGAGGTAAAATATCTAATTATGAACTAAGTAAATTAGAGTATATTCCTAAATGGCATTTGTATGCCTATAAAAATCTTTTAAAAATAATCGATAAAGGTAGTGAAATTGATGCTTAAATACAGTAAAAATGAGATTATAGCCATAGCAAGGACTAATAATTTTATAACTAATACTTATGAAAAAGTATTGAGATTATGTGATGTGTTAAAATATATAAATGATAGTAAATATGGTGAAATGCTAGCTTTAAAAGGTGGAACAGCTATCAATTTGTGGGTTTTAAATATGCCTAGATTAAGTGTTGATGCAGATTTTGATTTCACACTTAGTTTACCTAAAGAAGAAATGTTTTTAATTAGAAATGAATTTAAAAAAGATTTATCTAAATACATGGAATTTGAAGGCTATTCGTTTAATAGTAGAAGTAAGTTTACACATACACTTGATTCTTTCGTATATGGATATAAAACTTTATCTGGCGCAAATGATGTATTAAAAATCGAAATCAACTATTCAAATAGAGTTCACTTATTGAATACTTTTAAATCTGATATGACTATTGATATTTCTGATAATATTAGAATTAATAGATTATCAAATGAAGAATTGATAGGTTCTAAGATTAATGCTTTAATAGTTCGAACAACGCCAAGAGATGTATATGATGTTTATAATATTTTAAAAGGGATTGAATTAAATATACAATTTGTGAAAAAAATATCAATATATTATATAGTTTTAGGCAGTGATATTCCAATAGATTTAAATGTGCTTGTAAAAAATGCAATTTTTAAAATGAAATTAATGAATTATAATCTTTTAAGAGAAACACTTATACCAGTTTTACATAAAGGTGAAAAAATAAATATAGAAGAAATTACTAAAACAGTTATTGAATTTATAGAAAAAATATTTATTTTAGATGATAATGAATTAAAATATATTAATGATTTCAATAATGGGATATATGATTATAAAACATTGTTTAATGATTATAATGTAAATGATGTTTCGATGCATCCGATGGCAATGTGGAAAATCAAAAATATAAACAATTCAAAATAATTAAGAAAATAATCTTAAATTGACTTTTAGTGATTTATTTAAATAAGAATTAAAGCTACATAAATATTTATGTAGTTTTTTCTTTTTTCAAAAAATCAAGCATATAGAAATATATTATATTTTTTGATATAATATAAAAGACTATCGAATGAAAGGGGATATTTAAATGAAAAATATGCTAACATATTTAAAAAAATATGGTAACTTATCATTTAATGAAAATCCTTTTAATGAAATAGATGCGTTAATTTTATCTCAGATATCTTATATGAATATTGATTTATTTTCTAATGATGAGAATCAAGAAGTATTTGTTAAAGATGTTTTAAATGAAAAAAACGCAAAAAAATTAGCGTATGCCAATATGACAAGAAGTGGTAATGAAAAATTTTGTAAATGTTTTGAAAAAACAAGAAGATATGATAATGTTTATTTTAAGCATTATTGTAATAAGCTTGATGTTTTAAACGCAGAACAATTTTTCGCTGTTTCATTTTTTGTTGATAATAAGATATTTATTTCTTATAGAGGCACAGATTTAACAATAGCAGGTTGGCGTGAGGATGCCAATATGGCTTTTCAAAGTGTAGTACCTGCACAAACTGATTCTGTTGATTATTTAAATATGATTTATGATTTGTATAATGCCCCAATAATTCTAGGAGGTCATTCAAAGGGTGGTAATTTAGCTTTATATGCTTTTTTATTTACATCTGATGATATAAGAGATGACATTATAAATGTTTATGATTTTGATGGGCCTGGCTTTGTTGATGAAAGTATACTACTTAATTCTTCATATTTAGATAACATTGATAAGATTAAAGCTTATTCATCAACTGTTAGTATGATTGCAATGCTACTTCACAATGTACATAATATCCAATTTTTAAAAACATCTGGATTTAATGTTTTACAACATGATCCATACAATTGGCATATTACAGGAAATAACAAATTACAAAGAATTAAAAGAAATTCAGCTTTTTCTAGATATTTTCATTTAGTTATAAATAGAATATTTAGTGAATCAACTGATAGTGAAAGAGAAAAATATATGGATATATTCTTTTATATCGCAACAGATAATCCTAGATCATCACTTCTAGATATTAAAAGACATCCATTTAGATATTTTAGAAATATAAGAAAAAGAAGAAAGCTTTTATCTAATGAAAATTCAAAATTTTTTAAAAATTTTAATAAATTTATTTTCAAATGTAGTAAAGATGTGTTTATAGAAAAATTTGGTAAAAAAAGGAGGATTCCTAAAGATGAAGAATAATTTATTACTTATTCATGAAGTTGAGGATGAATATGATGTTGAAAATATAAGTTCATCACTTAAGGAAGAAAGATTTAATACAAATAATTTATTAATTACTGATGAAAATTTAAAAAATGAATTAGGTAATTATGATGGAGTTTTATTATTTGTTTCTAGCGATTCTTTAAATCCTGAATTTATTAAATTAAATAAAGAAATATTAGAAGTAATCAATGAAAAACCATTTGTTTATGTTTTATTAGGAGCTAAAAATGATTTATTTACTCCTGATCATTTAAAGGATAATGATGTAAATGATTTATTTGAAACAATAAATGGTAAAAATAACATTGAACAATTAGGACAAAAAGTTGATGATATTGTTAAAATGTTATTATCATTAGGCTTAGAACAAGAAGAAATTGTTGAAGAAGAAGAAAAAGTTGAAGAAATAAAAATAGAAGTAGATACTAATTTATTATCTAAAGGTGTAGATGAATTTAACAATAAAAAGTATGAAGATGCTTTTAAAACATTAAATGAGGTTAAAGAATCACCAATTGCTTTAGAAAGAATTGGTTATATGTATTTAAATGGATTAGGTGTAGATAAGAATTTAAAAGAAGCTTTAAAATGCTACACTGAAGCATTTGAAAAGGGTAATAAGGATTGTGCCGCTACATTAGGTGATATCTATTATTATGGTATCGGAACTAAAGTAGATTATGTTAATGCTTTAAAATATTATGAAATAGCACATAAAAAAGAACCATTAAATGTTAATTTAAGATTACATTTAGCTAATGTTTATTATTATGGTGCAGAAACTATTAATTATAAAGAAGCATATAGATTATATTTTAATTTACAATCAACTAAGAATCCTTTAGTTTATTACAACTTAGGTACTTTATATAGAGATGGCTTAGGTGTTAAGCAAAACTATAAAGAAGCTTATAGATTATTTATGCTAGCAAATGAAATGGAATATTTACCAGCTATGAATGATTTGGCTAATTTATATAGAGATGGTTTAGGTGTTCCTAAAAGCTCAAAGGATGCTTTTACGATGTATCAACATGCTGCGAAGCTTGGTTTAACTGAAGCTTATAAAAATCTAGGAGATTGTTATTTTGATGGTATTTATGTAAAGGCTGATAGAGCTAAGGCTTTATTACTTTATAAAAAGGCAACTCAATCTGGTTCAGGTGATGCAGCTTACCAAATTGGTATCATGTATGAGACAGGTGAAGGTGCTACAATATCACAAGATACTGCGATAAAGTGGTTTAAAGAAGGTGCGAAACTTAATTCAAAATCTGCTTTAAGTGAACTTGCTAGACATTATTATTTTGGATATGGCGTAGAAAGAAATAATGAAGAAGCCTACAATTGTTATTTAAAGGCTGCGAAGCTTGGTGATAGTGATTCAATGTATGAAGTATCACAAATGTTATTAAATGGTATTGGTGTTGAAAAGAATCAAGAAGAAGCTATTAAATGGCTTACAACTTCTGCAAATTCATATAATCCACGTGCT
>Ga0247611_10009671_pt1 | contig 11525 bp, 2 predicted proteins | sample 177DNAGHGhighgp2_FD_192422 | JGI IMG/M metagenome (GOLD analysis project Ga0247611, IMG submission 192422) | Sheep rumen microbial communities from Palmerston North, Manawatu-Wanganui, New Zealand - 1770 DNA GHGhigh gp2 | ecosystem: Host-associated > Mammals > Digestive system > Stomach > Rumen ... | reverse complement strand
TTCTGATGAAGAGATAAATGAAGAAGAGAAAACTTCTGAAGATTTAGATGAAACAATTTTGGAGAGAGATAATAAGGAAATTGATAAAACTGAAAATGAAGAAGAACCTCAAGTTAATGAAGAAAATCATGGGGTAAGTGATGAAAACAAGGATAAAGAAGAAAATAAACAAGAACCAAAAGTAGAAAAAGAGGAAGAAATAATAAATGAAAATAATGTAGAAAAAGCAGAATCTCCTGAAGAATTTTGATTTAAAGCCCCTGAGAATAAAATGACAGAAGAAGTTCAACCAGATATAATTGAAAGTGAAGAAATTTACTGAACATGAGAATATGAATGAGTGAAGGTAGAAGTATATGCCCAGACATGAGCTTTCCCATTGTGAACAATTCTGAATATTATACCAATTACATGAGATGATGAAATGAACGATATTCAAGATGTATTGGAAGATCAGAAAAATGTGGAAAAGACAGAAAAAGTAATAGCATTTGATATCATATTTTTAGATTCAGAAACTAATGAAGAACTTCAGCCATTAACATGAACAGTACAGGTTAGTTTTAATTATGAAGAGAATGAAGAATTGAAGGCAGCAGAAGAAAACGAAGAACAAGAAGTAAAAGTATATCACTTGAATGATAAAGATGAAGAATGAGAGAAAATAGAAGAGATAAAAGATGTAGTAGTGGAAGAAGTGGTGGTAAATGAAGAAGAAAGTGAAGAAGAAAATAAGATTGTAGTAGAAGCTGAGAGTTTTTCTGTATATACGATTGTTGTAAGTAATACATCAAATCAAGAAATACAAAGATTTGATCAACCATATGATGATTTAACTGTATATTTCATCGATTCAAATTGAAATTCATCATATTATACCATAATGGATAGAAATTTGTGAGCATCAGAGGTATTTAACCAAAATTATGATAACCCAAATACTGGATCATATGGATATCATTATCAATGGTGAAATAATTATTGATTTGAATCTTGTTTAGGAAACTGATGTACAGATTTCCCAGGATGAGAAACTTCGGAATCGTATTCATTTGACAGTAATTTCTTCCCTTCAAATTTTGCAAATAATAAGTGGAATTTGAGTAAACCATTGAATGCTGGTACATCTAATGCATGGTGAAGTAATTCGAATTCTATTTTAAATCAAAAGTGACCATGTCCTACTAATTATCATATTCCAAGTTATGAAGAGTGGAATGATATGTATTCAAAATGGGAACAAGCTTCATCATTGACAGATTTGAAAAAGTATAGTGCTGATTTCCTTTTGCCACTAGCAGGTTATCGTAGTTCTTCAAAAGCGATAAATAAGCAATGAGAGGAATGATATTATCAAACTATGAATCAGCGTTATGCTGCACAAACTTATGTAAATAAGGTAACTAAAAATAGTATTAATGCTACTTATACAACTGATTATGCTTGATATTCTATGCGTTGTTTTAAAAATACAAATACTTTTAATTTACAAGTAAATCTTAATTGATGAAAAAATGTTGTTATTTGAATAGATTGAAATATTTTTTCATCATTGTGAATACCTCAAAAAGATAATTCTGTATTTAAATGATGGTTTAGTGATGATAATTTTACTGAATTGGTTGAAAAATGAGATGTGGTTTCTAGTAAATTATATGCAAAATGGGAGTGTAAGTTGTGATATAAGGAAATTTGAACACAATGTGTAATTGATGATTGATTTATAGTAAAGTTCCATCCTAATTGATGATATTTTTCGTGAATGGATGTTGATAATGTAATAGAAGTGGACTATCAATGGAATTGAAATACTCTTACTCCGAATATTAATGTTCAAATTCCTAATAGAGAAATAGAAAATTCAAATATTCAATCATGATGGATGTTTGCATGATGGTATACAAAATCATGAGAAAATGATGATTGGTGAAATGAATTTAGTTTTGAGTTATCGAATTCGGAAATTTCAAATGGATTAGTATATGCTAAATGGCTTCCTTTTAATGATTTACAAATAAAAGATTGAGGAAATGTCTTGTTTACGATAATGGATAGAAATCTTTGAGCTGAAATGACATCGCAATGAGGTTATGAAGATAGTGATTTGAAAAAAATATGATATTATTATCAATGGTGAAATAATTTTTGATTTAGTAATAATAATGATAAGATAACAATAAGTTCTAATAAAGTAGATGCTGGTTGATATTGACCAAATAATTATTATTATAGCTTTTCTTTTATAATTGAAAATTCACAGTGGGATTCCTCAAGTAATAGAAATTTGTGGTGATGAACTTGAGATACATTAAAAACAAGATGAGAAGGAACAGATAAAGATCGTCAATGACCGTGTCCAGATTGATATCATGTACCATCGTCATTGGAATGGAGAATGGCGTATAATGCATGGAATAATTCGTTATCAAAATCTATACAACATGATTCAGATGCAAAAAATTTTGCAATGGATTTTAAGTTACCGTATGCAGGTCTTCGTTATTATGATGATTATTATTATGATAAATTAAATCCTCGTGATTCTGTTGTATTACAGGGAACTTTAGGTGAATACTGGTCATCTTCATCAATTAATAATAGAGGAGGAGGTATTTATTTTAATCGTTGAACTGTTTCATTAAATTCTGACGATAGTCAATCGTATGGTCATTCTGTTCGTTGTTTTAAAAACACATTGGATAAACCAAAAAAATTGATTTTTTTAACAGAAACTTGAAATAAAATTTTAGAATATGATTTAAAATGGTATGAATCGATAACTTCAGATTATAGACCAGAAAATCCTACAAAAGAATGATATGAATTTATTTGATGGTATGAATCATGAAGTAATGAAGAATACGATTTTTCTCAGGATAGAGTAACTAATCTTACTTTGTATGAAAAATGGGTGATTAGAGATTGAGAAGAAGAGAAAAATACTGCTAAATTATTAGACTGAAAAAAATTTAATTCAGTGATTAAATCTTTGGTTGCTTGAGATGTAATTTCATATAATAAACAAGATACTTTAATAGAAAGTATTGAAAGATCTTTAATTCTACCTGAATGATGAAATAAAAGATTAATATCTTCCGAAGATTCAGAAGCACAAATATTCGCTTGGTATGATGAAGAAGATAAAAAGATTAAATATTACACAAAAGCAAAAGATATTTATTTAAATGAAGATTCATCATATACATTTTATAGTTTAAGGAATTTAAAATCATTTAATTTGGATGATTTTAAATTTGATTATGTTACGAATATGGAAAAAATGTTTGCTTATTCTTTTTCTTCTGCAGAATGAATAACATTAGATTTTAGAGATACTGATTTGACTAATGTAACAAACATGAAACAAGCATTTGAGGGATGTTTTCAAAAGGCAAATATTATAAGTTGAGTTACTATAGATTTTAGTAATGCAGATTTAAGTAGTGTGACTGATATGTATCATATGTTTGATTGAGTTTTTAGAGAATCTAATACTATAAATTGAATAACAATAGATTTTAGAAATGCTGACTTAAGTAATGTAACTGATATGAACTGAATGTTTGAGTATAGTATTAAACAGGCGTCTAATATTAGTGATGTTTTAATAGATTTTAGTAATGCAAAATTGTGAAATGTAAAAGATATGAGATATATGTTTAATTCTATGTTTCAAAGTGTTTCTAATGAGATAAATTGAATAACAATAAATCTAAATAATATTAATCTTGAGAGTATTGAGGATATGAGATATATGTTTGAATATAGCTTTGAATATAATAATGGTATTCAGAGCATAAGCTGAATAGTAATAAATATAAAGAATTCAGTTATTGATCACGAAGTAAATGTTGATCAAATGTTTCAATATATGTTTTATCAAAATGGGGGAATTACAGATTGAGTAAAATATGATTTTAGTAATTCAAATTTAGATTGATGGAAAGATATGAATTCTTTATTTAGGGGTGGCTTTTGAAGTTGTAATACTTTAAGTTGACTGGTTATTGATTTTAGTAATGTAAAAATGAATCAAACTGTTACAGTGAATAATATGTTTGAAAATGCTTTTTCTAATATGAGTAATTTGTATTGATTAATTATTGATTTTGGTAATGCAGAAACGAATAGTTTGACAAACATGAGTAAGATATTTTACCAAGCTTTCCAACAAGTTGGGAATATTAATTGAATAAAATTTAATTTTAAGGACACGAATTTAAGTAATGTTGAAACAATGGAGTCTATGTTTTATAATTCTTTTACTAGAGGAGGAAATATAACATGAGTTGTAATTGACTTTAGTGGTTTAAATCTAAGAAGTTTAAAGTCTACAAGTAATATGTTTAACACTGCATTTACTAGTGAATCAAGCGTAAATTGAATAACTATAGATTTTAATAATGCAGATTTAAGAAGTCTTGAAAATATGAGTAAAATGTTCTATTACACTTTTTATGGTGCTTGAAATGTAAATTGATTATCTATAGATATTAGTAATACAAATCTAGATAAACTTACTAATATAACAGAAATATTTAGCTATATGTTCTATAATATCAATAGTGCCAATGATGTTTATTTGGGTTTTCATGATGCAAGTCTAAGTAGTTTAACGAGTTCAGAGACAATGTTCGGAAATATGTTCTATGGCGCGAAAAGTGTTAGTTGAGTTGTGTTAGATTTAAGTAATGCGAATTTTGATAATTTGACAAATGCAAACGAAATGTTCAGATCAATTTTTAATGGTACTAATAATATAAACTGATTAAAAATAGATTTAAGTAATGTGGATTTTAGTAGCTTGGAAAATTTAAAACGAATGTTTCATTATGCAATTCAAGGTTCGAATAATATTGATTGAGTAATTGTAGATTTTACTAATACAGATTTTAGTAGCGTGCAAAGTGCAAGTAAAATGTTTCAGGATTCTTTTAAAAATTATAGTAATATATGAGCAATATCATTAATTTTTGATAAAATTAATATGCATAATGTTACAGATATGAGTAATATGTTTTGGGATTGTAATAGTTTAAAATGGTTAGATTTAAGTAGCTTTGATACAAGTAATGTAACAGATATGACTTATATGTTTTATAGTTGTAAAAATCTGACATGATTAGACTTAAGTAGCTTTGATACAAGTAATGTAACTAAGATGCCTTATATGTTCCAAGATAATTTCAATTTAGAGACAATTTATGTTTCAAGCAGATTTAGGACAAATAATGTAACAAATTCATCTGTTATGTTTCAAAATGCAACAAGTTTGGTTTGATGAAGATGAACAACATATAATTCATCAAATCCAAGGGATAAAACATATGCTAGAATAGATAAGATATGAGAACCATGATATTTTACCAAGAAGTCGGAATGAACAGTAGCAACATTATTGCCATGACAGGATTTCAATGCAAAAATAAAGACAATAGCAAAAGGAAGTAATGCTTCATATAGTGATGCTGACATATATATAAAGAAAATAAAAGAATGAACAAAGGAACAGGTATTAATGAAAATGTTAGAATGAAATAATTTGGAAAAAATATCAACAACATATTCGGAGGTGCCAGTATATGCCCGATATAGTGATTCTGATAAAACACTATATTATTATTCGGAAGCAGATGAGATAGATATGAATGTAAATGCGGTGAATATGTTCTCAAATTTAACAAAATTAGAAGAGGTAGAATTGGATTGAATAAAAACAAGCAGCGTAAGTAATATGGTATCAATGTTCCAAAATGATACAAGTTTAACATGATTAGATTTAAGCAATTTTGATGCAAGTAGTGTTACAAATATGCAGAATATGTTTAATTGATGTAGTGGTATAAAAAGTATAAATTTAAGTAATGCGAATATGAGTAGAGTAACAAATATATCAGGAATATTTGGAGGTTGTAGTAGCTTGGAAATAGTAGATTTTAGTAACGCAGATATGAGAAGTTTAACAAGTTTTGCATCAATATTTCCAGTATTACCAAAATTAAGGGAAGTGAATTTTCATAAAGTAAATTTGAGTAGTCTAGAAAGTACATCAGGTATGTTTTGATGAATAAGTAGTTTAAAATACGCAGATTTTAGTGATGCAAATTTAAAAAGTGCGCAATCAGTCGTGAGTATGTTTTGATGAAGTTGATTAACATGAGCAGACTTTAGTAATGCAAATTTAAGAAGTGTGCAATCATCAAGTTCTATGTTTTGATGAATAGGTACTTTATTGACGGCTAATTTTGAGAATACAAATATGATGAACGTGACTGATATGTCATCAATGTTCTGATGATGTAATAATTTGAATAGAGTAATATTTAGTTGAGCGAATATAGGTAATGTAACAAGTGTATATTCAATGTTTTGATGAGACTCAAAATTAGAAACAGTAGATTTTACAAAAGTAAATTTGAGTAAATTGGAGAATATGTCTCAAATGTTTTGATGATGTTCATGATTAACATGAATGGATTTTAGTAAAATGGATTTGAGTATAGTGACAAATATGAATGGATTGTTTTCTGCAGCATTGAAATTGGAGTCAGTAAATTTTGGAGATAATGATTTTAAAAGTGTAACCAATATGAGAAGCTTGTTCCAAAATTGTACAAGTCTAGAAGAGTTAGATATAACTAAGTTTGATACAAGTAATGTAACGAATATGAGTGAAATGTTTAAATGAGCAGCAAAATTAAAAACAATATATGTATGAGATGAATTCAAAACAGATAATGTAACAAATAGTACAGATATGTTCTCATGAGCAGTAAGTATAGTATGATGAAATGGAACTGTATATAATGAAAATCATATCGATAAAGGATATGCAAGAGTAGATAAATCATGAACACCATGATATTTCACATTATGAGAATTTAGTATAATATATAACTTAGAGTGATGAGATATGGAAGATATGAAAACAAGTTATAAATTATGAGAATCTTTTACAATATGACAACCAACTAAAGAAGAAAATATATTTTTGTGATGGACATGAAGTAATTGAAATACTCCTGAATTAGTTGTAGAAATTCAACAATGAACTATATGAGATTTAGAATTTACAGCTAATTGGAAAGTAAATCAATATAAAATAATATTTGATACAGATGGATGAAATGCGATTAATCCGATTGTGATAGATTATAATTCATTACTTACAGGCATAAATTTACAGACTCCTACTAAAGAATGTAATGAGTTCTCATGATGGAATATCGAATTGCCAGAAAGAATGCCAGCACATGATATTACATTAAAAGCTGTATGGAATTATACATGTAGTAAATCTTCATGATGAGGTGGAGGTTGAGGTGGATGATCATCTACTGTTAAAACTAAAGATGACAAAGATGATCATGGAGTAGCTGATGAAGAAAAAAATATAAATTTAGAAAAGGAAGAGAATAAATCTATTGAAATACAAGATAATCAAGTTGTGGAGAATCAAATTAATCAAGAAATTACACAAAAAGTTGATAATAATAGTAAAAAAGATGTAGATACTGAAACTGTGGTAGATGATACTACAACTTCAAATAATTCAAGTTATACATCAGAGCAAAAACAGTCATACGAATTCGCAAAATCTAACTGAATTACTACTACAACATCAATAGAACAAGCAAAAATGAACATTTCATTAACGAGAATAGAAATGGCAAAGATGTTGTCATATTATGCAATTAATGTACTATGACAAGAGCCAGATACATCAAAGTGAGTAGTTAAATTTAATGATGTAACTAACAAATTAGATAAAGAATATGATAATTGAGTAACATTAGCATATCAACTTGGAATAATGTGACAGAATATGCCAAATAATAAATTTAGACCAAATGATGAAGTAACAAGAGCAGAATTTGCAACAGCATTATCAAGATTATTATATAATACGGATGAATGAGAATATAAATGAACAAGAAAATATTATGAACCACATATAGCTAAACTATATAATGAATGAATAATAAATAAAACAGATCCAAAAATGAAAGAGAAAAGATGATACGTAATGATTATGCTTATGAGAACTGCACAATAGAAAAATAAAAGCCATCTATAAGATGGCTTTTATTGTAATTTATTTCGTAAGTGGAATAGCTTCTATGTATTCATATAAAGGAATCCTATTTACTCACTCCGTAGAAAGAATATATAATTCAGGTTTGTCTCACTCTGTTGGAATATCTACATCATATACATCTATTCATTCAATATCAAATTTTAGACTAAATAGATATACTAGCTGATAACTACTAGCTCCATTATTCTGTCTATTAGGTTCTGTATTATAAACAGTTAGTAATTGTTGATCTTTATCGTATGTATAAATATATCTAGATTTTGTAGGTACCATAATTTTCACATTATCAGAATATGATTCAGTAAGAGGATTAGATCACTTTATATTTATCTCACGATAATTTAAGTTTGTTCATACAGTATCCTCTCTTCGGAAATAATATAATTTTCATTTAGCCCATCAGTAGAAGTTTGTGTCTATATAGAAACTTGAAAATGATCCAAAATCAACACCAGAAGCAGATATTGAATAAGGTGATCATCATTTGAAGTTCGCATAAGTTCAATCATTAATCATTGGGTATCTACTAAGCAATACATTTCATAGACTAGAAACATTAGAATTGAATACGTATAGATTTTGACCAAATTTTCCTAATCATCCAATTCATGCACGGAAATCTCAGTCTTCTGTATTTAAAGGAACGATTCCAGATTTAGAAATTAAATATATTTCTCATGCAGAATTATAACAATATAGTCAGTTCGAATTTAAAGCAATGATACAATCTTCTAGAGATTTTGAAAGGTTATAAGGTTGTAAATATCATCTACTAGTATCACTAACAGCATCAATTAACGCTCATTTACTTCAAGCAATCATCATATTATTATTTTTAGTGACATTTATGGAATTAAGTGTTCATAAATTATCAGCATCTGTTGAATTGAATGTTAGAATCTGAGTATTTTTACCAGCGATATTATTTAATTCATTAGCAGTTTTAAATTGAGTGATACGGAATCATTCATAATAGTTTTCCTCCAATTGAGATTTTAGCTCGGCTACATCATCCAACCATTTTCATTCTCCTTCTAACCAATTTAACTCTCATAAAATCTCTGAATACTTTGCAGATTTTAAATTAGATGAAGCATCTAAAGTCTTGAACTCTGCTATATCTTTCTGTAAATCTTCAAGATTAATTTCTTTATAAGTTCAATTAGGAGTTGCAAATTTACCAGTATGATTACTGTCATTCAAAATTTGAGAAGCTAATGAATATAGGAATATAAACATCAAAATTACAAGCACAAATCCAACAACATATATCTTATTTTCAGATAATTGTTCTCTTACTTTTCTAACATGTTCAGAATTGTGGACTTTACTTCATAAATCTGACAAATATTTGATAGACTTTCCTTTAATTCAGCTCATTCATTTTAATCATCACTTTAATTTTAATCCTCATTTTTTAGATGCGGTTAGTGATATTGTAGGTCCCTGAACAAAATAACTAATTATAAATCAAATACTTGATTTTTCAACTCTAGTAGTAAGTAATTCTTCCAAGAAAGATAATATTCATTCTGAAGATTCTTCTTGTGCCAAAAGACTTTCCATTTCTCTGAGATCGTGAGCATCCATTACATCAGCAAATTTAAGACCAACATATAATATTTGGTCATCTCTTTCAATTTCTCATTCAATAAAATCTGAGAATAAATCAATCTTTGCTTTTGTATCTACACTATTTGGAACTGAATATGCAGTTTTTTGATCTCTGAGAACTATCATACTAACATTTCAAATCATAGATGACATTAACTTTTCATCCACTACAAGTTGGATAAATCACTTCAAAGAAAAATGTTCTACATCACGAACTTTTTCTGCAAATTGCTTTAATTTCGTATTCAGAATTTGTAAATTTTGTTCAAAAATTTCTCTAATATCTTCTTGGTCTAAATCCTCAGAAGTCTTAACTATATTTGTAAAATCTGCTACGAATTCTTCAATAATATCTTTTTGATATTGAAGGAATTTTTCTTTTGAACATTGAACGAATACTTTGAAAGATATATTGTCTAGTAATGTATCTTGAAATGAGAATATTTCTTCATCTGGTACGTAGACTTTTTTATGTTCCTGAAGCTGCATTATGCCTGCTAGTTATTGAAAATAAAAGTATAGAAAAATCTGATTTTTATTTTTTCCTTCATATATAATTATGAAAAGTTAATCTTTTTTCAATATCAAATAACGAAAAACGTATGGGATTATCATCAAGGAATTAAGCACTTTTTGATAATTTCTCTTTGGCTGAGAACAAAGTCTTCGTAATCGTTCGATTTTTAGTTTACGGAATAATTTTGGTGCACGCTTTTGGACTCATGCCATGAAGTCAAAAAGTCATCAAACATTCATTACCAAAAGTTTATCATCTTGAATCTTTTGATAATTTCTAGATGTCCACAATTCCTGAAGAGGAATTTTTGGAGTAGAACGAGCAACCAACAAAACATTTATTGTGTCTTGATATTCATCCAGGGAAGTTTCAGCTTTATCCCAATCAAACTCACTAAATCAATCTTGGAAATATATTACATTATATCATTTCAGACTTAAATTTTCTTTTACTTTTTCTGCTACTTTTGGAGTAGATCAATATAAAAGTATATTTATTCTTTGGCTTCAATATTTTTGTTTTATACTATTCAAGAAAAATGGAGTGAAGTCAGTTCAATTCATGTTTGGAAGCCATTTTTTCTCAGCTTTGACTGCTCCAAATGTAGCCGCCAAGTAATAAAAAACCTGCAGTGCTATTCAGTCGGGAAGCAGATAATCTCATTTTAGTAATATCTTTTTATATTCTTTTTCTTTCTCAGTTTTTTCTTTAGCTGTAGAAAAAAGATGTTGTGAAACTATTTGAGAGAAGTAGATAAAGTTTACTACACAATGTCACTGTTCATCATAAGTAGAAATTATATTGTCTGCTGTTTCTTGAAGATTTGTTGTTGAAATCTTCTGTAAGGTGGCCTTCATATGAGGATTTTCATATAAAACTGGATTGATTATATTTTTTTCTGAATTCAATGCAAGTGGCATTCCAGATGCTTCAATATCTCACTCTCAATTATCAGTCAAATCTTCCGTTGAATCAGGATTTACTATCATTTCAGTTCATTCTCAATTATCGGCTAAATTGTCTGATTTATCTTCTTTTAGAGAATTTAAATATTCTATGGTTGATTTTCCATCCTCTAGTAAAGTTTTGGCTAAATTTTTTCATACTGCTCAACCATTTCTTAATTGTTTTAATCATTGTGCAAGACTATCCCTATATTCCTGCAGCTCTTTGGTCCTGTTAGTCTTTTTTGCCATTTTGATGAACGAAATACAGAGATAAAACGATTCTACTTAATTATATATCAAAACACAAAAAAGTCAAATTTCGGGTAAGTTTTTGGGATACTGTTGTTGC
>Ga0247611_10009670_pt1 | contig 11526 bp, 22 predicted proteins | sample 177DNAGHGhighgp2_FD_192422 | JGI IMG/M metagenome (GOLD analysis project Ga0247611, IMG submission 192422) | Sheep rumen microbial communities from Palmerston North, Manawatu-Wanganui, New Zealand - 1770 DNA GHGhigh gp2 | ecosystem: Host-associated > Mammals > Digestive system > Stomach > Rumen... | reverse complement strand
TGGTAAAAAGGTGTAAGAATTGTACAAGTCTTACTTGTAAACTTGCAGAAAAATGTCCAATGCGTGACGCATGTTACAACGTTGGAATTGGGAGAGTAAAAATATGACAGTAATAGTTGGTGGAATAACCTTTGCATTGTTTTTATGTGGAAGTATAAAATTTGAAATGTTTGTAATCTGTTTCCTTTTATGTGTAATATCAGATACTTTAGGAATGATTAGAAAGGATATGAAAGATGGAAAATGGAGTTAAGTTTGTTTTATCCGAAGGAATTTGTGAGATAATTATTGATGGTCTTACAAATGCAGCTGTTAATGTTTCTGATAAAAAAGAAAGTGATAATTATTATAAGGTTGCAGGTAAAATTTCAGAAGCGTTAGAAAAGGTAAGAAACGGAAAACATTATATAAATACATACAGGGAATAAATATGGATGAATTACAATGTTTTGGTAAAAGATTAAAAGAATTGATGCAGAAAGAAAATATTTCTTATGTTAAACTTGGTGAAAGAATTTGTGTAGACAGAGAAACATTAAGAGGATGGGCTAACGCAAAACATTATCCAAATGGTTATTATCTTATGAAATTGTCAAGATACTTTAATGTTACTGTAGATTATTTATTGTTTGGTGATAAAAATGAGGGTTAATTATGTTAAGTGTGGTAATTGTTTTAATTTAATAAAGGAATTACCAAACAAAAGCATTGATGTTACATTTACATCACCACCATATAACAGAAAAAGGAATGATACTTATGGATTGTATGACGATCAAATAAATGATTATTATACTTTTCTTGTTAAGATCACAAAAGAATGTTTAAGAGTTTCAAAAGATAAGGTGATAATAAATATTCAACAAAACTTTTACAACAAGGTTGATTTTTTTGAATATCTAGGTTACTTTTCAGAAAACATATCTGGTATTGTTATATGGCAAAAAACAAATCCTTGTCCTTCTGGAAACTATAACAAAAAAACAAACAAAAAATCAGTTACAAATTCATTTGAATATTTTATATTTTTAACTGATGATGGGAAAGAATTTAAACATTATGGTGATAAAAATTTAATAAACCACATAACAACTTCCGTAAATAGTGAGAATTTTACAAACCATTCCGCTGTTATGAAAAAGGAAGTTTGTGAATGGTTTATAAAATATTTTACAAAGAAAAACGATATTGTTTTAGATCCATTTCTGGGAATTGGTACTACAGGTCTTGTGTGTAGACAACACAACAGAAATTTTATAGGTTTTGAAATAGTACCAGAGTATTGTAAAATGGCTGTAAAAAGGATAAAAGGTAATGAATAAAGTTGTAATAGGTATAGATCAATCGTATCAAGATACAGGAATAACAATTACTGTAAATGGTATTGTTATAAAAGTATTCTCAATAAAATATGATGGTTGTAAGAATAACACAGAAAAAAGGATTTATTTAAAAAATAAATTAGACCTTATACTTTTAAAGGTTATTGCAAAATATGGTACTGAATTACCAAACAAATCTTTTGATACACAAAACATCATCTGTATCATTGAAAGAATAAGATTAAAGAGTCAAGGATTTATAAACATTGATTATATCAGAGGTATGGGTGCTTTAAACTCTGTAATAATTGATACAATGTATTCCTGTAAAATCAAAACCTATTCTGTAGATACTAGAGCATGGAAAAGTTCTATTGTTGGTACTTCAAAGCCAAAGAAGAATAAATACAAAATAGATCCAGAGAAATTTCCAACAATAATCTGGTGTATAAAACATGGTTACAAGGATCACATAATTGATTATAATGTTGGAAAGAAAAAGAATGGTGTGATAAATAAAAATGGTAAATCCTATATGTATGATGATAATAAAGCAGATAGCATTTGTATCTCATTGTATGGATTTTTACCTGCAAAAAAACAAAAACTACAGGAGGAACACTAAATGGATAAAAAGTATAAATGTGATGTAAAATTAAAAGAAGGTGTTTGGCAGAAATGTAGTATTCCTGTAACAACCCGGACAAGTGCATCTAAATACTTTGATGAACATTTAGAAATAACTTCTGTAACAGGTATGGGGATGCTTTATAATGGCATCCCTATTTTTGTTCAACCACACAAAGATAATAAAGACAAAACTGATGGTTATAATCTTACCTGTTATGGAAGTTTCTTATCATTAAAAGTATTTAGATCAAAAGAAGAAATAGATACTTGGTTATCTAAATGGGATTGTAATTGTATAAAACTTATATTAAAATACAACAGAGATTTATTTAAGTATATAAATGAGCATGATGGAAAAATAAGCATGAAGCAATATTTGGATTGGGCTAATGAACGTAAGGAAAGGGATTTAAAATCCTATAATAGCCTGTCTAGTAAGATCAATAGGGAAATGTATACCTAAAACTTTAAATAGCCTAAATGGGGCAAATACGAAGCCACAGAGGTATGTCTGAAAAGGAGAATGTTATGTTAAATGATAAATGTATAATGACAAAATTAGTTAATATATCCTGTATACTATTTATGTTTATCCTTTTAATTTCATTTGTAGACAAAGAACATAATTATAATAAAACAGTAGATGAACTGAATTACAAAATAGAGAATTATTCAGATAAAATAGATAGATTACAAACAAATTTAATGAATACACAAGATAATCTGTCTTTACTGAAAACAAATTATGAATGTCTTTCAAATAGTTTTGACCTGTTATCAGAACAAGTAAATTACATTGAATACAATTCTACTGATCTTGGTACTGTACTTAATCTGTCTGAAAGTGAGATTGATTATTTTGCAAAACTTTTATATAGAGAAGGTGGATATGAACCTTTTGAATGTAAAATGTCTATTTGTTTTGTTGTATTAAACAGGGTTTTATCAGATAAGTTTCCAAATACCATTACTGATGTAATAAATCAAGAAGGACAATTTGATCCTGTAACATCTGGAAGTATAAATAGTGCTGACCCTAGTGATGATTGCTATTATGCAATAGATATGGTTTTAAGCATGAATTATTGCGAATTAGAGGACAGATTTGGTGATGTGTACTTTTTCCGGGCAGCTACAGAAGAAAAGGTATTTGGGTCAAATACGGAGTTTCAGCAAACCATTGGAAATACTGACTTCTACAGGTTTAAATGAACAAAGTGACAACAACAAAAAAGATAAATGAAACTTTTTCACTTTACCCTTGACAGGTACTTGACAAAATGCTACCATGGGGGGGAAGAAAGATAGGGGGGTTCAAGACGAAGTCTTGTTGAAGGTTGAAAACAAGAAAGAGAAAAACAGAGAGTAAACAAGAAAAATAAAAACAACAAAATAAAACAACATAATAAAACAGAAATAAAGATAAAGATAATAACTATTACTGTAATAATACAAAACTTAACTGTATTACAGTAATAGTTATTGTATTATAAATAAACTTATTGTAAACATACATGATGTAATATAGGAGAATATAAAATGAAAAAATTACCTAAAAAGAAATCTACATCTTCTGTAGATTGGTCAAAAGTAACTGTTAAGGATTTTCCATATTCTGATGAACAGTATAAAAGAATAATTGTATTCGGTAAATTGATGTATCGTATTACAAAAGACACTAATGTAACTGTATATACCAGAGATTATTTTTCTGATACAGTTGTTAATAAGTGTGTTGTAAGTAATGTAAAAATGGATCAGTTGTATTCAAAAGAATATAGATGGATGGCAACGAGGAAGTTACATTATATTAGTGTAAGAGATAATATACTTTATGTAACTTTAATAAGAAAACATGAAAAATTTACAGCGGAAGAATATTTTGAAAAAATGAAAGCAAGAAAAGATAAAGATGAATGAAAGATTTTATTGTTGGATTTGTGGTGGTTATAATTGTAAAGACATAAAATATCACAAAATGTTAAAAAAACAAGCAGATGAAAAGAAACATAAAAATCCAATATGGAAATGTTTTAGATTATCTGAATATTGTAAAGACGAAAATGGAGATATAAGGATTTTTAACGGTGGTATGTCTACAGATTGTTTAGATGTACCACACCAATATAATTGTGGTATATTTGGTTTTGAAATATATTTATATTCTGGTAAAAAATGTTGTGAAATTTACAAAAAGAAATGGGGAGCAAACCTTAATAGTTGTAATTTACATCATTATTACTATGTTTCCGATTGTATACCATATAAAGTTTTTGAAGAAGATTTTGTTGAAGAAATAGATCAAGAAACTTTATGTAGGTTGGTAAATAAGAATTGGGCTAAATATTCAAAATTCCAAAAACATAAAGGCAATTATATTTTTTTAAAAGAAATAAAAAAACATTTAATTATGGTTTTGGAAAATGATAAACAAATAATATTTAGCAAAAAAGAAAATAAATATATTCCATATCGTTTTTATGAATTTTGTATTCAACAAGGATATAGTTGGTAAAATGAATTATATGGGTAGTAAACAAAGGATAGCAAAATACATTGTTCCTTTGTTACAAAAACAAATTGATGATAATAAAATAAAATGTTACATAGAACCATTTGTAGGTGGTGCTAATGTAATAGATAAAATTGTTTGTGAATGTAAAATTGGTTCTGATATAAACAGATACCTTATTGAATTACACAAATATGCACAAACAGGTAAAAAGTTTCCAGATAGCATTACAAAAGAATTTTACAGTAAAGTAAGAGATAGTTACAATAAACAAGATCACAAATACAGCGATACAGTTTATGGTGCTGTAGGATTTCTTTCTAGTATGAATGGAAGATTTTTTGATGGTGGTTTTGCAAATCCTAGTCATGGGAGAGATTATTACAAAGAAAAACGTGATAATCTGGTAAAACAATCAAAAAATCCTTTGTACAAAGATATAAAGTTTGATTTCTGTAACTACTCAATGTATTACGGAGTTGAAAATTGCCTTATTTACTGTGATCCACCATACGAAGGAACAAAACAGTATGGTATAAATAAAAACTTTGATAATGCTAATTTTTGGAGTTTTGTAAGGTATGTTAGTTGGAATAACATTGTGATTGTTTCAGAAGAAACAGCACCAGAAGATTTTACCTGTATATGGGAGCAAAAAACTTTAAGAAGTATAAAAGCTGCCGATAAAAGTTATTCAACTGAAAAATTGTTTATTTACAGAGGTTGATGATGGATAAGAGGAAATACATTATCGTAAACAATAAAACAGGTCAATGTATCTGTAACGAAAATGAACAATTAAATCCTACGGAAGTTTTTAACAGGATCAAGGAAAATTCAACACAAGACTTTTGGGATGATTTAATTGATGATAACAATTATCCTGTTTGTATTTTCGGAAAGTTCTACAAAGTTTCTTATTGTTTACGAATGGTAGACAAAGAAAGATATAATAGTTTTGTAAAGTCTTATTGGGATAGAGAAAAGGCAATACAGGCTGTAGAAATTGAAGAAATGAAACCGGGTGATGAAAGAGATTTGTATGGTTGGAATATAAAATGTTTGAGTTAGGTAGTTGGGTTTACTTATCTGTAAAACAAAAAATGTCTGCATTACAAAGATTTTTAATAGTACATAGTATTTTGTATTACTATTTTAATGAAAGTGTAATATCAGACAAAAAATATGATAAATATTCCAGATTACTTGTAGAATTAAAGAAACAGAATAAATCAGAATACAAAGAAACTGATTATTATTACTGTATGAAAGATTTTGATGGTTCTACAGGATTTGATTTGTATGACAGGTTAAATAACCATGACAGAGAGTATTTAACAAAAATAGCAAACTCTGTTCTTAAAAATTATAAAGGTGGTGCAGAAAATGTCTAAGATCAAAATGAGAGTAAACAATGATAAACAGGCTGTATGTGAACAATGTGGAAAAAAGTACATGGAAGTAAAAGAAATGTACGATATAAAGATTTTTGGTGATTTAAATACAATCTGTTGGAATTGTGTTGATGATCTTTTTCATAAAACTTTATCAGCACAATGCAAATATAATGCAAGGCTCAAATCCAATGAGGATATGGAAAGAATAAGAAGGTCAGACAAAAATGAAAAGGTCTGGTAAGTTTTATTACAAGAATGAACGTGAGGTAATGGAAAGTTTGGGAATGAAACAAGTTCCAGGTTCTGGAAACTCATGGATCAGCAAGGAAGATGGAGAGAGTGAATTTTTACTCTGTCAGTTAAAAAGTACAGATGCAAACAGTATACGTGTTCAACAATTAGATATACATAAATTAGTTGAACACGCAGCTGTTAGTAAAAAATATCCCTTATTCGCTATTCAGTTTTTAAACACAAATGAAGTGTGGTTAATGGCAAGACCAGATGATTTTGCTGATATAGCAGAATACATTAAAACAGGTCATTGTGAAAAACCTGTAAATGATCTTGTGGAAGAAACTGAAAAGCCAAAAAAGAAAAAAATGAAAAAAGTTGTGTCTAGTTCAGATGCAAGACAAAAATTCCATGAACAGGAGAAACAAAAATATGTTAGAAATAGATCAGCAACTTGAAGCGTTGGGAGATACACTTTCTGATATTGCAAAAGAAATTGGTAAAGAAATAGATAAATTTTGTGAAATGATGAATGATTTATTTCCAGAAATGGATGAAGTTAATTTTTATTCTGAAAAGGAATTAAAGAAAAGAATAAAATACTCCAAAACACCAATGGAAAGAAAAAGATGGCAAAATATTCTGGAAGAAAAATACAAAAACAAAAGGAGAAATAAAAAATGAAAAAAGTAAAAGTTGAACAGTTTGTTTCTTATAATGGTCACTCTGTAAAAACAAATAAAACAGTTAGTTTGAGTTTTAAGGCTATGTATTCAGAGTTGGTAAATACAGTAAAGGCTTTGCAGCTTTTAAACAATGATGTAAAAATTGTTGCTGTTGTAGCCAAAAAAGAAATCCCTATTGGAACTTTCATGGTAAAGAATGTATCTATTGGATCAGATGGTGAAAGTGTTATTAAGTTTGATAGTATGACAGATGCTGTTGAACTTGAAAACATTACCTCTCTTATCGGTTTAGAAGCCGAATTTAAGGTGATTATGTCAGCCAACGTAGAAGAAGAGGATGATGAAGAAGAAGCCGAAAATGAGGACAATACAGAGTCTGATGATGATGATGGTTCTGATGATGAAGATTGGGATGATGTAGAAGATGAAGATTGGGGAGAAGATGATGAATAATATTGAGTTTAGAAAAATCTCTTCTGCCAAAATTCAAGACAAAAGAGATCTGGTTATTTCTGAATGTTCTAAAGGTGGTTATACAATCGCCCAGAGAGTTTTGGTAAAAGAAGGAAATTCAACTACAACTGTGTACATGAAAAATGCAATTCATGTAGATAGTATTGAGGGCATTGAAAATTTAAGAAATGCTCTGAATGTTGTATTAAGTGAAAAAAATACAGAAAATTCATAAAAAAGTGTTGACTTTATAATTTTTCTGTAGTAAATTTGTATTATCCGATAAGGGTATGTAAAAATAAGACAAACTACGGTGGTGGAATAGGTAGACACAGTTAATCATATTATCGGTGAGAACCTAGGGTGTATGATGTTTGATACGGAAAAGATAGGCTTTTCATGTAAGGTGACAGGTGAGAATTCAAATCCTTACCCGTAGTTAGTTAATAAAAATCGCATGATGCGAACAAAACACAAAAATCAGCAAATTTAAAAAAAAGGAGATCAAGAAAATGGCAAAAACATGGACAGTAAAAGAAGCATTTGAAGCAATCAGAAAGAATGACAAGGCAGCAATCGCAGATTTCGGTAAGAGATTTCCCCTTGCTACTGTAGCACTTACAAAGGCAGCATCCGAGGATGGTACAATGTTATTTGGTGCTATGCCCGAGAGAGTTACCATGAGGGTTCTGGATGCAGAACTGAAAGGTGACATTGAGGAAACCACAGAGGATGATGCAGAGGTTGAGGAAACCAAGCCTGTAAAGAAGGAAAAGACAGAGAAAGCACCTGCAAAGACAGGTAAGCGTGGTAGACCTGCTAAGAAGGAAGAGCCTGTTGAGGAAGATGCAGATGATGATGAAGATGTAGCAGAAGATGAAGATGATGATGCTACTGATTATTCCAAGATGGGTGCTGTAGAACTGTTTAAACTGTGTAAGAAGCGTGGTATTAAGGTACAGCCCAAGCAGAAAGCATCTGTTTACATTAAGGCTCTTGAAGCTGCTGATGCTGACTCCGATGCAGATGATGATGCAGAGGAAGAAGAAGAGGAAGAGAAGCCTGTAAAGAAAGCATCTAAGAAAGCACCTGCAAAGACCGAAAAGAAAGCATCTAAGAAAGATGCAGATGAAGATGATGACGATGAATGGGATATCTAAATCTGAATAATTCAGATCAACATAGGGAGTGTAACTTAAAAATAGGTTATACTCCCTATGATTAAATTAAAGGGGTTAAATATGAAAACACAAGATTTGTTGAATAAAAAATATAGTGATGATAAAAACCTTTTTCAAAAGTGCTTGCACAAGATCAAGCCTTTTAAAAGTGTTGATGGAAATATATCTCTGGAAATGATGGAAAAATACATAGGACTTGTTCAACGTAAATATGCGTTACAAATTGACTATATTTGTCCTACATTTGTTCCCGGTGAGGAAAATCTGTATTCTGTTACTGTAAGAGATACAAATAGACAGAAATATCTCTCATACATTTATGGTTCATCAATTTATGAGGTATTTGTAAAAGTTTGCATTTTGTACTTTGCAGTTTTAAATGGAAATGAGTTTCCATTAGCAGATTGGCAAGGTGAAAGATATAAAAGAACAGAAAAATTAAAAAGGATAAAAACTGATGAAGATTAAAGCATATACAGATGGGGCTTGTTCTGGAAATCCCGGTAAAGGTGGTTGGGGTGCTGTTTTATGTTTGCCAGATAAGCTGCTCAAAATGAAAGGTTATGAACCAAATACAACAAACAACAGAATGGAATTATCCGCTGTATGTTTTGTTATAAATCAAACCTTGAAACTTATTTACCAAGAAGTTATTGATGTTGATAACCTTGAAATAGTTTCTGACTCTGCCTATGTGATAAATTCAATTAACCAAAATTGGTTAGGGTTCTGGAAGAATAACGGGTATATAAATTCCAAGGGCGAAAATGTCAAAAATAAGGACTTATGGGTGTACTTTGATAAATTGTTAGCCGAGTGTGAGTTTATCGGTCTAAAACTTGAATTTACAAAGGTAAAAGGTCATGCAGGTGATCCAATGAATGAACTTGCAGATAGATTAGCCGTAAGTGCTTATGAAGAATATGGGGGCAGATAAAAATGCAAAAAGGTTATACATCAAAAATATTTGAAAAAGATTTTTCTGATGAAATTTCAAAAAATGCTTATTTAAAAGCAACAAAATGGTTAGCATTAAATGTTTATGGAAAAGGTAATTTATCAAACCATATAGTAGTACAGGTAAATAAGTTAGAAAAAGAAAAAGGTCAAAAGGAAACAGTTTTCCGGGTTACATTGTATTTTGTAGTAAATTTTGAAGAATTGCACAATTCACATTGTAATGCCTGTAAACAATCAACAAATTTGTTTATGAACAATAAACCAAATTGCCAAGAGTGTAAATATAATGCTTTTATTGCCAGAATTAAATATGAAACAGAAAATATGGCAAATAAACTTTCTGAAGGGTTTAAAGAAAATGATTAAAGAATATTTCAAAAAACTCAAAGATAGGTATTGGAATGAAAAAACAGCAAAAATACTAACAAATGTTGTATTTTTACTATCTATACAGTTTATTGCTTGTTTAGGTATTGAAAATTCTTTAAAAAGCATAATTTTACTGTTTTTGTGTATAGGTTTTGTGATTTTACATGAAATCTTTACAGAAATTGAAAAACAAGCAGCTGAAATTCCAATATTATCAAAAAGATTTACAAAAAAGATGCCAGATGGTTCTGTAGGTATTAAAAATGGAGAAATTGAACAGGCAATCTTATATTTGTATGAAATAGAGGAAAAATTGAATATGTAAGAAAAAATCTCCCTACTATGTAATTACCAAATTAACCCCCTCATTCACAAGGTAAGAAGTAGTAGGGAGTTGTTTTTACATATACCCTTTTAAATCCTCTCCCTACCAAAAACTCCCCCTACAAAATCCTCTCCCTACATCACAACACGAATATATGTATCAACACAATCCGTTAGCAGGATCAGACAACCACAGACACATTAACATAGTTTTTGTACGTTTCGGATTTGCCACCCTAAAACCTTTGACAATAGATTTTGCTACTCAAATCCTGCTGATGGATTGTGTTGGTATATATATGCCAAAGAGATAAAATACATCATGTGAGAAAATTCATTTAAAAAACTTTTTGTAAAAATCTCCCAAGAGAGTTAATAAAGATTTATAATTTTTAAATTTAAAGTTTAATTTAACGTTTAATTTAAGTTTCTTTTCTTTTTTATTTTTAATTTTTTTGATTTTTTCCGATTTTGAATTGTCAGAAAATTTGCCAAATTGTGTCTGATTTTCGCACAATTCGTTAAATTGTCAGAATATTCTGAAAATTCTCAAAAAATCCGGGAATTGTCAGACAACTCTTAAAAAATCTCGCTATTTTCTGACAATTTAATGATCTGGGGGAAATTTTCAGAAAATGGAGCAAATTGTTGGAATTTTCAAAAAAATTCCAAAAATTCGGTCAATTCAAGCTGCTGACCGGGAATTGTACCAGATTTTCGCACAATTTTGCAATTTGTCTGAAATCACAGCAGATTTTATTGTAATTGATCCTGTTGTGTGTACAAAAACGATAATATGCCTTTTTGAGCGTGTATTTCGCCCAATTAGCCCTGTTGTTTATAATAGTGGCACAATTTACCACAAAATCAGAAAAAAGACAAATTTGGGCAAAATACGGGGGAATTTCTGGAAATTGTCAGAAAATTATATGTGGAAATTTTGAATTGTGCCAATTACCGGGGAAATTTACATTCATAACACCAATTATTCAGAATATGGGGGAAATTTAAAAAATCCATAGTACAATAAAATGATTTGTGTTAAAATACCATTTGTTTTTGTTATTGTGTATTTATTGTATATATAAATGGAAAAATAAAAAGCTGCAATACCGAGTGTTTTTAAAAGCAAGCGATATTTTGATATAAATTTTTTGTAAAATCGTTAAAAAATATTGACAGCGTGATTTTTTAGTATTTTTTCACAAAAAAATTGCAAAAATGCACAAAATGCAAAAAAGTGTATTGACAAAATATTTTTGTTTGTTCTCGGATGGTAATTTTTAAAGCAAAAACCTGCAAACCCTTGTATTTACTGCATTTGTGGCTATTGGATCACAGCAAACATGCACAAATAGGGCTTTCTGGAATTGTGTAAACATTCTAGCCCTTGCAATTAGGGCATCTGAACGATTTTAAGCCATTTTTGAAAACCTTATTTTCTTACAATTCTTGAAA
>Ga0247611_10009669_pt1 | contig 11527 bp, 10 predicted proteins | sample 177DNAGHGhighgp2_FD_192422 | JGI IMG/M metagenome (GOLD analysis project Ga0247611, IMG submission 192422) | Sheep rumen microbial communities from Palmerston North, Manawatu-Wanganui, New Zealand - 1770 DNA GHGhigh gp2 | ecosystem: Host-associated > Mammals > Digestive system > Stomach > Rumen... | reverse complement strand
TAGTGGATCAGAACAACCAAGCACTAAATAAACAGACGGCAATGTGTATAAAATTCAATGGTAAAAGCTACAACTTCAACACAACAACAGGTACAATCAATTATCAAATAAGTCAAACATTAAAAGGCGGATACTACAACCTAACAATTATAGCAGGAGCAAACGGTAAATATCTAAGCTCAACTGTAAATACTGTGGTTATAAAATCATCCGCTGCTATAAAAACAAACTATATTAACAATACATTAAACAACAGATCAACAGCAAACAGTGGAGATATAAAAACAGGAAAATACATGAGTCTATTAACAGGTGCAAGTACAGTAAAACCGGGAGACACATTAAAACTCATAGCACACGTAACAACAGGTGGAATAGATATTACTGGTGGACAGTTAGGATTTAAAATAGATGGTCTAACATTAACTGATTCCAAAAACAACAAAGTATTCACACCAAAAGATGGACTTGCAATACTAGAATACAAAGTACCAGATACATTATCTGCAGGTACACGTACCCTATCAACAGTATATTCATCAAAAACATATGGGGATGAAAGACTTAATTCAACACTCACAATGAACAAACTAAACACACACATAGAAGCACAGCCAATATATACCACAAGTTCTACACCAACAATACAAGCAACAATACGGGATGACAACAATGAGCTTATCAACAAACAAACCAAAGTAGTAATAAAAATAGATGGAAAAAGTTACACAACATACAATGACAATGGAAAAATAAGCTACAAAGTACCATCCAACCTATCAAAAGGACTACATCAAATAACAATCATAGCAGGAGAAAACGGTAAATACTTATCAAGCAGAGCAAATACTGTGATTATTAAAACATGAGTAAAATTTTTTACTCATTATTTTTTTTTAGAACAAAGATATACAAAAACGATTCTTAACTTATTTTAATATATTATAATTTTTGCTTATTTATTTTTATACTTCTTATTTAAACTATTCTTTTAATTAATAAATACTCTTTTTTAATAATAATATTCTTAAGTAATATCATTTTATTTATATTGCATATACATGTTGATAGCCTAAAAGTTTATTACTCCTTATATTTTTGAATGTAAAAAGACAAATATTAATAATAATATATTATAATTTAACAAACAGAAAGGGATAAAAATAAAATGGATTTAATGTTATTAGAAACAATATCAATAATACTTATTACAGCTGTAATAGTCCTGCTAATTTTTAATAAATTAAAGTTACCCTCAATGATTGGTTTGTTTTTAACTGGAATAATTCTTGGCCAGTTTATTTCGTCAACTGATGTTATTACACAAATAGCAGAGTTGGGTGTAATCTTTTTATTATTTATTATAGGACTAGAATTTTCAATTGAAAAGTTTTCTGCAATAAAGCATTATGCAATTGTAGGAGGATTACTACAGGTACTGCTTACAACTGCGATAGTTACAATCTTAACTATGATAGTATCCATACCATTAAATCAGGCTATATTTCTAGGATTTCTTGTATGTTTCAGCAGTACTGCAATAGTTATGAAGATTATCCAGAAAAAACAGTTAACTCATTCAATTCAGGGAAGAGTAACTCTGGGTATACTTATCTTTCAGGATATTGCAGTTATAATAGTATTGCTGCTTACACCACTGCTTGGTGGACAATCAATAGACATGTCCATATTGCCTACAGTAATTCTTAAAGTAGTAATCTTGCTGATAATTATTATACTAGCAGCACGATGGATAGTTCCATGGGCATTAAAGGAGGCATCACGAACAAAAAATCGTGATCTTTATATGCTGTTAGTGTTATTCATATGTCTGGGAACAACATTCAGCACGTCTTTGCTGGGAATCTCACCAGAACTAGGCGCATTCATTGCAGGATTAATCATATCAAATACCGATTATGCACATCAAACATTAGGCTATGTACAACCATTCCAGGACGTGTTCATGAGCATATTCCTAATATCTATTGGATTGATGGTAAATGTAGAATACTTCATAAGCAATATAATACTGATAATTATACTGGCTGTTGTAATATTGCTTGTTAAATATATTGCAACATTTATAACTGGAAAAATACTCAATATTCCATTAAAAACTACTATTGCAATATCCATATTGTTAAGTCAAATTGGGGAATTTTCATTTGTACTTGCTGGTGAAGGAATAAAATATGGCTTGTTATCAAATCAGATATTCACATTGTTTCTGGCAATAAGCATAATAACAATGTCATCAACACCATTCCTGCAGAAACTAACACCACAGATTATAGAATTATCCAAGAAAATACCATTAATTAATGAGGATGAAGAACTTAAAACACTAGAAGAGGAACATACACAAGAACAAATTCTTGAAGATCATGTAATCATAGTTGGATTTGGAGTAAATGGAAAGAATATCTCACGAGCATGTTACCATTATCACATTCCATATGTAATAGTGGATGCCAATCCATTGATTGTTGAAAAAGAAAAGGCATTGGGACTGCCAATAATTTATGGAAATGCATCAAATGAATCAGTACTTAAAGAATTAAAAATACATGATGCAAAATGCATAGTTATTGCTACATCCAACTATGAAAATACTCTAAAATCAATAGATGCTGCTAGACGATTAAATCCTGATATTCATATAATAGTACGTACACGATATCTTAAAAATGTTGATGAAGTCTATGAAACAGGAGCTGACATTGTAGTGCCAGAGGAATTTGAGACAAGTATAGTTATGTTTACAAAAGTAATGGATTATTATGATAAGGACGTTGATGAGATAACTGATACAATTGATACGCTTCGTTCTGATAATTATAATACATTCCGATTAGCATCTCCTGAAGAGATTACAACCCATCTGAATGAGAAAATTACCAACTTGAATCTTGACTCAATATACATTACTAGAAAAAGTCAATTGGATGAATATCTCTTTAAAAAGTATGATTTAACAGTAACATCAATTATAAGAGACAATAAAACAATTTTAGGTATAAGTCCTAAGTTTGAATTAGAAATAGATGATTTAATATTATTCACAGGTAGTGAAGAGAATATTAAAGGATTTTTAAATGAAACATATGGAAAATAATAGTTGTAATTATTTTCCAAGCTCTCTTTTTTTAATTAATAAATATTATTATTATATTCCACAACTAAGATTCATATCTTCTTCTTCGAGTGTCTGGCCACTATATTCATTCTCTTCAGTTACAATCTTTATTAAGTCATGTAGCTCTTCAGAGTATGGTACCTTAAATCCTATTGCTCCTCCTGCATTAGCTATTTCAATATTGTTTATATTCCAGTTATTTTCTTCACGACCATTATTCATAATATACCATATGCTCTTCTTAAGTATAATAAAGAGGTGACCTCCACCATAGAAGCTATTGTCACGAAAGCTATTTGCAGGATCATACACAACATCTGCAACTTTTAATAATATGTCAAGTTTCTGTGGTGGTCTAGGTGCATCAAAGAATATTTTCTCTATTTTAAGTTGTGCTTCTTCTTTTCTTTTACGATTTTCATCATAATATTTCTTTTTTGCTTCCTGTTCTTTTTCACGTTTGGCAATAGTTTCAGTAATACCTAATGCTTCTTCTACCTTGGGTGCATCTTCGTATGTGCACATCCAACCATGAGGATCACCACCAATCTTCATGATATCTGGAAAATCAGCTGGCGCATAATTTTTCATAAAAGGCTTTACCTTTTCAAAATCCTCATCAGAAATCTTCTTGTTAAATGCATATAAGTTACCAAATTCCACTTCATCTGTACATTTAACTATTAATTTTAAAGGTTCATCATTACTCATTTTATTCATTCCTTTCTTCTTTATACTTATATTAATATATCAAAATATAATAATTATATGGATTAATTCAATATATAAATCTGGGATGATAACTAATGTTTAAAATTAAATACAATTCTATAAAAGTAAAAGATATCAAACAATCCGTTGAATTTTATCGAAAATTATTCAATCTTGAAATAACCGATGAATACTATTCTGAATCATTATCTGTTGTCATGTTAACTGATGGTTATATTAATCTGGAATTAATAGAAGATCATGAGAATGAATATGGATTAAATAATATTGGATTTGTAGTTGATAATTTAGGGGACTTATTGGATGAATTTGAAAATGAAGATATTATCATTGATAAAGATAATTATGATAAGTTAGGATTCATTACTTTAAAAGATCCTAATGATGTGGTAATTAATGTTATCAAGGAGAAATAATCTCATTGAATATACTAACAACTAATTTTTTAATTATTTTTAATTAAATATTTTTTAATTAATAATCCATTTTATTGTCATTTTTTTATTTAGAAAATTATCAAAATCATTAAGTAACTTATTAAATAGAAACACATATATGCAGAAGGTATATAATAAAAACATCCCCCAATCATTTTTATATAAAAATAGCAATAGCAAAGACTTTGTTCGTCTAAATAATCATGCCATTATAAGAACAAGAATTAGTTGGAAAAAACTAAGACAAAGTGATTATACTAAAAAAGGGCCTTATTTAATCGCGGGAAAGCATATTGAAAACAATATTGTAAAATGGGATAAATGTGACCATATTTCTTTAAAAGATTTTTATAAATCACCTGAAATCATTTTGGAAGAAAATGATATTGTATTTTCAAAGGATGGTCACTTGGGAAACCCTGCAATAATAAAAAACCTAAAAAATGATGCAACTATTAATTCTACCATGATGTTGATAAGATTGGATGAAACAGTCAATCCTGATTATTTTTTTCAAATTATTAAATCAGAACTCTTTGAACATTTCATTAAGAAATATCAAACAGGCAGCGGTGTTCCACACATACTTCTAAAGGATGTTAAAAATTTTGAATTTCCATTACCCAATATACATATCCAAAATAAAATAGTCAACTTGTTGTCTAGCATTGATGATAAGAGGAGATTGCTTGAAGAAAAACATAGGCTTTACAAGAATCTTAAAAATTATTACATGCAAATATTAATTCCTGCATATCATAACAAAACACCATCTTATCAAGATTCTACTAAAAATTCACAATGGAAAAAAAGCAAAATTCAATCTATTGGACAGGTAATAACAGGCAACACACCCTCTACATATAATGCTGAAAATTATGAAGACAAAGAGGGATTATTATGGATTACTCCAAAAGATTATAATGGACACAAATATATCACTGATACAAGAAGAAAAATCTCTAAAAAAGGACTTGAAAAATGTAAAATCATACCTAATGAAAGCATATTTGTTACATGTATAGGAACTATTGGGAAAGTTGCAATAAACAAGAATGATTGTGCATGTAATCAACAAGTCAATGCAATAATACCTTATGATGGATTTGACACCAATTATATCTATTATTATATTCAAAAAAATTCATCAAGGCTAAAATATATTTCAAATCAATCAGTAACACCAATACTTAATAAAAATGACTTTATGAATATAACAATTTCCTATCCTGCTATTGAAGAACAAAGGAAGATAGGACAATTCTTATCTGTTCTAGATAAAAAGATCTATATATCCAAAAGAAATATTGAAAATCTCAAGGAATTTAAGAAAAATATAACAAAAAAGGTATTAATATAGATTAATCTGAGTATCAGATAAAAATACATTTATAGTTATATTAATTATTTCCTCTTTCTTTTTCTGGGGAATGTTATCTCTATAAATGAGGATATTATTCATATGATTAATATATAGTTGTTTAATTTTTCGGGATTTGTCTTGATATATGCTTCATGTACAGTTGATCGGCCCCTTCCCTGAAGAGCATCAATGTATTCTGCAGATAATCCGAGATTAGATGCATGATATTTACGCAATGCATGTGTTCTGAAAAATCTATATTTACCTTTGAATCCCCATTTCATATGATCATTAATATGTTCAAATTTATTTAAAACTGTTGATGAACTAAATGGGAACAGCTTATCTGAATATTTAAGATTATTCCTGCTTCTTAGATATTCCACAATATAACTTGAGGCTTCTGGAGAACAAAATGTATAATAAAATTTATTGGTCTTTTTTCTTTTAATATAGAAAGTAGGAACAATGTCCTCACATACTGATAATTCATATAATTTTTTATCTAATGAATTACCCTTATGGTAATCTTCAGTAGCATTAATAAAGTCTCCAACAGTAATTGACAAGGTTTCTGCCTTTGCAGTTCCAGATGATGACATGAATAATATCAATGCTTTAAAACTTAAAGGAACAATTTTCAATGCTTCTTCAATATTTTCTCTTGTTGGTAAATCCAAATAGTTAGTTTGGTAATTCTGTTTATATTTAATATCAGGTAATTTTGGAATTTCTACACCATAATGTTTATAGAAAGTTAAGATTTTAGAAAAATATGTTTTAATGGTATTTGATGAAAAATCACAATCAATTAGATATCTTCTATAATTAATCAAACGTTTTTTTTATTTTACGATTATTTATATTGGCAATTCTTTCTTCTTCAGTGATTGCCTCCCTGATAAGCACATCTATGGATTTTTTGTTGAATTTCTCATAATTTTCCAATGATGAGACATATCCTTTTTTAGTACTATCCTTTATGTTACGTTCAAAACAGAATTTTTCGAAATAATTACTTTTATACATAATAATAACTTTTTAGAAAACAAATTAATAAAATATTAGGGAAATAATAGTTTTTTGTATTTTGTAATTATGTCAATTTCATCTCGTGTATTTGTTATTTTTTTATCAATATTTTTGAGTATATTGACTATTTTTTTCTGATTATCCTGTGATGTTATGGGAATATTCATATTTAATATGGTGTTTTTTGATAGGTTATAACGAGTACTTCCTTGTGATAGTTTTATAATTTTTTGCCTCATATTAGGACTTCTAAAATAATAAACTAGAAATAATGGATTTAGTTTGGTTTTATCCTTGATTGTATATGCATAACAAAATGAATTAAGATAAATTTCATCTGTAATATCTGGAACTAATGATGCCATTGCAACTTCGATGGGTAATTCAGAAGATATGCTGAATATTATGTCATTTTTCTTTAAGCAGTATTGTTTTTCATTATTGTTTATTTTTACATATGAAATCATATTCATATCTACAAATTCATCAGATAATATGGCCTTATATTCGAGGTATTTTTTTCCTTCTCCAAAATCATCCCGGGATTTTCCCATCAATCTATTATTTGCTATTCCATAATCTGATAATTTTATATAGTTCCATGAAGAATTTCCAAGATTCAATTTGGGTTTATTATCATTATTTTTTGGAAATAAATGTCTTAGGAGCTATTCTTTAATTTTTTCATATGCTTCTTTTTTTCTTTTTAGCAGATTTATTCTTTTTTCAAATAATAATAAAAAATCACATATGACTTCTTGATTTTCATTTGATGGAATTTTTATGGATAACTTCTTAAGGTCATCAATCTTTAAATGATATGCTGTAACTCCTTGTGATATTTTTGCAATATCTTTGTATAGGTAATTAAGATAATATGTTAAAAATATACTATTTATCTGTGTATTTATTATAATTATATCATTTCCTATTGCAATATCGTCAGCCATAATGCAATATGCTTTACAGATATCTCCAGGGGTTTCTCCAGTAGCAGCTAAAAGAATATTGTTTTTTTTAGAGAATACTAATTGTTTCTTATCTAATTTTGTTTTAGAATAGGTGTTTGTGATAAATTTATCATATTTAGTGTATAACTGTCCATAATGAATACAATCAAAATCATCATCAGTTAAATCCTTTTTTGAAATTTTTTTACCCTTTTTAAACTTGCAAATTTCTCCAAGATTAACTATTTTGCTTTATTTTGAAATTGATAAGTTTTAAAATCATAAATGTTTTTATTATATTTGTCATTTCTTTATAAACTAAAATATAATTTATACTCATTTGCTCTGTATATTTATTAAATGGAGTATTACTTATCCTTTAATAATCATTTAAACATTGTATAATTAATTTTTGAATAGCATATATTTGTGGGTATGATGTTCAAATTCGGTAGTGGTTTGCCGAATTTATTTTCTTATAAAGATTGATAGAGTTAGAGTGATTAATTAATAATATTTTAAAAATAGTATATATAAAATATATTCTAAATCATTGTAAATCTAGAATATTTTTAATATATAGAGGTGATGGGATGTTAAATTTCAATTCAATTACTTATATTAATGTTAATGTCTTTATTGCTGTAACGATTGCTTCACCTTCAAGACTTTCTAAATATCCTTTGATATATCCTGCGAGTATGTATAAAACTACTAGGATAATGATGATTTCTATTACAGTTATTAAAGATTTTCGGGTTGTTTCATCCATTAATTTTCACCTCATCTTATTTGAACTTCCACATTAAATAGTGTGTGGATTCTTGAGTTGTCAAAATCATAAATTTTGAAATAATCAAGCTATCCCCTCCAGTTCATGAGGTTCACAAATATTACTTGATTATACAAGTCGTATTTGTATTTAATTATTGTTTTTAATTAATAATTTTATAAAGTCATTTATCCCAACGTATCAGAGGATGGGAAGTCCTCTATTGGGTCTTGTTAGAATATTTTTTTTCTAACAATTATTAAGATTGGTATGTATTTAGACACACCTAAACTTTATAATAATACTATATTTTTTCTATAATATAAATATTTTTAATAAATTATCATGTTAAATATATATTTTATCAAAAGCTATATGAATACTTTTTTTTCTTTTTCTGATTAACAATTCAAGCAGATGTAATTACAATAATTATAAGTATTGACTTCTTTTAATGAATATATAATTAAAATATCTGGAAATGTTAATAATAACATTAAATGTATAATATGATTGGTACTTCTTTTTAGAAAAATATAAACTCAAAATAAAATCCAAGAACTTATTAATTTTTAAATATATATAGATAATTAATAATCTCCTACCGATTGAAAGAAGTGATAATTATGTATTTTATAATTGGTGAAAAATTAATGGAATGTACTAAAGAAGATATAATAAATACCAAACAACAATATGTAGCACTTCTTTCATCGAAACAGTGGAGTGATGAAAAAAATACGTTTAAGATGGGTATAGATTTTGAACCAAAAACAACCGATATTCACGTTACCAAAGCAGAAGAAAACTATGATTCTATAACTGGAACATTTTGCATACCTAATCGTCGGGATATCCAGTCAGATGAAAGTAAATTCGCATTCGCATTAGATGAAAAGGGAATAGTAATTATTGATGATACAAAAGCTTCAAAAAAGATAATTAACAGGATAAAAAATACCAGGAAATGGAGACTTCCCAGTCTTGAACGATTTATCTATGATTTTTTAAATGACATTATACGAAATGACTTTCGCATCATGGAACGATATGAATACGAACTTGATGACATGGAAAATGAAATTATAAATGAGGACAATGAATTAACATCCAAAAGAGTAAATGAAATACGAGCTGACATTAGGGATTTAAAAAATCACTATGAACAACTATTGGATCTTGGTGAAGTTTTAGAAGAAAATGAAAATAATTTCTTTGAAGAGGTTAACCTCAGATACTTCAGACTATTCCTAAATCGTGTTGAACGTCTACGTGATACATCAAACTCACTAAGGGATTATACTATACAGATTCGCGATGTATATAAAACACACTTGGATATTAAACAGAACCATATAATTACAATACTTACCATGGTTACCACAGTATTTACACCTTTAATGTTTATTGTAGGATGGTATGGTATGAATTTCAAATATATGCCCGAATTGGATATTCAATGGAGTTACCCATTCGTATTTATATTGTGTGTTGCAATAACCGTATCCATATTGTTATTCTTCAGAAGAAAAAAATGGATATAATTCTATTTTAATATTTTTTTTAGTTTATGTTGCTTCTTATTCTGTAATACTAGCAAAATCACTTAATTGTTAGTATTTGTTTTATATCTTTTTCATATTTTTATTCATATTATTTCTTAAATTATCTTCTAAATTAAATTTAATGTTCTGTATAATAACAATAATATTTGATTTAATCTATTTATTAAAAAATATCATCTTTTGCAGTGTAATAAGTAATTGAATGATATTTCAAGTAAAGATTTCTATTGTGTTCTCATGATATTACTTTTTTATAGAAAAACTCAAAAAAAGTAATACTTTTTTTTAAATATTTATTAAGTTTGAAGTTTAAATATAATATTACATATTTATGTGGAGTTAAAAAATAAAAAATATATTAAATGTATCTAGTTTAATATTGTAGCTTAATAAGTGTAACAATCATTTAACCTTTCAACTAATGTTATTGCTTGTTGAATATTATATTATATATTTTTTGATTAATACAGGACATCAATTTATTTTTGTGGTAAAATGATTGTATCACTTTGTTTATTCCTAAAATATGTAGTAAAATAGTGAGTTAATAGTATGTTTAATAATAAAGCAAAATTGTTTTTATTATTTACAGTAATGTTCATTGCTGTAATCGGAATATCATGTGTATCTGCAACTGATGTTAATGATACGGATACAATTACTCAACATGTAACTACAGCGGATGTTCCAACAACCAGTAATGACGATATTGATAATACAATAAATAACAATGTACAAAGTACATCCAATATCAATTCAAATGTAAATGATAATGCAAACGAAATAAAAAAAACAGTTGAAAAGCAAGATAAAAATCTGAAAGAATTAAAAACTAATGACTTTTCTCTCTCATTGGACTATGCAAGAGAAATTCCAGCTGGATCAAACTTATCAGTAACTTATTCAATAGGCTTATATGAAACAACATTTGCTGAGTTGACTTTAGCTGTAGCATATACTAACAGTAATGGTAAAACAGTATATATCCGTAATGTTTATAAAAATTCTGAAGAAGAGTCATTTCCAAATGGTATTACTGACACAGTAAACTTTCAAAATATAACTCCTGTTGATGGTGCAAAATCATATTTCATCCATTTAAGTTTTCAGGATATGGGAACGGGGTCTGTGGAAACAGAAGCAAATGAATATCCTTTCACGTTTAGTGATGCTTCACCAATCCCACCTAATGCAACAGTAGATAGTATAAATTTCACTACTATTAATGATAAAGTATTTGTTGGCGTTGATACTAATGTAACTGTTGTTCTAAGTAATAATGGTGCAGAATGTAATAGGGCAAACGTAATCTTAAATATAGATGGGGTAAATCAGACAAAAACTATCACTAACTTAGGAAGTACTCCAAAAAGCTTAGTATATAATTACACTTTCGCAAATGAAGGAGTTAAAAATGTTAACATAATAGTTGACTATTTGAATGGAACAACATCTACAGTTTACACAGGAACCGTGACTGTAACAGCACCTTCTGAGGAAGATAAGAGTAATGTAACATTAAATAGCATATCTTATA
>Ga0247611_10009668_pt1 | contig 11528 bp, 5 predicted proteins | sample 177DNAGHGhighgp2_FD_192422 | JGI IMG/M metagenome (GOLD analysis project Ga0247611, IMG submission 192422) | Sheep rumen microbial communities from Palmerston North, Manawatu-Wanganui, New Zealand - 1770 DNA GHGhigh gp2 | ecosystem: Host-associated > Mammals > Digestive system > Stomach > Rumen ... | reverse complement strand
ACCAAGTGAGCCTACGCCAGACGAATCGAAACTAAAATACAAGGATTTGACAGAGCTTCGTGTAGGTGATCTCGCTTGTGGTTCTGGACATATTCTTAACGAATGCTTCGACTTGTTCTTTGACCTTTATATGGAGGATGGATATAGCTGTAATGAGGCGGTAGAGGCTATCTTTACTAAAAACCTGACTGGCATTGATCTTGATAGAAGAGCCAAACAGCTGGCTACTTTTGCACTGCTTCTAAAAGCCTGCCAACGAGATAACTCGTTCGCGGACGCACATTGCATGCCAAACATACTTGATATGCCAGAACCGCAAAAGGATGAAGAGGAATTGAAAACGAAACTGCACGACTTTTTCAAGGGCTGTGAATCACAGAAAGATATTGCTGCACTACTTAATACTTTCAAACTCATGCGGAATGCCGACTCTCTTGGCTCTATAATGATTTTTGATATACCAAACAGCACGGGAGCACTCATTAAGCAGACGGTTGAATACTACAATACTCTACCTTATGAGGAAACGAAGTATGCTGAGATTATACCAGCTATGAAACTCATCCTTGCATTGACAGAGAAATATCATGCACTGGTGATGAATCCACCTTATATGGGGGCTGGGCATATGGATGAACCATTATTGTCTTATATTAAGACTCATTATGGAAGAACAAGTAATGATTTAGGAGCAGTATTTATGGATGTTGCTTTGCACTTAATCAAAGACAAAGCAAAATTTGCTATGATTAATCAAGCTGCTTGGTTCTTCAAACCAGCGTATAAAGAGTATAGAAAACAGATTATTGAGGATTTGGACTATAATCTTAATTGTGCTTTATATTTAGGTCCAGGAACGTTTCCTGAATTAAAAGGAGAAGTCGTTCAATCGGTTTCATTTGTAGTCTCGAAAACAGAAAAAGGATTAACTCATTTTTTCCATTTAAAAAAAGGAAAAACGTCTCTTGATAAGAGAAATATGTTTCTCAATAAAAATTGTAAAACCTATTCCTTACCTCTAAATGAGTTTTCACAAATAGGCGGTTATCAATTTGGATTTTGGATAAATAAAGAGGTTCTTAAAACCTTTAAATCCTCACCTATAGGTATCTATGGTGATGCTAAACAAGGACTCAAAACAGGAAATAATCCCTATTTCTTGAAATTATGGTTTGAAATATCATTTAAAAAATTTGGGAAAAAATGGGTGCAAATAGAAAATGGAGGTAATTTTAGAAAATGGTATGGGAATGGAATTACTGTAATTAATTGGGAAAATGATGGATATGAATTAAAGAACTTCAGAGATGAAAAGGGCAAATTAAGGTCAAGGCCCCAAGGACTATCTTTTTCATTTAAAGAGGGAATAACTTGGTCCACATCTGCTGCAGATAGGCCATCGTTCAGATATTCGGATGAACAATATATGTTTGAAAGTTCTGGTTCAAAGTTTTTTCTTAATAAAGGGAATGATTTATTGCCATTATTTTGCGCATATTTTAATTCTTCTCCAGTGAAAATGTTTATAGAAATGCTTTCTCCTGGACTTGGAATATCTGAAGGGGCCATAAAAACTCTACCATTTATTTTGAATAATACAATTTCTATAAATTTTGCAAAAAGAACTATTGATATTTCAAAATCTGATTGGGACATCCACGAAACATCATGGGACTTCAAAAAAAATGAACTTCTCACAATGGATGGAGAGACTTTCATGAATCACCTCGACTACTATCGTGAAATTGTTTTCAGAGAGACGGGAAAAAATGTTTGTATTGACCCTGCTGTAGTAGAGCCGGATAGTATTGAATGGTGCTATAACATGTACTGTAGGAAATGGTCTGATATGTTCGATGAACTCCATCGCAACGAAGAGGAACTAAACCGTCAGTTCATCGATATTTATGGTCTTCAAGATGAGTTGACTCCTGATGTACCACTCAATGAAGTCACTATTCTACAACAAGGAGAGATTTCGATTGAAAACAATGAAATCGTATGGCATCCTGATGTGATTATAAAACAACTCATTTCGTATGCTGTGGGTTGCTGGATGGGACGTTACCGCCTTGACAAGCCTGGTCTACACATTGCCCATCCTAACCCCACTGATGAGGAGGTATGCACCTACCCTTACGGTGACAGTAAACTGACCATTGATAATGATGCAATAATTCCTATCCTCCCTGCTGAATGTCCATTCGATGATAACCTCATCAAACGCATAAAGGAGTTCATCCGCATTGCTTTCGGTGCAGAGAAAATCAATCAAAACATTAACTTTGTGGAAGCGTCTTTAGGCTCTTCATTGGAAAAATATTTGCAAAAGGATTTTTGGAAAGACCATAAGAAAATGTATCAAAATAGACCTATTTATTGGTTATTCAGCTCAAAGAAGGGTGCTTTCCAGTGCTTGGTTTATATGCACCGCATGGATGCGAATACGGCTGACAAGGTGCGTTCTAACTATCTAATGAAGCACTTGGATTGGCTTCGCCAGTCTATCGCAGGATTGGAGGCCAACGCAATAGCCTTGAATACGGTCGAGCGGAACAGATTGAAGAAACTTCGGAATGACTTGGCAGAATGCGAAGAATACAATGACCGCCTGCAACTTGTTGCAGACCGTCGAATTTCTTTCGACCTTGACGATGGTGTTGTGGTCAACTATGCGAAATTTGGTGATGTTTTGTCAAAAATAAAATAAGACTACTATGTGGTTTAAGCAAGTTACCTGTGATTGCTGTTTCAAGCCATTGGCTTCAGTAGGTCGGCACAATAAGTATTTTGCCGCCAAAATCCTTGAGTTCAATAAGGTTACTCCTTTGGAATTCAGGCTAAATTATTCACACTATAATAACCCCAACGAGATGCGATTCAATTATGATACAAGTCCTTATTGCTATGGGGGATATGTTTATTGCTACAAAATGGAACGGTTGACTCCGAATAATTGGAGTACCTGGTTTTGTGGTAATAAGTGTGCTTTGGATGCTGCAAAAAAAATGAATTCGATTCTCTTTTACTTCGATGAGAATGAGTATTCTGTATCATTCATCACTCCACAAATGGTCGAGATAAACAGAGCCATCCAAGAAAGTGATTATACTCCTCTTCTCATGATGGAGTGGAAAGAACAATTTTGGTTTGAACCCAGGAGCAGTTACCAAGACTTACGCCAATATGGGTTTGATATGTCCTACCCTACATTCTCAACCAATCTCTGCAATGTCATCAAGCCTAATGCCGAGTTGTTGAGTAAATATAAAACTCTTCTACTCGATCCTTCTTTTGAAAAGGACTTCTGGGGTGCAAATAATGATAATGTGAGAAATAGTGTATTAGAGCTTATCCCCAAGTTTCTCGGTCATGTCGATGTAGATTTCGGAAGGAGGATGATGATAGAATGGTTCATAACTAATAAATTAGGTCAGTTTATAGGCTTTATCCATCTTACTTGCATGTCCCCTGCATTCCCATACAAGTGGGTCGTCGAGTTTGGGCTCGTTAATGAATATAGGCGCAAAGGTATTATGAAAACAGTATTGCATCTTATCACATCCTGGGCACAGCAAAATGGTTGTGATAAAATGTATGCAATTAGTGAAGACCATAACGTCGCTTCTCATAAGACTCTGAAAAGTCTATCATATCCTGTACAGGAGAATAGAACCTTTATGTCTGATGACAAAGCAGGCTATAGACCTATGAGAATATTCACTATTGACTTAGTCTAAAATGGCTGAAGGGATTCTAAATATGATAATTTGATTATGGTACAAGATAGAATATACAGTTACTTTCAGAGGAATCCAAAACTCCACGTCCTTTTCATCTTTGACAATATGTCATTGATTGAGTCTGAGTTGAATGATGCCACATGGCAGGAGGGCTTCCACTATGTGGTGTTCGATGGTACTTGGTTTGGTACAAAGTATGCCATAGAGACGAAGTGGAAAGATGAGAAGGTTGTCCTGCTTTTCAAACAGGAATACAAACCCGTGGACGAACAGAAACGGCTCCAATTCCCTCTGCTTGACCTGCTGGTTGCAAACATGGAGTATAAGGAGGATGATTATGCTTCATTTATCCAACAATATAACTTGCCAGAGAAATTCACTCCGTTCATTAAAAAACATATGCCGGAACTGCAGTCAAGTCGGATCAACAAGTTGATGCAGAATTACCTCACGCCGCAGGCTTTCGGAGAGGATGTCTTCTACCGTGCCGTTATTTCAGACTACTTTGGGCAAAAAAAGGTGCTGGATTGGGAAGAGATAATTATCCGCCTTATCATCCTTGGACAGGAGTCAGAGGCTAAGAAAAGATTGGACTTCTTTTATCGGATTGGAAAGAGCATAGATGTTAACAAGGCATTGCAGTCGAAACTGACCTCAATCTTCAATTGTGGGTACAATCCCAATACTGAGGTCAAAGTGCGTGAGTTAGCAGAGTCGCTCAAATACAATTCATTCACGCAGTTGTTGGAACAGTCTCCGTCTGACCTATACAAGAAATACAAGATTTCCAACAGGCTGATGCTCGAACAGATCAACCGCATTCTTGACAGGGCAACGCATGACAAAGCATTGTCGGCTTCTTTTAATCAGGCTATCGCCACGCTGGGCGACGAAATTAAAGAAGAAGAAATAATTCGCATCTATGGTATTGATGCCAATTATTTCTATGTTACTGAGGCCCTTTGCTGGCCAATCATTGCTACAGCTGTGAAAGAACGGCTACAGGTGGAACCACAAGAGGTGAGCGAGAAAATGCGTGATCTCTCGCTGAAGCTGCCTGAATCCTCTACTATCCAAGAGGTACTTTCCTTCGTTCAGAATCTAGCTTTGTATTATGACAAGATCAGGGGTCTGGGTACTCTCAAACTGAACACTCCTGAGCAGTATGTGCAGAAATATCTCAATGAGTTCTATCTTGTCGACTATTTCTATCGCCAAGCCCTGGAAGCATACCATACGGTGATGAACAACGCCAATCCCATTGAGCAGACACTGAATGAGGTGAAGCGACAGTTGGATCAGGATTATGCCACCGTGACGAACATCTTCAATCTCGAATGGTTGACGTGCGTGAAGGAGAAAGGAACATTTTTCGATGGACTTAGCATCAAGCACCAACAGGATTTTTTCAAAGACAACATAGATTTGTCAATTAAGCAGGTGGTCATCATTAGTGATGCTATGCGTTTTGAGGTCGCTAAGGAACTGATGCAGGAGCTTTCCAAAGAGAAGCATATTGCTAATCTTACTCCGTGCCTGGCAATGCTGCCGACCGAGACGAAATTCTGCAAGCAATCCATCCTTCCTCATCATAATCTTGCAATGCAAGGAGTGGAGATGGCGACAGATGGGGTAGTGCTGAACTCGCTCGACTTGCGAACTGCACATTTGAGGAAATACCGCGAAGATGGTGTTTGCTTGTCTTATAAAGACGTGATGGATGGTGATGTCCTTTCTAAGCGTGACCTGTTCAAGAAATCTTTAGTGTATATCTACCATGACACCATTGACGAGGCTTCTCATAACCAGAACCCGTTTGATGTTATTAGTGCCTGCCGCCGAGCTATCTCTCAATTGACAGCACTGATACGGCGTATCCATGCGACATGGAATGTGAACAATGTGTTGCTCACATCCGATCATGGCTTCATTTACAATGACATCAAATTTGAGGATAAGGATAAACATTCCATCAAAGAGGACACGCTGGAGAAGAAAACAAGGTATTATTTGACCTACTCAGAAGCTCCTGTCGAAGGCATCGTGAAGTTCCCGTTGGAGAAGGTTTCCGGTATAACCTCAGCTTCACCTATTTTCGTAGCTGTGCCTGAAGGTACCAACCGTCTGGCGGCTGCGGGTGGATACAACTTTGCTCATGGCGGCGCTACACTGCAGGAACTTATTGTACCAGTCATCCATTCTGTACTTAAACGTCAAGACAAGACGGATAAGGTGAATGTGGTGTTGCTTTCCAATAAGTTGAACATGGTTTCTTCGCGTGTGAAGTTGACCCTTATCCAGTCTGAAGCTGTTTCCATGACACTCATCGAACGTAAGGTTGTATGTTGTGTGTTTGACGGGAACACTCCTGTCACTGATGAGGTGGCAGTAACACTGAATAGCCCAGATGCCGAGAATCCGGCAAACCGTATGTTCAATGTCACACTGAATCTCAAGAACGCCACTTCCTCCTCTCTCTTGCAGCTGAGAGTGTGGGATGTCGACGCTCCACTCAATCCGCTTATTAAGGAAACGGTGAAAAACAACACCTTTATTGAACAAGATTTCTAATTAAACAGAACTGTTAGTCTATGACACTTCAAGAAAAGATATTGGATGCCTTCTTGGGCAAAGTGGTTAGAAAAGATTTGGCTTTCCTTGTCAAAGGAGGCCTTCCAGTACCTACTTATGTGTTGGAGTACTTGCTGGGACAATACTGTGCCAGCGATGACGAAGAGGACATCGAGATGGGACTGGAAAAAGTGAAGGAGGTTATTCGTAACAATTATGTACATCGGGCCGAGTCTGAAATTGTCAAGGGCAAGATAAAAGAGCAGGGCCGTCATCGTATCATTGACAAGGTGTCTGTCACGTTGAATGACAAAGCTGATGAATACCATGCGCAATTTGCAAACCTTGGACTTTCTTCTATCCCTATTGGTGCTGAATATGTGAAAGCCAATCCAAAACTGCTCTCTGGCAACGGGGTGTGGTGCATCATAACTATCGGACACATTCCAGGAGAGGATGTTAAGGTGAGATGGGAAATACAAACTTTGAAGCCGGTACAAATTGCCAAAATAGACTTGCAGCACTATATCGACCAAAGGAAGAACTTCACCACCGAAGAATGGCTTGACTTCATGATACACACTGTGGGCCTTAACCCTGAGAACATGAACCGACGGGAGAAATTCATCACATTGGCTCGTCTGTTGCCACATGTCGAGAACAACTTCAACTTCGTGGAATTGGGTCCCAAAGGAACAGGTAAGAGCCATGTATTCCAGGAATTGTCTCCCTATGGAGTGTTGGTAAGCGGTGGCGACGTGACATCGGCTCGTTTATTTGTCCGCATGAGTGGCAAAAAAGAAGAGCTTGGTCTAGTCGGTTACTGGGACGTTGTGGCATGGGATGAGTTCGAGCAGCAGAAAGGCCGCTCAGTGGATGCTGTTCTGATTGACACTATGCAGAACTACCTTGCCAATAAATCGTTTAACAGAGGCAAGGGAACACATGAGGCGAGTGCATCAATGGCTTTTGTAGGCAACACAAAACATACCGTTCCTTATATGCTCAAGCACTCTCATCTCTTCGAGAGTATCCCAAATTCTTTCATCAAAGGCGCTTTCCTTGACCGTATCCATCTCTACAACCCAGGTTGGGAAATCAAGATGCTCAAGAAAGATAGTTTCTCCAAAGGATATGGTTTGATCACAGACTATATCGCCGCCGTACTCCATGAATTACGGAATGATGACAGGACTGCTATATTGAAAGAATATGCCAAGTTCGATGGCTCGTTGTCTGAACGTGACCACCTTGCTATACGTAAGACTTTCTCGGGGATGATGAAACTGATTTATCCTGATGGCAAAATGACTGATCAGGAAGCATACGAACTGGTGGACTTCGCTGCAGAAAGCCGCAAGCGAGTTAAAGACCAATTGTATGTCATTGACGAGACTTTTAGGGCTGAACCTGCCAAATTTGAATATCTGTGTGTGAAAACAGGAGATAAAAAAATCGTCAAAACCTTGGAGCAGATAGAGAATGACTTTATTCCTGTACATGAACGTGGTCAGGAAACAGAACCAGAGATACCTACCATGCCAACTGAGGAAACAGAATCAGAGAAACCATCTACTCCAACTGCTGAGAAATCTAAGAAAAGACTGGCTTCGAAATATGTGGAAATACGTGCCAATCAAAAGAATGTCTCTTATGCAAAACTTTTTGGGGATTACTTTGAGACAGCTACACATATTGTCATCACCGATCCGTATATCCGTATGCACTTCCAAATTGATAATCTTGTGGAACTTATGCAGACTATCCGTGATTGTTGTCAAGCGGAGGAGATTTCCATTGAACTACACACGCAGAACGATGATGAAAACATTCCTGAAATGATAGACACCTTCGACGACCTAGCTGCAGAACTGGAAAACTATGGTGTGGAATTTACCTACTTCTTTGATGCAGACCATGATCGTTTCATACAACTCGATAATGGATGGAAAATAGTTCTCTCTCGTGGTCTAGATATTTTCGACAAGTACTCACGCTTTTCTCTCAGCAATACAAGGCAGGAAAACCGTCGTTGCCGTGAGTTCTCCGTGACTTATATTCAGGAATAAAACAAACTTCTGCATGGCCTGAAAGAATATAGGCTTCCTAGCCAGCTCCATATAATACCTCTTAATTCTCTCAAAAATCAGTTAATTATAACACATTACTAATAGAAATAACATCACAATGGATAAACCTATAAAAGACTTATTGCATGAAATGAATTTAACATTGCCTAAATTCAACCTACTTGGTAATGGTGATGGATATGTTTGTAAATTTTGCATATTTATAAATAGGAACATCAATTACGCCTTAAGGTTAAGAATTGACGTGTTAAAACTGATAAGAGGAATGCGTAAATATGTGTATTAACTAAGTAACCATGTCAATAATACTTTTCAAGTTTTCTCTGATATTTGTAATTCTAAAAAATGAAGGCATTATTTGAGCACATCCAATCTAGTCTTATACAAATACTAGATAATGCAACGGTATCTATTGAAATTGCTGTTGCATGGTTCACTAATGCTGCATTGATGGAATGTATACTCTTAAAACTCTCTCAAGGAGTCAAAGTGACACTAATTCTTAACAATGATTCAATTAATAATAATAATCAAAATTGCAGATATTTAGAACGCCTTTTGTCTAATGGTTGTATTATCCATTGGATTGATTACCCAGAACTGATGCATCAAAAATTTTGTATTGTTGATAATACAATTGTAGCCAATGGTTCGTATAATTGGACTTTTTATGCGGAGAATCATAATCGGGAAAATTTAGTTATTATAGATGATGTTTCTGTTGTTGAAGCATTTCATGATGAATTTACAAAAATGTGTTCCATTTATCCCTTGTCAGAAGAAATACCTCGGCCTGGTGGTAGTGCTTTTACTAAAGCAGTGATGGATAATGTTTGGCAGAGGGACCTACATTTCTCTTCCTTTTATTATAATGATATCCCTAGGTATACAATAAAGACTGAATGGAAGAGTTCATCAATTTTACGGGTTTTTGCAAAATCAAAAAAGAATTTTTCACTGATAATTAAGTGGACTCAAGACGATACAGAAATTGTTATCAATGCAAATATTCAAAATAATGAATATGTTTGTGATTATGACGAAAGCTTCGGGTTTGGTTATGCTAATAAAACTGGTAAAGAATATTTCAAACTATTTGTTATGCATAATGAAGATAGTGTTTCTTTTAAAATCTGTGATGATGAAAACAACATTTACCAATGTGTAAATAACGCTATTCCTTCAAGTAATGAGGCTATTCTTTTATATACTAGTTATAGTATAAAATCTATGAACAATGAACATATTAAATATCATTTCGATAAGTTTAAGGTTCCCGTCAAAATCAAAGTCTGTTCGGATAATGATGCCTTGGATTGTGCAATAGAATCTATGTTAGGAATACCCGAAGCCATAGACGTTTACAGTGATTATTGTTCAATTGAAATAAGACATAGTTGTGTTCCTGATAGAAAATGTTACTATTTGGTTTTGAGACCTAATGCAGATGTATCTTGTAATGTTATTATTGAATATCTCCGAAAAAAGGAGGTCTTACAATTGAAACTATGTGGAAATATGACTTATTATGTGGGACATTTCTGTAACACATCAGCCAGATATGATACCAAAAAATTGTATTATCAACCAGGAATTAATAGATGAAAAATATGACATATATAGATTCTTTACTCGAGAAGCGTAATATTACTGTTGCTACACCATTCTGGAAACTTCATATTAATGAAAGTGAATTAGAAGAGTTACTGAAATTCATCCGGATGTCTGTAGGAGGATTACATTTAGATGATGCCAACTCTTCTAAACGTAGAGAATTATACAAACAGTTCGATAGAGAAGCGTGTCTTATGTATGCATTATGGTGGAGCCACAAATATGATGGAGGCAAACAAAGTTGGGATGAGCCTTTGGAAGATTTTAATATAGAATCTAAATATTATAATTATATTAAAGAGGCTGTTTTGAATGAGCTTAAAAACAACAAAAGATTACCAATAACGATATTTCGAAGTAAGGCTAATTTTCATATGTACCTTCAAAGCATATTGGCTCAAGGAGGGCTGCCAATGCAATTAATGAATGGAGATAACATTTCATCCTTCGAAAACTTTTTATATAACCTTATTTCAGTATATGAAAACATGGATATGCGTGACTGGACTAACATTTCCATAGCTCAAACACTTGCTGAAAAATATTTGAATAATGGAACTCTTAAAGAAAGTGATGCCGTATTGGAATTTGCCATTGAAATAGTTAAGGCATATTTTAATGATGATGATAATGTTTTTAGCGACTATGAAGAAATCAGAACAATCATTTCACGTATTCGAAAAAAACGCGGCATTGTCAAAAAGCAAGAAAGGAAATATTTTAGAGTTAATTGGGAATTTGAGATTATAAAGGATTCAATAGAATTATTTTATACAATTGCAGTTCCTTATGAAATACAATTGGAAGAACATGCAATGAAGCATCTAGATGGAAGTGACGTAAGTACTGTTAGTTATTATGTGGCAAATAGATTAGTAGGAACATATCATCGTCAGGGCACAAAATATATTCTGATGCCAGGTACATCATCCAGCCAAAAGGTCAAGGTAGATGCGAGTATGAGATATTTATCTTTGATAAGAAAGATAAAAAATGAATTATTCGAGGAACGGTCATTAATAAATAGTGCTCCCCCATATATGGATGAGCCAATCATTCTGCAATTTAAAAATGGGAATTGGATTCCTAAACAAATTAAGAACAACGACACTTTTGCTTGTATTGCGCCAAAAAACTGGAAGTGTGACCAAGTGTGCATAAAGGGCGAGTACAAATACAACGGACTTGTCTATAATTGGTTTGATATTGATTGGAATCAATTAAATGAAAATCGTTTGGTCTTTAAAAATGAGGAAAGTGGTGAAAGTGTATGCCTTGATAATATAATTTCATCCTATAATGTGTCTTTTGCACCAAGAATGCAAGAATGGATAGAAGAATCCTCGAAATCAATAGTTGTCAATAATGACGATATAAGGAAGTGTATGATATGCTTTATTGACGAAACGAAATGTAGTCACCAATCTTTTAAATTCTTTTATAGGACAGAAAGAGACATTGAATTTGTTAAATATACAGGTGGTATGTTGCCTAGTGGGCATATTACGTT
>Ga0247611_10009667_pt1 | contig 11528 bp, 9 predicted proteins | sample 177DNAGHGhighgp2_FD_192422 | JGI IMG/M metagenome (GOLD analysis project Ga0247611, IMG submission 192422) | Sheep rumen microbial communities from Palmerston North, Manawatu-Wanganui, New Zealand - 1770 DNA GHGhigh gp2 | ecosystem: Host-associated > Mammals > Digestive system > Stomach > Rumen ... | reverse complement strand
GAACTACCGCACGCTCACCCATATCACGATGTATCTCGACGATGTCCCGGGATCGAGCGCACAGGCGGCGCATTTCCTTGCGGAGAAGGAGATCAACATCCTCAACTCCGTATCGCTCAACGGCATATCCGATACCGTCATCGTATGGAAGCTGATGGCGGACATGAACTTCGCAGGAGAGGGGGAACTTCTTCTCGAACAGTTCAAATCCCTCAAATCGGCCAACGACCCGTCCGTCTCGAAGATCAAGAGGATTGAGTTCAAACCGGCTGACATCGGAAGATTGTTCAAGGGAAAGGTAGAGGAGACCGGAAAGGAAGAGATAAGGCGCGGATACCCCACGACGATCAAGAACGGATGCTTCGAGATCGGAGAGGTATATGGGGACCTGTTGCCGAACCTCGACGGTAAGAACGTCCTCATCACGATGGACGCGGATTCCTGGGTATGTTCGATCACATTGTTCAAGGAGCAGACAAGGCTCGTCAGGGTCGGACTCGAGATCCCTGACTGCCCCGGAAGCATAACCGAAACGCTTGGGGTCATCGCCGATTGGAACGTCAATCTCATCTCGGTGTTCAGCAAGGTCAAGATCTGCTATGAGACCATGAGCCTCGAACTGGTCATGGACATCTGCCAAAGCAACAAGACCGCGTCCGAGATCAGGGAACTCCTGCCCCAGGAACTGTCAAAGCTCAACGGCATATTCACACTCAAAGAGTTCGTGGAACTCATGTGAGATAGCATGCGCCTACCGAAGACATCCGTCACATATCCCTCGGAGATCGAGGAACTGTGGATAGGCAAGGGGGACTACGTGGTCGGAGGTGCAAGGAGCCCTCCCTTCCTTGACCTGGACAATGCCAGGCGCCGTAGGCCCGTGATATTCGGAGAGGTGTTCGATACACTGGAAGGATATCCCGACTTGGCCGCATCGATGTTCTCCGGACGTCAGACCGACCCCGAGGAGTGGGCGGTCATGTGGAAGGAACTCGGAGCGGACGGGATCTGTCTCAGACTGACCGATGAGAGCACCGTTGAATTGGTGAGGAACGTCACATCAAGGACGAGACTTCCGGTGATGGTGTCCGGAGATTCCCAACTCCTCCGGGAGGCCGCGACGGAGATCAAGGATTCCATACTCATCATCGGCTGCGCTGACAAGGATCAGAGCCTGGAATTATCAAACTGTTCGGGCGAGCATATCATAGTGGCCAAATGCGACGGCACATCTCCTCAGGAACTATGCAAAGAGATGAGCGCCAGAGGAGCGAAGAAGATCATAGTGGATCTCGGAAAGGGGCTGATGAGTCCCGTCCTCAGGGACCTTAAGAGCAGAATAGAATCCTACAGGCTTGACGGCCTCAACGGGGTCGCCGATTCCAATCACATAATCATCTGCGATGTCACTCCCTCATGGGACGCGCACGGTGATGATGTCACGGCAAGGAGGGCATCGATGCACGAGGCCACCGTGGCCTTGGCTGTGATGCTGTCCGGAGCGGACATCATAGTGATGAAAGGACCTGGGGCCGCGGATATGGCCCGCGTATTCGGGGAGGAGTTGGCGGACCTATGATAGCACTCACGATATCCGACCTCATGGATGCCAATGCGGCATGCAAGAGGATAGCCGAGCTGACAAGAAGGAATATGACATCCGGTGCACCCGATGCGATATGCATCCGCAACGACAGTTTCTCTGAGGATCAGTTCTCATCGCTGGCACAGCTCGTCGGAGAACTCTGGGAGGGCCATGTGATCATAGAATCGGACTATCCCACGAACGTCTCAAAAGCTCTGCTCCATCTGATGGACAGGAAGCCGCTCATAGTGGGCGCCAACAGGAACAACCTGGAGCAGTTCTCTACGATCTCGAAGCTGTTCGGATGCCCCATGTGCATCAGCTGTGAGGACATGGAGGAGCTGTTCGACCTGGTACAGCAGGCGAATAATTTCGGTGCTACGGACATCGTTCTGGATCCGATGATGCGGAACATGAAACAATGCCTGGAATCATGCACCGACCTCAAGAGACTCTCAAAGAAACTGCCTGAAGCCGATCATCCCGTAGCAGTGAGGACCTGGTCCGGGGAATATGCGATGACCATGGCGATGGTCTCTCTCCTTGTTGGAGATGCGATCGTCATAGCCGACGACCTTGATGCGGACAGCTGCGAGACCATCGGCGAACTCGTGAAATCCATAGGGTGATCCCATTCCTATAACCTCGTTCTCAAGGATAGACACGGTCACCGTTCCTGACAAGTTCATGTCGGTCATACGCATCTCGGATGGACAGGGGATTGACATCGATGACATTCGGACCAAACTGGAAGCCGACAAGGATTCGTTGGATTACCTGGGAGTGACATCGGACGCGGACCCGCTGGACCACCCCGACCTGTACAAGATGATAAAAAGTGTCAGACCCAGAGGGATGAAGGTTCTGATCATAACGGACTGCCGGGATGCATCGGCATTCGATGACCTGATCGGTGCCGGATACGCTCACGCCGCCGACATCCTGATCGGAAAGGTGCTGACGGATTCCCAGAGAAGATGCATCTCCATCCTTAAGGACAATAAATGCAGGTTCGCGGTCACCGTCAACGTGAAGGATCACGATGAGGATTCCCTCAGAGCGGTAGCTGACGGATGCGACGGCTGCTCCATGTTCATACTGAAGCAGGACAAGGTGAAACCTCTCAGCAGGAGCGAGATGTCCCCTCTGGTAGCAGCGGCGAAGAGCTGCACCTGGAATGTGAAGACCATCACTTGACGAACTTCTCCAGGACCGCTCCGAATGCGGGCCTCAGCTAACGGCTGCTCTCGTTGATGAACATCTGCGGAACATCGACCTCGTTCTTGAAGCGGTCGATGAGCTTGGAATCCTTTGAGAATATACCTGCGGAGAGACCGCACTCGCAATTCTCCAGCTCTGTGAAGATGTCCTCGACGGAATCCACCACGGTGATGTTCAGGATGGGCAGTCCGGAATCCATGTAGTTGAGCTCGTCCTCGGGATCCAGTCCGCACACGGCTATCGGCGAAACATAGTTCTCGGGAAGTTCCTTGGAGACGGGCATCGCCTTCGCCACGGTGAACGGCATCAGCTGAAGTGCCATGTCCTTGAACTTCTGCGCATCCTTGTCGCATATGAGCGGGCCCGAGAACGCGATATCGTTCACCGGATCGTCGATCTTCAGATCCTTCATGTACTCCGTGAGGAGGTCGGTGAACTTGGCCTGGTCCTCGCGCGTGATGATCACCTTCGAACAGGAGAAAAGGCCCTGTCCGCTGTAATCGAACGCTGATTCCATGATCTTTCTCACGGTGCCCTTCATATCCGAAGGCCTGTAGACCACGACGGGGTTCATGCCCTTGAGCTCGTTGATGAAATGCATCTCATCGTCTATCTGGAGGAACATCATGTCCTCCATCCTGTCACCGGATCCGGATGCCACTATACCGGCCAGACGCATGTCGTTGGCCAGTTCCTGGGTGGAATCGTCCTTCCTGTCCACTACGAGGTTGAGGACTCCGGCAGGCAGGTTGTACTTCTCCATCAGTCCGTAGAACAGGTGGATCGGCATGGAAGTGTATTTGCATGGGTTCATGACGACGGTGTTACCTGCTACCATCGCTGCGACAGCATACGCCACAGGCGAAGCGAAAGGCGAGTTGTGAGCTGTGATTATGGCCCATACTCCCTGTGCCCTCCTCCTTCCGAGGGTCTTGGCCTCATTGATGATCCTCTCGATAGCATCCGCGGCAGCATCGACCTCTGCCAATGCATCCTCGCGGACCATTCCGCTACCAACGGTTATCGCCGCGGCATAATGAAGTCTCCTGGCCCTGAGGGCTCCGGGCAGTGCCTGGAAGAATGAGATCCTCTCGTCCATGAGCCTGACGCTCCAGGTATCGAAGGCCTTCAGAGCTGCAGTGACCGCCTCCTCCATCGTTCCCTCATCCGGCTCCTGGAAGATTCCGTACTCGATCGTCGGATCGATAGGGCTTGCGATCTTGAACTCGTGGCCCGAAGCGACCTTGAGTCCCCCGAAGTAATTGGGGTAGTCTTTCTTCTCGGAGCTGAGAACGATCATGATCTCATTCTCATACTGCCTTCCTTCTTCGGTTGTCTGGAAATCGGGAACGTCTGCCATGATGGACCTACAAGACCCTCCCTAGGATAAAAGACATGCTGGTATCTGATTCGGATCGACCGGTTCCAACGGTGTAGGAAACTATGTCCATCATCGATACTTGTCCGCGAGTATCGTGATCCTATCCAGTATGGATATAGTTTCCTGGTCAGGCAACTATATCCACTTGGAAATATGGTCCAAAACAGGTCGCAAATGGAATGATCTGAGAATCTGGCTGTGCTGTATTGATGATAGATCAAAAGATGGTGGACCCGGCCGGAATTGAACCGGCGACCTTCGCCTTGTAAGGGCGACGTCATAACCCCTAGACCACGAGTCCGTTATGTCTCGTGATTAGATGGCCATATATAAAAATTGATGATTTTGGAGAAGGCGCGAGCGTGAAATGGTAAGGAAAGGAGGAATAAACCCGCCCGCGCCTTTTACATCGCATTTCAGGAATGGAGTTCTGATGGATGGATGTATAATCCTAGTAAACCCTATTACATATTTAAAAGATACCTATAAAATAATTTCAAATTGTACTTTTAAGAGCATTTTCAATTCAAATAGATGGATGACATAGGTTTTCAACCCTGAAAAAAAATGGGCACGAATAGCCGTATTGCATCCAAGAATAACTCCGTTCTTTCCAACAGGAGTATCTGGATGGATGCTACATCCATAAAGCGGATCCCGGTTGTGACATCTCTTCCTCTCTAAAAGATGATGTTCGACTTCAGAACCTCGGTCCGTCCCAAACGTTCTCCATATCCCTGACGAAACCTGCGGCGAACAGCGGATAATGTTCGATCCCGTCATCAGATACATGTATGTCGGACCTCTCTAACTTGATCCTTCTCCCGACCTTGAAAATCTTACCGACCTTGTCTATCGAGGGGGCATCCCTGGTCTTCCCCGATTTGACCTCTATGGCCGCGATATCCCCGCCCAGCTCGATTATCATGTCGATCTCCATCATACTGGCCCCGCTGTTCTTACGATAATACCAAGTCCTGAATCCCGATTTCATCAGACACTCGGCTACCACATTCTCCATTATGGCCCCGCTGTTGAGTTCCAGGTTTCCAGAATACAGATCCTGTTTGGTCTGCCTCCCGTACATCTCCATGAGCATGCCGGTGTCCGACAGATACACCTTGAACTGATCCCTCACCTCGTGTCCCTTCAGGGGCCTCTCTATCGATGTCAAAGAGCGCACCATGTTGCCGTATCCTGCACCCTCTATCCACAGAAGATTACCCTTATACTTGGCCGCGGAATTGCGTCCTTTCCCACCATCGATCCTGGAGAACATGAACTTCTTGTTGGATCCTGAAAGCTGTGCAGGCATACTCTCGAAACAATCCAGGACTTTCACGCGGTCGATACCTTTGTTGTAACGGTTTATGTCCTTGTGGCAGGATTCTATCAGATCCGCCTGTATCCTTCCTACCAAGGCATAATCCTTCGTATCCACGAAGGTCTGCACGGATTCGGGCATACCTCCGACGAGCATGAAATCCCTGAACAGTCTGTCGAACACCTCCATAAATGCAGGACCCAGGGGCTTCCTGTCCCTGATACAGCCGCGTAATCTGGATATCTCATCGTCGTTGATGCCGTTGGCCCAGCAGAACTCCTCGAAATCCAGAGCGTACATGGTCATGTGCTCCACGTAACCGGACGGTTCCAAAGGCTCCATGTCGCCATCGGCCTTCCATGACCCATTGTCCCCCTTGTCCCCGGGTATGTCGACTCCAAGCATGGAACCTGATGCGATGACATCGTATCTCCCGTCCAATGTCAGGGATTTCAGCGCTTCCTTGGCACGCGGGAACTCCTGGATCTCATCTATGAATATCAGCGTGGACCCCGGTTGGATATCCACCTCGGGACTGAACAGCCTCATGGCAGATATCAGTGTGTCCGCATCCAGATCGCCCTCGAAGATATGCCTGCAGGACTTGTCCGTACTGAGGTTGTACTCAACGTAATTGTCATAGTTGTTCCTGGCGAAATCCAATACGGAATATGTCTTCCCGACCTGTCTCTGACCTTTCAGCAGGAGGCACTTATGGGGACGGTTCTTCCATTCCGACAGGGAGTCCAAGATCTTCCTTCTTAGCATCGGATGATGCATCTTTTAAAGACTATAAATATTTATTAGCTAATTTTTCGTTATCTACTACGAAATATTAGCTAATTTTTCGTTATTTTATACGAAAAATCAGTAACTAGACCAAGCAGATACAGCGATGCCGGGACAATTGTCATGTGATACGAAAATCAAGAGATGGTGGACCCGGCCGGATTTGAACCGGCGACCTCCGCCGTGTGAAGGCGACGTCATAACCCCTAGACCACGAGTCCTTGATTCCTCCTAATGGACATTTGATATAAAAATGGCTGGGCCGACGGTCTTAGGAGCTGAAGAATACCACCGAAAGCAATTCACTTTTATTGACGAATGCATACCGAGGCGTATTAAACCCCGGAAGCACCAATACCTGGATATCGGCATCACGCTGCTTTTCGCAGGCACGTGCATCCAATCGGCCCTGAGAGGGAGCAATGCTCTTGATTTCCTCAGCACCCTGTCCATGTACACGATTATGTCCAGCATCTTCATCGGATTGCTCGTGACCGCATACGTACGTCAGAAAAAGGATCAGATATTCGACCCTCTGAGTTCCGAATTGGATGAGGAATGAGACGGTCGCTCAAACCTTCTTGATCGTCTCAAAAGTGGTGAAATCGGGCGGCCTCAGCAGAGCGTACACCGAAGTCATACCGTCATAGAATCCCACTGGTATCATCAGGAACATCATCGGCACACATTAGTTCATAAAACTTGATAAAATAATCTGAACCATAAGACGATGGTCAGCCTAATATCGAAGGGCCAAAACCCAGAGTATCTTCCAAGAATCGTTATATATCGGGGCACCCACTGGTTTCTTAGACCTATCCTCCCCAGGAGAATAGAGAAAGAGGTGATTCATTTGATTGCTATGAAAAAAACAGGAAGAACACTATTATTGTTCATTGCAGTAGCTGTTTTGGCTGCGATCATTGCTGTTGCGTCCATTCCTGTCGATGAATCAGAAGCCGGTAGGCGCGCCCCTGGAAAGGAATGGAACATAGACTTCCGTGTGGATGGTAACACAGTGTACATCGGGGAGAACGTCAACGGCCTACTTGATTCGGGTGGCGCCATGGCGCCATGGTTCTTTATGCCAGATGAAGTAGATACTGTAGTGGTCGGTACTGGCGTGACCGAACTCGGTGACGCGCTCGCTAATTGTTTCTTCGCTAAAACGATAATTCTGCCGGAATCCCTTTCAAAGATATCCGAATGGAGTTTCAGCGGCTGTACCGAGCTTCAAATGATTGACCTGCCTTCGACATTGACGGAAATACCGAGTAATGCCTTTTTCAACTGTCAATCTCTGACGGGTATGCAGATACCAACATCCGTGACATCCATAGGCAAGGATGCTTTCCGCGGATGCGTCGAATTGATGTATGTCAATTTCTCGGAACTGACAAGTCTTTCCAGTATCGGGGACGGCGCATTCTATGCTTGCTATCAATTACAGAACATAAAGATCCCGGCCTCGGTGAAGACTATCGGGGAACGTGCATTCTTCGGATGCAATTCGGTCAAAGAGATACATATCCTCGGAGATTCATGGAATATCGAAAGTATAGGGAACGGGGCCTTTGGTCTGGGACATGTAGATGCGAAGGACGTACACAGCTTCGTGGTATCCGAATCGAATTTCGCAAACGGCAAACTCGATGATGCATCCAACTGGCTCACTCAGTTGGAATATGTGAGCGAGATACCTGTGTTTGGACCTGACCAAGAGGTCAATGTTTCTTGGTATGATGCCAAAGGGGAACTGATGTACACTGAAAGAAATGTCATATACAGTCAGATCACCTTTGATGGGATCAATCATAAGCTTCCGGAACTCGATGAAAGGACCTTCTGCGGATGGTATATTGAATGCGATCTGCGTAAGAATTTGGTCACTATGACCCCTCTGTTCACGAAAGGGGAACTGATAGGTATCGGTGGCAACGATGGTCTTGGTGGATCGGATGGCGAGACCCCGGTACAGTTGTATTGTGTTATCGGGATCCTGACCGCCGTGTTCGTCGGATCGCTCGTGATGAACAGATACCGCTGAAACATCATCTCGAGGGTCATTTGGTCATGCGGGTACAACCGCATGACCATCCCCCGGTCTTGATCAGTTGTTCATATAGACAAAGTGGTACGAACCGTGTTTAGATCCCGGATCTCCCGGTAACAAACCCTCCTGGGGATTATGCAAGGATCCGCTGACAGGTTCTTAATCTTCGATCGTCGAAGAACAGGGTTTTAGGACTTGAGCGGAATAACCTTTATTATCCATCCCTTTCATCAAGTGCTTAGTTGCGATAGTGGTCCAACGGCTATGATCGGTGCTTCCCAAGCACCTGACCCGGGTTCGACTCCCGGCTATCGCACTCATCTAGTTTTTTAAGAGGAAAATCATACACCCGAACCATGACAGTCCTGGAGATAGATGGTTCAAGAGGCGAGGGCGGAGGACAGATGGTCCGCACATCCGTAGCCATGGCTACCGTCACCGGGATCACCACGCACCTCACCCGTATAAGGGAGAACAGACCCACCAACGGATTATCCAAACAGCACTGTGCGGCGGTCGATGCCGTAGCGCAGATGGCAGGTTCCACTGTCGAGGGCAACACGATAGGTTCGAGGGAGCTCCTCTTCACGCCCGGCAGCGATCAGAAATACGATATCGAGATGAACATCGGTACCGCTGGAAGCCTCAGTCTGGTACTTCAGGCCATGATGCTCGCAGCGAGAAATCACAGGAAGAGGTTGACCGTGGACATCAGCGGAGGTACCAACGTCATGTGGGCCCCTCCGATAGACTCGTATCAGACGCTTCTGTTCCCCCTCATGAGAAAGATGGGCATAGAGGCTAACGTGAAGATCATCGACCGCGGATTCTACCCCCAGGGCGGAGGACGCGTCATCATGACGCTTGATCCCATTGGGACCATCAAGCCTCTGGACATAGAGGAATTGGGAGAACTGAAGAGCATCAAAGGAATATGCTTCAGCCAGCGCCTGCCCGAATGGATCAACAAGGACATGATCGCCAGCTGCCAAAAGACCCTGGAACCCTACGCGGATGTCGAGTTCGATATCCAGAAGACCGACGGGGACTCCCGCGGAGCAGGTATCGTCCTGACAGCGGAGTTCGAGAATGGTCTGCTCGGAAGCAATGCACTGACATCACGCGGACACACAGCCGACAAGGCTGGAGAGGATGCGGCCAACGACCTCATAAGAGAGATGACCACCGGAGCGACAATGGATGTACATACGGCGGATCAGGTCCTCCCATACATGGCCATGTCCCAAGGAAAAAGCGGATTCAGCGTATCGAGGATCAGCAAACATCTGCTGAGCCAAATGGATACTTTGGAATCCTTCCTCGACGTGAAATTCGGTGTCGAGAGGAAGGACAATATTTACAGGTTCACCGTCACCCCGGGTGAGAACAATGAGGCCGTTCATCCACGTTAACTGCGCTATGTCCGCCGACGGAAAGCTGGCCGGCGAGGACCGCACGCAGGTACGCATATCATCGGACGAGGACAAGACCCGCGTGAAGGGTATGAGGAAGCAGTTCGATTCTATCATGGTCGGGGTCGGCACCGTTCTTGCCGACGATCCGCATCTCACCCTCAAGGACAGGGGATATGATACTAACCCTATCCGTATCGTAATTGACCCTCACGGCAGGACACCTCAGGACGCGCAGGTACTCAATGACCGCGCACCGACGGTTATGATCACTCTGGAGACCTGCGACGTGACATGGGACTGTGACAAGATCATTCGTGCTGGCACAGATACGATCGACCTGGACAGGGCCATGCAGGAACTGGCCGAGATGGGCATAGAGAACATCCTTGTCGAAGGCGGCGGAGTTACCATATCGCACCTGTTCAGGAATAAGATGGTCGACCGCTACACAGTGTTCGTAGGCGGACTGATCATAGGCGGAAAGGATGCCCCCACACCGTGCGACGGCAACGGATGGGTGGCCGAGAACGGCATCAGACTCAGGATCGAGGATTGCCAGATACTCGGTAACGGTGCCTTACTGACATTCCTGCCTGTCTACGAGTAAGGGCATCTTCGCGGTCGCTTTGGGCTCGAGGACAAATCTCACATAGTTGTAATCGGATCCGAAGACCTCGCTGCTGGCGAGATCGTACGCCTTCCCGGTGGCATCCTCCATTATCCTCGAGAAGAATCCTCCGCAGTATTGGATGAGGATCCTTGCGGCCCCCTCGGTGAGCGGAACGCTGTCCTTGACGATTATCGTCAGTGGCTTCGAGGAAAATATGCTGACCTCGCCCAATCCCATCTCCTTGAAGTAATTGCGGGCATTGTCGATGGTGTCCTCCAGGGTCGGACCGTTCAACGATCCGGACATGCTGGCACCATGGATGAACCCCATAATCTTGGCCATGGGGTCCACGTTGAGCCCTATGCCGTCGAATCCCAGGAATATGAATCTCGGAAGGCTCTTGAGCATCTTCTCCGGATCCTGTGCGACCTTGGCGAGTATGTTGAAGGCTACCTCCCTCGATTCGTCGGACGAGGGGACGGATTTCCCGAACGGCAGCGATGTGAGCGTGTAGTACTTCTTACGGCTGTCCTGGAGATCGTCGTGGACACAGATGAGCTTGTCCTCGACCATAGAATCCAGATGAACCGACACGGTCGACTGGGCCTTCGAGACGCTCTTCGCGATCTCGGTGAGTGACATGTCCTTCTCCTGAAGATTATGGAGTATCTTCAGCTTCACGTCGTTGGACACCTGCACGGTCCCGTTGGGAGTGATATATAACTCAAAGTAACCAGAGTTCTCCTCTGCCATGCGGCTCCGTATGCGGTTCGTATATTAAAGTTTCGCTATCTCTCTTCAAAATATTTGTATATCCATGCTAAGATAGACCGCTAGGTGCAAAATGAGAGCCACAGTCAACGGAAAAGAATGCGATATCAGGGCAGTCTGGTTCGAGAACGGCAAGGTACGTATGATCGACCAGAGGGAACTCCCTGCGCAGATTGTACTGGTCGACTTCGACGATTATCTCGATATCGCCGAGGCCATCCGCAACATGACCACACGCGGTGCTCCATCCATCGGAGCAACTGCAGCATATGCGATGTGCATGGCCGCACTGAAAGGATGCGACATAGACAAGGCCGCAAAGGACGTCAAAGCGGCCAGACCCACGGCCAACGACCTCTTCTACGCCGTCGATTACATG
>Ga0247611_10009666_pt1 | contig 11528 bp, 14 predicted proteins | sample 177DNAGHGhighgp2_FD_192422 | JGI IMG/M metagenome (GOLD analysis project Ga0247611, IMG submission 192422) | Sheep rumen microbial communities from Palmerston North, Manawatu-Wanganui, New Zealand - 1770 DNA GHGhigh gp2 | ecosystem: Host-associated > Mammals > Digestive system > Stomach > Rumen... | reverse complement strand
TCAAAAGAGGTATTTTACTCCGCTTCTTTCCATGCAAATGAATGGATTTGTTCCCCTCTTGTCATGAAATTCTTAGCAGATTATTGTTACTGCTTCACAAATAATTTGCCAATTTATGGTGTTAATGCAAGAAATATTTACAATTACTGCACGATTTACATTATGCCAATGATTAATCCTGATGGCGTTGATTTAGTCACAGGAGAAATTAGCCCCAATTCTTTTTTATATACAAATACTGAACTTATTGCAAACCGTTATCCAAATATTCCATTTCCTGATGGTTGGAAAGCAAACATCCGGACGGAATTGACCTTAATTTGCAATTTCCTGCAGGTTGGGAACAGGCAAGACAGATAAAATTTTCTCAAGGATTCACCTATCCTGCGCCTCGTGATTTTGTAGGATCTGGTCCACTAACAGAACCAGAAGCTTTAGCTGTTTATAACTTTACTTTGCAACATAATTTTAGCCTTGTTATAGCATTCCATACTCAAGGCGAAGTAATCTTTTGGCAATTTCAAAATTATAATCCACCAAAAGCCTTATTCATTGGAAATGAATTTGCAAGAGTAAGTGGCTATTCTTTGGAAGAAACCCCATTTAACTCAAGCTTTGCTGGTTATAAAGATTGGTTTATTCAGGATTATAATAGACCTGGATATACGGTTGAGGTAGGAGAAGGCGAAAATCCACTTCCTGTTTCGCAGTTTGATAGAATCTATGGCGAAATACTTGGGATATTTGTTTTAGGTGCTACTTTGATATAATTAGAGAGGATGCCTCATTGCATCCTCGTTTCAATCTTCTTCATTATCTTAATCTCTCTACACATTTTTATATTTATTATACAAATTAGAACTATATTTTATTTTCTTTAGCATAGCTAATCTTCCAACAATAAAGCTCATAGGTATTCTATTTTGTTTCGATATTTTTAATAAATTCTCTTCATCATAGTTGTTTTCTATTTGAAACCAAGCTTTGCCATCTATCATTGTATTTAATGCAAAATTATCTGCTCTTTGTTCTTGTTTTTCGCTCCCTTCGACAATTACTTTATTTTTTGCTTCATTATAGTCACTTTTACAATGTCCTAATTCGTGAAAAAGCTCGAAGAAAAAAGAGTCTTTACTACTATAATTTTTTGTACTATAAATAGCAGGGTTTTTGGCTTTTACTTTAAAGCATCCTCTAACTTTTGTGCCTGATAAAGCTTTTTCTGCAACAAAATATATTCCATAATTATTTAACATTTTTTGTATATTTCCTATTGAAAAATCTTTATATGCCTCTTCTTTTAAGTCTTGTATCAAAAAGGGAAATGAGACTGGAATGTATTCTTTTACACTTTGTTCTTTTGAAAGTTCATCACATCTTGCTATCCATAAGCTTAACTTGTTTATATTTTCACCTGATTTTTTGAATAAAGTCTTTTCTTGTACTTTATTTAGAGCTTCTAAATTAGTAACTTTAAGAAAATCTAATAAATCCATGTAGTTTTGAACCCAATTTGTTTTATCTTTAAATTCGACCCATTCTCTCTTTTCTAGTTCATTCATATAAAACTCTTTTTTTATTACTTCTTGCAACTTTTTTTCATTTCCATATTTTTTTAATAAATACTCTGTAAGATATTTTCTGCTTTCTGCATTTATAATGAACTCAATTGGTATATTTGTTAAACGATATATTTGTGCTGCTCTTTCTAATGTAATTGACATTTTACCATTTAATAATTCATTCATGTGTTTTTGCGAAATTCCTAATCTATTTGCAAATTCTGTTTGAGATATGTTATTATACTCTAAGTATTCTTTTAAATATCTTGAAAAACCTTCCATTTTCTTTCCCCCTATCCATCACCATAATGCTTATCATCTATTTTAAAAAACTCTAATTCTTTTATCTCTACAACATTATATGGATACTCTCCTATAGGTTTTATATATAATCTTATCTTTTGATTAACTCTAGCTGTATATATTTCTTTTAAGTCACCTTTCTTTTGTTCTATTCCATATATCATGCTTAATGGATTTACTATTAAGGATTTAAAATTTTGAGAATCTAGTATTAAATCTTCTATATCTTTTATTCTTTGTATTTCTTTATATAAGTGTTTATATTCTATTTTCTTTTTATAATCTTTTATATATGCTTTTCCTTTTATGATTTTCAAAATTTTGCCTCTTTTCTATTATTACCTTTTAAGTTATAATATATTTATTATAGTATGTTTTTCTGTGTTTGTCAATAAAAACTAAATATTTTTTATTAATTCATCAATTCCCCTATTTTCTCCAATCTTTCACTTATCTTTTTCTTTGCCAATAATTTAGAAATGTTAAAATCTCTAAAATCCATCTGTTCAGATTCTAAATAAAAATGTACATCACTTAAATATCTTCTAACTTCTGGCTTTATCCCAACTTCAATTTCTTTATAATCTAATATTCTCATAATTTGATTTATAGCATCTGTTCCTGTACCCATTTCTAAATAAAGCACATCTATTTTTCCTGTTTCAATATATCTATCTACATTTCTTTTTGCAATTATATTATCAAAGTTTGCAAAATTCATGCATACATAAACACTTAGAATTATTGTAAAGTATGTTATTGGCAGATTTATTTTTTTATCAATTATATACAAAATCGTCGGTACGAGTAAAATCGCTTCTGTAAATAATATGCAGTACACCAAAAGTCTTAAAATAGTGTAACCATACGCGCTTTCATATAAATACATTCTGTAAGTTGCTGAAATTAAAATTATAAATGTACATACAACCATGACTAAACACATTGTTTTTATAAATTTAGTTTTTATTTCATCTTGCATTTCTCTTTTTTTTGCAATTAATACAGTATAAAGATTTATTAAAGAAACTATCATTAATTGAAAAAATCCTTGTCTTGCATATTCTGAATAATTGATGTTTACTTGTCTCATAAATAATGATTTAATTTGTATTATACAGAAAATTATATAAATTACATTCAGGGTTACAAGTATCATCTTGATTGTAAAACTATCTCTTTTCTTTTCAATATTTTCTTTTATTTCTGAAATCTGAAACTTTGAAGATACATAATAGAAAAATCCCATAAAATATACAAATGAAAATAATATAAGAATTAATATTTCTGTTGCAGTTGAAAGTTGTATTCCTGCTATAAAGTTTTCTATTGATTCTGTAATATTTCCAAATATACTTCCAAATATTTGATCAGCACTTGAAAGTAGCCAAAGAATTACAAATACAACTGGTATAGTTACAATTAATGCTTTTAATACTCTTTTTAGATTTTTAGATTTTTGAACATTCTCCTCTAGATTTTTATTTGGCTCAAAGATTTTTCTTGATTTTTTAAAAGCATCTCCTATGTGTTCAAATGGTTTAAAAATGACACTTAATACCTTTTTTATTATATTAAATTTCATCTCAAATTTCTCTTTATATAAGCCTAAAATCATTAAAATTACTAATGTTGGGATTACTAAAATATTTAATGCACTAAATAAAAAAATATTAAAGATTAAATATGTACTTGACAAAAGCGTTATTGGTACTACTAATATTTTAGCTTTTTTATTTAAATCATTTTGACGTTTTTCTATAATTTTTATTATAAATATAGTAATTGGAACAGCAAAAATAAGCATTGAAAGTCCTATAGCTTTTCCATAAAATAGCAATACTCCCCATATTGCAAAAAGCAAAGCTCCTACAAAAATATCAGTCATTTTCACCATCTCCTTCATAATCTAAAATATCACCTGGCTTACATTCTAAAACTTCACATATTTTGTCTAATGTCGAAAATCTTATTGCTTTTCCTTTATTCGTTTTTAATATAGACAGATTTGCTGGCGTTATTCCAACTTTTTCTGCAAGCTCATATGATGAAATCTTTCTTTTTGCCATCATTACATCTAAATTTACTATTATCATTTTTCTCCTCCATTTCTATTCGTGTTTTTTTCCAATCAAAATTATATTGATATTGGTTCAATTCAATCAAATTTCCATTGGTGTCGGCTCTTTTCAATCATAATTACATTGTTGTCGATTCTTTTTAGTAAATTATATAGTCAATTCATTTTCTTCTTTGTATTCTGTTGCTTGTTTAAATAATTCTGAAAGAATATATAGAGCAATTGCAACTCCTAAAAATAAAACACATAAAAATAATAATGCTAAATTTGATACTATCATCTCTGACTTGGCTAAACAAATTTCATACAATAAATCTATTAACCAAAGCAATGACCCTATTAGAGCAGCTATACCTGTTGACTTTAAGATTTTTACATTTTTATTGCTAAATGGTTGATTGTCTTTTAAACTATCAAATAGTTTAATAAAGTTCTTTACTATAATTAATAATACAATTCCATTTGGATATATTATAAACATCGCTGCATTTAAGTTAAGTCCCATCAAATTTAAAACAAATGGTAGCCCAATTAAAAACAATGTGCCGACATAAAAACATATTTGCAAAAAAATTTTTAATACATTTCCTATTCCATTTTTTCCTGTTAATTTCATAAAAAATACCTCCATTATTATTACTATGGAAGTATTTTATCACATATTTTATTGTTTGTCAATATTAATTTATCGTTTTTCGATATTTCGAACAAAGGAACGGTTCTTTTGTCCACCTAAAAAATAAGCCTCGCAAAAGAATCTCTTTTAAGACTCCTTTGCAAGACTTTTATATATCTTACATAGTGTAGGCAATTGTTATATCTTACTATCTTGATTACCCTTTATCTCTCGGATTATTTTGTACTCCTAGATAGCACTCTGATATTTGTTATTGCAATTATAATTCCAAAATTCAGAAAGTTTGAATTTAGAACTGTCGATACCTTCAAATTCACCATAATCTATTTCTGAAATACTATCATCATATATGATAGGATTATTTCTTGTTCTATTTATTATTTCTGCTGTTTTCCTTGCTCTTTCCAATATTCCTCTCTTTCTGTTTTTTGGAACGTATCCCCTAAAGCATCCACTAAAATATATTTTCTAAAACATCGTTTATTGTTTCAAATTTTATTGCCTTAATTCCTAATTTTCTTGCCACTTCTATATTCTTTATTTTATCATCAAAATAAATTGTTTCTTTAACATCAAGATTATATCTATTAATTAAAGTCATAAAAAATTTTTCATCTGGCTTTTTTGTATGTTCTTCAAATGAATAAACACCACCATCAAAATCATTTAATATATCCTTTAAAAAGTCGTGTGTAATATCAATCATATTTGATAGAAAATAAATTTTATATTTTTTCTTTAAATCATATAATAAATTGACCATTCTTTCATCTTTTGAATCCACTATAACTAGGTTATCTTTATTTAGTAAATACCTAATTTCTTTTTTATACTTATCATTATCTTTTATCAACCTATCTTGGTATTCTCTAGATGATATATTTCCGAAGTATGACTTCATAAAAACCTTTATTGTAAAAAACAATATCATCAAGTTCTTTTTGTGCTTCTTTATCTAAATATTCAATAGCTTTTGCTCCTTCTTCTCTTGTTATAACTCCACCTATATCAAAAATTATATTTTTTATCATTTTCTAACCTCACCCATATTAAATTTTTGGGACACTTCCCAAATGCATCTAGCTTTTTTAGATGTTTTCGGAACGTATTCCCAAAAGCATTCATTTTATTACAAATATATCACATTTCACCAAATTTGCATAGTACTTTTGCGATATTTTTGTATTGTTTTGGAATTTAAGAGAAGGTACTTGCAAGGCTACTCTTTTATAATATTTTCGTTTCTTTTAGTTCAAGTTCAGTTTTTACTTCCCAAGCGGAAGCTTGAACTTCAGCTATATGCTCTTTTTCAAGTATTAACATCAATATTCTCGATTGACCAATTCCTCCTCCTATTGTGTACGGCAATTGTTTTTGAAGAATTTGTTTATGATATAGATATTCTATTCTATCCATACATTTAGCTTTTTTTAATTGTTCTTTTAAAGATCTTTCATCTACCCTTATTCCCATTGATGAAATTTCTATTGTTTTATCAATTACTTTATCGTAAATTAATAAGTCACCATCTAATTTCCAATCATCATAATCTGGACTTCTTTTATCGTGTACAACTCCTGATTTTAATTTATCTCCTATACCTATTATAAATACAGCCTTTTTCTCTTTTCCTATTAATTGCTCTCTTTCCACAGGCATTTTATCTGGATACAAATCTTCTAATTCCTGACTTGTTATAAAAAATATCGTTTTAGGCAAATCTAAGCTTAGATACTGATATTTCTTTTTCATAAATATTGCAGTTTGTCTTATAGCTTTATAAATACTTCTAACTGTATCTTTTAAATAGTCAATTGTTCTATCCTGCTTATCTATCACTTTTTCCCAATCCCATTGTTCAACATATAGAGAATGAATATCATCTGCAATCTCATCTTTTCTAATTGCTTTCATATCTGTGTAAATTCCCTCATGCATAGGTATTTTATATTTACCAAGTGATACTCTTTTCCATTTTGCAAGAGAATGTACTACTTCAAACTTTTCCTCTCCTTTTGTAAAACTAACTGCTTTCTCAACACCTGTTAATTTATCTTGTAATCCTGTTGATGTTTTTACAAATATAGGACTTTGTACCTTTGTTAATCCTAATCTTACTTCTAATTGGCTTTCAAAATGTTTTTTACATTCATCAATAGCCTTTAATGTTTCTAAATAACTAATTTCTTTTTTCATTTTAATTCCCTCTTTCTTAATTTAATTTTTTGGTAAAACCATATAATTGTTTGAACGAAATCAAAGAATTCGACAACAATTTATAAAATAAATTAAGATACTTGTAGGACATATCTATTTCATGTGTCATTATTGTTATTATTATCATTTTTATTATCGCTTTCCATTTTTTTACCACCTCTTTTTTAATTCTTTTTTTTCAAACTTTAATTTATAATCTTTAATAACATAAAGTTTTTCCTCCTTTCTAAATTCAAAAATACCAGTATCATCCTACAACAAGGACGAATACTGGTATCCGCGGTGCCACCTTATTTATTATTAAAGACACTTATATTTGTTACTTACCATTTGTCAATTTTTTGCTTGACAATTGGATTTTTTATTTCTCAACTTTAATAATCACTTTTTTATTCTGCTCCAACAAGCATAGCAATATGATGACGGATTGCTGCCGAACTAGTCTACTAAGCATAGTTGCCTTTCGGTAGTCTGCTCAGAGGTGTTCTTTCGCTAAGCTCTTATAACTACTTCACACTATACGTAGCTCACTGATATAAGCCTCAAAGTTACTTTTCCTCTTCATTGCATTTATAATAATATAATATCATGATTTTACAGTTTTGTCAATGGACAGGAGGACAAAGGGGGCGATTCTTTTGTCCAACCTTGACCATCAATTTCCAAATCCATATAAATTATTACTTTCATATTTTTTTAATGACTTATAAAAAAACATAATTGAAATCGCAAGCCAGCAAATTGCTAATAATACTATCATTATTATACTTTTTAAAGATATATTTTTTATAATTTCAACTGGTATCGCACCTAATAATAATGATGGCATTACAATAGTAAAAATAATTCTCAATAACCCTGTATATGCTCCTCCATGGTAAATTGAATTGCTTACAAACATTCCATATAACCCTTGAGAAACATTATATCCATCCATTAAATAGAATGAAATACTCATACAGACTAGTGAAAATGCGTAAAACACTATTGATGATATAATAATTAGGAAAATTGCTAACATCAATTGTATTAAAGATATTTTACTATATACTGAAAATATTATAAAACAAGTAATTCCAAATAGCAAATCTCCAAATGCACTTGTTGATATTTTTGATGTTGAAACTTTTAAAAGAATATTTTTGGGTGTTAATAAGTATTTATCAAAATTACCTGTACTTATATAATTTGGTATCTCAAACAATCCATAAAATAATGAAGCCACTATTCCAAAGCTAGTACAAGAAAATCCATATAATCCGAAAATATCCATTGGTTTCCATCCGTTTAATTCTCCTACTGTTTTTCCAAAATAATACCATAAAACCAAAAATGATATATTATTTAACATCATTCCAACAACTGAAATTATAAACGAACTTTTTAATTCTTTTTCATTTTTTATATTTTTCTTAATATTTAATAAAGCTAATTTTATATTTCCCATAAGTCACCCCCCATTTATCATAGCTTTTTCTTTAGATTTTTTATACACATATCTTAATAAAATTCCAAATACTACTATCCAAAAAAGCTGTAAAACAATTCTAATAAAAAATTCGTTATTCCAGGATTCATATACAGTACTAGATGCAAAGTTTATTGCACCAAAAGGACTTACAAATGCAAATATTTTCATAAAGTTAGGAAACATTGATATAGGTAAATAACTACCTCCAAGTATCATAACAATCTTATCTACTATCCAATGAATAGGCCTGATATCTTGTATAAAAAATGCCATAAGGCCTATAATTCCATACACTAATAATCCTAAAATTTGACCAAGAATTAATACAATACAAAATGTAGGAATGAATATTGGTAGATTTAAATTTGGAACTCCTACAGCAACTGCCATAATAATAGTTCCTAATATGCTTATGAATAAAAATGAAAAAATACCTTTTCCTATAACATTCATAAAGCTTATTGTAAGATAATTAGTTGGTTTATTCATAAACATTTCAACATTTCCGCTTCTTACATCATTCATTATTATATTGTCTAATCTTCTAACATTAAATATCATAATACAAAAATATATAAACATACTCCACATTGTTGTTTTATAATCTACTCCATTAATACTACCACCATTTAATTCAAATATGTAAGCATATAACAAGAACACAATAAAACATCTCGCAATCATATTGAAAACATCTAATATTAAGTTTGTTCGATCTTGTATTTGATTTTTCATAAAAATTCTAATTACTGTAAAAGCATATTTAATTTTTTTCATAAATACTCCTTATTATGCTTTCAAGTGATTCGTTTATTATGTTTATATCATCAATATCATGAATCTTAATCAATTCTCGTAAAGCATCTTTGATATCTATTTTTTCTGTATCTACACTTACATTTATTTGGTTAGTATCTTTTTGGACATATTCCATTCCTTCTTTTAACTTTGGAAATTCTTCAAACTCAACATTTGGAGTTATTATTATATTTTTATTTTTTATATATTCACTCATTAAATTATTTGTAGCAGTATCAATAATTATTTTTCCGTGATTTATTATTATACATCTATCACATATACTTTGGATATCTTCTGTATCATGGCTTGTTAGAAATATAGTTACCTTCTCTTCCCTGTTTATTTTCAATAGTAAATCTCGTAAACTCTTTTTTGAAACAACATCTAGTCCTATTGTTGGTTCATCTAGAAATATTATCTTTGGACTATGTATTAATGAGGTTGCGATTTCTGCTCTCATTCTCTGACCTAGTGAAAGTTTTCTTACAGGTTGCTGAATAAAATTTTCTAAACCAAATAATCTTGATAAACTCTCTATTCGATTTTTTATTGCAGACTTATTCATATCATACATAGCACCAAACATTTCCATACTTTCTGTTAATGGTAAATTTGGCAATAGTTGACTTCTTTGCCCAAATACTGTACCAATATTGTATGCTAATTTATTTCTATCTTTTATCGGTGTTAAACCACATATTTTAATATTTCCTTCTGTTGGATATAAAATACCTGTTAGCATTTTAATAGTAGTTGATTTGCCTGCACCATTTGGTCCTATAAATGCAACAGTTTCTCCAGCTTCTACATTAAAAGAAATATTATCTACAGCTTTTACGACTTTCTCTTTTTCATTAAATAGATTGTATAAAAATCCTTTTTCTTCATTTTTCACCTTGTATTTATAATCTTTTGAAAGATTATTTACTTCAATAATATTCAAATTCATCACTTCCTTCCTATGTCCATCTACACATTCTTATTTTTTATATAGTCTCCTTCAAACTCCCTTGCAAGAATATCCATAAACACATGGTCATAGTATTTTCCATTTAGAAAATAAGCTTCTCTTCTTCTACCATATTCTTTAAAACCTACTTTTTTATAGCAAGCTATTGCTCTTTCATTAAATGCTTTTACACCAAGTTGAATATTGTTTAGATTTAAATAATTAAATCCATAATCTAATAGAAGTCTTAAAGCCTCTGCGCCATATCCTTTATTTCTGTTTTCCTCATCTCCTATAAATAATCCCACCTCTGCACATCTATTTATATTATTTATGTCTTTAATCCCGCAGTTTCCTATTAATTCATCATTTTCCAAATTTACAATTGCAAATTGATAATCTTTATTGTTTTTTATCCATTCTGCTTCAGATTCTATATTTGTCATTTTACAACTTGCTCCAATACCATCAGTGGTTCTAAAATCACTCAACCATTCTACATATTTTTCAGCATCTTCTACATTCATCGGAGATAAATATATTCTTTCTCCCACTATTTTTTTAAAATATTTCATTTTTTATCACTCCATTCTATAAATTCATCTTTTAATAATCCAGTAATGCACTCATCAACATATTCATTTGTTGCTAAACACAAATATTTTCTTCTTCTTATTCCTTCTTCTTTATATCCTAGCTTCATCTGCATTTTTCTTGATTTTTCGTTATCTTTAAAATATCCATTTTCTATTCTTCTTAATCCTAAAACATCAAAACAGTATTTGTTTCTACAACTAAATGCCTCTATACCATATCCATTCTTCTGATATTTCTCATTAATCCATATTCCTCCACCAGCTGTTCCATCTTTTTTATTAATATTTCTAATTTCTGTACCACCAATAACTTTATTGTTTTCCTTTAATACTATTGCAAGCATAATTTTACTATTTTTGTCTTGGCTTTTAGCTAATTCAATGAAACTTTTTGCATGTTCCTCTGTATATGGAAATGGTACTCCTGCCAACCATTTTGCAACTTCAAAATTGTTCAAGCCATCTACTAAAGCATTTACATCAGCCTCTTCATAGCTTCTTAAAATTAATCTTTTACTTTCAATCTTCATTACTAACTCACTCCCTCTTACATTTGTTTTAAGTATTTATCTGTATTATTTTTAAAGACTTATCCAATACCTTTGTATAATTCCAGATTTTCCTAAATTAACTTCATCTATAACTTCGTTTTCCAGTACACCACCATTTGATATAATAGTCTTGGATGAGGCTATATTTTCTTTATCACAAGTAAGTAATACTCTATTAATGTTCATTTTTTTACATTTTTGTAAAATTTGCTTTAACATTTCGGTTGCATACCCTTTTCTTCTTTCCTCTGGAATTACGCTATATCCAATACTTCCTCCATATTGGTATAAAAAATCTGATAATTGTTTTCTTAAATCAATTATACCTATTAATTTATTATCGCTTTTTCTATTGCTAAAT
>Ga0247611_10009664_pt1 | contig 11529 bp, 14 predicted proteins | sample 177DNAGHGhighgp2_FD_192422 | JGI IMG/M metagenome (GOLD analysis project Ga0247611, IMG submission 192422) | Sheep rumen microbial communities from Palmerston North, Manawatu-Wanganui, New Zealand - 1770 DNA GHGhigh gp2 | ecosystem: Host-associated > Mammals > Digestive system > Stomach > Rumen... | reverse complement strand
GCCGGATATTATTCGATAGGCGTAGGTCTTTCCGGACTCGGAATAGCAGGGATATGCATCTCTCATGCTCAAATGCAGGCAAGACTTGCAATGGGTGCTTCTGCGTATGCAGCTCTTTCCACCCTCGTATCCCGTTATCAGGATATTTTGGCAGAAAAAGGACTTACTGCCGAAGAAGAGAAAATGAGACTCGGCGTTAAGGAAGAGAGAGAAATTGAGGCAAAGAAAGTTGATATTTCCACAGGTGAGATCACGACAGTAAAAGAGAAAATTCAGATCCTGGATCCTAACCTTCAGGGTTCTCCATATGCTTTTTATTTCGACGCTACCACATCCGATGACTTCGTTGACGTAAAAGATCTTGACCCGGACCTGGCAATAGACATGTCAATAAGGATTCTTCAGGCAAAGCAGGCATATTTAAACGATATGCTAAAAGCTAAGAACTGTGGCAGGGCAAAGGTTCCGATATTTATGTCAGACGTACTTGATGCGCTCGGAATGAAACATGATGGTATTCCGAGATATGACGAGTATGGTAATGTCACATCGTATGATACTGACCTTCCGAGAGTATGTGGATGGGTCTATGATCCGGATAATCCAAGTGTTTCAAACTACATAGATCTTCGAATCAAATCCGTTTATGTTCTTGATGAGCATGGCGGACTTAAGAGAACTGTCATTTTGGATCCGAACGTTGACGGAAATGTTTTGGGTTATGAGTATGTGAAAGGAGCAAAGTAATTATGAACGCAGCAACAGTATGGGGATGCATTGGTATCGGTCTTGTGTCAGCAGGAGCAGGCTTTGTCGGCGGAATTTTTGCCGGCAAGGCAATTGCCCAAAAACGTTGCAATGCTGAGATTGACAGCGTAAAGGAAGCTTATCAGAAGTACTGGAAATCTGAAAAAAAGCAGGATACAGCCGAGAGCGTAAAAGCGGAAGAGGTATCGAATGTAAAGGAGACACCAAAAACTGACGAAAAGCACCCTTATAAGATCCTCACGAAGGAAAAAGCTATCGAGATCGCCAATGCAGAGGAGATTGACGTCGAAGAAATGGTCGTAAACGATCAGGGGCATTCCTTATATTTGCCGGACGAGATCCTGACTACTAAACTCGGCATGGAGCCAAGAGACGTAGCAGAGATATTAAAGTCCACAGGCGAGCATATATTCGTTAAAAACAATATTGACGGAAAACTATATGAAGTGTTCTCTCCAGAGCCCTTCTAATGAGGTGATTACATGAACGCACACGAGATAATTGGTCAGTATAAGGTCTGGCTTTGCTCGCTCGTATGCTATAACTCCAAACGGTACAGTACTCGTTCTTATAAGAGGCTCTTTACCCGTCTATTCACTACCGCATTTAGGTATGAGATCTATACGGACGGCAATAGATATTCTGATGGAATTGATTTAAGGTACCGTTTTGGGGAAGAGAATAATATTGAGGCCGCTGCTATTGCGAGTGTCTTAGATAATCGTGACTGCTCTATTTTAGAGATGATGATTGCACTTGCTGCAAGATTTGAAAGTCAGATTATGTACGATGAGGATTACGGCGACAGGACTGGTGACTGGTTCTGGGCAATGATTGAGTCATTAAAGCTCGATTCCATGAATGATGATCAGTACGATGATACTTTCGTTAGCAGTGTCCTTGATATTTTCTTGGAGTCAGGGGTTCTATTTGATGTACCACAGGCGGGTATGAATCCTACCTGTGATATTTGGTGGCAACTTAATCGATATGCAATAGGAAAAGAGGGGGTATAAATGCTTGACTTCCTTATTATTTCAGAGGAACGAAACAATAAGGGCATACGTATTATATTTCCTTCTTTTCGAACCTATCCCAAATCAAAAGATTTAATGACTAAGGGCCGCGACTTTTACGCTGTTTGGGTGGAAGATCGTGGCCTTTGGTCTACTGATGAATCAGATGCTTTGGAGCTTATCGATAGAGAACTTGAGAAGTACGTAGAGGAGCACAAGAACTCATACGATATGCCATTTAAAGTAATGTACATGCGTGATTCGAAGTCTAAAATGATTGACAGCTGGCATACGTACGTAAAAAACCAACTCCGAGACTCGTATCATGTATTAGACGAAAAGGTAATGTTCTCAAATTCGGAGGTAAAAAAGACCGATTATGCAACCAGAACTCTTCCTTATCCTTTGGAAGAAGGGGATATTAGTGCTTATGATAAGCTCATGTCCCGTTTATATTCTCCAGAGGAAAGGCATAAGATCGAATGGGCAATCGGAGCTATTATATCCGGAGATTCCAAAAAGATTCAAAAATTCGTTGTCCTATATGGCGATAAGGGAACGGGTAAGTCAACAGTCCTTCACATCATTGAAAAGCTCTTTGAAGGATATGACTCAGTGTTTGACTCAAAAACGCTTGGCTCGAATACGGACCCGTTTGCCTTAGCTGCATTTGCAGACAACCCACTCGTTGCTATCCAGCACGATGGAGACTTATCTCGAATTGAGGACAACACAAAACTTAATTCGTTAACAGCACACGAAAAGATGTTTGTTAATGAGAAATTCAAATCCCCCTACACAATGACGTTCAACACATTCTTATTTATGGGAACCAACAAACCGGTTAGGATCACGGACTCAAAGTCAGGTATCATACGAAGGCTCATTGATGTCCAACCTACCGGTAACACATTCCCATTAAAGGAATACAACGCCATCAAACGGGAGATTCCTTTTGAATTAGGAGGAATCGCAAGTCATTGCCTTAAAGTCTATGAATCAAACCAAGACGCATATGAGCAATACATTCCGCTCTGCATGTTAGGCGCGACAAATGACTTTTACAACTTCATGGAAGATAATTACTTCTTATTTTCCAAACCTGAAGGAGTTACTCAGGCTTTTGCCTGGGAAAAGTACAACGAGTATGTGAAAGAGGCAAGAGTCCAGTATCCATTACCCTTGCGGATATTTAAAGAGGAGCTTCGGACTTACTTTGACACGTATGAAGATCGCGCTACTGTAGACGGAGCACGTGTTCGTAAATTGTATTCCGGTTTTAAGAAAGACAAATTTAGCTCAAGGACCAACTTGAATATTGAGGAACCAGAGCCAGCACCTTCATGGCTTAGTTTAACTAAGACGGCATCGCTCTTGGACAAAGAGTTAGCCGATTGTCAGGCTCAATACGCCAGCGATTCCGGAACCCCGATAGCCAAATGGTCCAATGTCACAACATTTCTTAAAGACCTGGATACAACCAAGACACATTATGTTAGGCCACCTGACCAGCATATTGTAATAGACTTTGACCTGAAGGATAAGGACGGTAATAAGTCAAAGGAATTAAATCTTAAAGAGGCAAGTAAATGGCCTAGTACGTACGCCGAGTTCTCAAAATCGGGAGAGGGAGTACACCTGCATTATATTTACGATGGTGATGTGTCCGAACTCTCTTGCATCTATGATGAAGATATTGAGGTCAAAGTGTTTACCGGTAACAGTTCACTTCGTCGCAGACTTTCTTTTTGCAATGATATTCCGATCCGAACCATTAATTCAGGTCTTCCTAAAAAGGAGAAAAAGAAGATGACAACTTTTGAAGGCTTTGAGTCAGAGAAAGCTCTATACACTCACATAGTGCGAAATCTTAACAAAGAAATCGCACCATCGACCAAGAGCTCCATTGACTACATATACAATGCCTTAGAAAACGCTTACTCTAAAGGGCTTAAGTACGACCTTTCAGGCTTAAAAACCAAGGTCTACGTCTTTGCCCTTAACTCAACTCATCAAAAGGATTACTGCCTGAAGTTATATTCTAAGATGCACTTCAAATCAGAAGAGCCATCCGAGTCAATTGATATCCAAAACGAGCGTCCGTACGTGTTTTTTGACGTTGAAATTGTCCCGAATCTCTTCTTACTTGTCTGGAAGTACCATCATGAGAAGACCAAAAACTACCTCTTCAACCCAACACCCGAGCAGTTAGATCAGCTATTTACTGAAAAGCTCATTGGCTTTAACTGCCGCAGATATGACAACCATGTAATGTGGGCCGCCAAACTTGGATATTCCAACGCTGAACTCTACGCCTTATCTAAGCGAATCATATCAGGCGATAAGGGCGCTTTCTTTGGCGAAGCGTATAACCTATCTTATACAGATGTGTACGATTTTGCGGCAACGAAGCAGTCTTTAAAGAAGTGGGAGATCGATCTTGGAATTCACCATCAGGAACTTGGATATTCTTGGGACGAGCCTATTCCGGAAGACCAATGGTATAAGGTAGCCGAGTATTGTGGTAATGACGTTGACGCAGAGGAAGCGGTGTTTGATCACCTTTCTGCTGATTGGCAGGCAAGGCAGATCTTAGCTAAAGTAACCGGTGGTTCCGTAAACGATACGACCAACTCCTTATCCGCCAAATTCATATTCGGAAAAGACAAGCATCCTCAAGACCAATTCAATTACCGTAACTTAGGAGAGATCTCTCAAATTGATGACAAGAAGACAAAAGAGATGATCGATGAATTTGAGTCTCGAACCGGCTTTAAGCTTGATCGCGAGTTTACTAAGTTTGATACGAACGGGCGACCAATCTTCCCTGGATACTCTTACTCATTTGGTAAGTCAATTTATCGGGGAGAGGAGATTGGTGAAGGCGGTAGGGTCATGGCCAATCCTGGTGTCTACTATGATGTGGCATTAGATGATATTGCCTCAATGCACCCGTCTTCTGCTATCGATGAGGAGCTCTTTGGACCTGTCTATACGAAGCGATTTAAGGAACTCAAAGACACGAGAGTCCTTATTAAGCATGGATATTATGAAGAGGCTAAAAAGGTGCTTGACGGGGCTTTAAAGCCATTTTTAGAGGAAGTAGGGTTTGACGCCAAGGCGCTTGCATATGCTCTTAAAATCGTTATAAACGCGGTCTACGGGCTTACTGCAGCAAAGTTTGACAATGCTTTTAAGGACGTTAGAAACATTGATAATATTGTGGCAAAACGAGGCGCTCTATTCATGGAAAACTTAAGGCACGAAGTAGAGTCGAGAGGCTTTACTGTTGCTCACATTAAGACAGACTCCATTAAGGTACCTAATGCTACAAATGATATTCTAAGGTTCATTGAAGAATACGGCCATCTTTACGGTTATGACTTCGAACATGAGGCTACGTACGATCGCATGTGCCTTGTTAACGATGCCGTCTATATTGCGAAATATGCCACCATAGAGCGATGTAGGGAACTATATGGGGATCTATACGTCGACTCGCTAAAAGGCGTTTTAAAGGACAATAAAGACCATCCAGGGGCATGGACAGCGACTGGTACCCAGTTCCAGGTTCCTTATGTGTTTAAAACTCTATTCTCGCATGAGCCTTTGGAATTCAGTGACATGTGTGAGACTAAGGCCGTCTCTACTGCATTATATTTGCGCAAAGAAGGCGGCGACCCAGAGTTTATAGGAAAAGTAGGACTATTCTGTCCCGTAAAGAAAGAGTTCGGTGGAAAGGAACTTTTAAGAGAAGGCCAGGATAAGGACGGAAACAAGAAGTATGACTCAGCCACGGGTGCAAAAGGATATTTGTGGTTGGAGTCTGAGTATGTAGGAAAGATGAAAGATCCAATGGATATTATCGATAAGTCTTACTACAAATCACTGGTAGATGATGCAAAGGCAGCAATCAGTAAATACGGTGACTTTGAGGCCTTTGTGTCGGATGATGACGAAGACGACGTCCCTTGGGATGTGTCAAAAGTAAATGAGCATAAAGAAAAAGAAAAGGAGATTAATTATGAACACTCAGCTTGAAAACATTATTATTGAAAACGCAAAAATCGTACACAGGAACTTTGCAGGACGTGTTGACCAGTTCAACAAATCCGGAAACAGGACGTTCTCGCTTGTCCTTTCGGACCATGATGAAGCTAAAAGGCTTCTGGACGAAGGCTGGTATGTTAAGCAATTCAAATCCAGAATGGATGACGATCAGGACGCAGAGCCGGATTACTTCCTCCCGGTAACGGTCTCTTATAAGTCCTATCCGCCGAAGATCTATGTTGTTACCAGAAACAATGTGCGTCTTCTTCGCGAAGATGAGGTCTGTAACCTTGATGATCTTGAGATTGCATCGGTAGACCTTACGATCAGGCCTTATTGCTGGGAAGTTAACGGAAAGTCGGGCGTTCGTGCTTACCTTAAAACCATGTATGTCACTCTTTTAGAGGACGAATTTGCTTATAAGTACGCTGACAGAATTTCTGCAGACGATGAGGTCTGATATGGACGCTCAGGTTTTTCAGAAATTCGTAGAGTTTTGGCCTTATTGCCAGACTTGCAAGCACAAAGATATCGAAGAGGATGAGGACGGTATAATGCCTGATCCTTGCAATGAGTGCTTAACCACGCCGGTTAACGAAAACTCTCATAAGCCGGTACGCTATACAGAAGATAAATGATATTTTCTTAGGAGGCGGGAATGTTGATCAAGCTTGATGACTATCAATTAGATGCCGTATATAGACTCCGTGACGGCTGTATATTATGTGGAGATGTGGGGACTGGTAAGTCAAGAACCGGTCTTGCATACTTCTACAAGGAGTACGGCGGCTCACTTACGTCTTCCGGGCATCGATTAATGCAGGATCCGCCAGACTTATATATTATCACCACTGCTAAAAAGAGGGATACGGATGAATGGAACGAAGAGCTTTCGCCGTTTAACATGAATACGAATCCGGAGGCAAACTTCTACCATAACAAGGTCGTTGTCGATTCTTGGAATAACGTTGGTAAGTATGTATCTGTTAAGGACGCCTTTTTCATATTTGACGAGCAGCGAGTGGTTGGATACGGAGCCTGGACTAAAGCATTCCTTAAGATCTGTAAGAGTAACCGATGGATATTACTGTCTGCTACTCCAGGAGATAAGTGGGAGGATTACATTCCCGTCTTCATAGCGAACGGCTTTTACAAAAATAAAACTGAATTTGTGCAGCGCCATTTAGTGTATCGTCCTATGCAGCACTTTTTGCAGGTGGCAAGATATTTGGAAGTTAACCGACTTACACGGCTCCGAGACTCAATACTCATTATGATGGAATCGAGGATCCAAACGGTACCTCACCATATTGATATTACAGTTGACTATAATGTTGAGCTATATAAGCAGGTAATGAGGACCAGACAGAATCCTTTTAACGAGGGAAAACCTTTCTGGTCCGCTTCTGAATTCTGTTATGCCCTAAGGCGAATCGTAAATACAGATCCGAGCAGGTCAAAGGCCTTTTTAGATCTTCTATTTACAACACCTAAAGTGATCGTGTTTTACTGCTTTGATTATGAGCGTGATATTTTGCTTGGGCTTCCTTATATTGACGGTACGATAGTATCAGAATGGTCAGGTCATATGCATCAGCCTGTTCCCGAGTCAGACCGATGGGTATATTTAGTACAGTATACCGCAGGGGCAGAGGGCTGGAACTGCATTAAAACCAATACGATAGTGTTTTACTCTCAGTCATATTCTTATAAGGCGACCGTTCAGGCTGCCGGCAGAATAAACAGAAGAAACACCCCGTACATAGACCTGTATTACTATCACTTTAAGTCAAAAGCGTCAATTGACAGGGGCATTTCAAGAGCTTTGGAGGCCAAAAAGCAATTTAACATTACGGCGTTTACAAAGAATTACAGTTTTGGAACGAAAGGAGCTAAATAATGTGCATAAGTGCGGAGAAGGAGAAGGGGATGTAAGGATATTTCCTGGAGTAAATGAGCTTGACCAATGTCAGTATGAGCTCATGGAGAGACATACAAATTGTACTGTTGAAGTGCTAAGATGCAAGGTCTGTGGCCATATAGATATTCTATGGATCAATAATGACCTTCATCCGGAAGCAGCCGAGGAGGAATGCATATGAGTGGAGATTTTATTGTTGGATTCGTAGCCGGACTTTTATTCTCATGTGCAGTGGTTTTGATTGCTATGTTTACACATTGGAGGAACACTAAATGAAAAAGCTCAAAAACAAGTGGAAGAGACTCGAGTATGTCCAATGTGGTACGTGTGATTATTGCTGCTGTTTTGAAGGAGACAATGAGTGGTTTTGCATACATAGAGAGAAAGCTTATGTAACTGGAGCACTTGATATTTCAAGGAAGAGAATGTGCAAATACTATTTTCCAAGAGAGGTTACGAACGAGGAAGTCAGGCAAAAAGCCCTTAATATTGTGAAAGGAGAAAGCAAAGAGGATGACGAGAGAAGAGGTATTGAAGAAAGCTCTTGAGGCGGTTAATGGCACGAGACGTGAGAACTACGGCAGTGTTGAAGACAGTTTTCAGCGCATTGCTTCGTATTGGAGCACGTACTTAAACAAGGATGTATCTCCTAAGGACGTGGCCAATATGATGATTTTAATGAAGGTTGCTCGTCTTACGGGAGTGCCTGGCAATACTGATACGTATGTGGATATTGCCGGTTATGCTGCTTGTGGAGGGGAGATAAGTGCTGGAAAAATAGAGTATGAGGAACCTGCTTTGGAGGTCGGTAAAGCGGATCTAACAATCCAATTAACGCCGCGAGAACAGTATATTGTGGATTCCTTGAAGCTCTAAAAAGTGCAAAAAGTGAAAAATAAAAGGTGAAACAACTTTCACTTTTTAGTGGCCAGTTTTGGTCAGTGGCCAGTTTTGTTTTTAAATTTAGGGAGAGCATGAAAAATGCCCCCTAATTTTTTGCTCAAAAATGGTCAAAATTTTGAAAAAAAGGTGGCCAAATTGGCCAATTGGCCAGGTCTGGTCAGTTTTAGGGTGGCCACACAAAACTGGCCAATTTGCCAAAAAATGGCCAAAAATCGTGTTTTTCAAGGCTTTTCAAGGCATTTTTGGGCCAAAAAATGGCACTTTGTAAAAATTGGCCAATTGGCCAGGTATTTTATTACTTTTTGTAAAAATTTTATTTTTTATATAAATATAGGGAAAAAGGGTGGCCAATTGGCCACTACGTAAAATACGAGTATTTTTCGGTTGAAAAGTGAAAAATGAAAGAGGTACAATAGGATGGCAAAAAGCGTAGAGGACCTTACATGAAATTTCACTTTATTTTTCACCTTGGAGGCGAAGCCGAGAGAAATGGAGAAAGAAGTGAGTGAGAAGTGAAGGAGACTTGTAAGGACGCTTAAGGAAAGGAGGAGAAGAAGTGGGAAGACGTAAAAAGATTAGGTGGACAAGTGATAGGCCACTTGACTCATCATACCATTTGATTGGTGATGAACCAGAGGCTTATCCTGGTCGACCCGTTTGTCCTGAATGCGGATTTCCAATGACTTACTATGATGTGTACCCTGATGACTATTTTGAATGTGATGACTGCAACATTAGAATCAGTGGATATGACGCAATGAACGGGTCATGGGATCAAAGACAGCATCCGGATGAGAAACCGCTAAAATGTATTGGCTGCAGTGGCAACTATCCGGAATGTAGAGAGCATTGCACGCTGATCGATTACTAATTTTATATTTTACAATCGCATAAAAAAAACCGACTATTACGAGAGAAGATGTTTTCAAAAAAGCACCTTCTCTTTTCTTTTTGGAAAGGAGAAAACAATGAAAAAGGAGAATCAATTTCAGGCAGAACTATTAAAAGAACTGCGTGAGATTTTTAAGGATGGCTACATCGTTAAGATAGACACGATGCAAGGCATACCTGACATATTGATATTGTATCAGGACAAGTGGGCAACTTTGGAATGCAAAAGAAGCAAGGATGAACCACACCGTCCCAACCAAGACTACTATGTTGATAAAATGAATAAAGCATCGTTCTCCCGTTTTATATTTCCGGAGAACAAAGAGGAGGTACTTTATGAACTTTGTGAAACATTCGGACTTAGTAGGTAGACACGCCTACTTATCGCCTTCGGGGTATCATTGGATTAGATATTCTGAAGACAAGATGGCAGAAAGCTACTTAAATTTTCTTGCTATCGAAAATGGCACTAAACTTCACGACTTTGCAGCCAAATGCATTGAATACCGTGAAAGACTTGACGACGTTCCTAAGACGCTCAATATGTATGTCAATGACAGCATTGAGCACAAGATGACTCCAGAACAGCCTTTATATTTTTCTGATAACTGTTTTGGGACATGCGATGCCATCTCGTTCCGAAAGAAAGAGCTTCGCATACATGACCTTAAGACAGGATCTGCTAAGGCAAGCTTAGATCAGCTTAGAATCTATGCTGCGCTGTTCTGCTTGGAATACAAGGTCAAGCCGTTTGATATTTCAATGTTACTTCGAATCTATCAGAATGATGAGATCATAGAAGAGTATGCAGATCCCGAAGTCATATTTGATATTATGCAGATCATTAAGAAGATGGACAAAGTAATCGAGAGTCTAAAGATAAAGGAGTGATAAGGTTATGAATTCTGTTGCAAATGAGATCAATGATATTTTAAAAGAGCAAAATCCAGTTGCAGAAGAAATAGAAGACCTTATGGAACTTCGTAGACTCGCAAGAAACGTCTTTGCTCCTTCTCTTGTAGAAATCGAAGAGTACGTAAGCCATACAGGGGTAGCTCACGATGAAAACCCCCCTGGTCGAGGATCGGGGCGCTTTGAGTATGGATCTGGCGAAAACCCGTACCAGCATGCTGATGACTTTGTAACAAGAGTCAGAAGACTAAGACTATTTGGGCATGATGGGAAAGGAATGACCGATGCTGAAATAGCAGAAGAGCTGCATATTATAGGAAAGAGTGGCAAGCCTTCATCAGGAAGACTAAAAGCTCAATATGCGGCTGCTATTAATGATCAGAAGCTTCAATTATATTCTAAATTCAAGGAACTTCGGGACAAAGGCAAGACATACCAAGAGATTGCAGAACTTACCGGTGTCGCTGGTGAATCTACCGTAAGAGAAGTTCTTAATCATCCTACCAGAATCGAACGTGCTCAGGCAGCAAGGACTACAGCGGAATACCTTAAAGCAATGATTAAGGAAAATCCCAAAGCAGTCATTGATGTTGGTGAAGACTCATCCGGACTCATTAACATATCTCAGCAGAAACTCGATGAAGCTTTATATTTGCTGGAGCAGGAAGGATACAATGTATATTCTAATTACAAGGTTCCTCAGGCTACCAACAAAGGAAAGCTCACTACCATGAAGGTCTTGGCTGGACCAGACTTCAAGGAAAGAGATTTATATGTTGATCCTGACACACATGAAAAGCGTGTTGTTGAGATGAGAATGATAACCGACGATGCTAAGCGTATGCTCTATGATAATGGCAACGAGCTTCGTCCTGCATTTCAGTATCCTGAAAGCTTAGACTCAAAACGTCTTGCTATTAAGTATGCTGATGATGGTGGTAAGGAAGCAGACGGCCTCATTGAGCTTCGTCGTGGCGTAAAGGATCTTTCTTTGGGAAACTCTAATTACGCTCAGGTTCGTATTATGGTTGATGGCACGCATTACCTTAAAGGAATGGCTGTATATTC
>Ga0247611_10009663_pt1 | contig 11531 bp, 14 predicted proteins | sample 177DNAGHGhighgp2_FD_192422 | JGI IMG/M metagenome (GOLD analysis project Ga0247611, IMG submission 192422) | Sheep rumen microbial communities from Palmerston North, Manawatu-Wanganui, New Zealand - 1770 DNA GHGhigh gp2 | ecosystem: Host-associated > Mammals > Digestive system > Stomach > Rumen... | reverse complement strand
GGTCGGTCACCAAGGATAAGTGGTATGCACGTTCAGCCGTGATGGGTAAGACCGTGTCGCTGGAAGACCTTGCCGAGCACATGGCTCAGCACAACACGCCCTATTCCGAGGGTGTCATCAAGGGTGTACTCACCGACATGATCACCTGTATCCGCGAGCTGGTGCTTGAGGGTAAGGCGGTGAAAATCCCTAACCTGTGCATCTTCTCTGCCGGTATCAGCACCGCCCCTGCCGACTCTGCCAAGGACTTCACCGTTGCCGCCAACGTGAAGAGCGTGTATCTTCGTTCCCGCACCACGGGTAAGTTCACCCGCGACGAGATCACCCGACTGGCGAACCTCCGCGAGCTCACCAACTACTCCGTCAACAAGGAGGATGAAACGCCAGAGCCTTAGCTCTGGCGGAAGGAGGAAGGAGGAATTAGAAGTAGGAAGGAGGAAGGAGGAATTAGGAAGTAGTGCGCTTCGCGCAGTATTGAAGGTCTGAGGTTTGAAGTACTTCAAAACATCAAAACATCAAAACTTCTGAACTGCGCAAAGCGCACTACTTCATCCGTCAACCTTCCACCATCCTACTTCAAAAACACTTCCACCTTCCTAATTCCTCCATCAAACGTCGAAATCCTTCATACATCTAAACATCAACCTCGCCTTTGGCGACCACTTCACACTTCGTAATTCACACTTCAAACTTTAAAACAAATTATTATGAAAATTTTCAAAGACATGAAAACCTGGAAGACTATTATCCAGTTTATTATTACCGTACTCACAGCCATCATCAGCTCGTTCTTTGTGCAGAGCTGCAAAAATGGCTTCTAACTGCTGTCTGTCATGAGAACAATCAATCTCATTGTCGTTCATTGTAGTGCCACGCGCTGTGACCGCCCGTTCCCTGTGACAGCCCTCATCCGCTGTCATGCTGACCGCTTCGGTTTCACGGGCTATCACTACTACATCACTCGCAACGGTAGGACATACCAGACGCGCCATGAACAACTCATCGGTGCCCACGCCAAGGGCTATAACGAACATTCGCTCGGTGTCTGCTACGAGGGTGGCCTGAACAAACAAGGGAAGCCTGCCGACACAAGGACAAAAGCACAGAAGCAAGCTCTGCTGAAGCTGCTGAGACGACTGAAGAAGGAACACCCACAGGCTCAGATCCTCGGTCACAGAGACTTGCCTGACGTAAAAAAAGCCTGTCCCTGCTTTAATGCCAGGAGTGAGTACAGCCAGTTATAGTTGCACCTCTACCCTATTATTACAAAGCCATCCGAAGGGCCTTACGACCATTCAGATGGCTTTATTTTGTTTATCTTCCTTCGCCCGCTCAGTTTGAAATCCTTTCCGATATGGTCATTATCTAGGAAGGAGCAATTCCATTCTGCTGTTTGAAGATACGGCTGAAATGGATAGGATTCTAGAAACCGAGGCTGTATGCCACATCGGCAATGGAAATCTGAGACAACTGGAGCATCTGACGGGCTTTCGACAACCATACTATTCTACTTAGTTCAACTATTTTTCCGACCAAATAATAAGTTTCATGCTATCTGGCTTTAACAAGCATTATTGCTTGATCATAAATTATATGGCTTGATGTATTGTGTAAAAGATGTTTATTTTGCCGTCCAAAAGAGAAAGATGAACATTATGCCCGATATTACTCGGCACGGTTTAGTTTATCCCCATATTAAATATCCATTACATTTTTATAGTTTTTTGCACAAAACAACCTTGAAAATCAAAGATTTTGTGTAATTTTGAAGCGTTCTTCAGATCAAAAGACATAGTAGACCCAACACTTCCTGTTACCACCTCGGACAAAGAGCTAAATTGCAATAAGAGCGTCAGTGTTTAATGCCCAGACGTTTTGATGGTTGCAAGGACTTTGGAGAACAAGTAGTGCGTAGAAATGGTCTGCTCACTTTGCATATAACAAAAGAAGTAGAAATATGGAACATCCGTTAAAGTTAGGAACATACTTCCGTTATACATTGCCAACTCAAGCAGTTTTAGACTATTATAACCAGAAACTAATTGGCAAAGATGGATTGCATGGTTTCTTACCTGCTATCAAAATAAGTGATGAGATAGACGCTTTCGTTGCTCTTGGCCCTAAAGAGATTTGTAAGCACACTCTTTATAATCAAGATTATGATATCGTAAAAAAAATAAGAGGACATGTTTCTTTTCAACTAAAAGACGATGGTTGTATCAGACTTAGGACTAAATTTGTTTGTGCATCTGTTTATCAAATTTTGTGTATAATAGAAAAGTGCCAAAATGATATAGAAGAACACAGGCCAAATTTTGCGAATTGGAGACGTGATTTGTCGAGAATTGAGAGAGAAATGTCTTACAAGCAAGTTCCAGTAGAATATTATCAGAAAATGCGTTCTGCCATTGATAGTAGTCACATGGACTTTGAGAGATTTAGAGCTATGAGTATAGATGAAAAATTTCGAGATGGTATCTTTAAAAAAGTTACAAATGAGGTTTCAAATTATTGGACGATATTTGGATTAGATTATACCCCAATAAGTCAAAAAATAGAAGATAAAGCCATAGGCTGTGGAGCCCAGATTTTCCTTTACGCAATTGGATTCCTCATTTTTTGGTTAATAGCATACGCTGCTACGCATTGAAATGATTGGAGATATATAATTGTAAAGTATCACAACTAAATTATTCTGAATTCGTCGAACTCACGTTATAGTTACAAAAGAGAATTGACAATTCGTCGTTTCAAATTTTAATTGCTTCTGAACGATTGAAAGAATGTGTATAAATCTGCGTAAAAAAAGTGTGAACCGTGCAAAGGGTAGAAGTATAATTCTGTTACAGTTCCTTCAATTTATACATTCTAATTATCTTCTTTATAATTAGACACATACGAAACAAATTTTTTCCTTCTGTCCAACAATTCATCGGTACTCTGGAAAAGGAATTGGCATTGCCAATCAAAATGTGGCTTGTTCGCGGACAGACTTGAATCTGATTTAAAGCCAAGACGTACTTTATAATATTGTACCAATTGACCATCCGCTTCTTTATCAGCAGCAAATAGATATACATACTGACACCCAACGTATCGGGTAATTTTCTCTATAATCTTTACTGCTTTAAGCCAAAAAAGCGTTTCTCCCATTTTCATGTTTTCAGGAAGCTCTAAAGATTTCCAATACTCTTTAGCTGATTCATTTGTACCAAATAGTTTCAACTCTACAGCAGGATAAGATACAAGAACCTTAGTAATTTCTTTTGTAGCTTCAAGTTTTTCATCTTTATTCCATGATTCTTTCTTCTGATAGAGATTCTGCCAATCATCAGGAGTCAATCCCTCATCTATAGCTCTTTTAACAGCAGCTAAGGCCTGTTGACTTTCTTCTTCTGATTTACATGAGCCATTCATCAATTTTTGGAATGCAATTGCAGCGTCATGACCAATTTTCATCTTCTCAACCTGTGGCTCTTTAAATAATTCTCCACATCGAAATGAGAAAAAAACTAGCGGAATATTCGTTGGAGACATCACTACAAATGATGCAAGATAACCCTTTTCATCATCCTGCAAATATTGTTTAGAATTAAACAAGCTAATTATTTGATTCTGTTCTTCACCGTCTACAATAGGAGCCGTCATGGACATAAGAATCGTTTCATCCACATCTCGAGCTCTTCTAACCTCAAAGGTTTCAATCAAATCTAATGTCTTTTCTGTAATTTCAGACATTTAGTTATTCTCCTTAAGCTGAGGTAAAATTTCGTCAAAATAAAATCTGCGCATCTTCATGCGTTCTGCATCCTTCTTGATATCGTTCAGATCAAGAAGAACATCACAATGATCTTCTTGTCCATAGCCTTCACGGGCTTTCTGCCAAGAACTCTCGCCATGAGTAAGAATACTCAATGTCCAAGAATCTTTAGGAGCATAAGTCTTAAAAACGAAATCGATAGACTCACGGAAAGGAGCCAACTCTTCTTCTGTTGGAAGTGCATTCAATGTTTTAGACTTATATTGGTCACGAACTTTCACAATAACAGGACCGTACTTCCATGCAGCAAAAGGTTCACTGAACATTGGCTGACCAGTACGGATAATAGATTCACGCTGAGACAAATACAAAAGTTTATGAAGTTTCATTTCATCAATCTCAGTATTCATCTCATCCTGATATCTCTTATAGATATAAGAAGCTACTTTAATTACGTCAATCATCAGAATCTATTATTTAGTATTACTTTGGTTGTTCTATTATGGATATAAGATCCTTTCCATTTTGCAACGCAAAAATACTTAAAAAAAACGAGAAATGCAAGTTTTACGACCAGAATCGCCAAATAAACACTAATTTTTCGCATAATTTGCTATGTATACATTACAAAAATGCCATTTCTTTTTATCTTTTGATTATTATTTATAACTGCGAATGTTTATATTAGCATCTTTCGGATTATATTTCGTCCGACCGAGCATTTACCTTGACTTTGCATTTCGTGGATGAGATCATCCCAATCCTTCAGGGTAAAAGAACCTTCGCCCATTATTATTTCCAACGCCATATTTTCCTGATATGTGTTGATGATGTATGTCTGATAGTGCGCAGATAGGAATTCTTGCTTAACACGGTTTGATTATTCTCGCTGCCCCATTGGTTGGCTGCTGTTATCCGTGTGGAGCTCATTGCTTCTTCTTGTATTTCGCCTTAACTATCTCGTATGAATTCTTCACCAACTAAATTGGGTCAAAACAGACCGAAACAAACCTTAAACTGAATCATGTAAAACACTGTCTTACAATTAACTCCGCTTAACTAACCTTATTCTTCGCCTATTGCGCGTTTGCCCCGATTAGAGTAATTTTGTACCGCCATTGTACCTCGGGTGGATGAGCAGAGGGTTCGTAGGGTGTTCCCTTAAATCACCTTATTTCCCCTTAAATCCGCTTAATTGGTTTCCGTCAGGGACCATCCCCCTAAAAACGGCAGAAATTGACAAAATTACTTGATATGGGCAAGAATCAAACTTCACTAATTCCCAACATCCTTCTGTCCGTGAAGGATGCCTCCATCGCCATCTCTGTCAGCACTAAGATGGTGCGATTGCTTATTGCCTCCGGCAGACTGAAAGCCGTCAACCTCGGCAAGAGGATGACACGCATAAGCCTACAGGAACTCACAGACTTTGCCCAAGGGCAAGGTTGTAATGTCGTGCTACCTTCTTCTTCCCTTCCTTTTAATAATGACAAAAGGGAAAGGAATAAGAAGAATGCCGATGCCAAACCGGAGACGGGCTGCATAAATAAGACTGCTAAGTGCCGCATGACACCAGCCAGTGAGAAAGCCCCTGAAGGTGTTACTCACAAAACCCATTATACAATGGCAGAGGTGATGAGCAAGTTCAACATCAAGTATGGTCGCCTTTATGAGATACGTAACCGCTATCAGTTGGCATCCGTCCATGCCTGGGGTACGACTGCTTTCAGGAAAAAGGATGTCGAGAAGGCTATTGCCAAGTACGATGAGGAACAAGGCAAGGCACAGCAGGAAGCATACTACACCTGCTTTGACATCATGCAGAAGTATGGTTTGGGTAAGACGCAAGTACGCCGTTTTGCCGAGACACACGGTGTCCGTATCAAGAAAGCCAAGGGCGGCAGGGCTAACCTCTACCTCAAAGCGGACTGGGAAGCAGCCCGAAAGAATGCCGAGAAAACGAGTGCCAGCACCAAGGCGAAACGGACATGAAGCTGGATATGAGAGTACAAATGTTGGTACTACTTGCTGCAATGATTAGAACCAATCCTGCAATCCGAGGCTCAAAACGGCTGGTTTCTGACCGTTGTACCCTGATTGTAGCTTTGCTCTCTCTAACTTTGCAGTGCCATCCGAAAAAGATGTACCCCGACATTGGCAATCCTTTTGGAATCAAGGAATACAATGAATGCAGTGCAACTATCAGCCCCGTTTATAGTATGATTTTCGCTGCAATTTCATACTCAAACGCTAACTCAGGTTAAATCTGATACATTGAGGGTCAACATTTTAGGCGCAACCTAAACAAAGGACGTACCTTTGCAATCGCTTGAAGTCCAGACCGCCCATGAAGGGCAGCAAAGGACAATCGATTATAGACAAATGTAATAACAATATAAAATAGCAGACATGACGAATTTATGTACCAAGGTCACAGTGCGGAAGCGACCCATCAAGAACGGGCAGACATCGCTCTATCTCGATTTCTACCCACCAATCCGCAACCCGAAGACTGGCCGTCTGTCACGACGCGAGTATCTGGGCTTATACATTTATTCCAACCCTACTGAGAAGTTTCAGCAGGAGTACAACCGCAGCATCATGCAGAAAGCAGAGCTTATCAAGTGCCGCCGCACGGAGTCCATCATCAATGAAGAGTTCGGCTTCCTCGACCGTTCCAAAGGCCAGGAGAGCTTTCTTGACTACTTCAAGCAGTGTATGAATAAGACAACCAACAAGGCAAACTGGGAGGCTGCCTACAAGCACTTCGTCAAATATTCGAGTGGCGAGTGCCGCTTCTGCGACCTCGATGTTGCATATTGCCAGAAGTTTGTTGATTATCTTTTGTCGGCAGAGTGCTATCATAACGGCAAGCCGATGATGCCCACCACCGCCAATAACCACCTCGTAAAGCTGAAAGCCGCCCTTCGCATGGCATACGATGATGGACATATCAAGGAGAACATAGCCAAGAAACTTGTCAAGGCAAAGGGACACGGCAACAAGCGGCAGTACCTGACCAAGGAGGAACTTGTTGCGCTGTCAAAGGCCGAATGTAAGAGCGACGTACTACGCCGTGCTGGTCTGTTCTCCTGCCTTACGGGTCTGCGTCTGTCTGACTGCATCCTGCTCCAGTGGGAGAACATCAAGAAGTCGGGCGATGGCGGATGGGTGCTCGACATCACCACCAAGAAGACAAAGACCGATGCCATCCTGCCCATCAGCGAAGAGGCACTTGCCCTGTGCGGCGAGCGTGGAGAGGGTCAGGTGTTCAAGAAACTGACACCGAACCTGGTTGCCGCCCACCTCAAAGACTGGATAAAGGCTGCTGGCATCACCAAGCATATCACCTTCCACTGCTTCCGTCATACCTTCGCCACCTTACAACTGGCAGGAGGCACGGACATCTATACCGTAAGCAAGCTGCTTACCCACAGTAACCTTGCCACAACACAGGTGTATGCAGAGGTGGTCAACGAACTGAAGCGTGATGCATCCGAGCGCATTTCATTGAAGGATGATGCCAGGAAAACTGCCACTCTTGAAGAAACACAGAACAAAGAAACACTTGCTCAATGATATTCTTGACGTTAAAACAAAATTAAAAACTCACATGGAACAAAATGAAAGTAATCTCTCTTTCGACCAGCTGCCCAAGGCAGTCGGCGAACTGCTGACCAAGGTGGACTATGTGATTAGCCGCCTTGACGAGAAGAAGGAAGCGGACGGTTCATCCCCGACTCTGGATGATGACCAGATGATGACGATGGACGAGGCCTGTCAGTTCATTGGCAAGAAACGCTCCACGATGTACTCCCTCACCTCTGAGCGACGCATCCCATACCGCAAGCGTGGCAACAAGCTCTACTTCTTCAAGAAGGAACTTGTGGAATGGATCCAGAGCGGAGGGGCATACGACAAGCCTTATACACTCTCCGAGCAGGAACAGGCAGAGTTCGATGCCCACCTGGAGCAAATGCGTGAGAAGAAACGGCACAAGCCAGCTGCCGTCCAGCAACAATGATTCTTACTTTCGGAGGTGGGACATGACAGTCCCACTTCCTCATTAAAACCACTTGTTATTATGCGATACGCCAATATCAGATACAGTACGCTTCTGAATGAAGCACAGTATGATTACCTGTCGGATGAATGTCAGGACATCAACCGTATGAAGTGTTTCAAGACCTTCATCCGCCTAACCCTCATGGAACAGACAACCATGACTAAGACCCATTTCTCAGCTGTCCTACAGCCAGGACAGTTCATGGCTTCCAAGGTCGAACTTTCCCTGATGTGGGGTTGCAACCGAAAGACCGCCACCAGAATCATCAGGGAGTTCAATCAGATGGGTATTCTCCGTTCTGAACCGTCAAACCGCACGACCATCCACACGCTGTTGTGTCTGTCCGTCTGGTTCACGGATCAGCGGACAATCAAGAATCCTTACTTTGTCAGCAACCCTATGGTCAAGCCCATAGAGAAACCGACAAGACCGACTAACCATGTCCCACCTAAAAGCGGTGTTCAAACAGTTGAAGTCTGTAAGCCGGCACCAACAGATTCAGGTGGGACATCTTCTGCCGATACAGGCGACGTGGCTAAGGTCATGCCGCCCGAATCTCTGGCAGAAGGGATGAAGGAGCATAGTCATTCCCTTTCCCTACCATCCAATGATAATACACGAGAGCGTGTGAGTCCAGTCTGTCAGTCATCAAGTGAAACTGTTGCTGACAACCGACATTATCCAACAAGCAGCAATCTCCAGTCTGATGGTATGCGAGAAGAGAATAAACAACCTACTGTCGTGGAAGATACACAGCTCTCTTTTCGCCATCAAGACGAGAGCTTGCTCCAAGAGGTATCGACAGAAGGGAAAGGAATAGAGACATGAGCACAGCGTGGCGATTCGGAACGTGGCGCGGGAAAAAAAGGCTTGCCTTGTTATAGCCCACTATAACTACACGCTCCGCTTTCGTAGTTGTGGGCTCTTCCGAGGGACTCATGGCTTTGCCCTGAGAACCCACAAGGCTCTGCCCTTGACCTGTTCAGGACGCTGCCCCGAAACCTCGCTCATGAGTTTCACCCCTGAGAACCCGGAGCAAAGAGTGCCCCTCTCTTTGCAAACTCCGCTCAGTGGCATCAGCCCCCAAGACCCCTGAGCAGGAAGTGACTCTCTCCCTGCACCCTCCAATCAAGGCTCCGCCCCGATACCCCGATGACCAATTATACAGGAAACCGCTAAAGCAGAATTATGGCAACGACAGCCAAAGCATCCGAGCACATCAAGCCGTGCAACATCGCCCAGAGTGAGCGGCACAACAGGAGGGACGCAGACTACATCGCATCCCTCAATCCTGCCATGCTCTACATCCGCAAAGACCTGGCTCACCTGAATGAAGTGTATGTCGCACCTGACATGGTGGGTGTCAGTCTTCAGCAGCACTATGACGACATCCGTATCATGGTGAGGCAGAAGACTGGCAGGGCGATGCAGGAGAAGGACGTGAAGTTTACCGACAAGAAAGGCAAGCAGCGTGTCCGTCAGGGGTGCAGCCCTATCCGTGAAGGTGTGGTGAACATCAAGCCCGACACGACGATGGAAGACCTTTTGCGCTATGCCGAAAGAGTGCATGAGAGGTGGGGCATCAGAGCCTTGCAGATACACATCCATAAGGACGAAGGGCATTATGAAGTGATGGAGCAGCGAGAGCAATGTCAAGCAAACTTGAACATTGCCGAGTCGCGACAGAACTCGGCGGAGCCAGACACCGAAGACCCTGCATCATGGGAACCGAACTACCATGCTCATATCATCTGGGACTGGATGGACCACGACACGGGCAAGTCCTTCAAGTTGAATGCCGAGGACATGTCTGCAATCCAAGATTTGGTAGCTGAGACATTGGACATGCAGCGAGGGCAGAAGAAGTCAGAAACAGGGATTGACCATCTGGAAAGGAACGACTTCATCATTCAGAAGCAGGAAAGCAAGAAGAAACAGCTCCAGGAAGAGGCAAAGAAAGTCGTTGCTGAGAAAGAGGAAGTGGAGGCAGAGGTTGAGACAGCGAAAACGGAAGTGGCAGACTTGTGGAAGGAACACGACTATCTGACAAGTGCCAATCGCACGAAAGCAGAGCGCAGCAACCGGCTCGACCTTGACATCAGAACCAAGACAAACCGTTTCCAGGCACTTGATGATGCCATTGATGCCAAGAAACAGGAAGTCGCAGAACTGGCAGCGAAAGCCGACGAGAAGCTGCGGGACTTCTACACCATCAAGGAGCGTGGCAACTGGCAAGACCCGATGTTCTTTGCCATGTCTGCCTATATCTACCGAATTGACGAGGGTTTGCAGTTCTGCATCAAAGCCATTCAGGACTTTGCCTATTCAGGTTTCGGAGGTCGAGGCGGCAAGCATGGTGACATATTCTGGGACAACGAGTCATACGCTATCAAACACTACCTAAAGATGTTTTCCGAACTGGCAAGTGCTACTCTGAAGCAAGTGGCAGACTGGTTTGTCTGGCTAGCAAGCACCTTGGGCAGGTTCAATGCCAACGAACTCAGACGTGCAGACCATGAAGTCCACGACATTGCTGATGGCAGATACGATGGACGCATACAGAAGTTCCAACAAGGGATATCGAGATAGGCAGCTGTTATATGGTAGCAGTCCGATAAATTGGAATTTAACTTTCCTCCTTCAGATATAACACAGACTCTCGCAGGTCGATAATCAGCGTGAAATGGTTCCAAATATCATTACCAATGATGGCAGAGTACACATCACTCGCCATGGCACCCGAGGTGTCGGTGCTATAACGGACTTTCTGCTTTGGTACGGTAATATCGCCTACCTTAAGTTGCTCAATGCCGAATTCATAGCCGGCAGACTCACCGCCAACACCCCCATGTTTAAAGTGGAACGGGGTTTTATCTTGGATTTTATCCAGTCCAAACTTTCCAGCTGCCTTGCTGGTGAACACAAGGCCACCGCCAGAACCAAGGTCCAGAAGAGCCTTGCCGGGTATTGTATTGCCTGAAGAAACAGTAACCTCAAAGGGCAAAAGAATTCGTCCGGGATGTTTGGGATCTGTTTGTATCGGAATTCGGGAGTAGTTCTTAGTCTGCGATGATGTCAGCCTGTCCGACACTGTGAGTTTACTGCGTTTGTAATCAATGGTGATGAATTTTCCCTTCCACTGACCAAGCCCCAAGATGCCATCGGCCTTACTGCCAAGAATGGCGCGCAGATCAATGATGGGCACCATTTGTGGGGAATACTGCTTTCCTTCCAGCGAGATATTTACTCCGGAAAAAATAAGTACGGTTGGTTTGGTCTCGTTCCCCGCGCCACGCACCATTGCCTTTCCCATCTGGGAATATTTGACTCCGCTCTCGGCAAGCCATGTGCTGTCCAGATACACATCGGCAGAACCTGTGTCAAAAACAAGGTGTGCAGTTTTCCCGTTCACCTCTGCATTCAGATATATGTGATTGGAAATAAACTCAAAGCTGTGTTCCTGAGCATATAAGGCAGCACTCAGGAGCAATAGAAAAAAGGTTGAAAGAAGTTGTCTCATATCTTTATACGTCGTTAAATTTGTATTTTTATATTATTTTGTCTTAAAGATAATATGCCACTACTGTCCCGTTAAAGTGGACTAATCGCTCTTTGAATTAATTGAAATACAGTCTATTAGGTGGTGTTTTGGAATGAAACGGACTTGATTTCGTAACTTTGCAGTCAAATTAAAATGACTGCTAT
>Ga0247611_10009662_pt1 | contig 11532 bp, 7 predicted proteins | sample 177DNAGHGhighgp2_FD_192422 | JGI IMG/M metagenome (GOLD analysis project Ga0247611, IMG submission 192422) | Sheep rumen microbial communities from Palmerston North, Manawatu-Wanganui, New Zealand - 1770 DNA GHGhigh gp2 | ecosystem: Host-associated > Mammals > Digestive system > Stomach > Rumen ... | reverse complement strand
AAAAAGACCACGCCGCATCAGCTAAAATTGCAGAAGAATCCTGCGTACTTCTTAAGAATGATGATTCAGTACTTCCTCTTAAAGCTCCTGCAGAAAAAATCCTCTTCGTTGGCTGCTTTGCAGAAAATCCACGTTATGGTGGAGGCGGAAGCTCAAAAATCAAATGCTACAAAATGACAAGCGCAGTAGACGCAGCCCGCGAAGCAGGTCTTAATGTAAAATACGTAAAGGGCTATAACGATGATTTTGTAACTACAAGCCCGGCCCTCACTTCAGAAGCCGAACAGGCAGCCCGCGAAGCAGACACTGTAGTAGTTTTTGCAGGACTCCCGGAAAGCTTTGAATCTGAAGGTGCAGACCGCACAAGCCTTGATATGCCAGAGGTTCAGAATGAACTGATTGAAAAACTTGCCGCAGTTAATAAACGCATAGTTGTTGTGCTGCATAACGGTGCGCCAGTAACAATGCCTTGGGTAGACAAGGTTGCCTCAATTCTTGAATGCTATTTAGGCGGAGAAAATATTGGTACTGCGCAAATCAATCTGCTCTTTGGAAAGGCAAATCCTAGCGGAAAACTTGCAGAAACCTTCCCGCTTCGTCTGGAAGACACTCCATGTTATTTAACTTACCCTGGAAACGGTCGTACATGTATTTATTCAGAAGGAATCTTTGTAGGCTACCGCTGGTATGACAGCCGCAAAATGCCTGTTTTATTCCCTTTTGGTCACGGCCTCAGTTATACAAGCTTTGAATATTCAAATCTCAAGCTTTCAAAAACTGCCTTTAAGGACAGCGATGGGGTAGAGGTAAGCGTAACTGTAAAAAATACCGGCAGCGTAGAAGGAAAAGAAATCCTTCAGCTTTATGTAAGCGATAAAACTGGTGTAGAAATCCGTCCAGAAAAGGAACTTAAGGGCTTTGAAAAGGTTAGCTTGCGTCCTGGTGAATCAAAAGAAGTTACCTTTAAGCTGGACCGCCGTGCCTTTGCTTACTGGAATACCGACACCGGCGACTGGTATGCTCCAAGCGGAACTTATGTAATTTCTGTGGGTGCTTCAAGCCGTGATATCCGCCTTACTGCCGAAGTTGATGTAACTTCATCATCAAAAAAAGCCTTTACAATCACCCCTCAGACAACAATGGGCGATATGCTCCGTAACCGCGAAATGGCAGCTCTGATTCATGATGATTATATGCAGGCCCGCAAGTTCCTTGATGATATGACAGATGAAGAGCTTGAGAAAAAATTCCCATTCCCTAAAGAAGGAATGCTTGGAATGATTTTAAGTAATCCATTCCGCAGCAATCGCGGCCGCGACGGCAAAACAATGGAAGATATCCTTAAGCAGGTAGAAGATTATAACCGTAAACTGGAAGGGTAAAACGAGTTTTTGAAAAATCGGATTATCCTAAAATAATGCTAAAATGCCGCAGGCAATAAAAAGACCCAAAAACATTCTGCACAAGCGAAGCGCGGAAGCCGTTTTTGGGTTTTTTATTGCCGAGAGGCATTTTATTTCAGGTTTTGTTTAATTAAGCCGATTTTTCAACTTCTAGATATTTATACTTCCACCTGCACCATAGTGGCAACAGACTGTGCGTGTACATTAGCGTATACACTGCGGTTGTTTTTATATGGATTTTTGAAGTTTGAAATCTGAGCTCGCAGCTGCTCAATATGCACGCGAAGCAAATCGCGGTTAATTGCATTCTGCTTGAGAACCTTGTCCTGCAAATCAGATAAATCATTCTGAATCTTTGCAATTTCGGCATCTTCTGCCACAGGAGACTTATTTCCGCCTGCTGAATACATTTTAGACATAGGCACAATCACTTTCTGCAGGCTTGCAATGCTCTTTACTACCTGCTGCTCAAGCTCAGTGTGAGCAAGAAGGTTTTCCGGATTTTCTGATGTAATAGAATCCTGCTGTTTTTCCAGAACTGTAAGATATTCGCGGAATTTTCCCCTCTGTTCTTCCAAAAGACTTCTGAAACGTCGTAAAAGAGCAACGCGTTCGTTTAATTCTTCCTGTGTGATTTCTGCCATTTTTTTCCCCTTGTGGTTCCCACCCACTAACCTTGAATATTCAATACATTCTGAACTTTTGCGGCAGGTGCATTAGCAGTACTGCTTGCAATAGTTCTCCATGCTCCTGCCAGCTCATCAACCTTGCTGAGCACAAATTCAATCTTCTTTTTATTGTGGCTGATAGTTGCATCCATCAATTCTTCATTAAAATACACATATAAGGACATAAGGTTACGTGCAATGTCGCCCCCCTTATCCATATCAAGCGAAACCTGAAGTTCAGTAATAATAGCCTGTGTTTTCTGCAGATGAATACCAAACTGTTCAATATTGCCAGGCTTTATTTTCTCATTTTCGTCAAACAGATTGAGTGCAGCCTTAAGATGCTTTACGGCACCTTCATAAAGTAAAACAACCAGTCGTCCCTGACTTGCAGTATTTACATTTGTTTTCTGATACGCAGTATAAGCGTTCTGGTAAGCCATCGCTTTCCTCCTTGAATTAAGAAAACCGCAAAAAAATGCGGGTATTCTTTTCAGATTTTCGGAAACTCTCAAAAAAAGTTTAGTAAAATATTGATTTTTTTTATAGATTTTTTTTCTTATTGTAATTCTTGACAAATGCATTATAAGGAGCTGACACAAAAAATGTGGCGCGAGGGAGGGAGGCATAGGGCAAAAAGTTTAGTAAAATATTGATTTTTTTTACAAAAATTCTTTTTGAAAATAATAATGAAAAAATGCGGAGTAAAAAAAATAAGCTCGCGCAGCGTCATAATCCTCAGCGGAGCGACTTATTTTTTTTACGGGAGCATTTTTTAAATTCTTATTATAATCAGATAAATATCGAATTTAGTGGAAAAAAATCAATATCTTTACTATATTAAAAGTAGCAGTATGCAATAATGTAACGAATTATTTAGGATGCAACAATGGCAGAAAATCAGAACGAAGATAACAAAAATCAGAATGATGAGAACGATCCTTACAAGTTTTTTAAGTTTGCTGGACCTGAAAATAACGACGATAAAGATAAAAAAAATAAAAATAATGGAAAAAAGAAGCTTCCATTCTGGCCGGTGCTGCTGATAACCCTATTCGCAGTTGCAATGGTAGAGTTTTTTATCTTTCCAAAATCAGATGATTTAATTGATTATTCAACCTTTAAGGAAAAAATCCAAAATGGTGAAATCAAATCTGTTGTAATCAGTGATTCTTATTTTATTGGTTATGGTTCTTACGTTGAAACAGAAGCAGGAGGAAAGGGCTTAAAAATCTTTAATGTGCCTACTTCAAAATCAGCTACTCAGTATAAGACCTCGGCCGTGCTTACTCAGAGCTTTTTAGACTTCCTTGAACAGAATAATATTCATTATAAGTTTGCCGCAAAGCAGAATAACTGGTTCCTTCAGCTGCTTTTGAATCTGATTGTACCATTTGGCCTGATTTTCCTCATGTACTTCTTCCTCTTTAGAAAAATGGGAGGCGGTTCTGGTGGCGGAATCGGCAGTATTTTCAGTGTTGGTAATTCACGTGCAAAGGTTGTAGAAGAGGGTAAGATAAAAACCCGTTTTGCAGATGTTGCCGGTGTTGATGAAGCAAAGGAAGAGCTTGTAGAAGTAGTTGATTTTCTGAAATCTCCAAAAAAATATACAGATATTGGTGGTAAGATTCCTAAGGGAGTTCTCCTTGTAGGTGACCCTGGAACCGGAAAAACACTGCTTGCCCGCGCTGTTGCTGGAGAGGCTGGAGTTCCATTCTTCAGCATTTCGGGTTCTGATTTCGTGGAAATGTTTGTTGGTGTTGGTGCAAGCCGTGTCCGCGACCTCTTCAAACAGGCCCGTGAAAAAGCCCCTTGTATTATTTTTATTGATGAAATTGATGCCCTTGCCAAGAGTCGTGCAAACGGATTTAGCTCGAATGATGAAAGAGAGCAGACTTTGAACCAGCTCCTTGTTGAGATGGATGGTTTTGATAATGAAAAAGGTTTAATTGTGCTTGCCGCAACCAACCGTGTAGATGTTCTTGACCCTGCAATTCTTCGCCCTGGACGTTTTGACCGCCAGGTACCAGTAGAAAAGCCGGATGTAAAAGGACGCGAAGAAATTCTCCGCATCCATGCAAAGAACGTAAAACTCGATAAAGACGTTGATTTTGAATCAATTGCTCACGGAACAACAGGCTTTGCCGGTGCAGATCTTGCAAATGTTGTAAACGAAGCAGCCCTTCTTGCAGTGCGCAATGGCCGCAAGAAAGTTACTATGGAAGATTTTAACGATGCAATTGATAAGGTAAGCATTGGTCTTAAAAAGAAGAGCCGCAAGGACAATAAAAAGCAGATGCGTCTTGTTTCAGTTCACGAAACTGGACACGCACTTGTTGCAGCTTTCAATCCAGACCACGAGCCTGTAAATAAAATCACTGTTGTTCCACGCAGCCACGGAGTTGGCGGCTTTACCCAGTACCGCGAAGAAGGCGAAGAAAAGTTCATTCAGACACGTAAAGATATGATTGATGAAGTAGACAGCCTGCTTGGAGGACGTGCCGCAGAAGAGGTTATTCTTGGCGACATTTCTACAGGTGCATCAAATGATATTGCCCGTGCTACAGACATTATAAAGCGCATGATTACCGATTTTGGTATGTCTGATAAATTCAAGAACATGACGCTTGGTAAGGGTGTACTCGGTGCCCGAGGTGGAGATGCAAATCTTATCCGCGAGTTCTCAGAACAGTCTCAGAACTATATAGATGAAGAAATCGCCCGCATAATGAACGAGCGTTACGACTATGTTGTAAAGTTGCTTTCAAAGCACAAAGAACTTTTGGATTATATCGCCAACCGTCTTGTTGAAGTAGAAACAATGGACGGCAAAGAGTTCTATGAAATTGTAAAAGGCGAACAACATTGTGCAGAACTCACAGAATCTGCTGGTAAAAAAGCAGCTTCGGATGAAAAAAATCTGAAGAAAGCGAGAAACCAATAGAAAAGAAAACACGTACACGTCGTACTAAGAAAACAGAAGAATGACATCATAAAAAAAATCTGACGGGCTTACGGTGAGTCATAAACAAGTCGCTGGCAGAGCCGTTTTTGTGAAAGAATCCTGCGGTTTTCGTTCCGAAAATCCTCGGATTCTTTTTATGGCTAAACGCCAAAGACGTTCTGATGCGACTTGTTTCTGCCTCTGCTCCGCCCGTCAGATTTTTTTTATTCTTCATGCTCTCATAAAAAGAAGCGAGCATGTCCGTATACCGAGACAGCGTAAGCCCGTCAGATTGTTTTTTATGTGCCAGAATTTATATAAATAGACAATATCGTGTTTTCTTTATATAATACAATGATATGAAAAAGCTTCTTATTTCTTTTTGCGCACTTTTTGTTTCAACTGTTTTATTTGCGCAGAACATTACAACGGCGAGTGCTTATTTTAAGACAATTTCAGAATATTATGGAACCATAAAAGATTACGAGGTTGATTTTGAAATCAAAATTGAAAAAACAGAATCAGCCGGAAAACTTTCTTTTAAAGCTCCAAATCTTGTAAGAATGGATTATACAAATCCGCCGGAGCAGGTAATCTGCTTTAATGGCGATATGCTTACAATTTACATCAAAGAGCCTGCAGAAGCTGTTCTTCAGCAGCAGGTTTCTCCAGATGCTTCAAATCCCGCAACAAGTCTTACAACTCCTCAGGGGCTCTCACTTATGTCCCGATATTACACCGTTGCCTACGAAACAGGCCAGAATCCCGAACCACTGGAAGAAGGTTCTGATGAAATGGTTGTAAAACTGATTCTGACACGTAAGAGCGCATCAGAAGCCTTCAGATATATTAAGCTTGCAATCAACAATGATACAAAACTTATCCGCAGAATTGAGGCAGTTACTCCAAAAGGAGAAGAATTTGTATTCAACTTCTTTGATTATGTCTTAAATCAGAATCTTTCTGAGCAGCGTTTTGTTTACGATGCCCCTTCATCGGCAAATAATTACAATAATTTCTTGTTCACGGAGTAGTTGAAAATGGAAAGTTACGGCGAACTGCTTCAGAAAACCCGTGAGGCTAAACAGATAGACCTTGACCGCGCCAGCCGCGAAATCTCTATAGAAAAAAGATATCTTGCAGGACTCGAAGCCGAAGATAATGCAGTTTTCCCTGGCGAAGCTTATATGACAGGCTTCCTTAAGAATTATGCTGATTATCTCGATTTGGATGCTGAATTTCTTTTAAAACTCTATCGTAACAAGCAGATTCAGGAGGCTCCTTTACCACAGGGACTCTATGAGCGTCAAAAGCCAAGATATCTTTTACCTGCAATTATAATTCCTTCGGTTCTTTTAGTTGCAGTTGTTGCTGTTGTTCTGACTCTCTTAATTCTAAAGAATAAAAACAAAAAAGAAGAGGGGCTTGTCGTTTCAAGTGCAATGAAAAACCGCCAGTATGAGCTTACAGATAAAAAGTTTTCCCAGCGAGTTTACAAGGGAGACCAGCTTTTTATTCCAACCGAGAATGACGGAAAAATCATCCTTACTGTTCGCGATACACTTTCTGCCTTTGGAATTGATACACCTTCTGGAGTTTACTATATAGAACTTGCAGAAGAATCTGAACTCGATATAAACGGCGATAATGCATCTGATATGATTGTTTACGTTTCGGATATTTCTTCTACAGATGAAAGCCGTGGAGCAGAGGTAAGTATTCTTTTACGCCATGGAGTGGCAGTAGAAGCAAGTTCAGTTGCACTTGAAGAAATTCCTTTTGCTTCAGAAGTAAAGTCTAGTCATCCTTATAAGGTTATACACGAAGACAACCGTGCATATCCATTTACAATCAATGCAAGCTTCCGAGGTCCTTGTCTCTTCCGTGACAGGGTAGACAATTCCCAGTCAGTAGAATCTTATTTTGCCCGAGGAGATCTCTTTACTGCAACTCCACGAAATGGAATCCGTCTCTGGATGTCTAACTTTAATACAGTAAAAATTACGATTATAGCAGATTCCAAATCATTCGACCTTGATATTGGTGCAGCAGGTCAAATTTTCGTAGAAGATATCAAGTGGATAAAAGATACCGACGGAAAATACAAGCTTGTTGTAATCGAACTCGACTAAACAGCATTGTCATTCCCCGGAATGATAATAATGTCATTCCCTGGCTTGACCGGGGAATCTAATACTAAAGATTGTCGGGTCAAGCCCGACAATGACACTTAGGATTCCTTATGAAATTTTTTATCGATCAGCACGGATGTGCCAAAAATCAGACAGATGGAGAACTTATTGCAGGCTTTTTGATGGAGAGGGGCTATGAGTTTACCCTAAATGCCAGCGAAGCCGACTTTATTCTTGTAAATTCCTGCGGCTTTATTGAATCAGCAAAAAAAGAATCAATTGATGCAATTTACAATATCAAAAAGGCATACCCGGATGCAAAGCTTGTGCTTACAGGCTGTCTTGCTGAGCGTTATGCAAATCAGCTTATAGACCAGATGCCGGAACTTGACGGTGTTTTTGGAAACGGTAATCTTTCAAAAATTGCTGATTTTATGGACAGTATTAAAAAAGAGCGCGGCGCCGAAACCTTTCCTCAAAAAGGAGTATGCGGCGGGGCGCGCCCGGTTCTTTTCAATTTTCCGGGCTCTGCCTTTGTCAAAATTACAGAGGGCTGTTCCAATCACTGTTCTTTCTGTGCAATCCCTCTCATCCGCGGTGAGCTTCGCAGTCGTAACGAAGAAGAAATCCTGTCAGAAATCAAAAAACTTGTCAGTGATGGTGTATACGAAATCAATCTTATTGGCCAGGATCTTGCAGCCTATGGAAGTGACACAGGCACAAAACTTGCTGAACTTCTACGAAAAATCACAGCAATACCGGGAGACTTTATAGTAAGGCCTCTCTACATTCACCCGGATCACTTTTCAGATGATATTATAGAAGCAATAAAAGAAGGAAAGGGCCGTCTCCTGCCATATTTTGACATTCCTTTCCAGAGTGGTGATGATAAAATAATTCTTGCCATGAATCGAACCGGCTCATTTACAGAATATACAGCTCTTGTAAAAAAAATCCGCCGGGAGCTTCCTGATGCAGTGCTTCGCACAACCTTCCTTACTGGTTTTCCAGGCGAAAGTGATGAAGCAGCAGAAAATACTGCCCGTTTTTTACAGGAAATTCAGCCCGACTGGTCGGGATGCTTCCCATACAGCCGCGAAGAGGACACTCCGGCCTACAATATGAAAGGCCGTGTTCCTGCAAAAACTGCAAAAGCCCGTGCCGCCCATCTTGAAGAACTGCAGGCAGAAATCACAGCCAGTCATTTGCAGTCCTATGTGGGTAAGGAAGTTGAGGTTCTTGTTGAAGAGATTATAGAAGCTGATGATGAAGGGCTTGCAATCGGCCGTGCCTGGTTTCAGGCTCCCGAAGTTGATGGTTCTGTAGTTATCCGCTACGATCTGGAGAATGCAGAAGTTTGCCAGTCTCTCCTTCCAGGCTCTCTTGCAAGGGTAAAGATTCTCGCAACAACCGGAGTAGATCTGGATTCCCGCTTAATAAAAATTTCTCGTAAAAATAGCGAAAAAAATGAGCGTAAATTCATTTTTTAGTGTATAATATGGTTATAATCGAAGAACCGTTAAAAAACGAGCCGGAAAGGTCGTTTTAGGTTCAACGAAAGAACACCACAGAGGCAAGTTGTACTTGCCGATAGTCTATATAAATTATGAAGGTTATAGCAGTTTTAATTCCGACATTCAATATTGAATATAGCCTCGATGTTTTGAGTGGTATAACAGATTATTTTCGCGATAAAGAAGTAAAGGTTGTAATTATTCAAACACGAATACCAGGTATTAATACGGGAGCTTTTGATTATCAGTATTGTACAGGTTTTGAATATGCAAAATCAAAGGAATTCGATGCTATAATCTGTGTCAGCGGAGTTTATGCATCCCAGATGCCGGAAAAAAAACTCCGTGAAATACTTCAATACTTTGAACCCAAGCCTTTAGTTTCCATAGCCTTTGATCCTCAGACAAAAAACAGTCATGTTATTAAGGCAGATTGCCGCAAAAGCTACAAAGAAATTGTAAATCACCTGAAAAAAGTTCATAACTGTAAAAAAATAGCTTTCTTTTCTGCAAATCAGACAAAATCAAAAGAAGCACTTGAACGTTATGATGCTTTTACTTCGGCATTAGATTCCTGTAAGCTTACTTTTTATCCGGAATTAGTTTTCGACGGTAATTTTACCGATTTTAAGGCTCACGATGAAATTCTTGCAAGATATAAATCAAAAGCTGAAATTCCATTTGATGCGATAGTTTGTGCAAATGATATGATGGCCTCGGGCTGTGTTCGTGCCTTGCAGGAAATTGGAGTGTCTGTACCGGAAGACGTCAAGGTAATAGGTTTTGATGATGCAATCATTGCAAGCATGATGACCCCTAAACTGTCTTCTATAAATCAGGATATTTACAGCCAGGGCTATGAAGCAGCAGAAATTGCAGACAGGCTTTTAGATGGAGAATCAATAAAAAGGGAAATATTAAATCCTCTGCTGCCTAAATTCCGACAGTCCTGCGGCTGTATAGATAAAAATCATTCTGTTCCAGTTTATAAAACAGTTGACGGAGAAATCCATTCTGATACAAATGATAAATCAGATGGCGTTATGCAGTTTGTTACTGCCCTGAATGAAAAAAACACAGTGGTAACACTTTTGGATACAGTAAGAGGCTTTAACACTCTTAAGCAAATGTTCTTCAATCTAAAGTATATTGTTCAGGAGTGTGCACTAAGTGGCCTTGCTATTCATTTCTTTAAGGAAGTGCAGATTATTGATAATGAACAGGAATTCTATCTGCCGGAAGCTGTGGACCTTCATATGTTTTATTCAGAATTACAAAATACAGAAGTTTTCCGTCCTGGTGTAACAGTCGATCCTCACGAGAAAATCTTTGCAGCCCGCTCAATGGAAGATATCGGTGGTATTTTCCTTTTAAATCCAATATTTATGGGTGAAGCAAATTACGGCTATATGATGTGCCGTATCAAAGAAAATAAATTTGCAGATTATAATGTATATCTGAAAATAATAATGAACGCTGTTGCCCAAGCTTATGAGTATACAAGTAAGATTCAGGAAGGACGCAATATAGAGCGGGAAAATACAGAGCTTGCACTTCAGTCTCGGATGGATGAGCTGACAGGCATTTTAAACCGCAGGGGCTTTATTGAAAAAGGGCAGGCTGCCCTTGATGTGCTGCAGGAAACAGATACATCTGGTGTTGTATTCTTTGCAGATATGGATGGCCTTAAAAAAATCAACGATACCTACGGTCACGATATGGGCGATAAAGCCTTAATGCTGCAGGCCCGGGTTCTGCAGGATATTTTCCGTTCTTCAGATGTTGTTGGCCGTCTCAGTGGAGATGAATTTGGAGTAGTGGCCCTGGGTATGAAGATGGATTATGTAAAAAATACCCGCCTGAAAATTGATATGCTTTGTAAAAAGGTTTCAATAGAAAATCAACTGCCATTTACTCTTTCTATAAGCCTGGGTGCTGTAGACCTGCAAAAATCCAGCGTCCTGAAACAGCTTTTGAAGGAAGCAGATAAAGAACTTTATAAAGAAAAAAGTATAAAACATGCCAGACAATAATTATTTAGATAAACTCAATGAAGAACAGCGTGCCGCCGTTGTACATGAAGGCTCTCCGCTTCTGATTCTTGCCGGTGCAGGTTCAGGTAAGACCCGTGTTATTACAACTAAAATTGCGTATCTCATATCAGAAAAACAGATAGATCCCTGGTCTATACTTTCTGTAACCTTTACAAAAAAAGCAGCCAACGAAATGCATGAGCGTGCCATAGCAATAGATGAACGTGCCGCCGATGCACAAATTCGTACCTTTCACTCATTTGGTTCCTGGTTCTTGAGAAAGTATGCAGAGCATGCAGGACTCGAATCTTCTTTTACAGTTTATGATGATGATGACGTAGCAACTCTGATAAAAAAGGCCGAACCATCCCTTTCTGCAAAGGAAGTGCGTACTGCTGCCCATCAGATTTCTTTGTGTAAAGATTACTGCCTTACTCCCGAAGATGACCTTAGTGTAATTGGCAGTGAATTTGACCTCAATGATATTTATTCAAAATATCAGAAAAGATTAAGGGCTACGGGAAATGCAGATTTTGGCGATTTAATTATGCTGCCCGTTCAGATTCTCGAAGCCTATAGTGATATTGCAGATTATATTCATAACCGTTTTAAAGTAATTATGGTTGATGAATATCAGGATTCAAATATAGCGCAGTACAGACTTTTACAGAGCCTTTCTGGAGTAAAACAGGGCAGTGATACCTATGTCTGCGTAGTTGGTGATGATGACCAGTCAATTTATAAATTCCGTGGAGCCGAAGTTCAGAATATTTTAACTTTTCCAGATAAATTTCCGGGAACTCAGATTGTAAGGCTGGAAACTAATTACCGTTCAACT
>Ga0247611_10009661_pt1 | contig 11532 bp, 7 predicted proteins | sample 177DNAGHGhighgp2_FD_192422 | JGI IMG/M metagenome (GOLD analysis project Ga0247611, IMG submission 192422) | Sheep rumen microbial communities from Palmerston North, Manawatu-Wanganui, New Zealand - 1770 DNA GHGhigh gp2 | ecosystem: Host-associated > Mammals > Digestive system > Stomach > Rumen ... | reverse complement strand
CCCGAAGGCAGCAGATTCAGCATATTGCAGATAATCCGATAGGCGTGGTTGCCGTCCAAAAGACGCGCCCAAAGGTTGATTTTCCAGCCGATAGACCAGCCCGTGGCCATATCGCCGCGCTGCGTTAGCGTGTTTTTGGCGGCCTCGAACAGTTGTGGCTGCTTGAACGGCGAAATCTGATTCGACGGATAAAGTCCGTACAGATGCGACACGTGGCGGTGTTGGTCGGTCGGGTCGTCGGCATCCACAAGCCACTCTTGCAGTTGGTTGTGCTGCCCAATCGCCATTGGCGCGATGCGGCCTAAAACGGTCTGCGCCGAATCACGGAAAGCGGCATCAACACCGAGCACCGCCGAAGCCGCAATTACCTGATTAAGAACATCAAAGGCGATTTGATTGTCCATCGTGCAGCCCGCCGTCATCGACGAGCCGTCGTTGGTGTAGCCGTGTTCGGGCGATGTCGAAGGCGTGGTCACCAGATAGCCCAATGTCGGGTGCTCAACCATCGCCGTCATATAGAATCGTGCGCTCTCTTTCAATATGTTATAGTTGTCGGCAAGGAATTTCTTGTCGCCTGTGAACAGATAGTGCTGCCAGATGTGCGTCGAGAGCCAGCCGCCGCCGTTGGGCCACATTCCCCAGTAGGCGCCGTCAATTGGGCCCGTCACACGCCAGATGTCGGTGTTGTGGTGAGCCACCCAGCCGTCGGCGTTGTACATCTGCCGAGCCGTGGCGCGGCCAGTCTGCGCAAGGTCGCCAATGAGCGAGAACAGCGGTTGGTGGCACTCGCTCAAGTTGGTCACTTCGGCAGGCCAGTAGTTCATTTCCGCGTTGATGTTTATGGTGTATTTGCTGTCCCACGGCGCGTCAACCATATTGTTCCAGATGCCTTGCAGGTTGGCCGCCTGCCCGCCAGGCTGCGACGACGAGATGAGCAGATAGCGCCCGTATTGGAACATCAGCGCCACCATTGCTTGGTCGTTGCCCTTGTTGAAGGCTTCCAGCCGACGGTCGGTCTCAATGGCCGAACTGTCCGATTTTGGCAACTCAAGCCGCACGCGGTCGAATTGTTTTTTGTATGCCGATATGTGATTGGCTAACAGTTGCTTATAATCTTTTTCGACGGCTTTCGCCAATGCCGATTCAGCCAATTCTTCGGCATTTCCGCTCACATCGTTGTAGTTCACAAAATTGGTTGCCGACGCAATGTAGATGGTCGCCGATGTTGCGCCGCGAACCATCAGTTTGTTCTCGCCAGCCAGGTTGGTGCCGTCGCTTTTGATTGTAACTGCCAGATACGCACCAAGTTTCGCATCCACGCCTTCCTGCGACTTTCCGTCAATCTTGACAATCATTTTCACATCTTCGGCGTCCTTGAAGCCGCCCGTGCCAACAATTGTCGTCTTATTGTCCTTCACATCGATGGTGTTCGGCAGCGGGCAGTTGTGACTGATGTCGAAATTCAGCCCCTTCCGTTGGTCCGACTCAATGCGCACAACTATCACATTATCAGTCAGTGAAGCGAACGCCGTGCGCGTGATGTTGGCGCCATTGGCCGCAAACCGCGTGGTGGCTGTGGCATTGCTGATATTCAGGTCGCGATAGTAGTTGCTAACATCTTGAATATCTGACATATCTATAAACAGACTGCCCAGCGTCAGATAGCCCATACCGTTTTGTCCTGTAAAGAAATTCTGATTTACAACATCCTGTGCCTCAGCAAATTTGCCGTCAAAAATCAGTTTCCTCACCTTTGGCAGAGCCGCATTGGCCTTTTCAGGGATGTTGTTGTGCGGACCGCCAGCCCAGAACGTCTCGTCGTTGAGTTGGATTTCCTCGTGTCCCGTGCCGCCGAAAATCATTCCGCCCTGATGCGAGTTGCCGATGGGCAGCGCCTCGGTCCAGGCCTTTGCAGGCTGCGAGTACCACAACTTAAGTTCTTCATTGTCAGCCTTGTTGCCGCACGAGCAGACAACCGCGCCAACCATTAACGCTAATGCAAATTGTTTCTTCATACAGAGTGTGTTTTATTTTCGTAAATATATGTAAAAGTATTTTGTACTTTTATAAATATGGGGAAAATTTTGTGCGCGCTTTCCGCGAAAACAATCAAAGCGCAACTGCTTGCCGCGAAAACTGCTGAAACGAGAAATTATTTTCACGTTTGAGCACTTTATAAGTTCGAAAACTGCTGAAACGAGATTTTTGAACGGCGTTTCAGCAGATTATAAGGTGGCGGGTTGTGATTATGAATTGATTAGAAACACGTAAGGCTGCCATTGCTGACAGCCTTACATCGCGTATGAGTGATTGTCATCTCTTCACACTTACCGTCACTTTTTCCACTTGCATTTTGGTATCAACGGCGCGTTTCTTGTTGAGCCAATTCAGAAAATCAGCAAACGGAAGTGAGCGCGGCAAATCCAAACCAGTGCTGCTCGTTGCCGATGATGCGTAATCGACGGCCTTCGAGAAATCATTTTCTGAAAAAATAATGTATAAATCATTAAAAATCTGCCCCGAACCATCATCACAATTGAGTTCGTACTCATCGATGGTATTGGTGGCGTCGCCGTTGGCATCGAAAAAGACATATTGATGGTTGGCTTCCACTTTTTGACTGCCGTTTTTCTGATTGCGATATGGTAGCAGACAATATGCAGTGTGCGTTTCATCTATCAGATATACAGATACAAAACCATCTGCAGGTGATTGAAACATCAAATATAACTGGTCGCCCGATTTGAAATCTTCCGATTCGAACTGTAGTCCTGTTCCGTTGCGCAAAACGTGATATTTAAGGTCGGTTTTTGCGGTGTTTTTGGCTTGAGCCAAACCGCACACCGAAGCCAGGATGTAGAGAGCACCATTTTCAAAACCTTGCTCAATGGTCGGTTCTTGTGTATCGTTGAGCCACTCGCCGTTGACATAGTCCTCGCCTGATGTGTAGAGAGCATCGGTGTAACCGCTACCGTCTTCTTTGGTTGTCATTGTCTGCGTCTGCGATAGCGACTCGCCAAACTCTCGTGCCAGCGCCGAAATGCGGGCCCGTTGTATGGCTGTATGCCGCGCCGCTTCGAGCGTCTCGTTTGTCTGCACATAATATTTGTAAGTGCCGCAAACCTGCTTTGACTCTTGCGCACCAACATTCAGCGCTGCCAGTAAAAACAATGTTAGTAGCAGTGTGCGCATATTATTTCAGTTTCCAAGTTTCCCAAGCGCCGCCTACGGTTGCAGATGGCACAACAGTTGGCGTTTGACTTTTGCCGTTCACCACAATTGATTGCTTGCGGACATTGTCGGTTACATAATCGCCTAACTCCTTATAAGTTACGTTGCCAGCCGTCTCTTTGATTTTCTTCAGCAGATAGTATGTGAACATTCCGTGCTGTTGCTCGTTGTTGGGGTATGCTGTCTCGTCGCCTTGTGCGGCCGAAAAGACAACCATATTGCCCACAGGCACGCTGCTTTTGGCTTTGATGGCCACTCCGCGTGCACTTGCCAGCATCTCGCCATTTCGGTTGGCGCCACTGAAGCAGGCATCCAAGAACACGGTTACAGACTTGCTTGAAAGGCTACCTAATGTGCTATACAAATCGTCTAATTTATAACCTGTAGACACATCGCTACCATAGCCATCAATTGGTAGCAAATATGCAGTTTTTTGTGCCTCGTCAGGTATACCGTGGCCAGCATAGTAGAAAATTACTCGCGCTTCGCCGCCATATGCGTCAATCACTTGTTTGAGCCAGCGAACCTCGTATTTCATATTGTTGAGTGTGGCGTCAGTGACAATATGAACGTTGTTGTTTGGAATCCCCAAAGTTTTTTTGCAATACTCGGCAAATGTGCGGCCATCGTTGACGGCAAACGGGACCTGCGCTTCTTTTTGATAGTTCTCATTGGCGATTATCACAGCGAAAGTGTTGTCTGTCTTTATGTTAGACGTAGGAATTTCAATATCAACCTCCGACACACCTAATGTCCATTTTGCTGATTTAATATTTTGTTGTCCGCGCGTTGTGGGTTGTTCATTTGTTTGTAAATCAAGCTCTATTGGCTCAAAGTTGTAATCTATTTCTGCCATCTCATAATTGAGCGATGCTTGATTGCTGTATTTGTACTGCTCGCCATTGGGTAGCGTGAACAATATTTCAGCAATGTTTATAGTGTCATTATCAATAAAGCATTTTATCTCTCTAGATATAGAAGACCACTGTTGTTTAAACTGGGGCGCGTTTTCGATTGGAACAGGAACAAGCAAATTGCCATATTTAGGATTATTTATTAAAAACACCTCATTTTCAGCATCATATTCACCCAAAGTGAATTTTGTGTTTTTATCTTGGTGCGTTTCTATAAAAGTTTTTTCTGCTTTTTGTGTTAATTCCCTAATTTTCGCTTCGCGGGTTTCATTTGTTACTCGTTTTTTCCAAGTTTCTATTTTTTCGAATTCACCCTTTTTTTGCCATTCGTTCAACTCTTTTTCCACCAAATCCTTGGCGAAAAAATGGAAATGTTGTTTTAGGGCCTCCAATACAGATTTTTGCGAAGTGTATCGAAATGGAATTGCTACGTTATATTTTGAGTCAAAGTAACCGTAATTTGTGCCTTTTCTTGCTTCTGCATAACCACCTTTAAAATCCCCAATGCTATTGTAAGCGCAGGCTACGACCTCTTCTCCTTTTTTGTTAACAATACCATAATAAATGCCTTTTTTCACTTTGGCGTATTCGCCATTAAAATCATCAATATCATCGTAAATACACGGTACAACCTCTATGCCTTCTTTATTAATGAATCCATAGTATTTGTGAGAAGTTGTTCTCTCTTTGTTAGCTATTCCAGATAAATCTTTTCTAACTTTTGCCATTTTGTTATGAAATGCATACACAGCATCGTATTTTGATACATCTGCGGTTTCCCTTCCAATGCTGTCTATCAGCAACATCTCAACTTGCTGAGTCCTTTGAATAGTGGCTATAAACAATCCCTCCCCAAGATAAGATATACGACTATATTTAGCAGATACTTTAGTTCCGTTGTCATTTATAAGAAAATAGCTGTTACTATTGCCGACAATAGCTACATTGTCAATAAAATATCCTGCCTTTACAAATTTTGCAGGAATAATTATTGCACCACTCTCATCTTTATAACCAAAAAGACCATTGTCACCAATAAATCTAACACGCGTCTGTGTATATCCACATATACACAATTGGCAAAGAATGAACCCTAATACAAATTTTTTCATAATAAATGTTTTAATAATATGTTGTGATTTTATTCTTGTATTATGACAATAAAAAAGCGTGGAATCAGTATCCGTTACCTGTTCCACGTTTAGAGGCTCTCGCATTGCCCATCCTGTCAGAACAAGCAACGTAGAACCCACGCTGATACAAATACAATACAAGCGTATTGCATATATCATACTATGAGCATCTACTGTTGCTTTGTTTAAAGACAGGATTGAATCTTGCGAGATTTCTAAACGTCAAAACAAAGCGTCAGATAAACGCCTTTCTATATGTCACATCTGCAATTCAGCCTCTTACAAGGCAAAACGCAGAGCAAGACAAAGGTATAAAAAGTAGGTTGGAAAATGAAAATGTTTTTTTGCGGTTGTTAGGCGCGAATGGAATTCGCGGGAATGGACAGAACATCCGATAACACTTTGAACTGTTGCATTTTTTGCAACAGTTGCCATCACACCTCCTGCTCGTAATAATACGAGTAATCAATGCTTTTCATAAATATTTAAGTGGTTAGTGACACTAACCATTTCATATGAGAAGAGAAGCCCCGATTTCCGCTATCTTACAGCACCAAGCACCGTTTCGGGCAGCGTCCCCATAAGGGTTATGGCTGAGAGTTTGCGGCCAATGTCTTTGAGCGAGTGTCCGCAGTGGTAAAGGTTGTTAGAATCTAATGTTACTGAATTCAGTAACAAAAAAATCAGAGTGGAATGAAAAATGTTTTTAGGACAAGTTAGAGAATCATTTCAATTGCGGTTTCGGACATTCACTTCTCTGATATAGTCGCCTAAACGTTTAAATTCCATCTGTTCTCACATTATTTCTTTCCAATTCTTTAAATATTGGAAAGAATTCTTCATTTTATTGTCGCTAATACTTCATCAAAACTTTCACCCTTAATATAGCCTTTCTTAACCTTGTTAAAAGCGATTTCTTTCAGTAATCCACGCTCCATCAAATGCACAATATCCTGTTTTGCTGTTGTCGGACTTATGAAGAATCGTTCCTGCAGGTCTTTAACCGTAATAATCTCATTCGGGTCGTCAACAAATTTCTGCATAACTTGCGCCTGTCGGTCGTTGATATATCCCAAACGCATAAACTGATATGAAGCCTTCTTCTCTGCCTGCTTGCGCTGTATATATTCTTTCAATTCACGATATGCCTGTTCCAATACCTTCAAATTGTAGTTAATGAAGTAACCTAAATCCATATCGTCAGTTTCAGTGTATAAATAAGCTGTCTCGTATGATTTTTTCGATTTTGCAATCACACGTGAAATTGACAAATATTCGGTCATCCAATATCCTTCCTTCAACATAAACCAGTAGAACAAAGCACGCGCAGTACGGCCATTACCATCAACAAAAGGATGGAAATAACCCACCATAAAATGAATTATGATGCCACGAATGATAGGATGGACATAAGGTGTAACATCTTTATCATTGAAATACTCACATAAATCAACAGCAAACTGTGGTAATTTTGCAGCCGCAGGGGGTGTATGAACAGTTTCGCCTGCCATAACATCAAACACCACAATATCATCCTCTTCCTTGCGGAAACGCCCAGCGTCTTCTTCGTTTTTTAATGTTTTTTCTGTAATAAGACGATGTATCTGAAGTAGCAACTCAACAGATAAAGGTGTGTCTTTATGACTTGAGATAAACTGAATAGTGTTATAGTTGTTCACAATCATCTGCTGCGACTTGTCTTTCGGCTGTTTTTTCAAACGAAGCATTTCTTTAGCCACCTTGCGCGTAGTTGCAGCACCTTCTATCATACTTGAATATATGGCCTCTTCCATTAAAGAGCTTCTCAAATACTGTTTTTTATTGTCTTCCGTAATATCGGGCTGATACATCCATCCTTGTCCGAAGTTCATATCAAACTCGTGACAAAGACGTTGCATTTTGTTGGTAAACCCAAAAATGACATTGTATTTGTCCCACGTATTTGCCATCATCAGTATTCGCGTCATCTTAACACGTTTCCACAATTCCTCAGCCGTACAGTAGTCGGGACATTTTTTATATTTGACAGTGTCCCAATACTCGTAGTTCTCATTCACTTTGTCAATTACAATATTGACATTAGAATCGTTTTTATATTCTTTATTGATATAAAACCTCGAAAGGTCTTCTTGTGTTAATTTCGGCGCTTTTTCAATCATAGTCTAATTGTCTTTTCAGGCTACGAATATACAAAATATCTTTCAAATTCTTTCCAGTATTTTAAAAATTGGAAAGAATTGTTAAATATCATACCCCCATTTTGAGAACAGATTACGCAATTCTGCGGTGCTGTCTTCCTCCTGTTGCATCAGGTCGCGTATCTCGCCCTGCAATTGTCGCATCTTGGTGTCGAAAAACACCTGTTCAACGGGCAGAGCGTTGGTTCGTACAAAGAAATCGATTTTGTTTTCGGCATCAGTCATACGCTGTTCAAGCCTTTCAAAACGCTGATTAACAGCATATCCTTTTAGCAAATAGTCTTTCAGTACACGATTCGCCCATTGGCGGAACAAAATTCCTTTCTGCGACTTTACTCTATATCCTACAGACAAAATCATATCGAGATTATAATACTCAACTTTGTATGTTTTACCATCGTTGGCAGTTGTCGCAAATTTTGCGACAACTGGAAAAACCGACAATTCTTCAGCAAGAGCATTGGCAATGTGCTTTCCTATGGTTTTTACATCACGTCCAAATAATGTGGCCATTTGATTTCTATTAAGCCACACCGTTTCCTCGCTCAACCGCACTTCGAGTTTTACCGCTTCGTCGGGTTGGTATAGTATGATTTCGTTTTTGTCGGTCATAATGCTTGCTTGGTAAAGTGTTCTTGTACAGAGCAAGACAAATGTATAAAAGTCAACTTGAAAAATAAAAATGTTTTTTGAATATGCCGTGCGAAAGCCCCGCCTGCCGCTACCTTACAGCGCTAAGCACCGTTTCGGGCAGCGTCCCCATAAGGGTTATGGCTGAGAGTTTGCGGCCAATGTCTTTGAGCGAGTGGCCGCAGTGGTATAGGTTGTTATCGACAATGAGCCAGCGGTCGTGTGAAGGGGCGGTCCAAATGTGCGTGTCAATCGGCTCAACGCTAGCGGCAGAGTTGTGGATATTGCGCAGCGCGGTCAGGTCTTTGCCAGAATATCACAATAATTCCCAATGTCCGCCTTTGTCAGGCCCAACACGACGGATGATGCCTTTCTCTTGCAGTTTTTTTAAGTGCACCTGAACATTACGCATAGCTATTCCAATTTCGTCAGAAATCATTTTTGCCGAAATCGAAGGATTGTCACGTAGCAGTCTTACAATTTTCTGTTGTGCGGCAGGCAATTTTTCTACGATGCTTTCTGCGATGTTTTCTACGATGCTTTCCGCATCTGAAGGAATCCAAGCGTACGGAACAACTACTCGCGTAAAATGTTCCATAAAAACAAAGCAATCCTCACTATACACTTTAAGCACGCGCAATAATCCTGTGCCCAGCGATTCAACTAAATCAACATCACGAAAAACGCGCATCAGTTCCTTATTGCGTGGATTGCTCACTCCGCCAAAAAACTCTGCCCTGCTCATTCCGTTGGGTAGCGAACCCGCCGATGTTATTTCCAATCGGTCTGAAAAGAGTTCAAACTTAGGCGATAATTCATTGAAGTAATCATTATGTACTATGGCGTTTATTACTAATTCGCGCACAGCGCGCTCGTTCCATAGCGGCGTGTCGGTTCTATAAGGATAACCAATCTTGCTTTTAACTCTGTTTTCCATCTGCAGGCGATTCAGCACTTGGTCAGCGGCCTTTAGAAGCGAACAATAGCCATATTCGTTATTTTCAATCAATTTATCTCTGTCTGTACCTGCATATTTTGCCAACTTAATTGAAATGCTGTTAGAGTCGGCTAATAAGTATGCCACATAATTGTATTCTCCATTGGCGGTCAGTAAATCGAGATTGCGGGCAAAACTGTTGTTTAACGCAAGATGCTGACTATCATAATAAATATGTAACTGACGGAATGTAAGGTCATTGTGGGGCGATATAATGTGCTTAAGTGACCGATGGACACGCCTTGTGTACAAATCCTCAATTTGCTTTGATGTCATAGGTTCGGCGGCCGTTCCTACACGTAAAAAGCAGCCTCGTTCCGACAAACCATATTTCGTCTTGTAGTATGGTTTCTCGCTTCCACTTGCAATAAATATTTTTATAACACGTACATTATCAACTGTCTCCACTTGTACATCAAACAGCCCCATAGGCGAAGGTGAAATGCCTAAACGAATACGGTCTTTTATTTTGAGCATATCACCATCAATGTCATTCACTCCAACAGGCATACCATTGTCATCTATTCCTATGTATATCATACCGCCTTCATTGTAATTAAGGAATGCAACGACTTCTTTTTCCAAATCAAGGTCGCGTGTCAATTCTCTTTTAAATTCTATGCGGTTTGTCTCTATCATAAATAAACTGTGCAAGTTATAAAAAGCGATATATCAATATATTGGCATTATGTTGTCTTGGTAATTGCGCTGTTTCTAACTGTATATTTTTGTCAAATATAAACGAGTGGAATGAAAAATGAAAAGAAAAATGCTTTTCGGGATTGGAAAGAAAACGTTTTTGACTGTGCCGCGCGAAAGCCCCGTTTGCCGCTATCTTACAGCATCGAGCCCCGTTTCGGGCAGCGTCCCCATAAGGGTTATGGCAGAGAGTTTGCGGATTCTTCCTTTTCTTCTTCCTCTTTCTTTCTTTTAAACTTGGCTTTCAGCCGTTTAACGCCTTCCACGCCCAGAATTGTCAGGCCGCCGTATTGGCAGGTTTTGGCCAGGCCGAAAAGCACAACCCACAGCACGCCTTTGACTTGCGGCGAAAGGAACGGAAAAGCCATCTGCGCAAACGACAGAATGTAGAACGGAATGCAAAGCAGCAGAATCACCACACCCGTCCTGAACGACAGCCCTTTAAGGAAGTTTTTTATCTTTTCCAACATTTTTCAATCGCGCGTTTTTGCAAATATATCAATCTTCCAGCCATCCAAAAACCTTTGCCTCAATGATTTTCGCATTCTCGGGCGAGCCGAAATTGAGTTTTAAAAATCTCATTGTCAGGTCGTTGTGCTCAATAACGATTTTTTGCGGCGCGCGGTCGTAGTGCGCAAGTTGAATGTAATAGCCGCCATCGTTTGATATTGAAACGGTTACATCGTCAGTCGCACCACCGAGTGTCACTTCAACGCGCTTGAGCGTAATGCCGCGCTCGGTGTCCAGAACCCACTGCGGCGCCTTGTCGGTTGGGGCGGGCTGCCAGAAGGTCTGCTCGTCGCCGTCGGCGGCCATACCAGCCGAATGGCCAGGCGCGTTGCTGCGCGCAAATGTCGGGTTGTTGGTGCCCAGAATCTGAATGTCGTCATCTGTTCTTGCCTTGCGTTTCTGAATGTACGGGCGGTCGGCAACCACAGGCGTTTTGCCCTCAACAAACCGTTCGCCGCCCACAAACTCAAGTTCTATGGTGCCCGAAGTCAGTCCGTCAGACGTTGCCTCAACAACCGTTTTGCCCGACTGATACGCACGCATCTCAATGGCGCACAATCCGTCAAGAATCTGAATGTCAGATTTTTTTGAGAAGCAAATCTCTCTGCCTGTCGGAAATTCGCCAGGGCCCGAAACAATGCGCAGCCGCACGTCGGGCGAGTTCGAAATATGCCGTCCGCTTGCGTCTAAAACGCTGACTGTCAGCCGCACATCGTCGGTTCCATCGGTCAGTATGCCTTTGGTTTTGGTCGATTCGATTTTCAAAGCCGCGGGTTCGCCTTCGGTTGGCCATTCGGGTGGTGCAATGCCCGCGTATTCGTTTCTGTACCAATAATATGCGCGTTTCGGAATACGAAAATAGTCAATGATTCCCGTCTTGCCCAACTGACTGCCGAAAATGCTTCCGTGGTCGAATCCGCACCAAATGCACTGCCCGCCGCGCCACTCAACGCCCTTGTAGGCATCGTCTTTCTGCAAATCGGCCCACCCAGGGTCATACACGCCAGGGCGAATGGCCGTTGTGGTGCTGTATTCCGACACCAGCGACGGAATGCCAGGCCGAATGAAGTCGGGAATGGTTGCGCCGTCGCCGTTGTAGCCCACAGCGTCGCCAAGCAGGTCGAAACGGTCGGCACCGAGCGGACGCTGAGCCCCGCCAATGGCCGCATAGCGCGTCTTGTCGAGTTGGTGGGTGCGCTCAACCATCTTGCGCAGCAGAT
>Ga0247611_10009659_pt1 | contig 11536 bp, 8 predicted proteins | sample 177DNAGHGhighgp2_FD_192422 | JGI IMG/M metagenome (GOLD analysis project Ga0247611, IMG submission 192422) | Sheep rumen microbial communities from Palmerston North, Manawatu-Wanganui, New Zealand - 1770 DNA GHGhigh gp2 | ecosystem: Host-associated > Mammals > Digestive system > Stomach > Rumen ... | reverse complement strand
TTCAGCTTTTTCTACCTTTTTTGTTGAAATTGTCCTTTTTGTAACTTTCTTTTCTTGCGTTTTCCCTGTTGATTTTGTTTTTCTTTCAACCATTTTTTTAGTAATAAAGAGGATAAAATTACCAACTCTTAGCAAATCTTAAATCACCGTTTGTTAAATATCTAATATCCTTTATTCAATATCTTACAGCAGCTAATCTGTTAACTCACATTCAGAAAGCGAATCCAGTCCATCATTCATCAGGATTAATTCAAGCATTCCTTAATACAGCAGGATGAATCATTCATGCTCATAAGATTTCCATCCACTTAGACATCTCTTTTTGTCCAGTTTTAGGATTAGTGTATTCGTATCTTGTATCTATTTCAAATCCTGGCTCCACAAAGGGGAAATATCCAGGTCTCATTCTTATCTCAACTTCCTTTTGTAATGCGGCAGAAAGAAATCTTGTTATAATACTTTTGAAATGTCAGATACTAACATTTTTATCAACATATACTCATTCAAATTGATAGAACATTGTATCATGTGTAGCATCAACGTTTTCAAATCTATAAACTCTTCAAGGAAGAACAGCTTTAATAGGAACTCAATATTTTCTTAATACATAATTTTGACCGGCAGATGTATGAGTTCTTAAAACATAATTCTCTCATCTTTCATCTTTCTCTGAAAGATAGATAGTATCATGCATTTCAGTCGCAGGATGAGATACAGGAATATTTACTGCCTCAAAATTTTCAAACTTACTAACCGCATCAGTTCAGCTTTCAACAATAAATCACATACTATGGGCAATTTCTTCAAGTTCTCTTCTAACTTTAGTAAGTAGAGAATAGTGTCCTTGATCTAATTCTGTTCAAGGAAGCGTAATATCAATAACTCCCTTACCTAATTGCTCATTGATTTCCGCCGTTTTTAAACTATCGAAATGCTTTTGATATTCGTTTTGAAGAGTATTTTTCATAGATGATAATTGTCCTCACTGAATTTTTTTTTCTTCAGGTGATAAGTTACCAAGGTTTTTTAAAGCTTCAGTGATATTCCCTTTCTTACCAAGAAGTGCTTGATACCAATTTTCTAATTCATCCAATGTTGATATGTCAGAAAGCTTTTTTAATTCCTCATCAAGATTAATCATAAAATTCCAAAAAATAATAAAAACACTAAACAGAATTTAGTGTTTTAAGACAACTTTGCAAGAGCTTTTACGTTATTTCATAAAAATATTTTTCATGATTTCTTCTAATTCATGTCTTCTTTCTGCAAAATTTTCATCAAGCAACCAATCATAAAAATAAGTGTTACAAAAGTATGCCACATAAGATAATCATTTTTTTTCAGTTGGGACATAGGTTTCGATTGCTCATTCTTTTAAGATATAAATATCTTGATCATATAATTTTTCTATACCTTTAAGAATTGCTTTATGTTTTTTAGGATTAAAGGTAAGAATAGCTTTAACAAGCCTATTATAGTAGTCACTATACCTTTTCTCTGTTTTATTCTTTTTCACTTGTTGGTTGGCCATAAGATAGTACTTATTAATTTCTGCTCTCGAGAAGAATCAAAAATCAACAGTATTATCCCAATCTCATATAAAGTAATTTTTGATATTAAATTTCCTTAAGAATTTTCTCCATGCATTAAAAGATCACTTTCAATTAATATTAATTATTTCATAATCACGAATTTTATCTTTCCATTCAGGTTGAGTTTTTAAATAGTTGAGATAAAAGCTGAAGAAATATGCATCAGTATCTCATTCTACTAAGATAATCCTATCAACAAAAAATATCTTAGAAAGATTCTCAAATCTAAGCATATGCATCAGAGTAGCATCATCATAATCAACGGTTATTCTTGGTGCAGAAATAAGAGAATTTTGGTTTTTATCTTTATATACTCTATATACAGAAGTTAGATTTTTTTCATTAATGAATAATCCTGAATTAGTAGAAAAAATAAATTGTGTTCAAAGTTGTTCACTTATGTTTTCACATACTTCAGCTAATTCTTTTTGATATTGAGGGTGTATATGAAGTTCTGGTTCTTTTATAATAATGAATCAATCTGTAAGATCGTTTCAGTAAAGACCAAAAATAATAGTAAGTAAAGATTTTTCTCAATCACTAAGATCATCAAAGTAAGAGATTCTTTCTTGTTGATCTGTCATATAAAGACTTATAGTACCATTAATATATTCAACTTTTAAATGTCTTCAAAGGTACTTCATAATCATATAGCTTAGACTTTTGAAAAATGAAGAACTTTTTAATTTTTCATCAATAGTTTTTTTTGATAATTCTTGAATATTTCATTTCTGAATTTGATCTTGAGAGAAATGCTCTAAAATACTCCATATTTTATATACACATTCTGTATATCAAATAAGGCTATTCCTGCTATATTCTAAGTCATTAATAATTTTTGATGGATCGACAAAGTTATCAAATTTTACCTCAGTTCTATGAGTATTTAGAATTGTAAAAGTCTTTTTTAGTAAATACCAACTTCTTTCATCAGGCTTTTTTTCATAGGTGTTGAAAATAGTAATAAGAATCTGAAATAACTTTTGGTATCTAATACAAGAGAGTATAAATTGTTCGTGTTCAGTAAGAAGTGATTCATCGATGTTGAAACATTGAGCTTTTTCATCAAAAGAAGCATGTAACTTAATACTATGATTTTCTTCAAGAAAAGTTTCTAATTTATGAGGAGGAAACTCAAGATTTAGTTTTGAATATTTAGAAATAAGATGATTAATCTTAGAATAATATTTACAGACAAATCCAATATTTTCAAAATCAAGGTTTGATAGCTCTAAGGAAATATCTAATTTTGCTGGTTGATCAGGTGTATGGTTATTGGTTTGAAGCTTTTTTGTATGATTAGGCCTTTCTTCAATAGTTTTTCTTGTTTTAATATTTTCTTTAGCATATTCTTCATTATAGGTATAATCGTAGATAAGAGTAGCAAAGAATTCTTCTAAGATTTTTATGAAATTACTTTTTCATGAAGCATTATTTCAAATAAAAATTTTAACTCATTGATATCAATCTTCACCAAAAAATGAGATTGGTGCAGCCTCTTTAAAATTATGTTCATTAAGATATGGAAAACTTAATAGATTTGATATTTTTACTTCTTTTATTTGCATCCATTAACCAACAAATTAAAAAAATCTTTAGCTTAATTATATACCAAATTAGAATATTTTCAAATTTTATGTTTTAAAATGAGTCCTAATTTATTTGTATTTATTAAGTTATTTTATATTTTATAGTTACTTTATACTAAATTGGTTAAAATGATAAAGAATCTTTGATATTGTGAGTATACTTATCTTCATAGAAGAGCATTAACTTATTATATAAAGAAAAACGATTATCTTGATAATGAAGAAAAAAAGTTGCTTCTAAAAAGAGCAGAAATACATGACATAGATAAAATGACTCTATATCTTTTTCGGGATAAAGAAAAAGCTTCAAAATATCATAGAGAACATTCGTCCCATCATATAAAAACTAATGTATTATACACGCATGATGACTTATTAGAATCTATATTTGATTATGAATGTGCAGCGTTAACAAAACCAGATAAGCCACTTAATGCATATGATACGGTAATCAAGTATTATTCAGAATTTACTGAGTCATATATGCCTGAGTTAAGAAGATTGCACATGGATTATTCATATTTAGCTATTGAAGAAAAAGATAAAGAATATATTAGCTCTATTAATGTTACAGAAAATGATATTTTAAACGAAGTTTCTGTGTATTTGAACAATAATCCAGAAAATATTTATACAGAGCTATGAGATAATCTTTGTTCAAAAGAAGAATACCTAACCTTAATAAACTATAAAAAATAAAATAATGTCAATAGTCTTGAAAATGAGAATCCGAAAAGATATGATATCAGTCGGATTTTATTCCATAATCAAATTCTATGGCAAAAAAAATGCTATGAACAATAGCTTTAGCATGATCATTACTTCTATCTTGTGGTGAGCAGCCAAAAAAAACAACACAAGATATTGAAGATGTCCCCTCCGAACTTTATGATGAATTAAATTATTCAGATAAAGATTATGAAGAATGAAAAATATGAGTTATTAAATATCCTAAAAAATATGATAGTTGGGATAGATTTGATGAAAATGGACATTTAATAAGAAGATGAGTAAAAGAAAATAAGGAAGAAGTAAATGATACTATTGAGAATGATATTGATGTACTATTAGAAGATGATTCACTAACCAATGATTCAGTAAAAATGGACACAATAGTTATTCCTAGTATACGATGAGAAGATTCGGCAGAGAAGAAAAAACAATTAATAACAGAGAATACAAAAAACCAAGTATATATAACAATTGATGATGGTCCTTGAGTATATACACAAGAAATCGCAGAAGAACTCCATAAAAGAGGACATAAAGCAACATTTTTTGTTATATGAGATAATATAAAAGAAGACCGTTATGAAGCTATGAAAAATGCTGAAAAAATGTGACATGAATTTTGAAATCACTCATTTTCTCATAAAAATTTTAGGAATCTGACATTTGATCAAGCAAAGGAACAATTAGAAAAAACAGAAAAATGAATAAAGGCTGCATGAGTAACTCCTGCACCATATTTTAGGTATCCATATTGAAGTTCATTTTCTGACGAGGAAATGTTTGATGCATATATGAAATGAATGTGATATGAGAAAGTGTTTTGGACAATAGATACTCGTGATTGGAGTAAGTCAAAAACGAAAAAAGATTTAATAAGATGTCTTGAAAATGTAAAACAATGAGATGTTATCTTAATCCATGAAAGACCTTATACGAAAGATAGAACTATACCTACAATAGATTCAGTATTGAAGAGTAAATGATATATTTCAGTTCCTTACCGTAAGAAATAATTACGAGTTTAATTAATCTTGAAAACACTGGGGCTTTAATTATTTTTAGCTTACTTCTTTTATAGTTATAGAAAAACAATATGGCAAAAAAATTTTATATAACAACAGCAATCGCATATATGAATGCAGGACCTCATGCATGACATGCGTTAGAAATAATTCAAGCTGATGCTCTTGCTAGAATGTATAGATTTTTGTGATATGATGTTATTTTACAGACTTGAAGTGACGAACATTGAGTAAAAATTTGGAATGCTGCAAAAAATGCAGATACAGAAGTTAATAAATTTGTTAAAAAGAATCTATGATTATTTAAAGAATTATATGCTAACTTATGAATTTCTTATGATAGATTTGTTCAAACTTCAGATGAAGTTAATCATTATCCCTGAGCTCAGTTAATGTGGAAAAAACTCGTTGAAGCAGGGGACATCTATAAGAAATCATATAAATGATTGTATTGTGAATGATGTGAAGCACTTAAGTTAGAAAAAGATTTAGTTGACTGAAGATGTCCAGATCACCCTAATAAAGAACTTCAATATATAGAAGAAGAAAACTATTTCTTTAAATTATCAAAATATAGAGAACAAGTTGCTGAATTAATTAGAAATTGAACATATGTTGTAGAACCAGAAATAAGAAAAAATGAAATTCTTGCATTTCTTGAAAAGGCAGAGGATGTGAGTTTTTCCCGTCAAAAAGCTAAAATGCCTTGGTGAATTCCTGTGCCATGAGATGACGAACACGTAATGTATGTTTGGTGTGATGCATTAACAAATTATATAACAGGTACTGGTTTCTGAAGAACAGATGATTGGGATAAAGAATGGCCTGCAGATATTCATGTTATTTGAAAAGACATTTTAAGGTTTCATGCTGCTTTTTGGCCAGCTATGCTTCTTTCTGCAAAATTACCATTACCTAAAAAGTTATTAGTTCATGGATTCCTTAACTTAAACGGTGCTAAAATGTCTAAATCAACAGGAAATGTCATGGATCCAAAGGAAGTTGTTGAGAAATATTGAAGAGATCCTTTTGTTTTTAATCTTCTTTATGATGTTTCACTAAATTCTGATGGTGATTTTTCAATGGAGAGATTAAACTGAGTTTATAATAGTATGCTTATTTGAGCACGGGGTAATCTCGTTAATAGAGTAGTAAGCTTGTGTAGTAAATATTGAATAACAGAATGAAAAGCTGATTGAGATATAGTAAACGAATTCCAAAAGTTCTTTGATACGATAGAATCTCGTTATATTCAATTCTCAGATATTCAAGGATATCTTCAAGAATGGTATCGCCTTGTTCAAAAGGCAAACGAATTTATAACAAATGCGGAACCTTGGAAAAAACGAAAAGATGAATCAACAAAAGATGGGGCTGTTAAGGATTTGCAATTATTATTATATATAATTAAGAATCTTGCTATTCTATCTGCACCAGTTCTTACTCAATGATTTGAAAAACTTAAAAATATTTTATGAGTAGAGGAGTTGAAGATAATAGATACCTCTAAAAATCAAGATATTGAATTAATTAAAAAAGCCTTCGATTTGAAGGAGTTTAAAGTTAATTTAGCTCCAGAAATTCTCTATCAAAGAGTCGAGGAATAATAAAAATGGTTACAAAACTCATCATCGAGCCATTAACCATGATCAGACCGCATTCATAAATAAGAACGCAACTCAAACAAATAACAATAACCATAAAAAAATTTTCATTGACTTTGAATGCCAAAACCCTTCATTTTTTCGATTTTGTTTTAAGTTTTCATTTTTTTGATCGAGGACTTTTACCATCCTTTCATAAGTCTTTTTATCAATTTGGCCATTCTTAAGTGCTTCTTTTAGAAAATATTTTTTTTCCTCGAATGCATCTAAAGACTCTTTCATTACTGTTTTGTTTGTAGTATAAATAAAATACATTTATATTTTTTGTTCATCTTTTCAAGAAAGAAGAAATCCTTAACAAAATTTGCAATATTTAAAAATTTGGATAAAATTTATACCAAGTTATAACTTTTTATTCATCAAAAATAAACAAAAATGAAAATGGAAAAGTATGAAGATTACCAAAAAGAGCCTAAAAAGTATGTAGCATACCTTAACGAATTGATGTTAGAGAAAAATGCTACAGATATGTATTTGACATATAATGAACCTCCTACATTAAGAATAATGGAAGAAGTTCATAGGCAAACAGATTTGCCAAAATTGGATGATACAATGTTAAATAAAATCGCTTTGGCGTTGATGAATAAAACAGGACTTGATTATTTTGAAAAATATGGAGCTCTTGATCTTTGAGTATGATTTAAAGAAAGAAGATATAGAGTTAATATATCAAGACAAAGAGGTCATGTAATGATAGTTTCAAGATTGTTAAGAAATACAATTCCAACTCTTAGTGCTCTTGGATTGCCTCCTATTTTCAAGCAATTAGCATATAGAGAAAACGGTATTGTATTCTTAGCATGACCTACAGGATCTTGAAAATCAACAACACTTGCAGCTGTTATTGAAGAGATTAATATGAATAAGAAAAAACATATTCTTACTATTGAAGATCCGATTGAATACGTTTTTGAACCTAAGGAAAGTATCATTGACCAAAAAGAATTAGGTAAAGATGTATCTTCATTTACTGATGCTATGAAATACGCACTTAGACAAAGACCAGATGTTATTCTCTTTTGAGAAATCAGAGATTTGGAAAGTATTAGAAATGCTATCCTATTGTCAGAAACATGACACTTAGTATTAACAACAGTGCATGCTAGATCTTCAGAACAAGCATTGAACAAAATTATTGGTTCATTTCCATCAGAGGAACAAACTCATATTAGAACGCAGTTATCAGAGAATATGGCTGCAATTGTTGTGCAAAAATTGTTAAAAAGACAGGATAAACCTTGATTAGTATTAGGACAGGAAATTCTCATTATACAACAGCAGTAACAAATATTATTAGGGAAAATAAATTAAATCAATTAAAAAGTGTAATGTATACAAATAGAGTTTCATGAGGAATGCAACTTATGGAAGAAAGTCTTATTTCATTATTTGAAGAAAAGAAAATTACACTTGAACAAGCTCTTGAAGCTGCAAATGATCCTGCATATATCAAGAGAGAACTTATCAATAAATGATATTTGAGATAAAATAAGTAAAAAAATAGGTTAAGAACTAGTATTAAGCTAGTTCTTTTATTTTATTATAAAACACATTGTATGAATTTTTTTATAAATATATCAAAAAATTAAATTTAAATGTCCCTTTTTTGACTTTTTTTAATTTTTTTTGTATAATTGTATTGAAGACTTTTTATTTATATTAAATTAAGCATGGCAATTGCTGATGAAAATGGTGAAATTATGTGAGCTGGATTGGATAATCAACTAGCCGATAATACGACACCTTCATATGATCAAAATATAGATACAGGTGCTCAAATACCTCTTTCTGATATATGACAACCAGCAGATTCTATTCAAGGTCAAACAATGTGAGATATTAATGCTCAACAAGCTATGTGACCAATGAAAATTACAGAAGAAGCTTTGGAATTAATGAAAGCACAAGAACAAGCAGAACAAGAAGCAGCAGCGGCTGCTGCAGCAAATCAATTGTCACAATCAGAATTTGCAGAGCAACCAATTGCAACAGATTCATACAATATTGAAAATGATATGCAAGAACAACCTGTGAACCCTATGGATGAGTCAAATAATCTTTGAACATACAGTTTCTGAGATGAGAGAGTTAAAATTAAAAGATATAATACATGATTTATTTTATCTGTATTATGATTGATTATCTTTTGATGATTAACTTATATAACATATCTTTTCTATGAATATCTTGCATATAAATCATTACCAAGTATTCCTTCAGATAAAGAGAAAAATGTAACGATGGTATCAAATTATTATGATAAATATGGACAACAATTATGAATGTTTAATCTTGAAACATATAAGGTTATATACCTTGAAAATGAGTTAACAAAAGTAGATGACTTATTAAAAGATGCTACATTAAACTTTAATCAAAAGAAAGATGATTTACAAAGATCATTACTAAGATTTTGAAATGAAATCATTACTATAAAAAATGATACAAAAACATTAAGAGAAAAAATGAATAAAGAAGGATTTTTTCCTCAAGAAATTGTTTGAATCCTTGATGCTGATAATGCAATTAGTTCAATCCAAAGAAGTCTAATCTCTCTAGAGGTTGTAAAATTCTCAAGTGCAATAAGGGTGTTCTCATTAATGGAAGATATTGTTAAAGAATTAGCAGATAACTTTGATTACACAAAGACTAATATTTCTGAAAGATTACAGGCACTAATAGATAGATGAGAACAAGATGTCGAATATTACCTTAATGTTTGTTATAATAACCCATATGAGCCAGAAGAATGTAATAATATTAATGACTTTGACAAATATTATTTAACAATAAAAGAGGAAGAAGATTTTGATACAGTATTCTTTAAGAAATTAATGAAGTATCTAAATAATCAAATTGAATACAATGATATGCCTAGTTTCTCAATTACATTTAATAGTTTCGATGGAAAGAGTAACAATATAACATTCTCAGTCGAAGTTAACACGACAATTGAAGATGAAAAAGCATTAACACAAGAAGGAATAAAGAACCCTCATATCTTTATTATATCAGAATTGATCAAATTATTAAAACAATCTACATTTATTGTTTGAAAAGGTATTAATGCAAAAAACATTAAAGTAGCAGATAAAGTTGTTACAGTAGCGTGAAGACAATTTAATGTTCATAATTCAATTAATACATTTACGTTGCCAATTCAAAAAAATACAGAAAGAGAAATCTTTGACTTTATTGAAACCTATTCATCAAATCTCCAAGATATATGATATGATGAGTTTGAAGAAAGCTTATTAAGTTGATCTGATATGTCTTGATTTAATTTATCGTGATTTGATATATCAGGATTTGATATGTCAGGATATGAAACAACAGGTTTTGACACAACATGATTTGAAGATATGTCAGGATACGATTTAATAGACACAAACTCCTGAGTAATTATGTGAGAATGAAGTGAAGAAATGGAAGAAGTAGATGATGATATGTCTATGGATGAAGAAGTTATATATAACTGAGAAGTCCCTGAAGGAACTGAAGGATTTGTAGCAGATGATGAAATGTTAGATGAATAATTCTTTATATATTGTATCTATTTAAAAATGGAAGAAGAAAAAAAAGAGCAACCATCACTAAAAGACCAAGCAAAAGAACTTTGGGCTAAAATTGCTGGGATGCTTTGAAAGTGAAATAATGCTGAAAAAGAATTTACTTTTTGAGTAAGTAAAGAAGCTTATCTTATTGCCCTATTGCTATTCATAGCATCAATTTGAGCATTCGGTGCAGCTTGTTATTATTCATGGCTAAAGAATGAAGAACTTATTTCAAGAACATGGGAGCTAAAGGAGCTTAACCAATACAATCTTTCTGATTTTTCAAGATCTATGAATTCAGAAGGTGTTGATATGCCAACAACAATACAAGAAATGGTTGACTTGTATGATAAATCATTACAAGATAAAAAAAGAATTGAGTGAGAATATAACTTCAAAACAAGTATTTATAAAGAATTCTTAAGAAATTTCTTATTGCCTTCTTTGAATATATGGAAAGATCCATATACAAAACAAGTTGATATTACAATGATGTGAAGAAAATATCTAGATAGGAATCCATATCAAGATATTTCATTATTGTCTCAATGGAGTTCCATTATTTGAGAAAGTTGAAAAGAAGTGTGAGTAAATGAAGTAACAGATATGACAATCTGAAATATTGTTGAAGAAGAGGCATGATATTTTAAGATTCCAATTACAGTTTCTTTTAAATCAAATTCAAAAAGAGCCTTCTTATTACTTGTTAATAAATTGTCATTAACATCAAATATAAGTAATATCTGATTATTAAATGATTTTACATATTATCTCTTTAATACTATTAGAGAAGAAAAAGAAGAAGAAATTCAAGCAATCTTAGAAGAGTATAATGAGGAAGATGTAACAAAGATGGAAAGACCAGAAGGAACAGATGATAAATATTTTGAAAATATGATTATCTCTCGTTACCTTTATAATTGGGTATTAGGAGATGATGAAGAACCTTGTCGTTTAATAGATGAAACAGTAATAGATTCTGCCGTTAAAAAGAGTATTGTATGTAACGATAAGTCTTCAGAAGTATGTTATTTCGAGTTCAGAGATAAATATAGAAATATTCCAGAACTAGCATATACTATTTGAATAGAATCAGTAGTTAACAAACCATTAGCTTTAAAAAGATTTTTAGCAGATCTCCCTCCATTGATAGCTATTGAATCATTTACATTTGATAAGGAAAAATCAGATAGTTTATCTTTGATAACAACAACTGAATATGTCGGAGAAGTTCACTTTAATATTTATGGTAGAGGAATTTCTGATGGTGAAACCCAAGAAATTACAAGAAAGTTAGCAGAGGATTGTTTCGGATCATGAACAGATAACGATTTCGAATTATCTAGTGTACTTGCTCCAGTTCAAAGAGCAATTGAACAA
>Ga0247611_10009658_pt1 | contig 11536 bp, 17 predicted proteins | sample 177DNAGHGhighgp2_FD_192422 | JGI IMG/M metagenome (GOLD analysis project Ga0247611, IMG submission 192422) | Sheep rumen microbial communities from Palmerston North, Manawatu-Wanganui, New Zealand - 1770 DNA GHGhigh gp2 | ecosystem: Host-associated > Mammals > Digestive system > Stomach > Rumen... | reverse complement strand
GATACTTTAAGAAGTCATAAGAATATTCTTGATTTCTGTAAAACTCAAAATGTTGGTAATCAATTTGAAGTTATTTATGGCAAAATAATTGATAATGTTCCTACTATTATAACTAGTCAGCGTCATGTACGATTTTATGTTTCTAATGTTGGTATTAGAATACAAAAGAGACATAAAGTTACTGGTAAAACATCTAATCTTGCTTCAGGTTTACCTGTTACACTTCTTAATAATCTAGATGATAAGCCTATTGACGAACGAGATATAAATTATAGGTATTATTATGAAGAAGCTTATAAGATTATTGACCCTATTAAGTTAGGTATATCTCCTCAACAAAAGGCGAATGACAAAACAGGAGTTACAAGTGGTAAACTTGCTATCAAGAAATATTCTAGAAATTATTTATCTCTTTTTGATGAAGAAGATTTAAATGGATAAATTTGAGAAATTGCTCGAACAAACTGTAGAAGAATGGCGTAACAATAGATGTGTTGGAACTTTTATTATTCCGAATCCTATTGATACTCGACCTCTTTTACTCAGTATACTACAAAAGAGATATACTAGATATCCGTCTGCTAAAACTCTTCTTGTAGTAGATAGTTGGGATACTCGTTGCAAACTTATCGAATATATTACAACTCAAGATTGTGAAGAAAATAATGAAGAGTTTAAAACTCTACTTAAAGATAAGAATTTAATAATTCTTACTCGTAATGGAGTTTGTAGTGATAAGTTTAATGGTATTAAAGAATGTGATTTAATTGTTGTTTGGAATCTTATTTATTTTCCTCACAAACTTGCTTGGTATTATGCTAAGATAAAGTATAAACTTACTGTTCTAAATAAAGTTCTTGAAGTTAGTGCAGAAAGAAATGCTTTATATAAACTTTCACCAGTTATTGGTAATTTTAGTCAAGCTAATTTCGATAAGCTTCGGACTAGCACCCCCGTAGAAGAAGAATTGATAGATGTCGATATTCCTAATAATACTGAAGCATACAGACTTTTACAGTATTATAATGAATATATCAGTACTTCTTTAAATATATTTGGTAGCTTTGATGTTATGCAGCAAGCTAGACTAGGTAATGATAAATTTAATATTTCAGCTAATCAAATCTGTTATCAAATAGCAGATGAAAATGGTTGGAAACCTAATTTAGATATGAAAATTGATATAAATGTTCAAGTTGATGCTATGTTTAATCCTACCAATATAAAGGAAAGGGCTGTACGAACTTATGAAATAATTAGGAGTAGAGGTGAACTTTTATCAAATTATGAAGGTAAATTAAAAGTTATCAATGATTTAGTTGATAAACACAATAATGAGAAAATTCTTATTATAAATAAACGTGGTTCATTTGCACATAAAGTTACGGAGTATCTTAATATGATGTCTAGACACATTATTTGTGGAGATTATCATGACCATGTTGACCCAATACCTGAATTAGATGATAATGGCAAGCCAGTTCTTTATAAAAGTGGTGCTAAAAAAGGTAAACAAAGATTTCTTGGTTCTACTGCACAAAAGCATCGTAATGAAGAATTGTTTGCTGCTAATAAACTTCGTGTTCTTAGCACAAATAATGCTCCTGATAAAGGTCTTAATGCAGATATTAGTGTTGTAATTATAACTTCTCCTCAATGTGAAACGATTGAAAGTTATATGTATAGACTTGCTAATGTTTGTTATCCTAAAAATAAAATCAAATTATATACTATTTATGTTAAAAATTCTCTAGAGGAGAAAAAATTGCAAAATAGAGTGGTAGCAGATACACACACAATAGTTAATAAGTGTGAAAATGTAGTTGTATCTGAAAATAATTTTGATTTTGTTGTTGTTGATTAGAAAATAAGTGTTATCTTTGCAGAGTAATTAATAAACGCTCTTTGAAATAATGGACAAACAACTAGCTAAACGTAGTGAAGCTGCGGTTATCACTCAAAGTGATGTTGATGCTGGTCTTAGAGTTTTTAATCTTCTTGATGAAAAGCAACTTGTAGCTGCTGAAGTATTCATTAAAAAGATTATAAGTAGTGAAAAATGTGGTCTTAAAACTGTTCAAGATGGTCTTGCAGTTCTTATGAGAGCACAAGATTTAAAACTTCCTTTTAGTCCTTGTATTGAACATATACATGTGATTAATGGTAAGACTGGTGTTGATGTTCACATTGTAAAAGCATTATTGCTGAGGGCAGGAGTAACTTGGGAATGTACTAAAGATTATACTCCTCAGTATCAGTATACTGACGGCAATACTGTTTATCTTGAAACACAACTCCCAAGTTATTGTGTTAAATGTCGTACTGCTAAAGAAGCTGCTGATAAAACAACTGATGATGTAGTTGGTATTTATCCAGTTAAGTGGTATAGAGATTTGAAAGGTAATGTGTATAACGAGTTTCAGGTTAGTGCTAAGTGTGAAGTAGCTATTAATGCTGCTCACGCTAAGAAACTTGCAGGAGAAGGAAAATTTCCTATTATAAGAGTTCCTGCTCAACCTATTGATTTTGTTACTGAATACAAATTTACTCGTTATATGTACTCTAATGGCAAAGGGTACGAGATGGCTGCTATAAGTCATTTTAGTTATAGCGAAGCACAAGCTGCTGGACTATTTGACAAAGATACTTATAAAAAGTATGCTCGTATCCTTATAGGCCATAGAGCTTTTACTCTTGGTGCTCGTGATATTGGTTCAGACCTTCTCATGGGTGTTATGGAGAGTGGAGAGCTTAAAATTGTTGAGGATATTGACCTCAGTCCTCAAGATTATGAAGTAATTGATGGGGTCGATAATTAAGAATATTGTGACAAACAATATATTGTTTTTATTCGTTTTTATTTATTAACTAGTTAAATTTCTTATTATTATGAAGGAAATGAAGATGAAATTCGGTTTTAAGAGTGTAGTAGCAGGTCAGAAGTCAGCAACTGTTAATGCTGAGCCTCGTCTTATTGCTAACAGTACTGCTGGTAAGTTTAGTCTTACTGCTCCTGTTACTAAGATTATGGGTGTAGCAGTTGGTGAGAATGTAATGTTCTTGAATAACATTGCTGAGGTTGAAGCTGCTGTTGCTAATCCTAGTGAGGATTTGAATGCATGGGCTGCTGATAAGGGTATTGACCTGACTACTGTTGAAGGTCAGAATGCTGCTATTAAGGAGCTTACTGCATGGGCTATTGCTAAGGGTGTCAAGATGTTTGACAGCAAGGGTAATCCTGTAATGGCTCGTGAGCGTTATACTAAGGAGGATAAGCAGAAGTATATTGATGCTAATGCTGATGAGATTCTGGCTGCTAATCGTGCTGCTCTTGTTGAGCGTAATGGTGGTGTAGAGGCTGATGATGACACTCTGAAGGCTCTTATTACTGTTGATGACATCGAGGCTCCTGAGTATCATGCTTGCACTGGTTCTAAGACTGCTACCACTGGTAATGCTACTGGTGTTGGATGTCAGCTTAATTTCACTGATACTGCTATCTGGAATCAGATGAAGAAGGATATTCCTGCTGATGACCGTAACAGTGTTAATCGTGTATTTGAGGTTAAGCTTGAGGAAGGCTTCAAGACTATTGTTGACGATGGTACTCGTGATGGTGTTGAGGTTATGGCTTATCCTGTAGAGTTCCTTAGTGATGAGGAGCCTATGGTACGTGGTCAGAAGGAGGAGTAATCTCTGGTGTTTGTCCTGCGTAAATAAATCATGGGGCAAGTGTAATTAATCATTATGCTTGTCCCATATTTTTATCTAATAATCATTCAAAACTTAATTAAGTAATGGCTGAAAAAGAAAATGTAAAAGCTGCAGAAGCTAGTGCACAAGTGACTGCAAAGAAGAAACGTCGTGGTATTAGTAACGAAACTAGAGGTACTTCTCAACTTCGTTTCCACGAGAAAGATGTTGCTAAGAATGGCTTGTTTATTGGTCATCTTGAAGATGTGGAAGTTAAGTGGTCTGTAAATGCTGATGGCAAGAAGTTTACAGGTCTTAATGCTCCTCGTCTTGTTTTCCATTTTGCAAGCAATCATCCTAAAGTTGATGAAAGGCGTCATTATTATCATTCTCTGTTTCCCGTTGAGAGTAATGTAAATACTATTCCTAATGGTGCAGATGAATGGCAAGTAACATCACTCTTTGATTGGATTAAGCATATGCTTGATACTTTCTATCTGAAAGGTCGTCAAATGACTGAAGCTGAAGAAGATGCTTTGAGTCTTGATTTTGAAGATTTTGATGAGCAAGGAGAATATGTTCCTGTTGAACCTGAGGATGTACTTAAAGCTTATGGTATTCTCTTTGAGAATGTTGCTGCTATGCTTAATGGTACATTTGGTTTGGCAGAAGGTGAAACTCCTAAGCCTTGTTATAAAGATGCTAATGGTAAGCCTCTTCAGATTTGGATGAAACTTCTTCGCCATCGTAAGCGTAAAGGAGATTGGATTAACGTAGGTGCTAACGGAGAACTTGGCATGGATAATTTCGTTGGTTCAGGAGTTATTGAACTTTACGACTACAAGACTAATGTTCCTGCTAGACTTCGTATTGACCTTAGTAAAGAATCCATTATTCCTCAACAAGTAAAGAAGGCTCCTACTGTTGGTGGTGTAGCACCTATGGGTGGCACAATGGTTCCTGGAATGGAAGCTATGCCAATGGATAATACTGGTGCTTTTACTGATGCAGGAGAAGAAATGCCGTTTTAATTAAGTCGTGGTCTCTTTATTGTAGGGCAGGTGATAACGGCTCACCTGCCTTTTTTAGTATTATGCGACGTAATCCTAATACATCTCATTTAACTAAAGACTATATAGAGTCTAAAGTTAGTCAAGTATCTATTATGTCTAAATATTTAGGTATTCCTGTAAGTATAATCAATGATTGTATTGAAAAGAATATCCTAATTCATTCTGTATTTAGAAATGATGATACTACTGGCAGTATGGGGTTTACCTATAATAAAAAAGGTAGACTTAAAGTTAGAGACTTTGGAGGTTTTGGTTTCTTTGGAGATATTTATGATGTTGTTGCATATGTACTTAGTTTGGCGTATGAAAGAAAGATAGAACCAAATAATAAACAGGATTTCTATTTTATTCTTAAGCATATAGCTTATGTATTTAGGGATATAATTGATAATAAAGCTGTTGATGAAAATATTGACCCGATGCTTGCTAAAGCATTACAAAAAGGACAAAATAGAAAAGCTATTATCGAAATTGTTCCACGTAGTTGGAATAAAGATGATAAGGCTCTTTGGAGTAAATGGGGAGTAAATCTTCAATATCTTAATACTCATTTTGTTATTCCAGTAGACCAATATTATATCGACAGAGGCGTAGATAGTGACCCAAAATACTATTATAAAACTAAAGACCCTTGTTATGCTTATATGCTTGGACAAAATAGAACTGGAGTCTATCTAATAAAACTTTATTTTCCACTTAGAAATCGAGCTATAGAACGTAAGTTTATAACTAATTGTAATGTTCTTGAAGGACTTCTTAATCTTGAACTTGACAATTATGATTATATACTTATTACTAAAAGTAGTAAAGATAGGCTAAGTATTGGCAACCATTTATCATCAATTCCTTCTTACGGGGGAGCTAGTGTAGGTATTGTAAATCTTCCTAGTGAAAGTTATCATCTTCGTAAAGTAGAATATGATTATCTTGCTAGCAAACTTTCAGAAAATGGTATGATAATAAGTCTACTAGATTTTGACAGAACTGGAAGAATTGGTGCTAAATATCTGAAAGAAACGTATAACATTCCTTATATGTTTATTACTCGTGGTGAATTTGGACTTCCTAATTATGAAGCTAAGGATTTTACAGATTTACATGAATTATTTAGCATAGAGGAAATTAATACTTTTATTCGAGAAACTTTTACATATGTTAGAATCAAATATAACAATGAGATTGTTTCATCTGATAGAGAAGAAGGACTACCATACGATGGCATACCTTTCTAAAGGAGCTAGAGAATATGGTATCATTATGATTCCTATTACTAAATCTGATGAACAAAAATTAGATGAACGTCAAGCATTTGGCATACAATGTGGAGATAGATTATTTCCTGTCGGACCAGCTAATGTTAAGTATTATGGAGAAATAGATTTTCACCAAGGTAGTGAAGATTATAGTATTCTTGAAGAAAGTCGACTATTTTTCCCTATGCCTTTTCAAGGAGCTTGTATTCCTGCAAACTATGATTATGATAAACATTGCTGTTATAGTGAAGGAAGAAAAGCTAAATGGTTTGATACTGTAAATGCAGCATTAATTTGTCAATATGCACATGGTGTTCTTGGTAAACCTAAACGTGTTGCAATTATAGAAGTATGATTGATTTAAGTTGTCTTGATGATTATTTATTTGAACTTGATTTCTTTTCTCGTTCATTTCTTGAACAACGTGTTAGAAAATATGGTGCTCAAAGTGTTTTAAATGTTCAGCTTGAATGTTTAGATTGCACCAAGAAAACTAGTACTGGAGATACTGTCCAACAAACTAATGGATATTCTTATAGAAATGAACTATCTCAAACCATTGAATTGATTAATAATTACATGAAGAGTGATGAAGAATTACTTCAAAAAGTTATTGATGTTCATAATAAGAATATTCAATGGGAAAAAGATAATCCTCCAGTTCCTGCAAAATATAAAAGAATTAAAGGTGAGCGTAAGCGTGGTGAAACGAAAGAAACTGCTGCTGAACGTAAAATAAAAGCTCAAGCTGCTAGAATTGGTAAACTTTCTTTAAATCTTAAACCTAAAAATGAACAAGAAAGTAAGTGAAAAGCTATATAAACGTAATGCTAAAGGTGATATTCTTGTTTGGACTATTGCCGAATGTACTGATGGTGCTTTAATTATACATCATGGTAAGTTAGGATGCAAAGAAAGACCAGAAGTAATTGAGCCTACTAAAAAGAGAGTTAGTGAGTTTGATTCTAGAATTAAAGCTAAACGGAAAGAAGGTTATAAAAGTCTTAGTGACCTTTATGATAACTCCCCCGTAGAAGAAAGCATGATAGAAGGCGAAGCTCTCTATAAGTATCTTGATACTTATCTTCCTAAGAATAATACTACTTCTGAAGGTTTTGTTCTTCCAATGCTTGCTAAAACTCTGGAAGATAATAAACCTTTTGAAAAGATTGGTACTATGCTTGGTCAATGGAAGATTAATGGTCTTCGTTGTATTGTAGGTGCTGAAAAGAATCAATCTGATATTTTTAAACCTATAAAACTTACATATACTTCTAGAGAAGGCACAAGATGGAATATTCCTTGGATGGATGATATTATTCTTCCTAAAATTGGAGATGAACTTCTTGATATGATGGTTGAAGGTATTGCAAGTCTTGACGGTGAATTATATCTTCCTGGTTATTCAGTTAATGATATTAATTCATTTGTTAAAAATCTTAATCTTGGTCAGCATTATCTTCTTCAATATTGGTGTTATGATGTTTGTGTTGAAGCATATACTACAGTTAAACGTAATAACATCATTCGTTATAATATCGATAACGATTTATATGCTGTAATTACTAGTAATGAAGCATTAATGTGTAATGATAATCAATTTGTTCTTCTTCCTAGTGTCCCAATCGATAGTATAAGTCAAGCAATTGAAGTTCGTGATAGGTTTATCAATATCGGTTTTGAAGGTCTTATTCTTCGTAACCCTAATGCAGAATATGCATTTGGTAAGCGTAATAGTAGTATGTTCAAATATAAGAAGAAAGAAGATGGTCTATTTGAAATTGTAGATATAAAAGAAGATAAACGTGGACTTCCTATTTATACTCTCAGAAATGATATTAATGATGAAACGTTTGAATGTACGTTAAATGCTACTCATGCTGCTCAGGCTGCTCAACTTCAAGTAAAAAATACTCTTATAGGAAAGAAAGGTCTTGTAGAGTATAGAGAACGAAGCGGAGTTAAGCAAGTTCCATTTCATGCAAAATTGGTTAAAATTTATGTTTAAAGACATATTCTTTTGGATAGGAGTGTTAGTAACACTCCTATTTTTATGTAAATGTGTATTCTTATTCGTATTATATCTTAAACATGGTGAAGAATTTTGTTGTGTTAAAAGATGTAGCGAATTTAGTGAAAATGTTGAACATTCTTGGTTTTTACTTCCTACTATAGCCGTTAGTAAAACTAATAAATATATAGAGATTAATGCTAGATGGCTACTTTGGGAATTTTATACTAATTATTATTTAGATAATGAAGTTTAAATAATGAATCTTAATTGTTATGGTGATGCGCTTACAACTATAGATAGAACTAAAACTTGGATTAATATTAGGCATAGGGTTATATTTTCTAGAGAAATAAAATATAGACCTTATTTTAATATTAGCTATAGATATAATGCTGTTACTTGTACTCATGATTATTATTTAATTGTTGCTGATTATCCCATAGATGAAAGACGGTGGCTAAACACTGTTAAGGATAATTATGGTAGAGTTAAAATAAGAATCGCAGGTGCTATATGGTGTGCTACAATTATATCTGAATTTGAGAGAGATACTAATATCAATATTTCACACATTGAAGGTGATGATATATGTGATGTTTATTATCTTGATATATAACTTACAAGTGATGATAGGTAGCTATTTTGTTTATCCAGTTAGCCAAATCGGTTGTTAAAATCGCAAATTTGCTGCCTGTCGTCGCTTCTGCTTGCATCAAATATCTAGATTGATTAACTATATATCTAGAAATTTGATGCTCTTATATCGCAAAATAAAAAATTACAAAATATTTGATGATATAAGAAATTATATGTATATTTGTAGTGTTGAACTAATTAAAGTGATAATTGTATGGCTTTAGCTCAAGATATACAAGTTCTCAATAAAGATGGTGTTGCTATTGACTTTGACTATAGTGATAGACAACTATTTCTTAGAACGATAAAATGTGTAGATTATAAAGAAATAGGTTCTAGTAATTATAGTTATGATCAAGTTGGTACTTATCGTTTTATATTTCAAATAAATAACGGTAGTGGTAAACACGCTTATAATGCTAATGAGGATTATAAGTTAACTTTTGTTATTTCTATTGCAGAATGGTATCGTGATGAACGTGACATTCGTAACGAAATAGAAAAGGCTTTATCTAAATTTGATATATTAGATTTAGATGAAGTACTAGATGCTTTTAGTTATAGAGAGTTTTACAGATTAAAATAATAAAGATATGGCTACAAAACCTATTAATTTTGAAGAACATCGTGTTCCTACAGGTAGTGACTACGATTTAGATAAAGTCAAAGTTAAAGAACCATTAACTGTTGCTACAACTTTGGCTGCTCTTAGAGAAATTGTTCATAACGGTCAATGGAATGGAGTAAGTTTTGAATCGCTTTGTTGTGAACTTATTGCTCTTCATGAGCGTAAGAACAAAGATTATGGTGGAGCATTTTATAATACTATGCGTAAATTTGGTATAGCTGCTCTACTTATCCGACTTGATGACAAGCTTAGTCGTCTTATTTCTGTTACTAAAAATGGAAATAATGAAGTAAACAATGAAAGTATTGAAGATACTCTTAAGGATTTAGCTTCTTATGCTATTATGGGACTTGAATATCTTTATAATACTCCTCAACAATGACAGATATTATTAGAACTGCTGCAAATGCTCTAAAACGTACACTAGACAAAGATGATTTTCATAATTGTGGTGTTATTGTTACTAAAGAAGCAGATGCTGACTATGATTTCTTTATTAATTCTCTAACTAATTACATGAATCTTCTTGGTAATATTAGAAAAGAATTAAAGAAAGAAAAACTTGAATCACAAGGACTTGTTCCTAATTGTAGTGTTCATCGTTGTGATTTTTGTAAACTGCCTTGTAAAGATAGACGTCAAGAAGGTAAAGTATGTGGTTGTTTTACATATCCAAATAAGGATAAACAATTATATGTTGTAGAATGAGTACCCTAATTGAGCAAGTTGCTGATTCTTTTTATAATCTTGTAGCTCTTAATGATATAACTACTATACCTATAATTAAGAGTAGAAAAGATGTTAAAGATTATGATTTCTTCATTGAAACTTGTGAAGAATACGTTAGATATTTTAATGATTTGATTTATAGACTTAAACAAGAAAAAGATGAAGTTTGTGAATCCTAGTGTAGAGATTTGGGAGCAGGATGTAACTAATCCTGATACCCTTATTGAAGCAATGTGGGCACATATTGCTAGATGTGTTAGAGTTTGTTATCAAGTTAACAAACCTAAGAATGATGAAACTGAAGAAGAATATGTTAGACGAGTTATATTCAAAAAACCTGAAGAAAGACTTGCTAATCATTATTCTGTTCTTGAACATGGTACAGTATATCTACAAATATCAAACTATATTGATATGCCATTCGTTACTAGAGCTATTAATATTCTATATGATTCTCCTTACACTAAGCACAGATATGCAAATGTTGACGGTGATGATGTTTGGTTCTTTAGCACTAACATGAGGGTGCTAGTAGAACATGATATTTGTAATATATTACAATATGCAGTTCCTTTTAATCCAGAATATCATTATCGTAGAGTTACCGCATCTTTTATTACAAGTCTTGGTATAGCTAGAGAGTTTAACAGACATAGAGTTCATTCTATTTCTGAAGAATCTACTAGATATTGTAACTATTCAAAAGATAGATTTGGAGGAATTGCTTTTATTAAACCTACATGGTATACAGGAGGTAATGGTAAAAATGATAGAGAATGTTCTATGGATAGTGAGTTTGAACTTACTTGCGAAGAAGCTGAAAAATCATATAAAAGAATGATTAGCTGGGGTGCTACTCCTCAACAAGCTAGAGAGATTCTTCCCCTTGCTACTAAAGTTCAAACTGTTCATACAGCATTTGTAGATGATTGGAAAGAATTCTTTGCCTTAAGGGCTGATGGAGTTAGTGGTCCTCCTCATCCTAATGCAGAGATTCTTGCTAAACCACTTAAAGAAGAATTTATTAACCGTAAATATATTTGATATGGAACAAATAATTTTAACTAGTATTATAGTACTTGGCGTTATCATTTGTGTTGGTTTTATTTGTTATACTAACATACAAGCTACTAAAAATAAATTTTTAGTTAAAAAACTAAAAGACGTGCTGCCTACTGAATTTTATATTCAAAGAACTATTACATTAGATGAAGCTAGAAATGTATTATATACTATTTATTCAATACTAAATAAATAATATGGAAGCAATTAATGTTAAATTAGTTGATGCAGCTTTTAATCCTAAAGACAAGGTTCATAGATGTCTTCGTATTGAAAACAATGATTCTTATACATTTCTTACTCTTCCTGAGTTGTATCAAATTTGTTTTACTAAAACTGAGTATAAGAATTTATTAGATAAAGATGCTATATTTGTTAAAGAATATTCTAAACAACCTCAAATAACGTATATGATTTAACATGAAGGTATTTATATTTGTTTGTAATA
>Ga0247611_10009655_pt1 | contig 11538 bp, 12 predicted proteins | sample 177DNAGHGhighgp2_FD_192422 | JGI IMG/M metagenome (GOLD analysis project Ga0247611, IMG submission 192422) | Sheep rumen microbial communities from Palmerston North, Manawatu-Wanganui, New Zealand - 1770 DNA GHGhigh gp2 | ecosystem: Host-associated > Mammals > Digestive system > Stomach > Rumen... | reverse complement strand
CCCCATCCCATAAAAAATGAGGCCAACTCACTTTTGAGTCAGCCTCTTTTTCTATTTAAATGCACCACGAATGCACCACAGATTTTCCAAGTGGAGATTGCGGGCTAATAGACACTGTTTTCGGTTCGCTTAAATGGTGGTAACCTACCACCTTTGAAGGTGGTATAATACTATGCGGAAGGAATGATAAACACATCCCATTCACCGTCTTTCTCCCGCCGGGATATATACCCCTTATCCGTCATAGATTTCAAGTGCTTCTGGATGGCAGAAGTATTGATACCTATTGCTTTAGTTAAAGCTGCTATTGTGATTCCAGGTTCTGTCATCAGCAAATTCAGGATTCTGCCGGAATTGGCGCTGCGGAACACGATTCGCTGGCCGTCGTACCACCACACGTTCGCATCACGTGTCTGGATGAAATCAATATCATTACCGACTTCCTCATTCACCATTTTCTTGAACCAGTTTACGAAGTGTCGCGCCTCGCGCAGGCTGGCATGGGAACCATCGCTGGGTACACGCCCAACTACCAGATCGGACTGATGCAAAGCCTTCAGATAGTCTTTCTTCTTCCGGCTTCGGACAACGACCATAGGATATCCGTGACGAGCCAAGATATAGTTAACTAGCAAACGGGCGATTCGGCCGTTCCCATCCTCAAATGGATGGATGCGAATATAACGATAATGGAAGAGTGCCGCCAATTCTACCGGGTCGTATTCACCGGATGCTTCTGCCTGGTTATACCAATCTACCAGATCGGTCATCAATGCAGGCGTTTCTTCCGGTGAAGCATATTCGAAACGATCACCATAGCGGGTAATGACGCTATTGGGGCGAGTCTTGTAACAGCCTGCATGAATTACGTAGCTGGTCACTGATCCGTCAGGGAGGGTGCGGTACACCGTATAATCCTCACGGAGCAGAGTCAGATGCAATTGCCGGATAAAGGTCTGTGTCAGCGGCGTATCCTTCAAGGAGGATTGTTCCTTCATCATCAGCAGACCGACATTGCTTGCCTTCATTTCCTCAAAGTCTTTCATCTCCGCTTCCCCAACCACCTTTCCAAAGAGCAACAGAAGTTCTGTTTGGCCATAAGTCAAGGTGTTTCCCTCAAGATGGTTACTATTGTAGTTAAACTCAATGGTAAATTTGCGGCTGAGGCGGTCCCTATCCCTTTCCGATAGGGGTTGCAGAGCAAGCCAGGCCTCATATGTCTCTTTCCAGTTCATATACGATATTTTACGCAAATATAGCAAAAAGGTGGTAACTTACCACCTTTGAGAGCATTTTTGCCAGATAACGGGCGAAAATGATAAAAAAAACACAATTCTGCCCACTATCAAGCAAGAAAACGAGATTATAACTGAATGCAAACTATTACTATCCAATCCATTCATCGGATAGATTCTAGTACTCTCATTTACCTGAAAATAGCCCCTGAAAGAACAGTGGCTGCTATTTCGGCAAACATAGCCTGGATTGTGTTCTCATCTGCATTGCGGGCATTAAAGTCCGTCAAAGCATTTTTCATTGCCAGACCTCCTCCAATCCCTTTACCCATCCGGGGATGGGGCAATGCTTTTGAATCTCCGCGTAAATGCCGATGTTGTAGTTGTATACCTTGCAAACCGCGGTCTCGATCTCTTTACTTCCCAACAGATCGAAGGCATTCCGGTACGGCGCCGACAACTTCACTTCCGTGCCGATACCGTGCAGCCATTCCCCATTGTTGAATTGGAGGGACACCTGGGCGATGGGGTCGTCGCCGGTCATCATATGGACCACCTTCGGGCACTTGGACGCAATGCGGTCCAGGACAGCCGACGGATTCGCGTGCTGCTGCAGCCGTTTCTCGAAGTAGTCTCCCCAGTTGCAGATAACACGCACTTCGTCCTTCGCCGCCGGTAGCACCAGCACCACACCGTACATTCCCGGCTGGTTCCGGACGATGTACTCCAGGTGGTCCTTCATGATCCGCGCCGTGTAGAGCGAATTGCCGAAGAAGGTGGCAGAGGCCGAGGTGGTCAGGAATTTGCGCATATCTAGAACTTCCGCCAGACCATCTTGTTCACCACACCCACGTAGGACTGGATGATGCGGACAACTTTTGTGGAGACGTTCTCATCCACGTAGTCGGGAACGGGAATGCCCGGGAGACCGTCGCGGATGAGGGAGACGGCGACATCGACGCTCTGGAGGAGGCCGACGGTGTCGATTCCGCTAAGGACAAAGCAGCCCTTGTCCAGGGCTTCGGGGCGCTCGGTCGATGTCCGGATGCACACAGCCGGGAAGGGATGGCCGATGCTCGTGAAGAAGGAGGACTCCTCGGGGAGGGTGCCACTATCGGACACCACCGCGAAGGCATTCATCTGCAGACAGTTGTAATCGTGGAAGCCCAGGGGTTCGTGCTGGATGACGCGCGGATCGAGCTTGAATCCACTCGCCTCGAGCCGCTTCCGGCTGCGCGGGTGGCAACTGTAGAGAATCGGCATATCATACTTCGCCGCCATCTCGTTGATGGCATTGAACAGGCTCAGGAAGTTCTTCTCCGTGTCGATGTTCTCCTCGCGGTGGGCGCTCAAGAGGATATACTTGCCCTTCTCGAGACCCAGCCGCTGGTGGATGTCGCTGGCTTCGATCTCAGCCAGGTTGTTGTGCAGCACCTCCGCCATCGGCGAACCAGTCACGTAGGTGCGCTCCTTGGGCAGGCCGGTGTCGGCCAGGTAGCGGCGCGCATGTTCGGAGTAGGCCATATTCACGTCGGAGATGATATCGACAATCCGCCGGTTCGTCTCCTCCGGCAGGCACTCGTCCTTGCAGCGGTTGCCGGCCTCCATATGGAAGATGGGGATGTGCAAGCGCTTGGCGCCGATGACGCTGAGGCAACTGTTGGTATCCCCAAGCACCAGGACGGCATCCGGCTTGATCTCCACCATCAGCTGGTAGCTCTTGGCGATGATATTGCCCATCGTCTCGCCCAGGTCCGTGCCCACGGCATCCAGGTACACCTCCGGGTCCGCGAGCTTCAAGTCCTTGAAGAACACCCCGTTAAGGTTGTAGTCATAGTTCTGCCCCGTGTGCGCCAGAATCGTGTCGAAGTATTCCCGGCACTTGTTAACCACGGCCGCCAGCCGGATGATCTCCGGCCGCGTCCCCACGATGATCAGAAGCTTCAGCTTCCCGTTATTCTTAAAACTTGCCATAGTCTATTCCGTTATTCTATTTGCAGATCTCTCCACGCGGTCCTCCGGACCTTGGTCGAGATGACAAGTCCCTTGTCATTTCGAGCGGAGCCGTCCCCCTTTGTCATTTCGAGCGGAGCCGTCCCCCTTTGTCATTTCGAGCGGAGCCGCAGGCGGAGTCGAGAAATCTATGATTCCACCGGTTCAAAGTATGTGTCCGGCCGATCCGGATTAAACACCTCGTTACAATACATCACCGTCACGAGATCCTCCGTCTCAGAAAGGTTGATGATGTTGTGCGTATATCCCGGAAGCATGTGCACGGCTTCAATCTTGTCCCCGGAGACCTCCCATTCCAGGACCTCGCCGTCAGGGTCGTTCAGGTTCCGCTGCTGGATCAGGCCGTGGCCCTTGACCACGATGAACTGCTCGAACTTGGTGTTGTGCCAATGCTGCCCCTTGGTGATACCCGGCTTGGAAATGTTGATGGAGACCTGGCCGGCGTTGTGCGTATGGACCAGTTCCGTGAAGGAGCCGCGGTCATCGACATTCATCTTCAGGGGGAAAGCCACCTTCTCCTTGGGGAGGTAGCTCAAGTACGTGGAATACAGCTTCTTGGCGAAGCTACCAGCCGGAATCTCGGGAATCATCAGGGTCGATGGCTGCTCCGCGAACTTATGCAGCAGGTCCACAATCTCGCCCAGGGTCGCCCGGTGCGTCGTGGGCACGTAGCAGTACTTGCCGTCCTTGAGCGGGAATACGCCCAGACCGTCGAAGTCGCAGCGGTGCTCCTCGCCGCGGAGGCAAGCGATCATCTCGTCCACCAGATCATCGATATACAGGAGTTCCAGCTCCACCGACGGGTCGTTGACCGTATATGGGAGGTCATGGGCAATGGCATGGCAGAAGGTCGCGACGGCGGAATTGTAGTTGGGCCGGCACCACTTGCCGAACAGGTTCGGGAAGCGGTACACCAGCACCCTCGGACGCAGACCGGCCGGGAGTTCGTCATTGCCGGCCGAGCGCCCGTCATTGCCGGCTTGACCGGCAATCTCCTCCCCGTACTTCAGGAACAGGTCCTCCCCCGCCTTCTTGCTCCGTCCGTACTCGGAGTTCCCGAAACGACCTGTCAGCGACGCCTGCTGGGAGCTTGCAAGCATCACCGGGCAGGTGTTCCCGTGCCTGCGGAGCGTGTCCAGCAAGGTCGATGCGAACCCGAAGTTCCCGCTCATGAACTCGCTGGTCTCCTTCGGTCGATTCACCCCCGCAAGGTTGAACACGAAGTCCGCCTCTGCGCACCAGCGGTCCAGTTCCTCGGGCATGGAATCGAGATCGTATTCATATACTTCCGTGACGGTGACGCCGTAGTTACGGGCCTTGCCGTCCTTGATGTTCTTCAATTGTGCGCAGAGGTTCTTTCCAACGAAACCCTTTGCACCTGTTACGAGTATCTTCATATTGATATTCAATTCTAAAGATTTCTAATAGAGTGAATCAGCCCCTATTATAGTGTTGAAACGGAATACGATGGAAGCCGATATGATTGCAGACCTTATTCTGTCTCATATGAAACACCCTTGAAACATGTTCTCAACATCTCAATAGCAAGATTCTTATAATCATCACCGAAGGTTTGAGATAAATCACCCAAGGTACTACCACCTCCATCTCCATTACTAGAATACAAGGGAATAGTTTGATAAATAGTGTTGGCTCTCACATAGCTGCCACTCTTGTGTTCGGGTATTTTAAAGTAGTTGATGACTTGCTTTATCACCAGATTCTTTTTCTTCCCCAAATTACTCTTTAGGGACACACAGTTCGCGTCAACGACAGCCCTCATATAATTCCCATCATTCACGTACAAACTAATTGGATCCCATGCGTTTGATTGCAAGAACAATTCAGTATTTCTCTGAAGAGCAGATTCAACGGCATCAATATCTATAAGGAACTTCTCACCTTGATCTATTCTTCGGTATAATTCACTAAGAACAAGAGCGGTATTACGATAATTCTCTTTTTCCGAAAGAACTCTAATATTCTTGTCGACCCATTTTTGAATATTTTCTTTCATCGCTTCAGAGAATCTGGACTTAGTAAGAATTCGGGGAAGGAGTTCTTTCAGATCATTGTTTTCCCTGTCTTCAATCTCTATCCAGAAAAACGCAGCGCGAAGGAAACGTACACATTTGTTGAAATCCTTTTGATTTACCGTATCGTAATTTATAAAGTGATGAAAGATAGAATTGATACTTTTATTCTCCTTTGAAGAGACCCAACTGCGTATAGTAGCCATCATACCATTATCGGCAAATTCAAATTCGGACATCTTCAACATTTTTTGGAAATCCTCTAACGACAACTCTTGCTCTGGTTGGGCCAGATAGAAGTACTTGTAAAATAAATCGGTGAACTGGACACTATGCGATTTTGAGTCAGGAATCCCACCAAATAGTTTATTCATTAGACACATATATATCGGATCATCCAGTTCTTCCCTCTTATCCTTCTCTTCGGACCATTGATAGTACTTTGTCTGGGTATCAATATGGGTCTTTGTTTCTAATAAAGCGTTCGGATTATGCCACAAAGTTTTGAAAACAGTAAAATTATGGTATTCAATCAGATTCAAGAATAGAAGGTCTGTTAGCTCAAATGCCCGATCGGTAAAACTATCCATCATATAGTTGGCATTAAAGGAAAACTGTCTCGCGAAGCGTCTTACCTTTCTAAAGGACGTTAGCACTTTAGTTATCTGATGATACTCCTCCTCGCTTAGCCTGTCAAATAAGGAGTTCATTGATGATGTATATTGTGTCATTGCCCGGCATGTTTTTTTGAACTCTTCAATTAGCACCCTCTCATCCGGTTTTGGAAGTTGTACCTCAATCTGGAAAATCCTTTCCAGGTAATCTTTGCCATTCTCTATCTCCAAACTCGACAACTGAGAAACAACGTGTTCTTTATCATAAGCCACAACATAAAACATATTCCGAAATACGGCTGTATTACGGATAAGCCTAAGAACCTCGAAAATCTCTTTGCCTTCTAAACGATCGATATCATCAATTATAACCACGATAAGTTTCCCCAATTTGTCTAAGGCTGTTTCAACGTCCTCCTTCAGCCCAGCCAAATCTCGTTCTTCATTCTTTGGCAGGTACTGTAGAAAATACTTACTCGCGACATTTATCCTGAGCGAATACAGAAGTGACGCATATTTATGAATCGGTGATGATATTCCGCTATAATAAGGAGATAGGATCTTTGATAATGTGTCAAAGAAGTCTTTGGTCAAGTGTTTCTCATTCTGGCTATTCCAGGGATTAAACTTTATGACTATAACCCTATCGTTAAGGGATTTTTCTACGGCATCTAGAAATACAGTTTTTCCTGAGCCCCATTCTCCAGCGATCCCTACTGCATACGCTTCTTTGCTTACATCTGTTCTTAAAAGCCTTTCTGCCAACAGAGTTGCATATTTTTCTCGGCTCTCACTAATTTTTATGCGGCCTTCTGAATCAGAAAAGAGTGATAGGTTTTTCCCTTTCTTCTTCCCATTTCCCTTTCCTTTAAACAAGACCACAAGTTGTATCACGATGGAACTCAAAACATACAGCTTAGCCCCCAACGAGAGGAGAGTATTATACTTGACAAAAGGAATAATTGTGGTAGCATAATCCCATTTATCCTGAAAGTATAGCAGAATGATTAAACAGGCAGCTAGAGTACTTCTCAAAAAAGAGAAGTACCTATCTTTGAATCTCTTTCTTAGTATTTGATAAAACCCAACAACAACACCGCAGAAGATAATAGCATTTAGGTACAAATTGTCTTGAATAGCATCATAGATCCTTTCTAACTCAATGATGCCAGACAATTTGTTGGCTATAAAATAATTAATCTCGTCAACATAAAGCCAGCATACGACTATTGCAAGACAGGAAAAGAATAGTCTCCACCATGATGTCTTAAAGGAGCTCCATAGTCTCATGGATACGGTTTTTATCCAATGTACAAACCTAAACCATGCTCTTTTCAATTTACTCATAATAGACTGAGAATATGTGTTACCCTAAGATATGCTTTATCTGCATAGAATGGAGTGAATGCTGTAGTATAAGGCGATTATACTCCATTTACTTGTCCTTAACTTTCATCCTGTATATATTCGTCCCCCTCCTCTCAAACCCCATCTTCCGGTAAAGCTCATTCGCCATCACCCTTTCCGGCCTAGACGTCAAATTCAAGTCCATCGGAGCTAGTTCACGCTGTGCAAACCCGATGATATGCTCCATCAGTACCCTTCCAATTCCTTGCCCCCGGAAACCGGAGCCCACCACGACATCCTCGATGCTGGCTTTCCGACCGGTAGGGGAGTGGAAGACACATAGAGACGCGCAGCCGATGATGTGCCCATCGTCGCTCACCGCCGCAAACAGGTGCGTTTCCGGGGGCGTTCGCTGCCCGTTTAAGCATCTCAGTCGTCACGGGAATTCCAGGGTCCAGTTCGTGCATCAGGGCCTGGAAATCGTCAATCTGGGCCGATGTCAGGGCATGAAGCTCAAGGATGGTCATACGTGTAAGATATCCTCTTCATCGATTGGCTCGTATGCCCCGTCCTTCACCTCCAACAGCACCGTCCCACTCTCTAACGATCGCAGCGAGTGCCACCAACCAGCGGGGATGTTCAGTACGTTGCCGCCCGGGACCATGTCGATGGTGTCCGTCAGTCGTCCATCCGCATCGTAGTAGTACTCCACGAAATGCCCCCGCAGGCACACCACCGTCTCGGAAGTGGTCCGGTGCCGATGGATGGGCAGGACTGTTCCAGGCTCGATGGCATTCAGCATCCGCTGGGACTGGTCGGCAGGGCTGTTCCGGAGGTCCAGGTTCATCCGCAGCCGCGGCGACTCTTTCGCCTGGGCGGTCAGGGAGTCAAGAGTTTGCTGGTCGATAATCATATCTCCTCCCCTACTCGTCCTTATACACATTCACCGTATACTTGTCGTAATCGGTGCCGTGGAAGTTGATGACGACATCGACGTAGTACTTGGTGCTGTCCACCTGGACGGTGCCGTCCTCGGCCGTGGTGCACCTGAATTCGGTGACCTTGGCGGTGCCGGTATAGGACAACTTGTCCGGATGCTTGTCCAGGGTGTAGCGGTCCAGCCGATGCGACACGGCATCGGTGTCATCCTCCGTCAGCACCTGCTCCACAAACGGGTAGGAATCCTCCTTCAGGTCGTCGATGCTCGGCGCGCCGCCTCCGCAGGCCGCCACCAGGAGGGCGAGAGGAAAAAGGTAAAAGTGTTTCATAGGTTACTTCACGATATTCGGGATCCCGTTGAGCTCGTTTTGGATGTACTCGAGCGAGGCGATCTTCGCCTTTGTCTCCTCGAGATTCAGCCGCCGGGTGTTATCGGAGTTGAACTCGTCGATGGTCGCGCGATTGACATCGCCCTCCTTGAAGTACTTGTCGTAGTTCAGGTCGCGGTTGTCGGCGGGGACGGCGTAGAAGTTGCCCATGTCGATGGCCTTCGCCGCCTCCTCCTTCGTCAGGAGCGTCTCGTACATCTTCTCGCCGTGGCGGATGCCGATGACCTTGATCTCCTCCTTCTTGCCGCCGAAGAGCTCGCACACGGCCTCGGCCTGGGTCTGTATGGTGCAGGCAGGGGCCTTCTGGACCAGAATGTCGCCGTTCTTGCCGTGCTCGAAGGCGAACAGGACGAGGTCGACAGCCTCCTCGAGGGACATTATGAACCGCGTCATCTTGGGCTCGGTGAGGGTGATCGGATTCCCCTTCCGGATCTGGTCGATCCACAGCGGGATCACGGAACCGCGGGAGCACATCACATTGCCGTAGCGGGTGCAGCAGATCTTCGTATCACCGCTCAGACGGCTCTTCGCCACCGCGATCTTCTCCTCGATGGCCTTGGTGATGCCCATCGCGTTGATCGGGTACGCCGCCTTGTCCGTGGACAGGCAAATCACGCACTTCACGCCCGCGTCGATGGCCGCATCCAGCACATTGTCCGTGCCGATGACATTGGTCTTCACGGCCTCCATCGGGAAGAACTCGCAGCTCGGAACCTGCTTCAGCGCCGCGGCATGGAACACATAGTCCACACCCTGCATCGCATACTTTAGCGTGCTCCGGTTCCGGACATCGCCGATATAGAACTTGATCTTGTTCGCCACCTCCGGCATCCGCGCCTGGAAGTCGTGCCGCATGTCGTCCTGCTTCTTCTCGTCGCGGGAGAAGATGCGGATTTCGCCGATGTCCGTGCGGAGGAAACGGTTCAGGACGGCGTTGCCGAAGCTGCCGGTTCCGCCGGTGATTAAAAGTGTTTTGTCATGGAATAAACTCATATTGTTATCTTTATTCTTTATTAATATCCATATTATACATTTATCTCGAGAACCATATTCTTTACGATTCCCTCCACCATTTCTTTCGGCACGCCGCACTCCTGTGCAATCCGGGGCCACTGGGCAACACAGTCCGCCACCTCATCGATCACCCCAGCCGCATCCTTGATATTATTGGCCGATGCAAAAGTGAGTAGATCCGCCCGGGTAATTCCTTCAAACTTCCCATTCACCGACATCTGGTGCATTGACGTCCAGCCTCCCTCCGGATTATAAGCGTATCCCATATCATACGCCGGCGACAAACGCCACTTCCCGTCTTCGCCCATCAGGAAAGAAATATTCTTCGTATGGTCATCCTGATTTCGTACTGCTACGTTGAACACCATCCGGCGGAACATTTCCTTCGCTTCTGCATAAGTAAGATGCAGCGCCCGCATCACATTGAAAGCCTGCTCATAGGAATATCCCCGCTTTAGCTGATAGTCAAAATGGGCCAGCCCGCAGAGCGTCTGCATGTGCAATTTCCGCCCATGCTCGCGATCAAAGCGCCGGGTCAGGAAATGCGCACGGCCATTCTCCTCGACCAGCGAGCACTCCGTCATCTCGATGCCGCATAGTCTTGCAAGCCGATAGAATGAATACTCCAACCGTCCATAGTTCTCCGTCTCGCGAAATCCGGCTTTCGCAGATACGCCGTCCAACTTGATCAAGTAATAGTCAAACCCTTCCGGGGCATCGACCTGTCCGCTCCGAACCTCACCCGTCACCTTATTATAGGCGATGATCGCTTTCGCCCGCTGCCCACCGGCGGATGTTCCCAGCCGCAAGATCGCTGCGATGGCCTCCTTCGTGTCTTCCGCCAGATTCGCTTCAAAAGAGGTTTTCCGGGTCAATGCCTCCCGTGCAACATCCACCAAGGTGTCAATCTCAAAACGCTGATTGGTATCATAGGCCGGGTCGATGGCCGGTTCAAACTCGAGCGCCCCCATGCAACGCTTGCCCAAAAAGCAAAGCGACTCGACAGGATTGCCACTGATCCTTCCCGTCAATGCCAGCCAGCGATTAAACAACGCACGCCCATATGTATCCGGGAGCGAATCGGCCAACATCCCGGGAAGACCCATGAACGTATCCCTGTTCAATCCCGTAAACGAATACTCGCGTCCTTCCCGTACCGGCATCATCAGCGGAGAAGGCTCCAATCCCTTCCCGATGAAACGCCGGTCGTATTCAAACCGAGCCACTTGATAGCGCTCGTCCCAGCGGAACGTCCCAACCGGCATTCCGAACATATTCACCCGCGCAACATCTACCACGTCGATTCCTCCTTTACGCTGTCATTGGGTTTTCTGCCGGCTCTTTTCCGCTCATGGGACCGGGCTGTCGCGACCAGGTCATAGTATTCACTCGGGCTTAGCTGCGGCTCTTCCACCAAAGGTTGCAACACATCCAGTCGCCCCAGGGTACGGAGCACACGCAGGAACGCATCGAAGGAGCGGATCTCTCCTTTCTCCATCTTCTTCACCGTGGACAGTGAAACATTAGCCGCCTCCGCCAAGTTCTGCTGAGTTATATTCTGTTTCAGCCGCAACATCCGAAGATGGTTTCCCACCTTGTTCAGGACCATAGCGTCCGACAACATGTAGATATCGTCCATTATAGTTTAATTCTAAACCTTTCTTTTGCAAAAATAAAAATAAAAGTTTAAAATAGAACTATTATCAAACAAGAAACTACTCATCGGGACCTTCCTACAACCATTTTATATACTTAGTCAAGCCTGCCAAAGCCCCTCTACGCAACCGTTGCGAGAGCTGAGCACCGGCAGGCACTTTTGTTATTGTTTCCGAATATCACATTCTCGTGGCGTCCGACCAGCGCCAGAAGCCAGGAGACAAAAGAAGTCAAGGCATTATTGTTCATCCAATGCCTCATATTGTACGCTGCGGCGGCCATCAAGGTGTTGATGGCG
>Ga0247611_10009654_pt1 | contig 11540 bp, 14 predicted proteins | sample 177DNAGHGhighgp2_FD_192422 | JGI IMG/M metagenome (GOLD analysis project Ga0247611, IMG submission 192422) | Sheep rumen microbial communities from Palmerston North, Manawatu-Wanganui, New Zealand - 1770 DNA GHGhigh gp2 | ecosystem: Host-associated > Mammals > Digestive system > Stomach > Rumen... | reverse complement strand
CATGCTGAGATGACCAGCGACAGGATGAGCGCCAGCAGCGAACGGAACGAGATGTAGCTCCACATATGGGAGCCAGGGATGTTGAATTGCTCTAAGAAGCGGAAGAGGTAGTAGAGCATAGTTTCTTTATTTCGTTATGTCGTTGTTTCGATTTTTGTTATAGCGTTATATCGGGATCTCGATATTACGATTCCTGGAAGATTTCTCGCACAATCTCGCGGTCGTCAAAGTGGTGTTTCACGCCTTTGATTTCCTGATAGTCCTCATGGCCTTTGCCGGCAATGAGGATGACGTCGCCAGGCTGGGCGAGCATGCAAGCCGTCTTGATTGCTTCGCGACGGTCAACGATTGTCAGCACCTTCTTCATCTGCTTCTGGTCCAGTCCGGCCAGCATGTCGTTGATGATGTCCTGCGGCTCTTCGAAACGGGGATTGTCGCTGGTGATGATGACACGGTCGCTCTGGCGCACAGCCTCCTGGGCCATGAGCGGGCGCTTGCCTTTGTCGCGATTGCCGCCTGCTCCACAGACGGTGATAATCTTGGGTTTCAGGTTTGAGGATTCTTCGACAAGCGAAGCGACTTCGTCGATTACAGGTTTCAGGTTCGCATTCTTACTGTCGACGACCTCGTGGATAGCCTTCAGCACGTTGTCGAGGGCATCAGGCGTATGGGCATAGTCGACGATTGCCGTGACGCCTTTCTCCGAGCGGATGGGCTCCAGTCGGCCGGCCACGCTCTTCAGCGTGCTCATCACCACAAGTATATCCTCAGGCTGTTTGCCCAGCATGACGGCAGCGCCATAGACGGCCAGCAGGTTGCTGACGTTGAACTTGCCGATGAACTGTACGCCCACCTCATGACCGTCCATCTCGAGGTACATCCCCTCGAAGTGGCACTCTATGATACGGGCCTTGAAGTCGGCCATCGAGCGAACAGAATATGTCTTCACCGTAGCCTTTGTGTTCTGCACCATGAACATTCCGTTCTTGTCGTCGGCATTAGTGATGGCGAAGGCATCCTTGGGCAACATGTCGAAGAAGGCCTTCTTCGCGTTGCGATAGTTCTCTACCGTCTTGTGATAGTCCAGATGGTCGCGTGTCAGGTTCGTGAAGAGTCCGCCAGCGAAGTGCAGTCCGCCGATGCGTTTCTGTGCGATGGCGTGGCTCGAGCATTCCATGAAGGCATACTCGCAGCCAGCCTCCACCATACGATGGAGCAGCTGGTTCAGGGCAATGGGGTCAGGCGTGGTATGGTCGGCAGGCACGGCCTCGTCGTCGACGTAGTTGCATACCGTTGAGAGCAGTCCGCACTTGTGTCCCATACGTCGGAACATATTATATAATAAGGTGGCGATGGTCGTCTTGCCGTTCGTACCTGTAACGCCCACGAGTTTCAGTTTCTCCGACGGATTGCCGTAGAAGGCTGTAGCCACAGGTCCTACGGCCTCCTCTGTCGACGCAGCCAGCACGAAGGTGACGTTCTCGGCGATTCCATCGCTGAGCCCCTCTGGCATCTCCTCGCACAGCACAGCTGCCGCACCCTGCTCGATTGCTTTGCCGATGTACTGATGTCCATCGGTGACTGTGCCTCGTATTGCTACGAACAGATGTCCCTCGCCCACGCGACGCGAGTCGATGTTCACACCCGTTATCTCAACATCCGTACTGCCCTTGATGGCAACGGGCTTGATTTTTTCTATTATTTCACTCAGCCTCATATATCGTAATTCTCAATTTTCAATTATTAACTCTCAACTCTTAATTCAGTATCAGCGTACAGGTCATGCCTTTGTTGATGCTCGATCCGTAGCTGATGCTTTGGCTCTTCACCTTTCCGCGTCCGACGATGTTCACCTTCAGTCCGCACGACTCCAGCATGTAGACGGCATCGCAGGCACCCATTCCTGTGACATCGGGCATCACGTGGGAAGGCATTTTCTGTTCTGCCAGAGTGACTGTCTTTGTGTCGTTGGCTGCACTTCCCCAGATGGGGTTGCCGTCGGCATACCTGCCATTCCATCCTCCGTTGGTGTTCACATCGAGCTGGTTCAGCACATAGTCGGCAGCCAGCACATTGCCGTTTTTCACTTCAGGCACGAGGATCGAATTTTCGTTGCGTGCATCCTCGACGCGCATCTTCAGGTATTTCGACATCACGCCTTCTGAAATCTGGTGGAACACAGCTCCTGCCATACCACCACCTGATGCAGGCAGGCCTGGCTTCTTCAGACAGACGATACAGGTATAGCGAGGTTCGTCGGCAGGGAAGAATCCTACGAACGAGAGCCAGTACCATGTTGTACCCGTCTTATAGCCGGCACCTCCTTGCGACACCTGTGCCGTACCCGTCTTGCCAGCCACTTTGAACGAGCGTGAGCCAGCCTTTCGGCCCAGTCCCTGACTGACCACGTGCTCCAGCACCGTCTGCATGGTCTTTATGGTCTGCGGCTTGGCTATCTGCTGCTTGATGACCTCGGGCTGTGTCTCGTAGAGCACCTGTCCGTCTTTCACCACCTGCTTCACGAAGCGGGGGCGCATCATCTTGCCGTCGTTGGCTATGGCATTGTAGAAGGTTACCGTATTGATAGGTGCTATCTGTGTCTCGTAGCCTATCGACATCCAGGGTAGGGTGGTCTTGCTCCAGTATTCGGCCTTGTTGGTGGTCTTGGTGTTTGGCATACGAATCCTTGGAGGCAGATAGCCCACGATGGGCAGTCCGAGGTCGGCACCGATTCCTACGCGATGGAGTCCCTTTACGTATTTCGTGGGGTTGTCGTGGTAGAACTTATCTATGACGTAGCTCACGCCGATGTTCGAGCTCACCTCCAGTGCGCGTGCCACGTTGATGTCGCCATAGCCGCCGCGATACCAGTTGTGGTCTTTCATGTTGCTGCCGTGCATGTTCATGATACCGTTGCCGGTATGGATGACGTAGCTGGTGTCGCCAGGGATGACACCGTCGTCGAGGGCAACGAGGAACGAGGCCGTCTTGAACACCGATCCAGGCTCGCAGCGGTAGCTGATGGCGTGGTTGACCGTCTCGTGATACTCTCCGTCCAGACATTTCGTCAGGTTGACGATAGCCTTCACGTCGCCTGTCTTCACCTCCATCAGAATTGCCACACCCATCGTGGCGTTGTCCTTCTTCAGCTCTTCTCTAAGCGAACGCTCGGCCAGGTCTTGCATGCCCACGTCGATGGTCGTGACGATGTCGGCACCGTTCACTGGCGGAGCCACCGTCACCTTCACGTGCTTGTTACGCACCTTCTGTCTGCGATAAAGTCCGTAGGTGCCACGCAGCACAGAGTCGTACGACAGTTCCAGTCCGCAGTAGGCTGAGTCCTTGGCTCCGTAGAGCATGCCGACGGTGCGCTGAGCCAGCGATCCGAACGGACGGCGACGGGCGTTGAAGCTCTCAGCGTGGAAGCCTCCCACACCTGCCGACAGTTTCATAATGGGCAGTTTGGCCACCTCGCGATAGGTGCCGTAGTCTACACGGCGTGGCCAGATGGGCCAGTGGCGAGCGCCTACCGTACCGTCGCGCTGCACCTTCGAGCGACCAGCCAGCAGTACGGCTTTGAACTCTTCTGCCGAGCGACTGGGGAATATCTCGTGCAGCCCACGGCAGAGACTGTCGATGTTGGCAGCCCATAGGGTGTCGAGCTTATGCTGTGTAGCCGTGTCGAGGGGTATCTTTCCCTGACGACCCGGCTGGAAGTCCATGAAGAGTTTGTATTCAGGCAGGCTCGAGGCCATGAGCTGACCGTCGCAACTCAGGATGTTGCCACGTACAGGCTTCTCACGGATACTGTCGCTCTTCATCTTCGAGGCCACAGTCTCCCAGTAGCTCTTCTCCACAATCATGATCTTGGCAGCCTTGGCGATGATGAAGATTCCCAACACCGTCAGCAGCACCGCTATCGTGAAGTAGCGCGGCATAACTTTCTTTTTCTCGAACTTGCTCACCTTATTATATATATTATAATCTTGAAACTTGAATCTTGAAACTTGAAACTTGGAATCTTGAAACCTACTCCCCTGGCACCATCACCTTGTAGGGTGGCTGACTGCTTGGGTGCAGTGTGCTGTCGTTGTGTTGGCGCAGCAGGTTTAATATCAGGCTCTCTCGGCTTTGCTCAGTCAGCGTGCTCGAACTCGAGAGCGCCTTGTATTTTGCGTCGACCAGTTTGTTCTCCAGTTGGGCAATGTCTATCATGTCCTGCTGGCACTGGTAGCGGAAGGCTACGTAGAACGTGAAGAAGAAGGCTATGAGCAGACAGAGCCATACCTGATGTCTCACCATCTCTGCCGAGAGGATGTCGCCGCCAAGGATTCTGCGCAGCGTCATGGTACTGACGGGCGCATCGTCGTCCTCCTTGACGTTGTCGCGTATCTGCTGCATGGTTGACTGAGGTTCTTCCTCTATCGTGTTCTCCAGCTCCAGTTCTATGTCCTTGTCTTTTTCGCTCATAGTTTCTCTCCAATTCTTAGTTTTGCGCTTCGGCTTCGCGGATTGCGCTCCTGTTCCTCAGCGTTGGCTTCAATCACTTTGTTGTTGACGGCACGGAACGGGGCCTGCGAGCGTCCGAAGAAGTCCTGCTGCTGTCGGCCTTCAGTATTGCCCGTGCGAATCATGTTCTTCACCAGCCGGTCTTCGAGCGAGTGGTAGGTGATGACGCTCAGTCGTCCGCCTGTGGCCAGCAGTTCGCGAGCCCCGTTGAGCATCTCTGTGAGGGCGCTCATCTCCTGGTTCACCTCTATGCGCAGGGCCTGGAAGATTCGTGCCAGGTCTTTTTTCATTTGGGGGTTGACGATCGACAGTTGCGAATCGTCGTCCTTCTCTGTCTCAATGCCCAGCACGTCGAGCAGGTCGCCTGTGGTTGTGATGTTCCTGTTGTTGCGAGTCGTGACGATGGTCTTGGCCATGCGGCGTGCCTGTTTCAGTTCGCCGTAGAGGTATAGCACGTCGGCCAGCTGCTCTTCGCTGTATTCGCGCAGGATGTCGGCAGCCGTACGTCCAGCTCGGTTGTTCATGCGCATGTCGAGCGGAGCGTCGTAGCGGAACGAGAAACCACGCGTCTCGTCGTCGAAGTGATGGCTCGACACACCCAGGTCGGCCAGCAGTCCGTCTATGTGGTCTACTTCGTAGTAGCGCATCCAGTTCTTCAGATAGCGGAAGTTGCTGCGAACGAAGGTGAAGTTGTCTTGGGCCTGAAACGTGGATTCTGAATCTTGAAACTTGAATCCTGAAACTTCAGCATTCTTCTCCGCATCAGCATCCTGGTCAAAGCTGTAGAGGTGGCCCTTCTTTCCCAGTCGGCTTAGAATCTCGCGCGAATGGCCTCCGCCGCCGAAAGTCACGTCGACATAAATGCCGTCGGGCCGAATGTTCAGCCCGTCGACACTCTCCTGCAGCAGTACAGGAACGTGATATGTTTCAGCAACAGTGGTCATCTCTGTTCAACTCTGTTTGTCCTCTGTTTGTTTGCTCATAATCGTCTTCAGCCTTGCAGCAAATTCGTCCTGCGTGAGGAACGGCTGCTCGGTCTTCTCCGATGCCCACATCTCGATGGTGTCGTTCATGCCGATGAAGCGTACCGACTGGTCTATGCCGGCAGCCTGCATCAGGCGGCGCGAAATGAGGAAGCGGCCGTTGCCGTCGAGGGTCAGCACCTCGGCCTGCGCCATAAACTCGCGCAGCACCATCTGCTCGTCCTCGTCCCATTCAGACACCTTGGCCGTGAGCTCGTCGAGACGACGGTTCCACGCACTCTCAGGATAGAGCACGAGGCAACGGCCGCTCACATCGGTGCGAAGCACCAGTTGCTCCTCGCCTGCAGCCTGCAGCTGCTTGCGGAAGGTGGCGGGCAGGAAAACGCGTCCCTTAGCGTCTGTTTTCGCTTCAATATTACCTAGAAATCGCATGCGTACAACTAATAGAAGAATATTCGGTGCAAAAATACTAATTCCCCCCCACAACGCCCCACATTCCCCCACACTTTTTATTATTAAATAATCTTAAAACGACAAAAGCCCCACTTTGGGGCTTCTGTACGATGTGTATTTGGGGTGTTGTCACACTTTTTCCGTCACGGAAATTACGTGATGAAAATGTGTAAACACGTACTTCTTGCTTTATTCATCAAGCAAGTCACTAAACATCAAACGAGTCTTTAGTCTTCGAGGATTTTTCATACGTTCAGCCCGTTCCTCTCCATCCTTTGGCGGCTTAGTGTAGAAATCCTCGTCTATCTCACGTGGAAAGAGAGTCTTGAATCCATTGTGTTCATAGAACTGCAAGATATTATGTTCGTTCTTGGCATCAACGATTGCAAATCGACACCCAGTTTTCTTCAAGAAAAGCCATCGCAGAATCAGTAGTTGATATTCGACCTCTCAAGAATCGTGCGCATAGCCAAATAGCGAGGATCCGTTGTCAAATCTCGCTTCGGGCGCATGTCATATTTGCGCTCTGTTTCGTCTGCCATATCACGGAAACGACGTGCCTCGTCACCATAGAGTGTTGGAATTGCCTTAATTGCTAACGCCATAATTATATCTTCTTTTTATTCTTGGCTGCAAAATTAAGCATTCTTTTGAAATATACAAAAGAAAAAGGAGGAAAACCATTCGAAGCAATGGTTTTCCCCCGATTGGAAACAGTTTTCTATATCTAACAGAAAGTCAGATGCTTAGAACTCCTCGTCGTCGTCCCAGATGGTCTGACGAGAGAGGTTGCCATAGGTGGCGTCGGTCTCTGTTACTTCGTTGAAGTTGAAACCTTCTGTCAGGGAGTTCACGCTGTTGGCCATGAGTCCTTCGGCTTCCATGCCCTCGGTCTCAATCATTGGTGCTTGATATATCTTTTTCATAGTTTCTTTTACATTAATTGTCATTAATAGTCCATTAATTGAGCACTAATTACTTCACCACGACTTTTTTGCCGTTCATGATGTACAGGCCCTTCGTGGGCTTAGCTACGCGCTGTCCACCGAGGGTGTAGATCTCGCCTGCGTTCAGGTTCTTCACCACAGGAGCCTGAATAGCAGTTGTGCCACTCTCTTCGAACCAGATGAACGAACGGCCAGAAGCAACGCTAGCAGGCAGGTAAGCAGTGTTGGCACCTACGGTGAATGCGTCAGGTGTCGAGTAGAAACCAACACCATTAGTGCCGTCCATCAGTACGAAGTTGTCTGCAGCTACCTCTGTGCTTGTGAGTACACCTACGAATACATTGCCTACAACAGCATCAGCCGATGCAATAACGGGAATGTTATAGTCACCTTTATTACCCTGCAGCAGTACACCAGTGTTGGCAGGAATAGTGGTCACAGGCTTAAAGGTGATGTCTTTTTCTCCATCTGTCTTTGCGATGTAAGCGGTCAGACCATCAACATCGGTAAAGTCAAGAGCATATTCCGAGCAGAAGGTGGCGTAGCCGGCAGCGGTGATGGACTTAGAGACAGTGGCAGGAAGTTTCTTAATTAATACATAGTCAAAATCTTCTGACTGATTTGTCTTCTCTGTACCACTATTTGCACCGTTGATAAACAAACTAGAAGTTTCTTCATTTAAAGTAAAATTAGCAGACTTAACACCTGTCGTCATGTCTTCATTGCTTGTTCCGACAAAAGCCAGGAAATCATTAGTTGACTGACGAATGCCAAGAGAACGTCTGTTTGCAGCAACTATATTAACCACAAAAGAATAAACACCTGCAGGCAACGTTCCTACACTAATACCTCTATCTCGTTTATTTTGTGCGCCTACAACACCTTTACCTCCATTAGAATATGAATAATTACCTCCTGCTGAAGTTTCTGCTTCTTGGAAGAATACAACACTTTCGTCAACGTTACTATATTTTACATATTTATTTATCACCTGTCCATCAGTAAATTCACCACCTTCACCAAAAGTTGAAATGTTGTCAGCAATATAGTACTTTCCACCATTCAGCACATACATAGGATAAACATAAGTCCAAGCACATACTTTCGCATCAGTTTCTACAAGAGGAGTTGAAACTAACACAGGATCGTTTGTCCCTACAGTTGTTGTCACATTCAGAGTTGCTGTGTAAGGAGCACGAACAGAAACCTCAAGTACGTTTGAGGCTGCATTTGCGACCAATGTCATCGTAGGTGCATCAGCTGCAGTAATCAGGTAATGGTTATCAACATATCCCTCCTCTGTACCATCGATTGCAGTTTCTGCAGTTATGACAGCATCAACAGCATCTTCACCAGATACAGACTTGACTAAATTCTCGCCAAGTTTATAATTAACTGTATAGCCAACATTAGTAACAGCCTGTGCCTCTTCGGCAATTTTAATAGATGTCAAGGCTGCTGATGGGGTGCCACCTGCGCGAACAGTACCTATTGTCACTGTATTAAATGTTGGGGTAGATCCCAATGAGGTTGCTGATGTTAATGTATAGTGAGCACTTTTACCGTTCATTGTTGTACCAACGAGAGTGAGTGCAGTAACCTCCTTCGATAAAGTGTTTATTTCCACATGAATAGTCCACTTGTCACCACCACGGTTGTAATTCTTTTTATTACAATCACTGATGGCATTAGATACGCCATTGATGATAACGGCACCTGTCTGATTCTGCTGATTTGATTGAATCTCGATAGCGCTTCCTATTCTAAGATAAGAGTAATTACTTGTATTACCTGTGTTTCCAAGGTTGTCAAATACGATGTCAAAAGTTTGAAAACTGTTTGCGGCATGATTGAAAGTCATCACGGACTGTCTACTACCGTTTCCTGTTCCATAAAGGCCATAAGTCTCGTTATAGGCAAAGTTACCAATCCAAACGTTGGTTCCACTTGCTGCCACATCACTGGCTGACCATGCAGTATAGTCCCCATCGGTAGTCATTGCTCTACCATAAATGACTTCGGCATCTGCCCACGCCGAACTCACTCCTCCTGCCAGCAGAGCTGCGAGGAGCAATGTCTTTGTAAAGATTTTTTTCATTTTCATGTAATTTTTGTTAGTATTTTGTGAAAGTTTAAAAAATTAGCTATTATGGTTTACCGGCAGTCAGTGCCTCAGCCGATTGATTGAAGTCTTTAACGATAGCGTCAATTTTCGGATTACTGTTTTCAACAATTATCGCGGCATAGAAACCTTGACCTTCTATCGTTGCATTTGCCGAACAGAGCGTGAACAGGCTTGGGTCAGCAAATTCTTCAAACCATCGGAGAAAAAGACGATTCCTTTTTTCTTCACGTCCGTCACTAGTATCACAGATGTACAAGAGAACATTTTTGTTTTCAAGAAAAAACTGTCTGATGATAGACTGCAGTGTCTTTTTTACATTCTCATCGAAAGCCGAGTGAGTTTCCTCTTTCTTTCTAAAACCAAATTGATATGTATCACAATTGCCCAGAGGAACATCTTCAAGAAAGCTCACGCTATAGCGAATACCCTCTGAAGTCGTAAAATCAAAGTCGCCATTGTTGAAAGTCACCTTGTAAGGTGCGCGGCTGTTGATGTCCTCTATACTTATTGAAATCATGCAAGCACAATTTTTTGCTGATCTTCACGTTCCCAGCGGTCAACGACTTTTTGCTCCCATTCCTTTTTTATCTGAAGGGAATGCTTCCATCGTTCCAATGTTTCTTTATATGTTGTATTACTCATTTTTATATAATTTTTGTTAGTATTTTGTGAGATAAAATTAATTGTTCTATAGTTCATTATCATGCGAGCACTACTTCAGCTGGGATGCCAAGCATCTTGTGAATATTGCGCGCTACTTCAAAACTGAGTGAGCGTCTTCCGTGAATGAGATCGCTGAACATCGAGGCACTGACACCTATCATGCGTGCAACATCCTTTTGCTTTAAGCCTTTTTCCTTCACTTGCACTAGAATGGCATCTGTAAGCAACGTGCTCATCTGTCCAGGCAGAGGATGGTATGCACTTCCGTACTCGTCCAAAGCATCACTCAGCCTTAGAAACTCTTCCTTTTCTTCAGGCGAAAGGAGCTCTATGTCGCCCAACTCAGTACCGCGTTGCATCAGCGCTTCAATGCGGGCTTCATATTCTTTATATTCTTTTTCGTTCTGAATCGTCATGATGCTAAATATTTTTTATATCCTTTATTCTGTCATATTCATGGTGAGTGCCAACGAACCGAATGGCAGCCGTACATGCAAAAAAGACTATCATTACCACAGTTCTGTAGTTGTTTCCTTTAATGTTAAATACATACCGGTTGTTTCCTACAAAGTCGGCTGAGGGGAAATCTTTCTTTAAATCAGCATGATGTTTCCAAGTGGCTGTTTTTAGGATGGCACTCCATCGCTCCAGTGCTGCTTTGGCATCTGGATGGCTTTGGGCGAAGTCATCAATCCGTTCTGGAAAGATTATTTTCATGCCATCAACGTTTTGAAGTGCAAAATTACGGATAATTGTTCAGATGAACAAACAGAATAAGGGAAAAGTTCACTAATCTGTGATTTTTATTATGTTTTCAATCCCACGCCGAACTCACTCCTCCTGCCAGCAGAGCTGCGAGGAGCAATGTCTGTGTAAAGATTTTTTTCATTTTCATGTAATTTTTGTTAGTATTTTGTGAGAAAAAAATAAAAGCTTTGAAATCAGTTTCTTTTTGCGTCTATAATTTCGTTGCAGAACTCGCTCAGTTTCTTTACTTCCACATTGGGAAAGGGAATTGATTTGAGTATGTTGAAATGTTTGTCTTCGGTAACTATGAAATCTGCGTTAGAAACAATTGCACAGTCAACAAATTTATTGTCGTCTACGTCAGCTGGTATCAGCCTGAACCGATATTGCGCATCTACACGTCTCGTGTTGTTTGCTCGAAGGATGGTTTCTATGGCCAACTTTGCTACTACAGGAGACATGTGCGAAGCAATGATCTCTTCATATTCCTCCAGAATCTCAGTTGAAATGCACAGATTGTACTCTCCTAAGATAAATGCCTCCCATACTGGGTAGTATTTGCTTCTTCTTGAAAGAGATTGCAGCAAGCAATTAGTGTCTAAGACGACAGTTCTCATCATCAAGCATGCTTATATGGGGTGCGCATGTGTTCTTTACCCCACTGGTCGACTACCTCTTCACTGATTTTACCTGCATCCCAGAGTTTGTCTATCTCTTTCTGCATACGGACATTTAAGAACTGAACAATGATGTTCTTCAGTTCAGCAACGTCTTCTTCCTTGTCGATACTCGAGAGAAGATTTATGAGCTCGTACTGTGCTGCGTTAAATCTTAGCTGTTCCATAACGAATCGTTTCTATTCTTGTTTTCAATCCCACGCCGAACTCACTCCTGCTGCCAGCAGAGCTGCGAGGAGCAATGTCTTTGTAAAGATTTTTTTCATTTTCATGTAATTTTTGTTAGTATTTAGTGAGATAAAATTAATTGTTCTATAACGCTGCAATCTTTCGCATTGTCTTGCCTAAAGAAGAAGCTTTCCAACCCATGCGACTGATGATAGTTGAGAATGTCAGACGATCATGCACAGGAACTTCCAGTTTGTAAGTGTCGGTC
>Ga0247611_10009652_pt1 | contig 11542 bp, 7 predicted proteins | sample 177DNAGHGhighgp2_FD_192422 | JGI IMG/M metagenome (GOLD analysis project Ga0247611, IMG submission 192422) | Sheep rumen microbial communities from Palmerston North, Manawatu-Wanganui, New Zealand - 1770 DNA GHGhigh gp2 | ecosystem: Host-associated > Mammals > Digestive system > Stomach > Rumen ... | reverse complement strand
TGGGCGGTGCGACCTGATGAATTCCGGACGTCGAATAGTTGAAAAAATAGCCATAAAGCATTTCCGGATTATTGTGGAATATGCTTTCCAGTTCTTGTCTGGTTAACGACTGAGCAGTAGTAAAAGGACCTGTCAATAATAACAGGCAGCAAAACAGGGCCGGCAAACCGGCCCTGTATCTATTAGCGTCTTTTCGCATTTTTTAAGAAACGAATCAAATCGTTCTGATAGTTAGTTTCCAAGATACTAAAGCCTTGATCGACAAGCCACCCCCAACCTTTTGAAGGGTCGTCAAAAATAGATGTCTGGTCATCATGGTTAGCCGTATGTTCGGGCCAAGTAGCAGCAATGAATGCCCTTGACCCAGAATCCAGAATCTTCGGAAGCATCCTGTACGTCTCGGAATCAAGGGATTTCATCCTAAACTGGAAGGCTATTGGATGTAGTTTTTCAAGATATTCGTCTACATATGGGCCAAGGTTCTCAATTTTGTCGTCGATTACAGGACAGTAAATAACCTTCTCCAGATCTTCTCCAAAGATTCTTTTTGCCTTTTCGTAAGGCCAATCCAGGACGAAAACGGATTCTTCCAAAACATCGTAGCGTCGAAGAATCTCCAGTAATGTTCGCACCAAAGTCCCTGGTTCATTGCCCGGAATATCATAGCTGGCTTTGTCTAGATAAAGGCATATCTTTCCTTTTGTCAGTTCAATGAATTCCTCCAGGGTGGGAACTTCGAAATCTGTACGTCCACCCCAGTTGGTTTTTAAACGAAGACTCTTGATCTGAGCAAGTGTCATTTCAGAGATGGTTCCGGTACCATCGGTCATCCTGTCAACGGTATAATCATGCATGATGACGATATGCCCGTCCTTCGTCATTCGGACATCCGTTTCAATTATATCGGCACCGAAATACAGTGCATGTTTAACTGCTTCGATGGAGTTTTCCGGGGCATAGAGGCAGTCTGCCCGATGAGCTGCGACCCAGACATAATCCGTGGGCTGCTTGGAGCGAAGTAGATCGATTTTGTCTGTATCCTGGGGTTTGTGCGTACAACCAAACCCCAGGAACAGACAGAGGATCAACCAACCTCTTTTTAAACTAATATCCTTCATTAGGAACTAACTTTTTGGCACTGGCATCAATTTCTGCCTGAGGAATCGGGAACAAAAGCTGGTAAGCCTTGGCGTTGACTTCTAGCACGGAACCTCCGTCATTGGCATTTACAACTTCAAGAGCTTTCCCCGTACGGACTAGGTCGAACCAACGGTGGTTTTCAAAAGCAAGTTCTAACCTGCGTTCTTTTGCAACTGCTTCACGGAAGGCAACCTGATCGGGCAGGTCGCTATAGCTGTATTCCGTCGCATGAGCACGTTTACGAACATCGTTTAAATAGCCAAGTGCTTCTGTTCCACCGTAAGACTGCTCATTCAGCGCCTCTGCCGCCATCAAAAGAACATCCGCATAACGAAGAACAATGATATCGAATCCTAATCCATTGTTACTACCTACAGTATCGTGATATTTGTAATTGCGAATTCCCTTTGCACCCGCATCAATGATAGTAGCATCCTTTCTGTCATCGGGATTAGCATTGAAAAGCGCAATCAGGTTTTTGGAAGGAAGATTGTTGACATCACTGCCATTTTGCATAGGATCAGAACTACTCGGGTAACCTTCGCCCTCTGCAGTCTTGTCAAACTTTACTGCAAAAATAGTTTCTGCATTATTCTTGTTGGTAACAGAGAAAACATCTGCAAAATTATCAAGCAAACTATACTTTCCGATGACGGCCTTGAATTGGGTCATTGCCGAATTCCAGTCCCCCAGTGTTAGGTACACCTTTCCGAGAAGAGTGTAGGCCGCCCCCTTGGTGGCTCTTCCTGCGTCTGCTGCCGGCCAAGACTCAGGAAGGCTCTTAATGGCTTTTTCCAAGTCCTCAATAATGACAGGATAAATGGCTGATGGAGCAGACTGAGTATGGTTGAATGCGTCATTGACATTCAGAACTTCCGACGTTACAAGCGGGACGTTTCCCCAGATGCGAACCATGTTAAAATAAGTAAGCGCCCTAAGGAAATATGCCTGGCCAGTTATTTGGGCTTTAGCGGTTTCTGAGAGGGTTACCTCCGAAGAATTGGATCGATCTATAACGATATTGGCGTTCTGGATAGTCTTATAGCACGAAACCCAGGTGGCCTCTACGGCTGCATTATCGGGGGCTACCCTGAAGTTGTCAAAATCTGCATATCGACCTCCATTCTGGGTGGTATTAAGGTTATAAGTATTATCGGAAGGAAGCTCCATAAAACAGGCATAACCATTCTGAGAGCCGTATTGGTCTCCACTTTGCAGAGTAGCATAAACGGCGGCAAGTGCCTGATTCATTTCGTATTCTCCTTTGTAAAAACCATTTGCACTCTGCTGTGAAATAGGGTTCAAATCAATAAAGCCATTACAGGCAACGGCATAGGCGGCACAAAGGATTATAATCGCTATTTTTTTCATAAGACACACTCGTTAAAAAGAAACATTAAAACCAAAAATGTAAGAGCGGCTTACCGGGTAGTTACCGAAGTCTTCACCAGCGATGATGGCGTCGCCTCCATGGTTGGACACTTCGGGGTTATAACCGGAGTATTTGGTGAAGGTGAAAGGATTCGTGGTAGAAGCATAGACTCTGACACGACTTATTCCCAGCAAATTGTGGATAGTATAACCCAGAGAGATGTTTCTGATTCTCACGAAGGAGGCATCCTCCACGTGCAGTCGGGAAGCACGGGTGTGACTAGCGGTGCCATATGCCCAAACCGGGCGCGGTGCATCTGCGGAGCCCCAATAACGCAAATTGTTGCCCCACGCTTCTGCCAGATAACGGTGTGTCGCATTGAAAATCTGCTGGCCATGTTTCCCTTCTATATTGAAAGTAAAGTCAAGGTTTTTCCAGCGAAGAGTATTGTTGAAACCCCACGTAAATTTCGGATTGGCATTACCGAGTATTACGCGGTCATCTGCATCAACATCGCCATCATTGTCCGTATCTACATATCTGAAATCACCGACCCCTTGACTACCGTTGATATGCGGATAGCTATCGAATTCTTCCTGTGTGAGGAAACGACCATCAATCTCATATCCGTAGAACGAACCAAGGGATTCCCCGACACGTACAATGTAAGAGTAATCGTTCAAGCCACTACGTTGAGTCATTTGTGTTTGTCCTGGACCAAGGGCAAGCACTTTATTCCGGTTAGAGGACATTACCAGAGAGCTTTCCCAGGTCCAGTCGTGCCCAAGACGCTGCGTAGTAGAAAGCATGGCTTCTATACCGCGATTACGAACCTGACCGATATTCTGCAATGCAGAAGTGAAACCTGAAGAAGCGGGGACAGTCACGTTCAACAACAGGCCGGTCGTGTTAGACTGATAGGCATCGACGGCCAGTTTAAACATATTATTGGCAAATGCCGCATCGATACCAAGATTGACGGTGGCCGTGCTCTCCCAGGAAAGATCTGTATTAGGAGAATTCGAAGGAGCAAAACCGGCGGCACGACTAGCACTGTTTCCAAAGACATAGTTACTGGCACCCATCAGGGCTGTGCCTCCATAAAATGGAATGTTAGCATTACCCGTGAGACCATAGCTTGCCCTCAGTTTCAGATCGGTGACTGCGTTATTGTTAGGGAAGAAGTCTTCCCTACTAATATTCCAACCCGCTGAAACAGAAGGGAACCACCCCCATTTGGTATTGGCGGCAAAGCGGGATGAGCCATCCCGACGAAGGGAAGCGGTAAAAAGGTATTTGTCTTTATAAGAGTACATTACACGGCCGAGGAAAGAAATCATTGATGCTTCCTGCGCATAAGATTTACCGGTAGTAGTTGCGGCTGCATTAATCGTCGTCACCACGTCGTTGGGGAAGTTCGTTCCTTTCGCCTGCACATAGGAAGAATGCTCCTTTTGAGCAGAAAAACCTAACAATCCTTCGAAACTGTGGTCATCAATTTGCTTGTTATAGGTAAGGTTCGTCTCCGAAATCCAATTGAAGATGGATGACCGTGTGTCAAATCCCGTGTTGTAGGTTGTCGTCGGAGCCATCTGATAACGGTGAGACAGGGACTTCGGGCGATAGTATTCCCTATTCATACCGACGGACTCTACACCGAAGGAAGTTTTGAGGGAAAGGTCATCAGTAATCGCCCAATTGAAATCGACAGAGCCGTTAAAATTGTTGGAGATCAAGTTGTTCTTTACCATGGTTGCCAAAGCAACCGGATTCACGAGGGAAGCGACATTGGTGCCTTTTGCGGATTCCTGAAGCATCAGATCTGTAGCCAAAGAGCCGTCTTCATTGTAAACAGGAAGCATCGGATGGTACATTAGAGCTACGATAACCAAAGCCTCGCGAGACCAGGCGTCTTCAGAAATGACCATCTTATTGTCGGTTCGGGAGGAACTCATCCTCAGCCCCATGGTAATACGATCGGTAATCTTTGCGTTCAAGTTGGTTCGGACGCCGTAGCGCTTCATGCCGGTATTGATGATAATACCGTCTTGGTCCGTGAAATTGCCCGATACGTAGTAATTCAGTTTGGAGTTGCCTCCACTGATGCTGAGGTCATAATTCTGCTGAAAGGCATTCCTATAGATTTCATCCTGCCAATCCGTATTAGTCAGACCTTGGACGCCCTTGACATATGGCATAATATAATCAGGGTACCGCCAGTTGGCATTAGCGCGAGCGCTCATCGGATCGTCTGCTGATGCTCCGGGATTGTTGGCTAAATAGGCAAGGTCACGAGCATTTTTTGTGAAAGCAGCCAACTCATATGCATCCATCACATCAAGTTTCTTGGTTATCTGGGAGAATCCCCAGTACGAACCAAAGTTGATACGAGTCTTTCCTTCCTGACCTTGTTTGGTGGTTATGATAATGACGCCGTTAGAGCCACGGGAGCCATAAATAGCTGCGGACGCGGCGTCCTTAAGAACGTCGATACTCGCAATGTCGGCCGGATTGATTAGGGCTAACGGATTAGCGGTGTATTGATTGTAAACAATATCCGCACTACCCTGCATAGTATCGTTAGAAGCATTTCCAGACAGAGGGACACCATCAACAACAATAAGGGGAGATCCGCTATAATTGATAGAATTGGTACCACGAACTTTAATATTTACACCGGCACCAGGGGCACCAGATGTCTGCTGAATAACAACACCGGGCAGCTTGGCACCGAGGGCCTGATCAAAACTGCTGACATTCATATCTTCTATCAGTTTTGATCCGTCTATTTTCGCAATAGCATTCGTCACTTTGGCACGAGACTGTTTACCATAGCCGATGACAACTGTTTCTTCCAGCAGTTGGATATCCTCGCGAAGAACAATGGTTCGTGCGTTTCTCTTGCCTCGAACGACGGTCGTTTCATATCCTACGCATGAAACTTCCAATTCAGAATCATCCCTCATACCCGGCATTGAGAATGTGCCATTGATGTCGGTAATCGTCCCTTTGGATGTACCAACAATCATGACACCGGCTCCTGGTACAGGATCTCCTTTATCATCAACGACCTTCCCTGTAAAGGCGGGCGTTTCTGATTGTTGCTTCTTCACCTGGGACAGGGTCACCATCTTATCGGTGATAACGATATTCACATTATCGCCAAGGATGCTCTTCAGAGCATCTTTTACAGGAGTGTTGTCAAAAGCGGCAGAGACAATTTTGGATTCGTCCAACTCGCCTTTGTTGAAGATGACCGAAAGACCGCTTTGTCTCTCGATTTCCTTGAGAACTGTTCCCAATTTCTGTTGGGAGAACTTGCCTGTAATGTTCTGTGCATTCATTTCCAAAGAAAAAAGCACAAAAACGAAGGCAAGAAGGAAGATTGCTCTTGTTTTTAGTTTCATAAAGCAGTTATTTGTGGTTATTGAAGATAAATGATATTGTTCTGACGTTTGACTGTGACGGGTAAGACACGGCGAATGCCGTCAAGAACTTCATCCAGTGTTTCATTATTTCTAAGAGAAATACTCAAGTGTTCATTAGCGTACTTATCGGCTGTTATTACAATCTGGACATTGTAATTACGCGAAACAATATCCGCCAACTCCCGTAGAGTGATATCGGCATACTCAAGCCTGTTCTCGGTCCAAGCTGCTATACTTGAAATGCCCGTATTCTTCCTCGTGAAAGATGCGGCTTTTTTTGAATATTCGACAGACTGTCCTTTTGTGATGGAGACAGCCTGAATGCCGTTGCTTATACGCACCTTTCCATCAACAACACTGGTTCTGACTATGTCATCTTCTTCATAGGAAGTGACATTGAAACGAGTGCCGAGGACTGTGATATCACAAACATCCGTATGAACCACGAAAGGGCTTTCCTCGTTATGGAATACTTCAAAATATCCTTCCCCCGTGAGCTTCAACTCGCGATTATTCTTGCCAAAACTATTAGCAAAAGCTAACTTTGAACCGGAGTTAAGCCAAACTACGCTACTATCCGGGAGAACGGTCTTGCTTCTAGACCCGGGAGGAGCTTCGAAGGTAATGTATGAGGGTTCGGGGGTTTGTAGTATGACTATTCCCAAGATGGCAATGACGAAAGAGGCTGCGATGGTAGTGAAAAGCCAAGGATTAAGCCGACGTCGCCTGGGTGCGACTGTTTTCATGGAGTCAATGACGCTTATCCTACTCCTTAACCGATTCCACTGTTGGTTAACTTGTGTGGAGGATTCTGTCGATTCCTGCCATTTTTGTTCTGCAAGCCGAAATTCTTTCAAGCCCTCTGCGGACTGAATCATTTGAAACAAACTGCGTTCTTCGTCGCCAGTAATAATTCCGTCGAAATACTTGAAGGCTAATTGGTTAAGCTTATTATTCATATGGTTGACTCTCTAAAACAAAAGGCCTTTCATCTATAAAACGGATGAAAGGCCTTTTACCCAACTTACAATTCGTAAAAATTATAGATACGTTTTTAATAGCCAAGCGAGGATAACAATGTAAACATCCACCGGATAACGCTCTTTGAAGTGGCGACTGAAAGCGGCAAGCGCTCGAGTAATATGCTTTTCTACATTGGTTACCGAGGTGTTGATCTTTTCTGCAATTTCTTTGTTTTTCAGACCATCAAAACGGCTCATTAGAAATACTTCACGGCATTTTGGAGATAGAGAATCAATCACCTCCTTAATTTGAGATTGTAGCTCATCATACAACAGGACATCCTGTAGAGTAAAACCAAAATCCGTATGATACAGGCGTTCTTCGCCGTCCAATGTGAGTAAATAATCGATAGACTCAAACCGGACCAATTTCTTATGACGCAAAACGTCAATACACGCATTCCGCACCATCGCAAACAATAGGGATGGTGCCGATGGCGACGCGGCATCGTACTTCTTTCTATAAAACTGGAGGAAACAATCCTGCACGATATCCATTGCTGCTTCCTCTTCCTGAACAAACCTAACAGCATAAGCCTTCAAACGCGGAAAGTAACGCCTGAAAAGACTCTCAAAGGAGGTTTTTCCCTCTTCTATTATTTGCTGTTGAGTTTCCATTACATCCACAAATATACATTTTTTTGCGAAAAACTACCGATAAGCCTTTATAAACTATAAAGGGATCAGTTAGATACTCCATACTCAACAGGTATCAACCGCCATGACATATTTGTATCCGGATGACCCGACCCGTGGACAGGAACTTTCTGGATAACAAAATAGCCATCCTTAATGGTGAGAAACATTCCATCAAAGACATTTCGGAAATAGAATCCGCCATCTGTTTTTATCATTCTCCAGAAGCAATGACCTCGCATTCTTTCAGGAACAGACGTTTGAACTAAATGTGCCCCGTTTTGACTTGATCGGTTCTCAACAGCAACACAAAACTGGCTGTTTACGTTTTTTAGGATATAGGGCCCCCCTTCTACCTGCTCAATAGACCACCACCCAGCAGGATCATCCGCATTATCTTGGGCAACTATATTGGCATCTTTGCTAGTGGTATATCCTTCAACACCAAGATACTTTGATGTCGTCATATCTTGGATTTTATAGAAACCGTGTAGTTTTTCTCCGACTGAAAAATCCTCCGGAAAGAACACCCACTGATACGAAAGGTCTGTGCTATTTGTCTGAATAACATACTCACCTGGTTCCTTTGAGTCATATCTCATCCCTATATTCATTCCAGAACACAGACTTGTCAAATAATAGATCCGTTCTTGAATCTTTTTTGCGACCCATCTTTCCGAGGCTCCGCCTATCGTATATGACTGAACAATGTAAACACCATAGTCGAAGTAACTTCCGTAAACCGACAGATAACCATTTGTGTCTAGGTTCCTTATGAGATAAGTTCCTTCTGGTTGCTTTCTTACATACCAAGCGTTAGCATCTGAATAATCCTCATCTGCTTGAATGATATATCCGGGAGTCCAGCGCCCCTTCCCATAGACCATCATATACAAATCACTCCTGCTGTTAACAATAGAATAGAAACCATCCTTCAAAGATGTGTCATACTTTACTTCCTCTATTTTCCATTTGCTTCCAATCTGCGGTTTTAGTTGCTGATATATGTACGCTCCGTCACTTTTAGATGAATACTGAGTTGTTAGGTAGCCACTGGAATGCATATTCTTCATATACACTTCTGGACGCATCTGACCATTACTTTCTATCGTCCACTTGTTACAATCGGAAGAAGTCATTTCGTAAATGTATGCACCATCTTCTGTAGAACAGTACCTTGGGCCGATGTAAGTATCTTTGTACTCGCTTGTAACAATTGTGTTATATGAATTAATACTTCTGTCGCTTTGCCTCTCTGTAGTTATTTTCCATAGCTCGTTCGCATTAACCGTTGACGATTTTTGTTGAAGGTAATCACTAGGATAAGTTGATCCTTTACGACTTAAATAAAAACCGCTGTTTACATTTTTAATCCTTCCGTGCATGGAATAAGGATCAGGGATTATCGGCTTAACTCCAACGCCATATCCAAGTTCTGTCACCTCTAGAGACTGGACGAGATAATGATACCTGTTGACTGCAACATATATCCCATTTTTCACCATCTGCCTCCTAACATAAGTGGGACGGAGGCCATCGTATTGATATTCATACTTGATTGTGGAAGGGTTTCCCGATTCATAGACAGAGTATCTGAATCGTGTCTCATCTATTTCTATCGTGAGAATATAGTTTTTCGATCTTTCTAACAAAGCATCATTCCAAGATGGGCAGGTATGTGGTTTAACAACCCCTTTCACCTCAACCCTACGAACCATATCAATCTGACTTCCATTTTCTTTCAAAACGATACCATAATCCATTTTCCTTCCCTGATCATATCCACTGCCTAGGCTAATAATGGATTCATTTCTTGCAACATCGGCAGTCGAAAATTCAATTTGGATTTTTAGGCCAGCAAATACTGCATCAGTGATTTGAATAGGGACTTTCCATGCAACCGTGTATTTCCCCAGATAAAGATCTGCTTTATCAACTTGCGGGTTAACTTTTAACAAGGAAGCATAAGCTTTTATGGGGAGAAACAGCATAATCGTAAAAACGATTATATTCACTATCTGTATTCTATTCATATTAGGGCGTTCGTTTGGTGTATTTTGAATTGAGACCAAATAGTTCCAAAAAACTCATTTCTACATCCGGACGGTCCGAAACCAATATTCCAGGGTAGTTTGCTTCTGAAACACTTAAAAGGAATTCCATGTCTCCCCTGAAATCATTAAGGTCACCAAAATTCCTTGGATTAAGAAAAGCGCCTCTTCCCACAGGGGTCCCGCTGGCATCCGTCGGCCAGGGATGAAAGATTCCTGTTTTTCTACCATTTTTCTTTGTGTATTCGATGACGCTCAAATTTCCCAAATCCGGAATTGGGACCAAAAGTCCATCCTCCGGGTTTTTGTAGATATGCTCTACGGCAATAAGAGAGGGCACAGCAAACCACCCGTCAAGGTACTCTTTATCTGTTGCCAGAGGAAAAGCATTCCCGATGATGTTGATAAGGATAACATTTGTATGAGCAGCAAACTCTTCCCATACTCCGGCGCTAGCCAAATGTAGTTTCAGTTCACCGGCAATGACCTGTCCTGAGGACCCTGGCTTAAAGATAATCTGATGTAAAACGCCCTTGTCACGGGCAAGCTCCAAAGCAATTTTAAAAATCTCGAAGTATTCACGTTTGATAGCAGGATCGGCCATATTAACGGCCTTTACATCTAGCGCTAAAATGAGTTCTTTCCCTTTACAATAATCAAAAGCCTCTGCCAACGTGTTCAACTTTTCGGTGGTGATATTTCCAAAACGATCTTTATAATGTAAGTCTTTGAGGGCTGGAAAAGATGGGTAAATATCGCCATTGGCATTAGGAACACTGTTTAGCGTTTCCGTATGATAATTGAGGCTTCGAAAAAAATTCCCGGGATCATGCACTCCACCATAGGTAGTAAAAGTTGGGGGAGCATCTGTCGTCCTATTCAACTGCATGTCATGTGATAGTACCAGTTCACGGTCTTTTGTAATGACAACATCGATTTCACAGAACATATAGCCCGCTTCATAACACTCTTTGATAGCTCTTAAACTAGTTTCAGGAACTCCCGGCTTCCCCCAAAGACCACGATGGGGAACAACGATGATTTGCTTGTGATCCAAAGATCGCATTGCATGAAGCGCTTCGTTGATACGATCCTTAATCGCTAGCGACCGATCTTCTTTGGATACTTCCTGGGCTAGGAGATTAAATGATAGAGTGCAAAAAAGAATAATAGTAAGAAGCTTCGATTTATTCATAGGCAGTTGAAGGTTTTGGTATATTTGTAAAAAAGCAAGTGTTCTTTTTTCCTTCCGCTATATAATCCTGTATCGCTCTATTGTAAGTTAAAGACAAATAGCTGATCGTAGGAAGAACCGACCTGTTGTCAGTCAATTCCCCTAATGAACCGCAAATTTGCAGTAAAATAGCTGTGTCTTAGTTACCCTAACGCCGCGAGGATGTCTTTCAGGAGCCGGTTCCATTCGACGACGCGGTCCGGCTTCGGGGAGTAGCCCAGCACGACCACCACCAGATCCTGGGACGGGAGCATAAAAATTTCCTGCCCATCGTGTCCACGGCATTCGAACATGTCGGCCGGGGCGTCCGGATACTTGCCTCCCCGGTTCAACCAGAAGAAGGCCCCGTATTCTCCCTGGCTCCCGGAAGCGGGTGCGGCAGAGTATTCCACCCACCCTTCCGGAAATATACGCAGGTCCCCGACGTGGCCGCCGTCCAGGTACAACTGGCCGAAACGGGCGAAATCCCTCGCCGTCATGTACAGGTAGGAAGAACCCACGGGAGTCCCGCTCATGTCCGGCTCGAAACAGGGGTTCCGGATGCCCAGGGGCGCGAAAATCTCGTCACGGAGATAAGCGAGGAACTCCGCGTCGGAAGCGAACCGGCTGCGTAGATAGCGCATAACGATATTCGTCGTGCCGCTGGAGTAATACCAATA
>Ga0247611_10009651_pt1 | contig 11542 bp, 8 predicted proteins | sample 177DNAGHGhighgp2_FD_192422 | JGI IMG/M metagenome (GOLD analysis project Ga0247611, IMG submission 192422) | Sheep rumen microbial communities from Palmerston North, Manawatu-Wanganui, New Zealand - 1770 DNA GHGhigh gp2 | ecosystem: Host-associated > Mammals > Digestive system > Stomach > Rumen ... | reverse complement strand
GCCTGACAGAAAAGGCTATGCACATCAAGTTTTCACAGGAAGAGGAGTAACGACTATGGCAGCAGATAAACAAGATAAAGTCCTTAATGTCCCGAATAATAGAGAGCAGTGTAAAACCTGTTTGAACTCTGCCGAACGGAAGGGACTTCGCCTGAAAGGCAATGTCCCAAATTTGAGGTTTCCGGAATACAGTGACAAGTGGTTGGAATGTGAATTGCAAGATATAGCAGACCTAAGCAAAGGGGCAGGTATCTCTAAAGATCAGTTGTCAGAAACGGGTGAATCTTGTATTCTATATGGTGAACTCTATACAAAATACAAGTCCGAGGTAATTTCAAATGTTATAAGCAAGACTGATATAGAAAGCACAAATCTTGTACGTAGCAAGGCTAATGATGTTATTATTCCATCTTCTGGTGAAACAGCTATTGATATATCAACTGCCCGTTGTGTTCCTTATGACAATATCTTGCTCGGTGGAGATTTAAACATCATTCGCCTGAAAAATCAAGATGGACGTTTCTTTAGTTACCAATTAAATGGAGTGAGGAAACTCGATATTGCACAAATAGCCCAAGGTGTGTCAGTCGTTCACCTATATGGTGAAAGTCTGAAACGTCTAAAAGTACGTTATCCTTCAAAATCTGAGCAAGAGAAAATATCATCTTTGTTGTCTGTGTTAGACGAACGCATTGAAACCCAAAACAGGATAATTAACAAACTCAAATCCTTAATGCAAGGACTGAACAATAAACTGATGAATAATCCCAAATGGGATAAGGTGTATGTTAGCGACTTTATGGATTTCTACTCGACCAACTCACTTTCATGGGATCAGCTAAGCTATGACAAAGGACAAGTACGTAATCTCCACTATGGGCTAATACATAGCGGACTGCCGACACTAGTTGATTGCCAAAAGGTCTTTCTTCCCTATATACAAGAAGGTTTCATACCCAATCAATATGCTATTTGCAAAGATGGTGACGTGGCTTTTGCTGATGCCTCAGAAGATACTACAGAAGTTGGAAAAGCAGTAGAACTAACGAATTTGAAGAATCAAGAGATTGTTTGTGGACTCCACACAATACATGGTCGTGATGTCAAGAACATGACGATAGAAGGTTTTAAAGGTTTCGCTTTCAACAGCAAATATTTTCACGACCAACTACGTCGTATAGCTCAGGGGTCAAAAGTTTACTCCATCAATACCGACAACTTAAAATCCTGCTACCTTTATATCCCAACCATTACCGAACAAAAGAAAGTGGTAGGACTCCTTCACTGTTTACAAGACAAAATTGGTGTTGCTGAGCAAGAACTGTATCTATACGAGAGTCTGAAACGATTCTTATTGAATAATCTTTTTGTTTAACCTTATACAAACAAAGATGATAGCAGAAACTGTTTTAGGGAAATCAATTTTCCCCTAAACGTTATTTCTAATGATAGTTTCTCATCAACAGAGTCAATAATATCACATACTCTCTTTTGTTCTTCAATTGAAGGGATTGATATTTTTATCCGCTCAATAGTGTCTTTCGAAAGACTAGGTACACCTGATGCTTCATTGTATTTTAGCCAATTTATCGTATTGAAGAGATAATAGCAGTAACGTGGTAAGATTTGACGAAAGTCATACGTGTAAAATAGAGTGTCAACTGTCCAAAACTTGCAATGTAGATATAATGGTTTGTCGATTGTTCCTTTTCTACCAATGCATACGCTTTCCCCGTCATATAGGAAATCATTCACGGACAACATATATCCTCCTGTTCCATAGACAGGAATATCCCCTTCTGACAGATGTTTATAATCTCTTCCGCAACCGATTGATAACACATCACCAATGAAACAACTTGTCCAATTACTTTGAGATTTTAGTAATGTTTGTTCCAATCCTATTATTAGGGATTGCAGTTCATTGATTATCCTGTTTTGGGTAGATATACGCTCGTCGATAAGATTTAGTAGAATGCCTATTTTCTTCTGCTCTTCTAATGTTGTTCTATAGTTCTGCTGCTTTTCAAACGAAGACTTCGACATGATGGGGACTGCTTGAACAGAAACTGATGTTAGGTATCTCGGAAATCTGCTTTGCAGAGCATAATAGACGAAGTGCTTGTCATTTTGAGCATTCACGACGATAGAATTGATTTGTTGGTTAGTGGACATCTCTGTTGCCGCCATGCCCATTTTGCCGATAGTAGAGCCAATACAGGTGACCAATATACTTCCTTCAGGTAACTTTCTCGTCTTGTTAAATCCGATAGAAGATAATTTAGTCTGAGTGTCTATAACGAACTTCGTCTTGCCCAAATCTACAGGTGATGCCCATAGGTGTGTGCCATTAGCATAGTTTATATAATCATTTGTAGGTGGAGTATTTCCTGTTATTACCTCACCATAATCTCCTATTTGGCAACTTTGCCATCCCCCACTAAACTCAGGGAATCTCAAATTCGGGACATTACATTCAAATAAAAATTTCGATAACGATAATCATTAATATTTTCCTTTATGCTTTAATAACACGTAGAATTATGAAAACAATTAAAGAAGTATCAGAATTATGGAAGAAAGACAAACAGATGTTTGTTAAGTCGTCAACAGTAGCTGTATATACCCTCCATTTGGAGAATTATATACTGCCAAAGTTTGGAGAAAAAGCAAGTATAGACGAAACTGACGTGCAGGGCTTTGTTCTGGACTCTATTCGTCATGGGCTGAGTCAGAAAACGGTCAAAGACATGTTGATTGTACTGAAAATGGTGATTCGCTTTGGAGCTAAGCATGGCTGGTTGCAATACCAAGAGTGGAGTATCAAGTTTCCCACAGAACAAAAGAAACAGGAACTGGAGGTTTTAAGCATCAGTCATCAGAAGAAACTAATGCAGTATGTCACAGATAATTTCACCTTCCGCAACCTCGGTATATACATCTGCCTGAGTACAGGAATGCGGATTGGAGAGGTATGTGCCTTGAAGTGGAGCGATATAGACCTGGGCACAGAGACCATCCACGTAAACAGAACCATAGAGCGAATCTACATCATTGAAGGTAATGAAAGGCATACAGAACTGGTCATTGGTACACCCAAGACCAAGAACTCCATCCGTGAGATACCTATCAGCAAGGAATTGATGAAACTTATCCGTCCCCTAAAGAAGCTGATGAATGATGACTACTTTGTGATTACCAATGAAGCAAAGCCAACAGAGCCACGTACCTACCGTAATTACTACAAGCAACTTCTGAAGCAACTAGGTATTCCCTCTTTGAAATTTCACGGGCTGCGCCACTCATTTGCAACAAGATGTATTGAAAGCCAGTGTGACTATAAGACCGTCAGTGTCATACTTGGCCATGCCAATATTAGCACGACGCTCAATCTCTATGTCCATCCAAACATGGAACAGAAGAAAAAGTGTATTAACCAAATGTTTAAGGTATTAAAATAATAATCAGATGGGTAGTAAGGTTGGCATATTTCCTAAAAAAAAGAAAAATAATGCGGGTTTATTCGTTTCTTATTATAATAATGTGTAACTTTGCAACTGTTTTTTGCGCAAAGTCGCACGATGTTTTAATTTTTTAGATGTTTTTTTACAAGATGAACGTAATTACGAAAACGATTCAATTGCCTGATGGAAGAACCATCACGATTGAAACCGGGAAAGTGGCAAAGCAGGCCGATGGAAGCGTTGTTCTCCGCATGAACAACACTGTGCTGCTGGCTACTGTTTGTGCCGCAAAAGATGCCGTTCCCGGAACAGATTTCATGCCTCTGCAGGTAGACTACAGAGAGCAGTATGCCGCCGCAGGACGTTTCCCCGGTGGTTTCACCAAGCGCGAGGGTAAGGCTTCGGACAATGAGATTCTGACCAGCCGTCTGGTAGACCGTGTGCTCCGCCCCTTGTTCCCCTCTAATTATCACGCAGAAGTATTTGTCAATGTGATGCTGCTCAGTGCCGATGGTGTTGACCAGCCAGATGCGCTTGCCGGTTTTGCCGCATCCGCTGCATTGGCATGTTCAGATATCCCCTTCGAGTGCCCTATCTCTGAGGTTCGCGTGGCTCGTATCAATGGGGAGTATGTGATTGACCCTTCTTTCGAGCAGATGAAGGAGGCAGACATGGATATCATGGTAGGTGCCTCTGCTGAGAATATCATGATGGTAGAGGGTGAGATGAAGGAGGTCAGCGAGCAAGACTTGCTGGGTGCCCTGAAGGCTGCCATGGATGCCATCAAACCCATGTGTGAGTTGCAGACTGCGCTGAGCAAGGAACTTGGCAAGGATGTGAAGCGTGAGTACGACCATGAGGTGAATGACGAGGCACTGCGTGAGCAGATGAACAAGGAACTGTACCAGCCCGCCTATGATATCACCAAGCAGGCTCTTGAGAAGCATGCCCGTGCTGAGGCTTTCGAGAAGATTCTTGCTGACTTCAAGGAGAAGTTCTTTGCAGAGCATACCGAGATCACAGAGACTTCTGAGATCTCCAAGGATGAGTATGAGGCAATGATGGACCGCTACTACCATGATGTAGAGCGTGACGCCATGCGTCGTTGTATCCTCGATGAGGGTATCCGTCTTGATGGTCGTAAGACTGACGAGATCCGTCCTATCTGGTGTGAGGTTTCTCCACTGCCCATGCCTCACGGAAGTTCTATCTTTACCCGTGGTGAGACACAGTCACTGACAACAGTCACTCTGGGTACCAAACTCGATGAGAAACTGGTGGACGATGTGCTCGACAAGAGTTATCAGCGTTTCCTGTTGCACTATAACTTCCCACCATTCTGTACTGGTGAGGCAAAGGCACAGCGTGGCGTAGGTCGTCGTGAGATTGGTCACGGTCACCTCGCATGGCGTGGTCTGAAGGAGATGATTCCCGCAGACTTCCCTTATACCGTTCGTGTCGTATCACAGATTCTGGAGTCTAACGGCTCTTCTTCTATGGCTACTGTATGTGCCGGTACCCTCGCCCTGATGGATGCTGGTGTTCCTATGAAGAAGCCTGTCTCTGGTATCGCTATGGGTCTGATTAAGAACCCTGGTGAGGACAAATATGCCGTACTGAGTGATATCCTTGGTGATGAGGACCACTTGGGTGATATGGACTTCAAGACCACTGGTACGAAGGATGGTCTGACCGCTACCCAGATGGATATCAAGTGTGACGGTCTGTCATTCGATATCCTGGAGAAGGCGCTGATGCAGGCAAAGGCTGGTCGTGAGCACATCTTGAAGTGCATCACTGACACCATCGCTGAGCCACGCGCAGAGTTGAAGCCACAGGTTCCACGTATCGAGGCATTCGAGATTCCTAAGGAGTTCATCGGGGCAGTGATTGGTCCTGGTGGTAAGATTATCCAGCAGATGCAGGAGGACACAGGTGCCACTATCACCATCGATGAGGAAGAAGGTGTTGGTAAGATTCAGGTCAGCGGTCCTAACAAAGAGACCATTGACGCTGCTATCGCCAAGATCAAGGCTATCGTTGCCATCCCAGAGGTTGGTGAGGTTTACGAGGGTACTGTCCGTAGCATCATGCCTTACGGCTGCTTCGTAGAGTTCATGCCAGGCAAGGACGGTCTGCTCCATATCTCGGAGATCGACTGGAAGCGCCTGGAGACTGTTGAGGAGGCTGGTCTGAAGGAAGGTGACAAGATTACCGTTAAGTTGTTGGAGATTGACCCGAAGACAGGTAAGTTCAAACTCTCTCACCGTGTACTCGTTGAGAAGCCTGCCGACTATGTAGAGCCCCAGCAGCGTCGTCGTGAGCGTCCAGAGCGCCCAGAGCGTGGTGAGCGTCGTCCTCGTCCGGAGCGTGGTGAGCGTGGCGACCGTCGTCCCCGTAACGACCATCGTGAGCGTCCTCAGCGTAATGAGGATTACCACGAGCCTACAGAGGAGCCGAAGGACTTCACAGACACCCTTGACAAGATGGACTTCTAAAGAATCGTTGAAGAAGAAATCATAAAAGAGAGGTCTCAGCCAACTGGTTGAGACCTCTTTCTATTGAGACTTGTTATACAGTTGTTTGTAGTAACTGACACCATGACACTCATTCTCATTTACAGTCATGGAGGAGTAGGTGGTTCCTATAACACCGTCGACTTCAGCAGCCAGCGCCTATTTGACGGTCATGCCATTCCACTTGTCAAGCAGTAGTTTCTTGACAAAAGGAGGCGTTATTAAGATGACCAAAGATAGGATTCATCTTCATTCAGTATTTAGAATAAAAAAAGAGTTACGATTTCTCGTAACTCCCTCTTTAAGGCGCTTCAGGATGGGCTTGCACCGTGGGCGTTGAAATTGTTGGAAATCTTTAGAAATTGTAAGAAACTTAATATCAATTAGTTACAAAAACAACACAAAAAGTTTCGAAAAGTTAAAATTTCACCAAATCTCAAAATTTGGCTACAAATTGGCTACAAGTTTTCAAAAAATGTATTACCTTTGCACCCAACAAAAGTAATAAAAATATGTCGCAATTCTTTTTGAGAACAAATAAGACTGAGGGTAAAGCACCTTTGTATGTAAGAACGCGCCGTAAAGGAATTCTGTTCTGTGTTACTACTGGTATTATGGTCGATGTGAAGGAATGGGCGAAAGCTCAGAAGAGTTTGCCGGCCATGCAAAGATATGAAAGAACGGAAGAAGGCATGCGAGTTCATGACCTCCAGTTGAAAATAATGAAGGCTATCGATGCTCTATATGCCGAAGATAAGGTGAACTCCAAAGAAGATAAGGCAATTCTGGAACACGCGTTGTCAAGCGTTGTCAACGGCACTGTGGAGGAAATCCAACAGACAGTCAAAGTGGCATCTGCTAAAACCAAGGCGATGGTGATAGGCTTCTATGACTACTTTTTTGCTGGCATATCTGATGGTTCCATCCGCCACGGCAACAACTCTGACTACACTCCTGGCACGATTCAAGTATGGAAATCCTTCGGCAGGCATTTGCGTGACTACTGCAAAAAGGACATCCCTTTTGAAGATATTGACAAGCCTTTTGCTGATAAGTTCACGCTGTACCTCCAGAAAAAGGGCTTCATGGCTAATACCATTAATAAGAACGTCACCTGTTTCCGTAAACTATGCAATCTTGCCGCTATGGAGGGTTACAACAAGAACGCTGTTTCTCTGAGAGTGTGGAAAGACAGGACGGTAAAGGAAACAGAGAAACGGGCCGAGATATACCTAACAGACGAAGAGATTGATGCAATGTATGCTATGAAGCTAACAGGTATGAACGAAATAGTTCGAGATATCTTTCTGCTAGGCTATTTCAGTTGTCAACGTTATAGTGATTACAGTGAACTACGTGAGGACAACTTTATTACATATGATAAAGGACTGGGGCTGATTATCCTGACGCAGAAGAAGACGGGTAAAACTGTCAATGTTCCAATATGTGATGACCGCGTCTATGAACTATGCGAGAAATATCACTATGACTTTCCTGAGATTACTGAGCAGCAAATGAATATCAAGATAAAGGCGGTTGCTTATGAGTTAGCCAAGATACAGCCTTCTTTCCAAGAAAAGTATGTGACAGTGCTGACTGCTGTAGAAAGGCGTTCTGAACAAACTTATACGAAACTATTGAAGAAGAAAGAAAAAGGCACCAAGTTCACTGATAACGAGCGCAAATGGTTTTATAAGTTAGACAAGATAGCTCAAACGCGCAATGGCTCGCCGCTATGGGAGCGTAATAGTCATGGAGAGATAGTGCGTCCCAAATATGAGTTGGTAACTTCTCACACGGCGAGAAGGAGTGGAGCCACCAACTTATATAAATTAGGTGTGTTGTCAGATCAAGAGATTCGCAGCATTACAGGACATCAATCTCAAAAGGTCTTTGAGAGTTATATCCGAATAGGTATCTCCGAGCAAGCCCAGAGAGTTGGTGATAAGATTCTGGCCGCCCGAAAAGCGAAAGAGACACAGGTTGACAAGTAGAAATCTCTAAGGTGTTTTCAACTGTCAACTTAATAATTTTGTAAGATATGCCTACTACATTATCAAATTGCTATACGAACAAATTAACATTTTAACTACAAATAATATGGAAAAGAAAGAAACAGAGAAAGAAGAGTTGACCCTCCAGAATGTTCCCAAAGCGGTTAATTATCTAATCAATGAGATTGCAGAAATGAGAGCAGTTTTAGAACATATTGAATCACAATTAGGGCTTGGGGTAGACAAGCATAGGCCGATAGATATTGAAAGGGCTGCGGAAATTCTTGGACAAACTAAGAATGTAATAAAGAAAATGGTTCGTGGTAGGGAACTTCCATATTATGATAAAGGGCGAAAGATATACTTTTTTGAAGATGAGCTTGTTAAATGGGTCGAGCAGTCAAGAGTTAAGACATTTGCAGAAGAGTTTAGTAGGAATAAAAGACAATACTAAATACAAATCAATATGGAAATAACAAGAAAAGAATTATATGAGTTAATCTGGAAGGAACCTGTTACAAAAGTTGCTGAAAAGTTAGGCTTTCCTGCTCCCTTATTAAGAAAGTATTGTCATCAGCTTAACATACCAACTCCTTCAAGTGGCTATTGGTCAAAATTAAAATTTGGAAAACCCGTTGAGATTCCGGCATTACCAGAATATATCGATGAAGTACCTTCAATTGACTCTTTTCAAGAAGAAAAGAAGAAGAGACAAAATGCTGTTGAACAAGGAAAAGAACAGAGCCAAGAGATTCTTAACGAAAAGGATTCTGTTAACATAACTAATAACCAATCAGAAGATGTTCCTGTGAAAAAAGAGGATGCACAAGAAGACAAAATATACGAAATTGAAGAAATAGCAGATCCACGCCAGAAAATACAGATTGAATTAAAAAAGATGGATCAAAGTCTCTTTACTGTACCAGAGATGTTATATGCTAAACACCCCCTTATTATTGATACAAAGGAATATTTTAGAGGAGAAAAGAACAACAAGTATTTGGACAAGAACCCATATAAAAGTAAGATTAAAGCCCCTTTGAATATAAGTGTACAGTCAGATAGCCTTGATCGTGCATTAAGGATATATACAACTATTATCCATTTGCTTCAGCTTCGTGGACACCAAATTGTTGCAGAGGACAGATGGCACACTTATGCCATTGTAAATGAGGAACAAATCCCATTGCAATTATCGGAAAAGAACAAACAAATAGCAAATACAGAGTCTAATTATCCAAAATACTTAACCGTTCCTTCTGGAAAGCTAAAGTTTGAGATACCACGTTCTAGCTATTTTCGCCTAAATCCAGTTTGTGTTGAAGATACTACCAACATGAAAATTGAAGAAAAGATACTCAATATCATAGCGAAGATAGAATATGAAGCCATTTCTATTAAAGAAGAAAGAGAAAAAATGGAGCGATTGAGACACCAACAAGAGGAAGAGCGGAAAAGAAGAGAACTTGAAGAACAGAAGAAAAGAGAAATAGAAGAAAAGCGAAAAAATGAACTAAAAGAACTGAATATGGCTTTCTTTTCTGCCGAATGTTATTCATTGGCTAACATATTAAGATCTTATTTGGAGAGATATAAGTCTTTTCTTACTGAAAAAGAAATAATAGATGAAGAAGCAGAAGAAAAGCTTTGCTGGCTTAGAGGGAAAATTGATTGGTTAGATCCATTCATTGAATATGATGACGAGCTGCTAACAGAAAACGATAAGGAAAATCTTATCTGCCCAAAATCAGATGAAATACCGCGCAGGACAACTTGGCAATCTTTTTCATCGATGTATCCAGAATTTACTTTTTGGAATAACCCTTTTAGGAAACGACGTTAAACGATTCGCGTATATCTCATAATATGAGCGGATGATAAAAACAATATTTCTTCCACTTTGATTATATCAAATAAGCACTCAAATAGAACACTTATATATTTACTTTATGGCATACAATTCACGACACTCTATTTTTTTGCAAGATAACGACAAGCAGAAACTCGTGTTCATCAAGTCTCTTTTTGACAAGGAAGGCCTTTGCTTTGTAGTAAAAGAGGAAACTGTATATCAGTATGACGGAGAGCCACTCACTGTTACCAGTCTCAGCGATATCAATTGGAATTACGGTGATGGATACGTTTGGCATGATTTCGAGACTGACATGGAGAGAATCTCAGAAAAATTCAACCAGCAGTGCCCTGATGATGTCATTTCCGTATATGTAAAAACAGAAGATGGATTCGAAAATCTGTACGAATTTCAGGATGGAAGTTTATGCAGCAATGTAGAAATCATTCGCTACAGGACAGAACTCCAAAAAGTTTGTGAAGAATTAAACCACATGGCATCGGAAACACCACTTCGGCAATATGAAGTCATCGATATTGCCCATCATCCTACTATTGTCTTCCATTATGGAGCATTAACTTTCATCGGTTATAATATATACGAGATATATAGCGATGACAATCGGTCTTTTGAAATCACTGCGTCCATTGCTTATCCAAGTAGAAACTACAACCACCTCCCTTTTAGAATTAAAGCCCAGCAGATTCTCTATGATTATTTGTTAGATAAACGAAAGACTGGAGGTTTAACACAGTACGTCTAATCCCTATTACAAATATGAAGTCAAAGGTAATACAGTTTTTGGAGGAGCATCAATCAGGGGAACGTTCCACGTTCGTTGGCGATGCTAAGTGGAGACAAGAAAACGCATCATGGCTAAAACAGTCTCAGCGCGTAGCTTGTACTATTATGGAATATATGCAAAATCAGCATTTCTCACGTAATGACGTCGCAGAGAAATTAAGAGTCAGCCCTCAGTATGTGAGCAGGATTCTTTCTGGTAAGATGAATTTCACATTAAAGACGATTTCATTAATAGAAGAACGACTTGGACTGGAATTATTCTGCATTTAGCTGATTTTAATGGCCAAAAACGTGAAATTGTCACGAGCTAATGAAACAAAATTGATAATCTGCGAATTTTAGTTAGCTGTATGAAGAAAGCTATATCAATGGAAATTGTCAACTATGCCGACATTCCTATACCCCAATTTGTTGATATTATAATAAAAGGTGACGACGAGGCTATGTATTATTTGCTCCACGAACGCCTAAAGCACCTGCTATATGAACGCTATCAAGACTATAGCCATAATCTGTATGACGATTTTGATGACTTGCTAGATGACTTCTTTATCTACATTCGTGAGAGTGAACACACACCATATCAGGCACTTCAGCGCATCAAGAGGAAACAAGCTTTTGAAAGTTGGTTGTTGAATACGTTCCGTAACTATCTTAACAACAGGTCAGAGGAAGAGTCTCATATCCCCCTCGTGGATAAAGATTGTGAGAAGATGTCTTTGCTAACAGAAAGTTCGTCGGCAGATGGAGAGATCAAGATTCATATTGTCTCACAACTGATAGCCTATGCGTTGCAGGTGTTTTACCCGCGAGGACGCTTTATATTTCTCCGATCACTCCTCACCATTCTCAATGAACAGCAAGCAGTTCCTGATAAGGAGATGGCCGAAGCACTTGGTATGTCTTACATCT